>Ga0070713_100003386_pt1 | contig 10531 bp, 7 predicted proteins | sample LARL82metaG_FD_65465 | JGI IMG/M metagenome (GOLD analysis project Ga0070713, IMG submission 65465) | Corn, switchgrass and miscanthus rhizosphere microbial communities from Kellogg Biological Station, Michigan, USA - LAR L8-2 metaG | ecosystem: Host-associated > Plants > Roots > Rhizosphere ... | reverse complement strand
GGTCCGCTCACCCTTGAACATCTCTCACTGATTCAGTACGCGCTCGACAGCTACCGTAAGGTAATGGCCGAGATTTGGAGGCTGCTCGATGGCAATCCCAATTAGCCAGATCGTTTGCGGCGGGATGGCTTTAGCTACCATCGGTTATTCGATTGGACTCGCAATTTATCTGTATCGGAAAAAGAATAAGACTTTTGACATTGCATTTGATGACACGGTGGAGAGGCTGCGTAGGCTATCCGCTCTGGCCGTAAAGCTCCAGCAGAGCGAAGGGCAAGACCGTGAAGCGGCTTGCAGGCAGGCTGCCGCGCTCGTCCGGGACGACTGCCGGACACTGTTTTACCTGGTTCATAACTTCGCCCTGGATAGGCCGCCAAGAGACGAAAAAATGTATAAACTCTCCGTCGCGGCATCTTCCGAGGTGCGTCAAGTGTACTTAATGACGCATTGGATTTTCTTTCTGCTACGCTTCCGGCCTTCCATGCTTAAGGATTGTCACCGGGTCACGGAGGTCATGTGGCGTCATGGTCGAGCCTGGCTTGCCTGCCTCCGGCTGCTCCGCGCCCAATACCCGGCGGAATGGGGACACTTGGACGTGCCGGATTAATCAGGTTCAAAGGGATAGTACGTATAACGTACAGTATACGGATAGGTGTATACAGTACGTTTAGGATTCAAATACCGTTGGGGAGTAAAGGCAAAATCAGGAATGAGCCGCACAAAAGTTTTTGTAAGTTCCACGTTTTTTGATTTGGCCCAGGTCAGAGAAGATATTCGTAACGTAATTTTGCAAATGGGACACGAACCGCTCCTCAATGAATATCCTTCGTTTCCGGTTACACCCAATGTGGACACAATTGAAAACTGTAAGAAAGCCGTTCGAGGCAGCGATTTTCTGGTCCTAATAATCGGGGGACGCAGGGGCTCGCTTGACGCTGTGACCGGGAAATCTGTGACAAACATCGAGTATGAAATAGCATTAGAAGCTGGAATTGACTGCTTTGTATTTGTCAACGAGCAGGTAATGACACTAATAGAAGTTTGGAAAAAAACACCGGAAGACGATTTTTCTGCATTTGTTGATTCTCCTCAGGTGTTCCAGTTTATTTCGGGGATTACGGCTGCTCAGCGTTGGATTTTCACATTCAAAAGGGCTTCTGAAATAGGCGAGATACTGCGAAATCAATTTTCTATTTTTTTTAAGGATTTGCTCCAGCGAAAGCGCGAAGGCAGGCTCGATCCAATCCGGGAATTTCTTGCTGAAAGCCCTAAAGCGCGGCAATTGGCCCAGGATCGCCCACATCTTTGGGAATATCGACTTTTAGAAGAATTATTGCGGACAAAGTTGTCTGCGCTGCATCAGTCCTGTGAAGATTTCAACCGGGGGTTGCTGTTTAAGCCAAGAAGGCCAATAGGAGCCGCTGAATACGTTGACTGGTTTGCTCACAAAATGGATGAGCCAGTCGCTTATGTTCAGATCATGAAAGTAGCTATGGAAGAAGACCTTATGGCCGCGTGTGGAAAGCCTGGTGAACCAGGGAATCCAATACAAATCCTTCATGCTGTAAACAGGATGATAAACGCTTGCCAATCACTTCTCGATTGGGAAATGGAAATCGAGTCATTAAGGCCGCCTGACCACTTGCAGGCGCTAGGACAATCACTTCAAGGCATCACATTTGGGGTGATTCAGGACCTCAAGCGGGTACCAGAGGATTTATCTAAGGCTCTCGAAGGTTCTTGGACGGGGGTGCGGCATGTGACGGTAGCTTTTACTCTTTCGACCCCGCCGCAGCTTTTGAAATTCCAAGCCGAAATAGAAAAGGTGAATAAGCATCCAGAATGGTTGCGGGGATAGACATGCCGAGGGCGTACATATACAGAGATACAATTCAACGCAGCCGGAACGCAGCCAGTTAACTCCGGGATAGACGGGCCAGCACTGCCCTTGCCCTGGCAATTTGGTTCAAAATCCTACCGTCGGGGACGCCAAGATTCCCAAATGGACAACTTTGCCCAGATTCAGATAGATCGAATCTTAAAAGAAGCAGCGGCTGACCTGATGCTGGGGGTTATTACTGCTGATGTTGTCGTTGTAAAGGACAACCCGAGCCTTTGGTCTGAACTTGAGCCATATGTCAGAGATATTTCCTTTCGGTATCGGCTGGACCAGCTAACAAAGCTGCCTGAGATTGAGCGACTTCGCACCGCATATGCGGCTCTTGGAAAAGAGCCTTCAAGATATCGTGGATCTCAGGAAGCGTTGCTGCGGCGAATCGTTCAGGGTAAAGGGCTATACCGCATTAACTCGATTGTGGATATCAACAATTTTGTTTCTTTAAAGAGCCTGCATTCATGCGGAGTATATGACACGGCGAATATCACGTGGCCGGCTGTCTTTCGCGTCGGGGTTCAAGGAGAATCTTACAAAGGTATCGGAAAAGAGATCATAAACATTGAGGGCCTTCCCGTGTTCGCTGACAGTTCGGGCCCTTTTGGTAGTCCCACAAGCGACTCCGAAAGAGCTATGATCTCACTCGCCACGCGCAGCATGATGATGATTATTATCGATTTTACCGGTGGGGCGCATTTGATCCATGACCTTGAGTTTGCGGTTAGCTTATTGGAACGTTGCGGTCGAGCTACGAACATCTGCACCAGCCGAATATCATAGTGGGCTACTGCTGAAATACGAGTTAAAGGCTGGTGATATTCTTTCACGTGGCTGGATCTGCCGGACGGATAAATAAGTTGCATTTGGATCATTCACTAAAGCATCCGAACTATATTTACTCCAGGAGCGAGCTTACGGCTTCATCTCCTCTTGCTGGTCCACTTTCAGTTCCTGGGTCAGCCGGAGCAGGAAATCTCGTGAACGAAAGATGAAGAAGTGGTCGCCTTCCATCATTTGAAGAATAAATTTCTGGGATGTATTCGTCTTCCAGGCCTCCAGGTCGGCTTGCGAAACGTCAGGATCGTCAATGCCGCCAAATGCAGAGATGGGACAGTCGAGCGGCTGTCCGTCCTCGTAGCTGTACGTTTCATCCACTTCAAAGTCCGCGCGGAGCGCCACCATCATGATGCTCATCAGGTCTTCATTGTCTAATGCTTCGTCAGGAGTGCCGGCAAAGCGCCGAAGTGCGTTCACAAACTCCTTGTCCGGAAGATTGTGAAGAACTGGCCTGCACAACCCGAGTTGCGGAGCGGTATGTGCTGAAACCAGCAGGCGAATGGGCCCTGGTCCTCCCTGGCGCTGGATTTTGCGCGCCATTTCAAATGCAACCAGTGCGCCTAAACTATGGCCATAAAAAGCGTACGGTCCGCTGAGTTGGGTCGCCATCGCTTCATAGAGAGCTTCAACAAGAGGTCCCATGTGGCGGAACGGCGTTTCGGAGAGCCTCTGCTCACGCCCGGGCAATCTCACGGTCCAGAGCTCAATGTTGTCGGGAATCCATGCAGGCTTCCAAAGGTTGAAGGCGCTGGCCCCCGCGCCGACGTGAGGAAAACAGAACAGCCGGAGAGCAGGCGCATTCCTGGCCGGACGGACATTAAACCATTTATTCGCAACCATATCTCAATGCTTCCTATAACGGTGCTGTTCCCAAAACGGCACCATCCAGAAAAATTTCAATTCCAGCTTGTTCACGAACACAAGTTGGATGTTATAGCATTTTCTTGGATGGATTGAACACTCCGCTGATTCGTCTGCGCAACTTTAAGCTCTCTTGGAATTCATTAGCCAATGCAAGGGCCCAGTGAAGCCGCTGTCATCCGGTTCCTGCGGGCGGGGCCGCTGGATCAGTAAATCATAGTCACGTAGCCGGATAATCTTGAAAGGAAAATATCTCATGTCTTTTGCTGGTGCGAAATGGGTATGGATGAACGGTACGTTTTTTCCCTGGAAGGATGCAAACATCCACGTATCAACGCACGCACTGCATTATGGAAGTGGAGTGTTCGAGGGGCTCCGCTGTTATGACACCGTAGAAGGTCCAGCGCTGTTTCGCATCTCGGAGCACCTGGAGCGATTCATCTGTTCGGCGCGCACCCACAGCCTGGCAATTCCATTTGCGCCTGAGCACATTGAAGCAGCCATTGCTGAATTGATTCGCAAAAACGGATTCAGAAGTTGTTACGTCAGGCCTCTCTGCTACCGCGGCAGCCGGGAACTTACGGTCAATCCGCGGAGGTGCCCCGTGGAACTCGCGATCCTCGCCTGGCCCTGGGAACCTCTCCATGGCAGCAGCTCCGTCCAGAGCGGCATCCGTGTTTGCATCTCTCCCTGGAAGAAGTTTCATTCCGATATGATGCCGACCACCGCCAAGGCCAGCGGCCAGTACGTGAATTCCATACTGGCGATTGACGATGCGGTGGAGAAGGGTTATGACGAAGCCATCCTTTTGGATGTGGATGGTTACCTGGCGGAAGCAGCGGCCGAAAATCTGTTTCTCGTGCGCAACGGCGCTCTTTTTACAAATGACGAAAGGAATTCAATCCTCCTGGGAATTACCCGGGATTCCATTATCCAGATTGCGCGTGATCTCGGATATACGGTGACGATTGCCCCTTTAAGAGCAACAGACATTGCTTCCGCCGACGAAGTTTTTCTTACGGGTACCGCGGCCGAGATAGTTCCGGTATGCGAGGTCGATGACAACAGGATTGGCGATGGTCAGTGCGGCAGGGTCACCCGGCGCATTCAGGAACAATTCATCCGGATTGTTTCGGGGCAAGACGCGGCATATCGGCATTGGCTGCAGCCCGTTTATAGAGCCAGCGGAGTGCCGGCCTGATCATTAAAGATTTTTTAATAAAAAGCGCAGGGCCGAACCATGACTCAATCGCTGCCAGACATTTAAACCGCCAATCAGGCCTTTCATCTCGAGTCAATGCGCCACTGGCGCTAACACTTTTTTATTCCTCTTTCGGGAACCGCCATAGTGTTTCTGTAAGCAAAATGGTTTTGTAACAGTATGACTATGACAGGCACAAATACTCCATGGATAAATTGGCAGTATCGATCTTAGAAAGCAGATGGAACCTTGAAGATGCCGCAACTTTCCATTATGGGAATTGAGAGCACAAAACTTCTAAGTGTTCCGGCACTATTGGAAGTTCCACATGTTAATCTCGAAAAAATGAACACTAAAAACAACTTTGTAAGTAGATAGCTCCTCAAAAGAAAAGCCTGCCGAACTTTAGTTGAGCTCGTTTCCACCTCGTCTCAGGAGATCCCCCACCGTGACGTTACGTGAATCCACCATTGTCTCTCCCACTGCAGATGCAACCAGACCCAGCCAGGAACCGGCTGGCGCAGCCGCCATTCATCTTCACAAAACGATTCCAGTGCTGTTTGAAGAGCAGGCAGCACGAACTCCGGACGCCGTTGCCGTTGTCTATGAAGGTGCGCAGCTTACTTATCGCGACTTGAATGAAAGGGCCAACCGCCTGGGACATTACTTGCGCGGCGAGGGCGCCGTGCCGGGAGCTCGAATCGGTATTTGTGTCGAGCGCTCCCTGGAGATGGTGGTCGGGGTGCTCGGCATCCTGAAAGCCGGCTGCGCTTATGTACCGCTGGACCGTAACTATCCGCAGGAACGGCTCAGCTACATGGTGGAAGATTCTGAGGCGGAAATCCTGCTGGTAGAGGAAAAGCTGGCGGAGAAGGTCGGCTCATCGCGCGCAAGGCTGGTCATACTTGAGCGGGAATGCGGGAGCATCGGGCAGCAAGCAAAGGAAAATCTTGCTAGCCAAACTACTCCTGACCATCTCGCTTACATTATCTACACTTCAGGATCAACCGGCAGGCCCAAGGGTGTGTGCATCTGCCATCGCAACGCGGTGCGGCTGGTTTGCAATGTGAATTACGCTGACCTCGATGCTGACCAGGTTTTTCTTCAATTTGTCTCCATTTCGTTTGACGTAGCGGCATTTGAGATCTGGGCTCCTCTGCTGAATGGCGCATGCCTGATCGTTTTTCCCGCTTACACGCCATCCGCGGAAGAACTGGGAGAATGGGTTCTTAACCATCCCATTACCACTTTGTGGCTGACCTCTGGTTTGTTTCATCAGTTGATGGAAATGGACAATGGGCGTTACTTCCGCCATCTGCGGCAGTTATTGGCCGGCGGCGATGCGCTCTCTCTGCGGGCTGTGCAGAGATTTCTTCACCTATATCCCAACTGCAGATTGATTAACGGATACGGTCCCACGGAAAATGGCACATTTTCCACCTGCGGCGAGCTTCGTGAAATGTCTGCGGATGCTTCCACCGTGCCGATTGGCAGGCCCATCGCCAACAGCACTGCGTTCGTTCTTGATCATGAGATGCAGCCTGTGCCTCTGGGCGAAAGCGGAGAAATTTATCTGGGAGGAAGCGGGCTGGCGCACGGCTATTGGAACCAGCCAGTGCTCACCGCGTCCAGGTTCGTGCCCAATCCATACAGCACAACCCCTGGCGAGCGCCTGTACAAGAGCGGCGACCTGGGGCGGTGCCTGCCTGACGGCAATCTGGAATTTCTCGGGCGCATTGACCAGCAGGTGAAACTGCGCGGTTACCGGATCGAGCTCGGAGAGATAGAAGCGGTGCTGGAGCAAAATCCAGATGTGGCGCAGGCCGTGGCCATGGTCCGCGAAGATAGCCCCGGGGACAAGCGTCTGATCGCCTACCTGGTGCCTCACGATAAACGAAGCTTGCGCATTGGGGATCTTCGCGACTATTTGATCAAGAAACTGCCGGAGTACATGGTCCCTACAACCTTTGTTTCTCTGGATACTCTGCCGCTCACGGCCAATGGCAAAGTGGACCGCCGATCGCTGCCGGCTCCCAAAGGAGAGCGCCCCTCGCTGGGGGAATCTTACGTTGCCCCACGAACGGCAACCGAGACCATGCTTGCGGTTGTTTGGGCTGAAGTGCTGCGCATCGACCGGGTCGGCGCGCATGACAGCTTCTTTGATCTGGGTGGAAACTCATTGCTGGCGGCGCAAGTCATCGCCCGTGTGCGCAAAGGTCATGGCGTCTCGCTCCCGCTGCGTAGCTTTCTGGAGAAGCCCGCGCTGGCCGACCTGGCGCGGCATTTTGAATCGGCACAACGCGATGCTTCCCACGACCAGGTCCCGGCGATTGGCGTGGTGCCACGCGGTGAAGAGGTTCCTCTTGGCTATTCGCAGGAACGTGTGTGGTTTCTGCAGAAGCTTGATCCTTCCAGCATCGCCTATAACTTCCAGGCCACTCTGCGTATCCGCGGCCAGCTTGACGTTGCCGCTCTGGAGCAAAGTCTCACAAAGATGGTCCGGCGCCATGAGATCCTGCGCACCACCTTCTTTGAGAAAGGCGGTCATCCGCTTCAGGCCATTCACGACCCATTCCCGGTTCCTCTGCCGGTCATTGATCTTGAAGGTGTTGCCAGAGAGCAATTGGACGCGACGATCGCGGAACTGATACGCAAAGAAATGGCAACGCGCTTTGACGTTGGCCAGCTTCCGCTGGCCCGCTGGGTCTTGTTCGCTCTGGGCCGGCAAGAGCATCTGCTGCTTCACATTGAGCACCACTTCGTCCACGATGGCTGGTCATTCAACGTGTTTCTGGGCGAGCTGCTGGAAACTTACAAGGCGTTGGCCGCGGGCAAGCCTCCTTCCCTGCCCCCGCCTCGGGTACAATTCGCCGACTATGCCGTTTGGCAGCGGCACTACGTCCGCTCTGAGCGCGTGCAGGCACAACTCTCATTCTGGAAAAGCAAACTCGCCGGCAGCCCGCCGCTCAGCGCATTGCCCACGGACCGTCCTCGTCCTCCGGTGCAGACGTTTCAGGGACGTGTCTTGAGAATTCCGCTCTCGCCGGAGCTTTCACGAAGCGTACACGCTTTCAGCCACCAGGAAGAGACCAGCCTCTTCGTCATCATGATGTCGGCATTTTTTGCGCTCGCCTACCGCTACACGCGGCAGGCGGATTTCTGTGTGGGGACCAGCCTGGCGAACCGCCAGCGTCCGGAAACGGAAGGGCTGCTGGGAATGCTGGTCAATAACATGGCTTTGCGCTCGCAACTCCAGTCCCACATGAGTTTCCGCGATCTGCTGGCGCAGGTGCGCGAGTTGACTTTTGAAGCGTATGAGAACCAGGACGTCCCGTTCCAGGATGTCGTGCGCGAGGTCGCCGCAAACCGGGATCTACGGGCGAACCCGCTCTTCCAGACCATGTTCAACTTTCATAACTCACCGGTTTTCGTTCCGGAGATCCCGGAATTGTCGCTGCATCTGGAGGAAGCGCTGGGGAATGGCACGGCGAAGTTCGACTTTGGCGTGATCGTGATTCCCGCCACTGCCCAGCGTCTGCGGCTCAACCCGGAATGGGACAAGGATTCGGTGATGATGCTGTGGGAATACAACAGCAATCTGTTCGATGAGAGCACGGTGCGGCGCATGGTGAAGCACTACGAAAAAATCCTTGAGGGCATGATCGGTGATCCGCTCCAGGCGCTCACCAATATCTCCCTGATGGATGAAGCCGAACGGCGGCTGGTGCTCCATGAATGGAACAATACCAGCGCGGAACTCGCCGGCGCTTCGTGCGTGCATGAGTTATTTGAAGCGCAGGTACGCAGGTCCCCGCACGCGATTGCGATCGTGCAGGAGGAAGCGCAGCTTACCTATGCTGAACTCAACGCGCGCAGCAATCGAATGGCGCATTTCCTTAGAGGACTGGGGGTGCGGCCGGGTGAAAGTGTAGTGCTGCTGCTGGAACGCTCCTTTCATCTGGTTATCGCGCAACTTGCTGTTTTGAAATGCGGCGCGGCATACGTGCCTGGCGATCCCACATATCCCGGCGAGCGCAAGACATTCATCATCGCCGATATCGGAGCAAAGGTCGTGCTCTGCATGGAAGCAACGGAGTTGCCGGAAATCCCGGGTGTGAAGAGAGTCAACCTCGATACCGTGGTTCTCGAGGGATTTGCCGATAGCAACCTGGCGTCACTGCTGGAAGACGGCGCAATTGCCTGCGTCTTTTATACCTCGGGTTCCACCGGGCAGCCGAAAGGCGCGATGATACCCCACAGGGCGATCAAGCGGTTGCTGTTGAACAATGGTTACATCACCTTCGAAGAAACGGATCGGGTTGGGTTTGCCGTCAATCCGGCCTTTGATCCCGCCACCATGGAAGTGTTGGGTCCTCTCTTGCATGGTGGGCGGATCGTAGTAATTCCGCGAAAAGTCGTGCTTGATCCTTTGCGTTTCGCGCAGGAACTGAAGCGTGGACGTGTGAATGTTTTATGGCTGACAGTAGGCGTATTCAATCAGTATGCCGGGGCACTGGAAAAAGAGTTTGCCGCCCTGCGCTGTCTGATTGTCGGCGGCGATGTGCTTGATCCCCGCGTGATCGCGCGTGTGCTCGCCGGTCGCCCTCCCCAACGATTGCTCAACGGCTATGGTCCCACTGAGACCACAACCTTCGCCCTCACGCACCATATCACTTCGGTTCCGGAAAACGGAGGCAGTATTCCTATCGGGCGGCCGATTTCCAACACGCGAGTATACGTCCTGGACGAATTTGGCCAACCATTGCCGATAGGAGCGCCAGGCGAGCTGTACATCGGCGGAGCGGGGTTGGCGCATGGCTACGTGAACCGTCCGGCGCTGACCGCGGAAAGATTTGTGCCTGATCCGTTCAGCGGCATCGCAGGTGAACGGCTCTATCGCACAGGCGATGTTGTCCGCTTTTTGTCGGATGGCGCCATGGAATTCCTGGGGCGCAAAGATCATCAGGTCAAATTGCACGGCTATCGAGTTGAGTTGGGTGAAATTGAGGCCGCATTGGCCGGGCATCCACGGGTCAAGCATGCGGTGGCAATGGTCCGCGAAGAGGGAGCGGCGGGAAAACGGCTGGTCGCATATATAGTTTCGCAGGATCCCAAAATTCCGGCCGATGCCAACGAACTGCGCAGCTACTTGCAGGAAAAACTGCCGGCTTACATGGTCCCCATCGCATGGGTGGAGTTACCGGAGCTTCCGCTCACTGCAAACGGAAAGGTAAATCGGGGAGCCCTACCGGCCCCGGAGCGACGTGCGGAATCGCATCGGCCGCCGCGCACTCCGGGCGAGGAAACCCTGTGCCGGATCCTTGCTGAAGTGCTCTCTATGGACCGGATCAACATCGACGATAACTTTTTCGATCTGGGCGGCCACTCGCTTATGGCTACACAGGTAATCAGCCGGGTGAGGACGTCTCTTGGTGTGGAGCTTCCCCTGCGCACGATATTTGTCGCGCCCACTGTGGGAGAAATAAGCCGCTATCTGGGACTCGACCAGCAACCCGTATTAAACAGCAAAGTCTATGCCAATCCTGCCGCCGTGCAGAGAAGATGAGGCGGCGCGATGTCGATGATGGAAACGTTACCAATTTTTGGCGAAGAAGCGCTGGATACGGAGACCGGCAGAAGTGTATGGTGGGACGGGTCTGGATGGTCCTATACCAAGCCCGTTGCCGATTCGCATCTGAATAGACTGCCCGCGGGAAACGGTCAGCCCTCTCTTCCTC
>Ga0070713_100003383_pt1 | contig 10535 bp, 10 predicted proteins | sample LARL82metaG_FD_65465 | JGI IMG/M metagenome (GOLD analysis project Ga0070713, IMG submission 65465) | Corn, switchgrass and miscanthus rhizosphere microbial communities from Kellogg Biological Station, Michigan, USA - LAR L8-2 metaG | ecosystem: Host-associated > Plants > Roots > Rhizosphere ... | reverse complement strand
TCGATCTGGCAGTGCACGACGCGGTATCTCGAGAATTCGCCGCTCTTCTGGGCCGATCGCATCACGACGCCGCTCCTCATGATGCATAACGACGCCGACGATGCCGTGCCGTGGTATCAGGGCATCGAGATGTTCGTCGCTTTGCGCCGGCTCGGCAAAGAGGTGTACCTCATCGACTACAACAACGACGTCCACAATCCGACGAAGCGAGCCAATCAGAAAGACATCGCGATGCGGATGCAGCAGTTCTTCGACTACCATCTGCGCGGATATCCGGAGCCCGATTGGATGATTCACGGGATTCCGTACCAGCAGAAGGGGCGAGATCAACTGCGGCCGGCCGTGCAGGCTGGCGCGACGGTGGGATCGCAGAAGTAGCTTTCGTTTCTCCCCATTAGGCGTCAATTTCAATAACCCTCACCCCTGACGCCCATGGCAGACGAAATCGACTACAAGATCATCGGCGACGACCTTCAAGCCGTCATCGTGACGCTCGATCCCGGCGAAACAGTCATCGCCGAAGCGGGCGCGATGATGTACATGCAGGAAGGCATTGTCATGAACACGACGCTGGATCCGAACCAGCAGGGCGGTGGACTCTTCGGAAAGTTGGTGCAAGGCGCCAAGCGCGCACTGTCGGGCGACTCATTCTTCGTGACGACTTTCACCAACACCGCCGGTAAGCGTCAGGATGTCGCCTTCTCGTCTCCATTCCCTGGCAAGATTCGTCCAATCGACCTCAAGGAGTGGAAGGGCACAATCATCGCGCAGAAGGACTCGTTCCTCTGCGCGGCGCGGGGCGTGAATGTCACGATTGCATTCACGAGGCGCATCGGCGCTGGCTTCTTCGGCGGTGAAGGCTTCATCCTTCAGCGCATCGAGGGTGACGGGCTCGCGTTTCTTCACGCATCTGGCACGCTACACGAGGTGAAGCTCAGTGGCGCCGAATCTCTCAAGGTCGACACGGGCTGCATCGTTGCGATGGACGAATCCGTCGATTACGACATTCAGATGGTGCCCGGCATCAAGACGGCGCTCTTTGGCGGTGAAGGGCTCTTTTTCGCGCTGCTCCGCGGTCCGGGACGGGTCATTCTACAGACGATGCCATTCTCGCGTCTCGCCGATCGGATCATTGCCGCGTCGCCGCGCGCCGGCGGAACGCGACGCGAGGAAGGGGGCGTGCTCGGCGCCTTAGGCGGCTTGCTCGACGGAGACAACTGAGACGTGGCTACCAGCGCGATCGAGACGCGGGGGTTACGCAAAGTCTATCCAGCGCCAAGTGGCAAACGTCGCGGCGCCCGCAGCGGACCGCCCGGCGCCGCGCCAGCGGGGCCACTGCCGATCGGTGAGGTTGTCGCTCTCCAGTCGCTCGACCTCGACATCCACGAGGGCGAGTTCTTCGGCCTGCTCGGGCCCAACGGCGCCGGCAAGACGACGACAATCGGCATTCTCACGACGCGCGTCATTGCCACCGCGGGGTCGGCACGCGTCTCGGGCGTGGACGTCGCGACGAATGCCGTGCGCGTACGGACGCACATCGGCGTCGTGCCGCAGCGTCCGAACCCCGACCGCAGCCTCAACGCACTCGAGAACCTGATCTATCACGCGGCCTATTTCGGAATTCCGCGTAGTACCGCAGAGGCGCGCGCTCGAGAGCTCATGGGGCGACTCGACATTGCCGACAAGGCGGAAGCCAAAGTCGATCAGCTATCGGGGGGCCAGCAGCAGCGCTTGATGATCGCGCGCGCGCTCATTCACGAGCCGGACGTGCTGTTCCTCGACGAACCGACGGTCGGCCTGGATCCGCAGGCGCGTCTCGATCTCTGGAGCATTCTGCGTGATCTGCACTCACAGGGTCGAACGATCGTCATGACGACGCATTACATGGAGGAAGCCGATCGGCTCTGCGATCGCATCGCCATCGTCGATCGCGGGAAGCTGCTCGCGCTGGATACTCCGGCCCGCCTCAAGGAACGTGCGCCTGGCGGCACGCTCATCGAGCTCCAGCTCGATAAGGAGCCGCAGCCGATCGTGCCGGCCGTTACGGCACTCGAAGGCGTGTTGCGGGCCGAGGCCCACGGCAACGTGCTGCGCGCGTTCAGCGACCGAGGTGGTCGGATCATCTCGCCGCTCATTCAGGTAGTCGAAGACGCTGGGCTCCACGTCCGGAACATTGGGCTCACAGAGCCGAGTCTGGAGACACTGTTCGTCTCGCTCACCGGGAGGAAGCTCGATTGACCACGGCCACCCGCGAGCTGCCGGCACGAGCGTCGACGACACCGGCTCGAGCGCGCGTCGTTGCGCCGTCGAAGGTATTCTTGGCGCTATTACGACGTGACGTGACCGTCGCCCGGAAGGAGCTGCCCTTCTTCCTGGTGCGTACAATTATGCAGCCGCTCCTCTTCATCATCGTGTTCGGCGCGCTTCTCCCACGCATGGGCTTCGTCGGTGCCGCCTATCGCGCGGCGCTGCTGCCAGGCATACTCGCCATCAGCCTAACGATGTCCGCGATCCAGGCCGTCGCGCTGCCGATGATGCAAGATTTCGGATGGACGAAGGAAATCGAGGATCGGCTGCTCGCGCCGGTACCGACGCGCGTCGTGGCGGCGGAGAAGATCGTCGCTGCGGTGATTCAAGCCCTCATTGCCGCGATCGTCGTGCTGCCGATTGCGCGAATAATCATGGGGCCGATTCCCAATCTTTCCTTTGCCAATGGCTGGGCGATCGTGCTCATCGCACTGCTTGGCGCGACGGCTTTCTCGTCGCTTGGCATGTGGCTCGGCACGGCGATCTCACCACAACAGATCGGCCTCATGTTCAGCGTCATCGTCGCGCCGATGATATTCTTCGGTTGCGCGTACTACCCGTGGCGTGGACTCGATAAGGTGCCGGTCGTCAAATACCTCGTGCTCCTGAACCCGCTCGTGTATGTCGCGGAGGGTTTGCGCGGTGTCATGACACCTGACACACCGCACATGAGCCTGGGCGTTGTCATCGTTGCGCTCATTGTCCTCGCTGGCGCTGGATGGATGCTGGGCATGCGCAGCTTCTATAAACGCGCGATCGGATGACGGAGCTCGTGACGCATCGCGCTCCGACGGGGGAGCCGATCGACCGCTTTCTCAGTCTCCTCTCGCAGGCAACAGCGCTCCCACGCGAGCAGCTTCCCGAGCCCACCGCCTTCGCCCTCGCGACCGCCGCGAACAACCGACCTAGTGTTCGCATGCTTCTGCTCAAGAACGCCGACGAGCATGGCTTCGTGTTCTACACGAACTACGAGAGTCGGAAGGGCCGGGAGCTGTTGGCGAATCCATACGCGGCAATGTGCTTCCACTGGCAGCCGATGGAGACCCAGGTGCGGGTGGAGGGTCGTGTCACGCCGGTCGAGAGCGCCGAAGCTGACGCGTATTTTGCCTCACGAGCGCGCGGCAGTCAGATCGGTGCGTGGGCGTCTCAACAGAGTCGGACGATCGTGGAGGAACAGCTGCTCGAGCGTCGCGTCGCCGAATTCGAGCGGCGCTTCGAGGGCAAGGTGGTGCCTCGTCCGACCTATTGGTCCGGCTTTCGCCTGTCGCCCGACCGCATCGAGTTCTGGAAGGGAATGCCGAGTCGTCTTCACCGGCGCGAACTGTATACGCGCGCAGACGGCGGGTGGGCTGTCGAGATTCTGTTCCCGTGACGAGTGGTGCGTGACGCATGGCGTGGTGCTCCGTGCTACCGCCACTCGCCACTCGCCACGCCGCACTATAATTCGCGCATGGCGACACACATCGCAGAGACTTCGTCGACGACCGAGCCGGAGCGACCGGCTGGTTGGAGCATCGACGCCGCCCGGGCGCTTTACAACATCGAGGGTTGGGGCGCTGGCTTCTTCGACATCAACGCTCGGGGCCACGTCGTCGTCCGACCCAACAAGGAGCACCCGGAGCACGAGGTCGACTTGTACGACGTCGCGATGGATCTCGAGGAGCAGGGCATCACGCTTCCCGTGCTGCTTCGTTTCTCAGATATCCTCCGCTCCCGCATTGAATCGCTCACGACACGCTTCGACGAAGCGCGCGCCGAATTCGGCTACACCGGCGGGTATACGACGGTCTATCCGATCAAGGTCAACCAGCAGCGACACGTCATCGAGGAAATTCTCGAATTCGGAAAAGTGCATGGCGTAGGGCTCGAGTGCGGCAGCAAGCCCGAGCTACAGGCTATTCTCGGTCTGTCCGAGATGACCGACCACCTCATCGTCTGCAACGGGTACAAGGACGAGGAGTTCATGCGACTGGCCCTCATGGGTCAGAAGCTCGGTCATCAGGTCTTCATCGTGCTCGAGCAACTGAGCGAGATCGACGTGCTGCTCCAGGTCGCGGACGAGCTTCAGGTGCAGCCGACCGCTGGCATCCGAATCAAGCTTGCGTCTCGAGGCTTCGGCCGATGGAAGGAGAGCGGGGGCGAGAAGTCGAAGTTCGGCCTCAATGCCGCGGACCTCGTGACAGCCATCGAGAAGCTCCGCGCGGCCGGCCGCCTGGACATCCTGAAGCTGATCCACTTTCACCTGGGCTCGCAGATCACCGATATTCGGTTCATCAAGCTCGGATTACAAGAGATCACCCGCTTCTACGTCGAGCTGAGGGAGATGGGTTTAGACATTACTCACGTCGACGTCGGCGGTGGCCTGGGCATCGACTATGACGGTACGAACTCGACTTCGGATGCGAGCGTCAACTACACGCTCGGCGAATACGCGAACGACGTCGTGTACACGCTCGCCGAAGCCTGCCGAGAGCACGATTTCCCGATGCCGCACATCATCAGCGAGTCGGGACGGGCGCTCACGGCGCACCACGCGCTGCTGCTCATCAAAGTCATCGACGTCGAGTCGCACACCGAGCGTCCAATTCCCGAGCTCACCGAGGACGATCATCCGCTTCTGCACGAGATGGTGGCGGACTATCGCGACGCCTCGCGCAAGAACGTCTCGAAGCGTCGCATTCGGGAGATTTACCACGACCTGACGTTCGACAAGGAGCGCGCTCACGAGCTGTTCAACTCCGGGGTGTTGTCGTTGCGCGGCCGCGCCATGGCCGAGCAGATCTACTTCGCCACGATCAACGCGATCTCGCGGGCAGTCGAAAAAAATCGTGACGAGTACGAGGACATCATCATGGATCTCGATGCAGCACTTGTTGACAGGTATTTTTGCAACTTCTCCGTCTTCCAGTCGTTGCCTGATAGCTGGGCGATCGACCAGCTCTTCCCGATCATGCCCATTCACCGTCTCACGGAGGAGCCGCTCCGGCGCGGTACGCTGCAGGACGTCACCTGCGACTCCGACGGAAAGATCGACCGGTTCGTGGGCGACAAGAACGGCCGGCCCAGTCTGGAGCTGCATGGCTTCACCGACGGCGAGCCCTACATGCTCGGCTTTTTCCTGACTGGCGCGTATCAGGAAATTCTTGGCGATCTGCACAACCTCTTTGGTGACACGAATGCCGTGCACGTCCGCCTGGGCGCCAACGGCAGCTACGAGGTGACCGACCTGGTGCACGGCGACACCGTTACGGAAGTCCTCAACTACGTGCAATTCCGAGCCAACGACCTGCTGCAGACTTTCCGCCGCAAGGTGAGCGCGGCGAAGCAGATCACGCGGCAGGAGGCGAACACCTTCATCGCCGACTATGTCGCCGGGCTCGAGGGCTACACGTACCTCGAGGGCGAAGCGGCGCAGTAATGCTCCTTGCGGCGCCGCTCGCTCCCGCCAACGGCGCCGTCGATTCGGTGACGTCGCTCCTCGGGGCACTTGTCGCGATCTTTATAGCAACCAAGGTGCTCGGCGAGATTGCCCAGCGTCTCGGGCAGCCCGCGGTGTTAGGCGAGCTCGTCGCCGGTGCCCTGCTCGGCGGATCGGCGCTTCGCATCGTGAACCCGTCCGATCCGGTGATCACGGCGCTCGCCGAAATTGGCGTGATCGTCCTGCTCTTCGAGACTGGTCTTCACACCGAACTACGTTCGCTGCTGAGTGTCGGCAGCGAGGCAACGACGGTGGCCCTCGCGGGTGTCGTTCTTCCATTCGCATTGGGCTACGCGAGCGCTTTGGCGTTCGGACTCGGTCATGTGCCCGCTCTTGTCGCCGGGGCAGCGCTCTGTGCGACATCGGTCGGGATCTCGGCGCGAGTGCTCTCCGACCTCGGACGGCTCGAATCCCCGGAAGGGCGCGTTGTACTCGGCGCCGCCGTGCTCGATGACATCGTTGGCCTGGTGATCCTCGCCGTCGTAGCGGACGTCGTCACTGGGCAGGAAGTGGATGTGCTCCATGTCGTGCGCATCAGTCTCATCGCGCTGTTGTTTTTTGCGGGCGCGGTGGCCATTGGATCGCGCGTGGCGCCGCCCGCTTTCGGCGTCATCGAGCGCATCAAGTCCGCCGGTGCGCTCGGCGTTTTCGGACTCTCCTTCGCCCTCGCTCTCGCCGTCCTCGCCAAGCTGTCCGGATCGGCGTTGATCATCGGCGCGTTCGCCGCGGGTCTGGTGTTGTTCGTCGTGCCTCAGAAGGGCGAGATAGAGAAATCGACAACCACGATCGGGCACTTCTTCGTTCCGATCTTCTTCGCCTCCGTCGGCGCCGCGGTCGACCTCCGCGCGCTCGGGAACGCTCGTTCGTTAGGCATCGGGGCGGCGCTCATCGTGTGCGGCATCATCGGTAAAGTGCTCGCCGGATACGTCCCCTGGTGGTTCCGCGGGCGGAAACTGCTCGTTGGAGCGGCAATGATTCCACGCGGTGAGGTGGGCCTCATTTTCGCCCAGATGGGCCTCAATACCGGCGCGATCGACAATGGATTGTTTGGGGCCCTCATGCTGATGGTCCTCGTGACCACGCTTGTCACACCGCCCGCCCTCAATCGCATCGGGCGTCGAGCGACGACCGACTCCTATCCAGCGGCAACGACCGAGGATCGCCCGGGCGAAGGCGGAATCGACGATTTGGTCGCTGGCGCATCGCAGGCTGACAACGACGAGTCCCAAGCTCGGTCGACAAAGGCGGTTCGGCGGCCGTAGCGTCGCAACCTCGCTTCGCTCGACAAGCACGTGGCACGCGAAGGTGGCCCCTTGGGGCCGCGAGATCGCGAACCTGTACACCGATCGCCGGACGGCCAGCTGCCTAACGCCGCTATGGCGTGGGGTGCTGTCGTCAAGGGCAGCCTGGCGTACGGCAATGACCTGCACTCGGAGTTATGAATCGTTAGGCTCGAACCGAAGAACAGGCTCGCTCCCTGAGGAAGGTCGAACGCAGATGACTTGCGGCATCTGCGTCTAATGCAATGGTCTTACTGGCTCGACCGTTCTCAGGACGACGCGCGTTACAGTCTTTTCGCTACGGCATCCCAGTTGACGACGTTCCACCACGCCGCGATGTAGTCGGGTCTCTTGTTCTGGTACTTCAAGTAGTAAGCGTGCTCCCATACGTCGAGACCAAGAACTGCCTTCTTCCCGTCCATCAACGGATTGTCCTGGTTAGGCGTGCTGGCGATCGAAAGCTTGCCGTTGCCCTCGTCGATCAGCCACGCCCAGCCCGATCCGAAGCGACCCGTTGCCGCGGCGGCGAACTGCTCCTTCAACTTGGCGAAATCTCCGAACGAGCTCTTGATCGCGTCGGCGATGCGGCCGCGGGGCTCGCCACCCTGCTTCGGGCCCATGATCTCCCAGAACATCGAGTGATTCCAGTGGCCGCCGCCATTGTTGCGGACCGCTGTACGCACCGCTTCCGGAACGCTGTTGATGGACCGCATCAGATCGTCGAGAGACTTGCCCTCGAGTTGCGGCGCCTTCTCCAGCGCCGCGTTGAGATTGTTCACATACGCCTGATGGTGCTTCGTGTGGTGGATCTCCATCGTACGCGCATCGATGTGCGGCTCCAACGCGTCGTAGGCGTATGGAAGCGCGGGCAGCGTGAACGGCATTCCGACTCTCCTCTTTCAGATATCCGAAACCGCTCGTCCCTCCGCTGATCGCCCCCGGCTGCGTAGCCAGGCAATGATGCCAGGCAGAAACGACAGGAAGATCACGACGAGGATCACGAGCTCGATGTGGTCGCCGATGCCCGGAATGTAGCGGCCCAGAAAATATCCGACGAACAACATCGACCAGATCCACGCCAAACCGCCGATGACATTGTAAAGCGTGTAGCGGCGGTATTGCATTTGCCCCATACCAGCCACAACGGGGACAAAGGTCCGAACAATGGGCATGAACCGCGCGAGCACGATCGTTTTTCCGCCATGTCGCTCATAGAAGGCATGCGCCCGCTCGAGGTGTTTCCGATTGAAGAGCAGCGAGTTCTCTCGGGTGAAAAGGCGCTCGCCCGTGACGCGGCCAATGTAGTAGCCGACCGTGTTGCCAAGGATCGACGCAACGGCGAGAAGCGTACCCAGCCAGTAGACGTTCAGGTTGACCAACTGCGTCTGAGAGGCCAACAATCCCGCCGTGACAAGCAGCGAATCTCCTGGCAGGAAGAACCCGACGAGCAAGCCGGTCTCGGCGAAGATGACGATCGTGAGGCCCACGTAGCCTCCCCACGCTACGAGGGCGCGCGGGTCGCCAAGGCGGTGGATGAACGCGAGGATCCCCTGCATGCGATGATGGCGAGAGCGAAAGTGACGGTCCAGCAGTGAGCAACGGAACATCGACGCGCCCACCCGACGGGTCAACTGCACTGGAGCGCCGCGAGTCCTCCACTGCGGTCGAGCTGGGTCATCCAGAACATCCGTGGACGGAGACGGTGGAGAGTGCCCTCACTCTACCGACGCCGCCCACCGGCTTCTGGCATCGCATCGGGTTGTCGTCCCGCGGCGAGCGTCGGTTGGACATCGTACTCGGCGTGTTGGTCTACGCCCTATCCGTCGGGTGGGTGTGGTCGCTCTCGCACCTTCGAACTTCGCTTGCGACCAATTCAGATAACGCCACCGTCGGCGAGGCGGCCCGCGCCGCTGCTTCGATTGCGTCGGCTCTCACCTCGGGAAACGCGCCGTCAGCGGCGTATCTCACCGATGCGACGCTCAGGGCCCTCTTCGACCGGGTTCGCGGCATCAGCGGCAAGCTCAGGGCGACGATCGATACCTCGACTGCCGGTATCGCGCCGGATTCGCTGCCGCCTGGCGCCGAGCTGCGATACAGCACTGGTGGCGAAGTTTCGGCTGACAGTGAGCCAGCGGCTCCAGGAGTATGGAACGTGGCTCTCGCGATCGGTAACGCGATTCGCCCCGTCACGGATTTCAGCGTCATTACCGAGTTGCCGTTCAGCGCAAAACACTCCGGCAAGATTGGGTTCTATTACATCGGCAACTGGCCGGCGGAGCGTGGAAAGAAGAAATCAGCTCCTTCAAAAGCACCGGCGACGGCGTACGCAAATCCCTCCGGCTTCATTCAGGTGACCGAGGAGAACGCGGATACCTACGTGTCGGAGCACTTCCGACTGCGTGATTTCCTCACTCACGATCAGCCGAATGTCTGGCCGAAGTATCTGGTCCTTCAGATGAAGATCGTCGACAAGCTCGAGCTGGTGCTCGGGGACCTTTCGAAGCACGGGGTCGACATTAGCGGCGTGAAGGTGATGAGTGGTTTTCGAACTCCGCGATACAATGCGACCGGCGGCAATCCACAGGGCCGTGCCGCACTCAGCCGTCACATGTACGGCGACGCGTCCGACATCTACATCGACAGCAACCACGACGGTGTCATGGACGACCTCGACCATGATGGCCGAATCACGATGAACGATTCCAAGGTGATCGAGGCAGCGGTGGACCGCGTGGAGGCCGCGCATCCGGAGCTTGTCGGTGGGGCAGGGATCTATCCTGCCGGGCCCGGGCACGGACCTTTCATTCACATCGATACGCGCGGATACCGAGCGCGTTGGATTGGAGGACCTGGAGGAGGGTGACCGTGGAACATCGGAGAACGACCGACCTCGCCGAGGAAACGACCACAGGGAGCGAGGATGTCGGTACACGTGCAAATGGAAAACCTGCCGAGCAACACGATGACGGGGCCGTCATCGCCGGCATACGCGCCACGGACATCGAACCGTACACGGGGCTTCGCTACCTGTCGAAGCTCTTCCGGTTCATGGCGATCATTCTCTTGCTCCTGCTCGTCGCGGAGATCGCAACGGGATTGTATGTCCAGGGAGCGGTGTCGATTCCAACGCTCCTGGGCGAAGCGAGTCGATTGATAGTGATCGCGGGTGTTCTGTGGGGCACCGGCGACCTTGCCCATTTGCTCATCGACGTCGGCCACGACGTTAGGGCGGGTCGGGTACTGCTCGCGCGTCAGAACTATCACCTCCTAAAGGATGGCTTGGCGATTCGCCCCGTCACGGTCGAACGGCCGGTCGGGGTCGAGCGGGCGCGTGGAGAAGGTGGTCCAACCGGCAGTCCGCCGATTCCGTGACGATCTATACGATCGGCCATTCGACGCGCGCCATCGACGACTTTCTCGCCTTACTCGAGGGCGCGCGCATCGAGCGGCTGGTCGATGTTCGACGGTTT
>Ga0070713_100003382_pt1 | contig 10540 bp, 10 predicted proteins | sample LARL82metaG_FD_65465 | JGI IMG/M metagenome (GOLD analysis project Ga0070713, IMG submission 65465) | Corn, switchgrass and miscanthus rhizosphere microbial communities from Kellogg Biological Station, Michigan, USA - LAR L8-2 metaG | ecosystem: Host-associated > Plants > Roots > Rhizosphere ... | reverse complement strand
GCGCTCGGGAAACTCACATTGGGCATCTTCGTAATTGAAAATCGACCATTGGTGGCCGGCGTCCAGTACGCGTTCGACCCGCTTTAATTCCATTTGACTGAGAGGGTTTGGTCTTTTCCGTGCGAGTCGTTGGTAGAGCCATAGTCCGGCACGCACTTTGAGAGCGCTGCGCTGGCTCCGCTCGTTCAGGAGAAAGAGAAATTGCATGGGATGGACCAGGTGCGATCGCTCGCGCAACAGACGCTCACGCTCGCGTACCGACTCCCGGACTAAGCCGAGTTCCCCGTGTTCGAGGTAGCGGAGTCCGCCGTGAATGATGCGAGTCGAGCGACTGGTGACCCCGGAGGCAAAATCGTTTTGCTCGACTAGAAGGGTGCGTTTCCCGGCGCGCGCGCATTCGCGAGCGATGGCAACGCCGTTGATGCCTCCTCCAATCACCACTACGTGAAAATGCTGACCATCGACGGAGGGACGAGGTTTAGGGCATAAACTCATGAATTTTAAGGGCGAACCGGAGTCACTCGTTCTGAACGAACACGCCTGCTTGATGTCATTGTGCAATTCCACGCCTAGAAAATGAAGGTCACGAAAGGCCCGACTGCCAATTCGTAAAAAACTTGTTCTCCGAAACCAGAGGTTCCGAAAGTAACCCCTAGCCCTATCGATGTGGAGCTGCGAAGTCTATTTTAAACAGAACCACCCGGCTGCATGGGCGTCCATGAGCCGGGTGTGGCACGGTGTCAGACCTGAGGTTATGCGGTCTTGCGCAGGGTCTGGCCGCCGCCCTCTCCGAAGAGTCGGATCATCTCGCGGTTGAAGGCGGGAATGTCGTCCGGCTTTCGGCTGGTGACGAGGCCCTGGTCATTCACAACTTCTTTGTCGACCCAGTTCGCCCCGGCATTCTTCAAGTCGGTTTTGAGGGAGGGCCAGGAAGTTACGGTGCGGCCGCGAACGGCTCCAGCTTCGATCAGGGTCCAAGGGCCGTGACAGATGGCGGCGATGGGCTTGCTGGCATCAACAAACTTCTTCACGAATTCGACGGCTTTGGGATCCATACGGAGCTGGTCGGGATTCATTACTCCGCCGGGAAGCAGCAGAGCGTCGAATTGATCGGCGTTGGCCGTAGCCAGGGGAATGTCGACAGCGACCCCGGTGCCCCAGTCTTTGTGGTTCCAGCCTTTGATTTTATTGTCGGCTGGCGAAACGACCTGCGTTTTTGCGCCGGCCGCGTCGAGGGCTTTCCGGGGCTCCAGCAGTTCCACTTGCTCGAAACCGTCGGTGGCAAGAATTGCTACTTTCTTTCCTTGAAGATCAGCAGTCGCCATTTTGTTCTCCTTTATGAATTGAGATTGAGGAACTTCCGTATGTAAGAGGAGCGAATAGGGTGTTTCGATAGGGCTACGATGCGATCCATGACCCTGTGGTTGGCGCGGGATCGCAGCTTTACAAAGAGTGCGGCCTGGATTTTCGTGAGAGGAAAGATTGGTTCGGTTGGCGCGACGTTGCCTCCCGGCTTATACGTGATTTACAGTGGTTTCCGCATGTCCTCCACAGGCGAACGTTTCGAGAGGGCGGTGGCGATCATGGAACGTCTTCGCGCGCCCGGTGGCTGTCCATGGGACAGGGAACAAACCTTCGATTCCATCAAGCCCTACACGCTGGAGGAGACCTATGAAGTTCTAGAGGCGATCGACAATCGCGATTGGCCGGAACTGGCGGGAGAGCTTGGCGATCTGCTGCTGCAGGTACTTTTCTATGCGGAGATGGCGAAGGAGCAAGCTTCGTTTTCGATTGACGACGTGCTGGACCGGCTTTCTTCCAAGCTGATCAACCGGCATCCGCATGTGTTTGGCGACGTGAAGGCCGATACCTCCGACGAGGTCAAGCGCAACTGGGAAGCCCTCAAGGTGCAGGAGAGAAAACAGAGGCAGGATGCGGTCGCGGCGGGGAACAGTGCGGAGTCGAAGAAGGATGAGGTGCAGTCCATTCTTGCGGGAGTTTCCTCAGCCATGCCGTCGCTGCTGGAGGCCTCAAAACTCAGTTCGCGCGCCGCACAGGCGGGGTTCGACTGGCCCGATATCGAAGGACTGTTCGACAAACTGAAGGAAGAAACCAACGAACTGCGGGAGCAGTTGGAGGATTTTCCGGCGCCAGGTCCGCGGCCGCAAGGGCGCGGCGTAGCCGGTTCGGGGCGAACGGCGGTTCCAGAAGAACTTCAAGCAAAACTTGAAGACGAGGTAGGCGATCTATTTTTTGTCATGGTGAATATTGCGCGGTACCTTTCCGTTGACCCTGAGTCCGCGTTGCGGAAGACGAATCGCAAATTCAAGCGACGATTTCAGTGGATGGAAAGCCGGCTGCAGCAATCCGGGCGCTCGGCTGAAGAGGCGCCCATGGAGGAACTGGAATCCCTGTGGCAAAAAGCCAAGCGCGAGGAGCGGCGGGGTGCGTAAGCTTCAAGCAATAGTTGAGGTGAGGGCCGAGTCCTTTTTGCGGGCGGGGAGCCGATGACCGCAGACTCCGTGGAACTAAGGCGCTGCCATGGGATTGAAGACTTCCGCGCCTGCGTGGCGCTGCAGAAAGAAGTATGGAACTTCAGCGATGCGGAATTGGTGCCGCTGCGCATGTTCGTAGTTGCGGACAAAGTCGGCGGACAGGTGATGGGGGCCTTCGACAAGAACCAGATGGTCGGGTTCGCGCTCTCGGTGCCGGGAACGCGTACGGGGCACTTGTACCTTCATTCGCACATGCTGGCCGTGCGCAAGGAGTATCGAAACAGCGGGTTGGGCCGGCGCATGAAGCTGATGCAGCGCGAAGACGCGCTTGCCCGCGGAATCGAACTGATCGAGTGGACCTTCGATCCTCTGGAAATCAAGAACGCGTATTTGAATATTGAAAAGCTGGGCGCCATTGCTCGCCGCTATAACATCAACCAGTACGGGATCACGTCGTCGCCGCTGCAGGGTGGATTACCCAGCGACCGTCTGATCGCGGAGTGGTGGCTGAAATCGAAGCGGGTCGAAACCTTGCTGGCGAACGGAAAAAATGGAGAGATCACCAGCGAGCTGGCAATTGCGGTTCCCGCGCAAATTTACGATTGGAAGGCGTCGCCGGAGACACGTTTGCAGGCAAAGGAGATACAGGAGCGGAATCGCGAACAGTTCCTACGGGCGTTTGCTCACGGTCTTTCGGTGCTGGGCTACGAGCGCGATCCGGAAGGCACTGGCAGGTTTCTGTTGGGACGTTGGGGCGAGACCTGGTCATACGCCTCGGAGCAGTGACGGTCTTGCTCTCTCGGGAGACAGTAGCGAATTTTGAGAGTGGTTGCGGTGAGCTTGTCTTTCCAAAGATGCAGCGTATTTCTGTAACTTCGAGTTGAGAGCTCTCCTTTTACATGAAAATTGAAGCCGTTACATTACGCGAGATTCACATGCCGCTGGTCCATTTCTTTGAGACGAGCTTTGGTCGAGTTTATGACCGCAGCATCCTGCTGATTACGATCCACGGCGAAGGCGTCGACGGCTGGGGCGAGTGCGTAGCCGCGGAAGATCCGTTCTACAGCAGCGAATGGATCGAGAGCGCATGGCCTACGCTGGTAAAGTACCTGATTCCGTCAATGATGGGGAAACCGGTGGAATCAGGCCGCGATTGTCCTGCGCTTTTCGCGAAAGTACGCGGCCACCGCATGGCCAAGGCGGCCCTGGAGAATGCGGTGTGGGACGCGGAAGCCATACAGAAAAAGCAACCCTTGTGGAAATTGCTGGGCGGCAAGCGGCGCGAAATCCCTTGTGGCGTTTCGATCGGCATTCAGGACTCCGTAGAGCAATTGCTGGAGAAAATCCAGACCGAGTTAGCGGCGGGATATCGCCGCATCAAGGTCAAGGTCAAGCCGGGATGGGATGTGAGCGTGCTGGAACGGATCCGCTCACGATGGGCTGACATTACCTTGAGTTGCGACGCTAATTCCGCGTACACGCTGGATCAAAACGAACACTTGCGAAAGTTCGACCAGTTCAACCTGTTAATGATCGAGCAGCCGCTGTGGAACGACGACATCTATTACCACGCACGGCTGCAAAAGGAACTGCGGACAGCAATTTGCCTGGATGAGTCGATTGTGAACGTACGTAGCGCCGCATTCGCGGTAGAAAGCGGCGCCTGCCGGATCATCAACATTAAAGTGGGGCGCGTAGGCGGATTCTCGGAAGCGCTCAAGATTCATGACGTCTGTGCCGCCCACAAGGTTCCGGTTTGGTGTGGCGGAATGCTGGAAACTGGCATCGGCCGCGTCCACAATATCGCGCTCTCCACGCTGGAAAACTTTCAACTTCCGGGAGATGTGTCTGCTTCGAAGCGCTACTGGAAAGAGGACATTATCGAACCGGAAGTGAGCGTTTCGCCACAGGGAATGATTCCCATCAGCGACCAGCCAGGAACCGGCTACCGGATTAAGTTGGATCTGATTGAAAAGCTGACGGTGAGAAAAACAACCCTTCGAGCCTAAGCTCCGCCTAGTTGCTTTGCCGCTTGCTGGCCACGCTCTGGTCGGGCGTGTGATTATTGTGCGCGATTTTTTCCTCTTCAGTTTTCAGAAGCTGCACGCCTTGCGCGAAGCTGAGTTGTTCTGGCACGCGGTGGAAATCGCTTAACACATCGTCCGATACGATGCTGATGCCTTTGAACACGAGAACCTTCCCGGTCATGTTCAGGGTCATCCTGGTGATGCTCCATTCTCCATCGCCAAGACCGAGTTCGGCCTGCTGGACGCAGAAGTGTCCGCCCTTGTCGAGATGGCCCAGAATTCCCCATCCGAAGGTGACGTCGCGGAACAGAGTGCCGTCGATTTTCGCGAGGCGGCGAGTTTCTTTGTCGATCACCAACTCACCTTGCATTCCGGTGAGAACCTGCTCCACGTGGGAGGGCGGGTTGTAGGCTGGGTTGGGTGCGAACCGTAACAGCACCAGTTGATCCCCGGCCTTGCCCAGTCCCGGGGCGCTGTTCTCGGTGCTGGCGTACTCGTAGCGAAAGGCATCCGGGAGCGCCTTGACGATTCGCAGGCTGCGTTCCTCGTCTTCTTTTTCGCGCGCTTCCTTCTTGCGAAGTTGTTCGGGATTATTGATCAGGGCAGCCAGGCGATTTTGTTCGGCTTTCTGCTGGTCGGCGCTCAGCGGACGGTCATTGACGGCGACTAACATACCGGCCATAGCCTGATTGGTTTCAACGTAGAGGTGGGTCTGCGAGCCTTTAGAAGTTTGCCTGCGCGAGCGAAACATGTGGTGAGCTTCCAAACGCTTCGATGCGGCGACTTCATTGGCCACGGTTAAGCGCACAAGATCGACGGGCGCCATCTCTGGAAGCTTAGAATCCTGTGCGGATACCGCGACTGCGAATAGGACTACGATGCAGGATAGGGTCCGCGGGTCGACCACTCGGCTTGGGCGGGCAGACTTCATGCCATCTTTAGTGTAGCGCCGGAGGCAGAGGGTTGTACCAAAGTTCTTGCTAGTCGATTACCGACGTGGGGACCGACCATCACTTCCGACGGAAAAAGCGTCCCCACAGGAGGATACGGAATATTCATTTGTATTCCCTTTCTCGTGATCCTTGGGGGCAATATGGCCGAGTTGCTCGAATTTGAGCCACTATCCAGAAGTGACATCGCTTGCCGCTTTCTTGCCGAGTTGGGTATAGTCGAAAGAGGCGATGCAGTCGTCCCGGTGCCTGTCGTCCTAGTTCGTAGGAATTGCAGAGTCCGCATCCTCGAGGAGAACACCACATGAGTGCTCCGTTGTCGGCAGATTTGGCGCAGATTGGCAAATCGGTTGTGATCAAGGGCGAGTTGTCGGGCAGTGAGGACCTTTACGTTGACGGTCAGGTGGAAGGAAGCATCTCTCTGAAAAATCATAGCTTAACGGTAGGCCCCAACGGCCAAGTAAAGGCGTCGGTTGAGGCTAAAGGAGTGGTAGTGCAGGGCAAGCTTGAGGGCAACATCCAGGCCAGTGAGCGCGTCGAATTACGTAAGTCGGCGGTCGTCACCAGCGACATCTCCACCCAGCGAATTTCGATTGAGGAAGGCGCCTACCTCAAGGGAAAGATCGATATCCAGGGCCGCGCGGAGAAGGCGGCAGGAAAGTAACCCCCGGCTGCGGCAGCTTTGAGTTAAAGTCTTAGTTGAGGGGTTCGTTCCGGTCCAGCTCAACCGAGCAGGCCGGTGCGCACAAGTCAAGTTCGTTTAGTCAGGGCATGAGCCGTCATCGGGCGGCGTTTCGAGTCGAATGGCATCCGTAACACAGAATTTCATGAAGCTTTTTCGCGGCTCTTCAGGCGGTACAGAGGCTAGCACTAGTCAAGCTGCTCAGAAATTATCACGCCGTTCGAGCAGCCTCGGCGAGCTGGCTCGCCTGTGGGAGGGTGACAACCCCCTTTGCGTACTTGATCTGGGGTCGACGTCGGCTTCCAACATCCGCTTCTTTACCGAACGCGGGCACAAGATTTACAGCGAAGACCTATTGGTGGCGTCGACCGATCCCACTCTGATCTCCAAAGACGAGCAGGGCAATTCGATCCTGGATAGCCGGCGCTTTCTTGCCGACAACCTGGTCTATCCTGCCGCGCATTTCGATATTGTGTTGTGCTGGAATCTTCCTGACTATCTCGACGAAAGCCTGGTTCGTCCGGTGATGGGGCGCTTGTGGTCGGTGCTGAAACCAGGGGGAATGATGTTGGCATTCTTCCATACAAAGGATGCGGGGCCGGACTCGCCCTGCTACCGCTTCCACATTATGGGGAAAGACACGCTGGAGATGCAGCCGATTGTGCTGCGCCGGGAGACTCGACGCGGGCCTACGGGCGCGGTGCATACCGCGATTGGCGATGGTTTCCGGCTGCAACGCGTTTTCAACAACCGCCACATCGAAACTCTGTTCCGCGATTTTGCTTCCATTAAATTTTTTCTTGCGCGCGACAATGTTCGGGAAGTGCTGGTCGTGCGCTGATCGCTCCCTGATCTGCAGGTAGTTTTGATTTTGGCTGCGGCTCAGGCAGTCCAACCGCGGACTGCTTTGTCCTTTTCTCTCACGAGCCGGTCAGTGTTCTTCCACGCAATCACTCCCATCCGGAAAAGGAAGTGCCGCGAGATTTCGATGCGTGGGGCGGGCTTCGCCAACGAGGAAAGAACCTGCCGTATCTCTTCTGGAACGTAGGCGCGGCGGACGGACGCGAGACCGTCGACCCGCGAGACATAGCTTCGCATGAGCGGGAAGCCGGCATAGACCAATGCGACGTGCAGGGGATGGCGGACCAAATCGTTAATCAAGACGGCGAAGCGGCAGACGCGAAGCGCCTCAAGGCCGAATTGGGCCAGCTGATCGGGATGCAGATGATGGGCGAAAAGGCTGCAACTGACCAGATCAAAACTGCGATCGGGAAACGGGAGAGCGAGCGCATCCGCGACCACAGCACGATTTCCGCGGAGCAGGTGAGTATGCACGCGATCCAGGTCGGTCACCTCAAGAGTGATCCCTTGGTGCGCCAGTTTCTCGGCCGCAAGGCGCGGCACCTCGCCGAATCCCGCAGCGACCTCGAGTATTGTGAAATGTTTCTTGCCGGTGGCGGAGGTGACGCGCGCAATCAGGGAACGGGTGGTGGCGACTCCGCCGAACCAACGGTTAATGCGGCACAGATCCTTGAGGGAGGTTTCGACCTCGACCGGCGGACAGGCGTCGGAATCGAGGATTTCCTGCGTGTCGACCCGCTGCATCGAGAGAAGGATCATCAGCCCCAGTGTTGCTTCAGTGTAGACGGTGCGGCGATCTTGGTTGTCAAAAAAATGTCAATGGGTCAAGTGGTAACGAATTCCCAAGCCTGTCCGACAAGGGGGGCCTCCTCAGACTTCGGCCAGTTCCTCTTCCAGCAACTGCTTGTTATACAGGTCGCTGTAGTAACCGTTTAAGGCGAGGAGTTCGTCGTGAGTGCCGAGTTCAACGATGCGGCCGACATGCAGGACGGCAATGCGATCGGCGTTGCGCACGGTGGAGACGCGATGGGAGATGAAGATGGTGGTGCGGCCGTGCATCACATTGCGCAGGTGATTGAGAATTTTGTCCTCGGTGTGAGTGTCGACGCTGGAGAGAGCGTCGTCGAGGATGAGGATTTTGGGATTGCGGATGAGCGCGCGGGCGATAGCAGTGCGCTGCTTCTGGCCGCCGGAGAGAGTGATACCCCGCTCTCCGACCATGGTTTCGTAACCTTCGGGGAAACTTTCGATGTCGTTGGCGATGTTCGCCGCGTCGGCGGCATCGCGAATCTTCTGATCCGTGGCCGAGTCGACTCCGAGTGCGATGTTTTCGCGGATGCGATCGCTGAATAGGAACGTCTCCTGAGGAACGAATCCGATGTTCTTGCGCAAGGATGCGACCAGGTACTCCCGAATAGGTCGTCCATCGATGAGGACCATGCCCGCCGGGGCGTCGTAGATGCGCGGAATAAGGCTGACGAGGGTGGTCTTGCCAGAGCCGGTCGGGCCGACAATGGCAAGGCTACTGCCCGCAGGGACGCGCAGGTTGACATCGTGCAGGACGGATTTACCGTCATAGCTGAAGTTGAGTCCGCGGAACTCGATCTCTCCGGAGATGGCGCGATCTTCCGCCCCGGGGGCATCCTGAATCTCGGGCTGCTCGTGCATGATCTCGTTGATGCGAATCAAGGAAGCCGTGCCCCGTTGAAAGATGTTGATGACCCAGCCCAGGGCGATGATCGGCCAAGTGAGCTGCATCATGTAGGTGCTGAAGGAGACGAACTGGCCGACGCTCATGGAACCGGAGAGCGACAAGGTCGTGGTGATCGCGGGATGCGAGGCTCCCAGGTTTGAGGTCAAGGTTACGTGCGAAAGTCCGTGTATCACTTCGCGGCCACCGAGCCACAGCACGAGCACGACGGCGCATCCGAGCATGAGTTCAAGGGTGGGCCAGAGCATGCCCATGAGCCGCACCAAGCGGAGGCTGCGGCGAATGTACTCCTGGTTCTCGGTCTCGAAAGCCCGGATCTCCGCTTCTTCCTGCACGTAAGCCCGCACCAGGCGAGCGCCAGAAAAGTTTTCCTGGGCGCGGGCGGAAATGTCGGAGAACATGGCTTGAATTCTCTCGAAACGTTCGTGAATCTGGCGGCCAAAATACTGAATCACGATGCTCACCGCAGGCAGGGGAAGGAAGGTGTAGAGCGTGAGCCACGGGCTGATCGAAATCATGAAGGCGAGGGCGCCCGCCGTGTAGACGAGAGTGTTGGCGGAATACATGATCGCGGGGCCCAGCAGCATGCGCACTGCGTTGAGGTCGTTGGTGGCGCGCGCCATGATGTCGCCGGTGCGGTTGCGCTGGTAGTAGGAGTAGGACAGGTATTCGAGGCGTGCGAAGAGATCGTTGCGGAGGTCGAATTCGATGTCACGCGAGATGCCGATGACGATCCAGCGGGTCAGGAACTGGAAGATGCCTTTGCTGACCGCGATGGCGAGCAAGATGCCGGCGTACACCAGAAGTTTGTGCCGGGTTACGCCTTCGTGCAGATCGTCGGCAGCTTTACCAAGGACCAGCGGGAACAGGATCCAGATGCCGTTGGTGAGAAAGACGCAGAGTGTGCCGGCGGCGTAGCTCCAGCGGTAGCGTTTCAGGTAGGGGAGCAGCGGGCGAAGATTCTCAAGAAACATGCAAACCTAGTAGAAGAAATTTTAACAGGCTCAGTGAGGATCGGGGGCCCGGGCGGGTGAAGTTGAGCTGGAACTAACCTTTGACGGACCGGAAGGTCATTTCGTTCGCAGAACTGTGGGTAGCTTCTTTCCATTCGGCGAATAAGGTGGCATAGTTCATGGTAATGAAATCCTGGGGATGAACTCCGAGTTTTTTTGCGGTGGAGTCGATCCAGCGTGGCGGGCCTTCGATCTCGCAAAAGTTGCCGATCGGGGTTTCGTCCACGACCACCTGTCCCTTGGTATCCGTCCACACGGCGCGGAACTTTTCGTAGCGAAACGACGGAAAGTAGCCTAGACAGCGCAGGATCGCATCCATGGTTTTCCCGTCGGCGATGGGAGTTTCCAATTCCTCGCGACTACTGTGGCGCCCGGTTTTGCCGCCCCTTTTGAAGGTGATTTTCCATTCCTGACCGTATTGGCGGAGGCGCAGGAGTTCTTTGCGGGCACGCAAGATTCCGCCGGGCAGGTCGTAGAGCGTATTCATCTCGCGGGTGCGGTGGGTGACGAGGCGGAATCCGGCCGCGCGCAAGTTGCGCGCCAGAGCCTGCAAGTCTTGCGTCTTGAATTTGATTTCGATTTCGCGCGCCATCAGAAAAGTGTATTACGGACGCGCAGGACCCGCCATGGAAGCTACTTTCAGGGGCAATTTCAGAATCCGCTTCTTATTCCAGTCCACCGGTTCGATGCGTCCCACGCCGACCACCCAACTGAAGGCTCCGATCCACGAAACGACGCCGGCGATTACGAATGGCCAATAGAACTGGCCGGTGCGCCCCAGCAGATATCCAGTCAGCGCGG
>Ga0070713_100003381_pt1 | contig 10540 bp, 9 predicted proteins | sample LARL82metaG_FD_65465 | JGI IMG/M metagenome (GOLD analysis project Ga0070713, IMG submission 65465) | Corn, switchgrass and miscanthus rhizosphere microbial communities from Kellogg Biological Station, Michigan, USA - LAR L8-2 metaG | ecosystem: Host-associated > Plants > Roots > Rhizosphere ... | reverse complement strand
CTAGTTCCATGGCAAATTCTTTTAAAAGAGTAGGTTGCGAGGATTCAGCCACGACCCGAGATGCGGGGTGCAGGTTCTAGCCCGCTTGTTCCGGCACTCGAATGTAGGGTTCGACAAGCGCCAGCAGTTCTGCCTTCAAGAGGGGACCACTCGCTAAAAGCCCAGAAAGCAAGGGATCTTGCCGGTTGGCGGCAAAGTCGGTCTTTTCCAGTGTACTGACAAAGCCGCCTGCCGCTTTTACCAGGGCCGCGCCTGCCACCACGTCCCATTCGTTTTTGGGGGTCAAAGTGAATGTGACATCAGCCAAGCCCGCCGAAACCAGCGCCAATTTGTAAGCGACTGAACCCATTGCCTGCACCTTGTAAGGACCGCCCTCGAACTGTTTCCACTCACCTCTTTTAACCTCGCTGCGGCTGGCAAGAATGAGGGCTCCATCCAGACTGGTTCGCTGGCTCGTGCGTACGGATTGGCCGTTGCGCAACACCCCGGCGTCCACGGAGCCTAGGAACGTTTCCTGCGTGGCCGGATTATAGATTCCTCCCGCTACTGGAACGCCATTCTCGACGAACCCGATGGACACGCAAAATTCAGGCAGGCCTTGAACAAATTCCCGGGTCCCGTCGAGAGGGTCCACAATCCATACCCGCTCGTTCTTCAGCCGCGAAGGATTATCCACAGTCTCTTCAGAGAGCCAGCCTTCGCCATCGCGCAGCAGAGTCTCGCGCAGCACCGCATCCACCGCGCGGTCCGCCTCGGTCACAGGATCATGTCCAATTTTGTAGTCCGTTGCGATGGCGCCCGGAGTGAAACGGGCGAAGATGGGACGCGTTGCTTCCAATGCGCCATCAATGCGTTGCAGGATATCGGCATACCGTGAAGTGGTCATAGGTTTGGTATCAGTCCGGACGAAAGTTCTAGGTCCTTGGAAGAATTAAGCCCACAACATGCGAGCTCCTGTGATCAGCAGTAAAGCGCAGAGCAGCCGCCGCAGCCACAGCATGGGAACCCGCGTCGACAAGTGCGAGCCCAAAAGCCCACCGGGAATGGATCCAATCAGCAGCGACCCCACCAGGACCGGATCCACGTTGCCCAGGCGAAAGTGAAGAAAGCCGGTCACGCCAGTAAGGATCACCGCATGCACGATATCGGTACCAACGTTGACTTTGGGCTGGAAGCTGTAAAACAGCAACAGCAACATCATGATGATGCTGCCCGAACCCACCGACGTCATTCCCACCAGAAAGCCCGCCACCAGCCCGATCACGGTCATTCCTATGAAGCTTTTTGCCGTCGGCGGACGGCTCGCTACCCGCTCCTCAATTTTTTTCTGCAGTAACAGCAGTGTCGGGATCACGATCAGCAGCACGCCTACCGCGGTCTTGATGAAACTGTTTACGCCGTTTCCGTAGAGGTGCCGGATGTGCATTAACAGGTTCACCCCGCCGATGGAGCCTGGAATGCTCCCCACGGCAAGGGCGATAACCACTTTCCGGCGCACCGTGCCGGAACGCAGATGCCACAGGCTGGCCGGAATCTTGGTGAAGAAGTTAAACGTCGCGTCGGAACCGACGGCCACGATCGCCGGTATCTTGAGGCCGAAAATGAGAATGGGGAGCAGCAATACGCCGCCCCCCACGCCGCTCAAGCCAATCAGCACCCCGACTACAAAGCCAATCAGAATTTTGGCCGCGATCAGTGACATAGTGGGGTCGACTTACTCTCCCGCCCTGTTTACTCCGATGAATCCTTCACGCTCGAGATGCAGAATGATTTCCTGCGCTGCTTCCTCGGCTGACAGTTCCCCCGTGTTAATAGTGACGTCGGCGTCCGCAGGAACCTCGTAAGGATCGGAGATTCCTGTAAATTCCTTGAGAATGCCGGCCCGCGCCTTGGCGTACAGCCCCTTCCGGTCGCGTTGCTCGCACACTTCGACCGACGTGGCGATGTGTACCAGGATGAATCCGCCGTAAGGTTCGATCATCTGGCGCACGTGCTTGCGAGTCGCGTCATACGGCGCGATCGGCGCGCAAATGGCGATGCCCCCGTTTTTAGTGATTTCCGAGGCGACATATCCGATGCGCCGGATGTTGATGTCGCGATGCTCCTTCGAAAATCCAAGTTCCGAGGACAGATGTTTGCGCACCAGGTCCCCATCCAGCAAAGTGACGGGACGTCCTCCGACTTCCAGGAATTTCGTCATCAGCACATTCGCGATGGTTGACTTGCCCGATCCCGACAATCCGGTAAAGAAAATCGTGACGCCCTGCCTAGCCCGCGGCGGAAAGCTTCGGCGCAGTTCCTGAACAACTTCGGGATAGGTAAACCATGTGGGAATATCACGGCCTTCGTTCAAACGGTCGCGCAGCTCGGTGCCGGAGATGTTCAGAACCTTGTCACCCTTTTTCACTTCATCGTCCGGAACGTAGCGGTCCTCATCCTCCAGGTACACCATCATGCTGAAAGGAACCATGGTGACGCCGATGTCTTTTTCATGTTTCTTGAAGACCTCTTGCGCCTCATAGGGACCGTAAAACGGTTTACCGTCGGTGTCTTTGCCCGGTCCGGCATGATCGCGGCCCACAATGAAGTGCGTGCAGCCATGATTCTTGCGGATAAGCGCATGCCAGATCGCCTCGCGCGGCCCGCCCATTCGCATGGCCAAGGGCAACAGGGAGAGTTTCTGGGTTCCCTGCGGGTACTTGGAAGTCAGCAACTGATAGCAGCGTACGCGCGTAAAGTAATCCACATCCCCCGGCTTGGTCATACCCACGCTGGGGTGAATCAAAAGATTGGCTTCCACCTGCTTGGCGGCGCGGAAGGTCAGTTCCACGTGCGCGCGATGCATAGGATTGCGGGTCTGAAAGGCGACCACGCGGCGCCATCCCAGCCGGGCAAATTCCGCCCGCAGTTCCGCTGGGGTCAAGCGCAGCGTTCTGAAATCATAATGCGAAGGCCCCTGCAGACCCTCGATACGCCCGCCCACGTACCACGGGTTGGCCTTGTTCATCGTGTAATCGGCCCCGGGATGAGCCTTGCTCGTGCTGTTAAATACCGCCTTGGCCTCGGCGGCGCGGTCGGGTTGCCAGACTTCCTCGACGTGCAGCACCGCCAGCATGACGCCTTCGGCATCGCGCAACGCGACTGTGCTGCTGCCGGCCGTCAGCTTCTTGGCAAATTCTTCGCTGACATCGAGCGTGATCGGCATGGGCCAGAGAACACCGCTGGCCAGGCGCATGTTCTTACACACGCCTTCATAGTCGGCTTTCGTCATGAAGCCGCGGAGCGGAGAGAATCCGCCGCTCATCAACAATTCAAGATCGCAAATTTGTCGGGCCGTCAGGTCCCAGGATGGCCACTCTCTCGAGTGAGCTTTCAATTCAGCGGCCTTTTCGGGGGTGACGAGCAGATTTACAAGTTCGCCGCCGTGCGGGGCGATCAAATGACTAGTCGAAGCTGACAAGCGAGAGAGCCTCCAAGTTTCGTTAATTTTGGAATTGGGACACGAAATTCAATATGTTGCAGAGTGGGGCAAGATTAGTTGCTCGCAACTACTGTTCCGCAATGATTTTAGAGATTGTACTGTAATTTGATAAGGATAGGCGTAGATCTTTGATTTCCGAAGCGATCATGCCACCATATATGCAAATCCTTGCGCAGCGTGGTGCCATTTGTTCCCATTTTCCCCACCATTTTCCTTCCGCACCCGGGCCGGCGAGAAAACGGTTCAGTGTTTTAGGCGCCATCCCGTCCCCCACACACAAACCGCGCCCACGTAGCCGTCGCCAGCCGCTACCTCCCGCAAGCTCCAACGCGACGCTTCGTCTTTATCCGGACGTGTGGCCAGCAAAGCATCGCGATCGTTCGGTCTCAACGAAACATCGAACTGATCGAGTGCGAGCGAAAGCCCGGTCCCCTCGGCTTTGATGTACGCTTCCTTGCGCGTCCAGCAGCGAAAAAAGCCAGTAAATCGTTCTGCTTGCGATAACTCTGCCAATTCGCGTCGTTCCTGCTCGGAAAAGAAACGACTTGCAATTTCTTCAGGATCAAAATCAACGCGAACTTTCTCCACATCGACCCCCAACTTGCGTTTCCTGGCGAAACCCAGCAATGCGACGTCGCCCGAATGCGAAACATTGAACTCAACATCGCGCCCAGACGGACCAGGTTCGAGGAAAGGTTTGTCCTTATCGGTGTAGCGGAATATTAAGTCCTTGGGATCTCCGCCCATGTAGCCAGCCAGGATCGTTCGGAGGACGCCGCGAGTGGCGGTGAAGCCTTGGCGGTCCCGCGCAAAACGGTAGCGGTCTGCCCGCGCCTGCTCGTCCCCGGAAAGCATCTGCCTCCAACGGTTTTCCGCTCTGCCAACCTGTGCCAGATCAACCAGCCAGAGGTGAACTTCATCGTTGGGCAATTCCATCCGTCCCGTCTGAAATTCTGGATCGGACACATTCATCGCATCAGTCATCCTCGTGAAGACAACCTGTTGTTATGAAGACCATCCGTTCGAACCGCCGGCCTCCGCGCTGCCGAATTACTCTCGTAACCGTGGTCGACTTCACCCTTGATACTATCAACCGAAAGAAGCCGGCTGTCTCAGGTAAACTATTAGGGAATCCTGCTGCCTTGCAAAATGATTAACGGCAAACGCATCGCCGTGGTGATGCCCGCTTACAACGCGGAGAAGACCCTCCAGGTCACGGTGGGAGAACTGCCTGACTTGGTCGACGTCCGCATTCTGGTGGACGACCATAGCTCCGACCAGACCGTCGAACTGGCGCGCCGGCTGGGCTTATATGTCTTCCAGCATGATCGCAACTACGGTTATGGACGCAACCAGCAAACCTGTTATCGCGAAGCTCTGACCGCGGGCGCTGATGTAGTGATCATGCTCCATCCCGATTACCAGTACACGCCGTTGCTCATCACGGCAATGGCAAGCATGGTCGCGTACGGGGTTTACGACGTGGTGTTGGGATCGCGCATTATCGGCGGTCAAGCTTTACTCGGCGGCATGCCCATCTATAAATACGTCGCGAACCGCTTCCTCACTGCCTTCGAAAATCTTTTTCTAGGCGTCAAACTCTCCGAATACCACACCGGATATCGCGCGTTCAGCCGGAAGGTTCTGACAGACTTGCCGCTGCTGGAAAACTCTGACGATTTTGTCTTCGACAACCAGATGCTCGCGCAATGCGTGCACTTCGGCTTTCGCATCGGGGAAGTTTCCTGCCCCACAAAGTATTTCAAGGAAGCTTCGTCTATCAACTTCCGCCGCAGCGTGAAATACGGTTTCGGAGTTCTGGCAACGACTTTGCAGTTTGCCCTGCAAAGAACCGGTCTGACCCATCTCCCGCTTTTCAGCAAAGAAGGGCGCAAATTGGAAACGACGCCCCCTGAGCCTTACTATGCGGCCCGTTCTGCCGGTTCGCACTGACCCTCACTGCGAAGAAAGTAACTTGCGCTACGGCAATTCGCAGACGCGCACTGCCGCATTTTGATACGCGCATTCCAATCCTGCAATGCCTGGCTGCTGCAGCACGACCCAGGTAATGCCATATCTTTGACGAAGGCGCGTGAAGTCCGTGGCTTGCAGACCCTTCCACGGAGTTTGCGCGTCGAGCTGCTCCTTCCACTCTTCTGCCAGCGGAGGAAACATGCTGACCACTCCGCCATCCTTCACCGTGTCGGCGAGACGGCTCCGTTGTGCCATGCAGCGGAACCCCAAGCTGTCTTCCCCAGGTAGGCGCATGTATTCGGGGTCGAGCGCAAAAACCGCCTCCACCGGCGTATAGTCCCGGATCCAGAAGAATGCCTGCGCCCACGGATTCCTCGCGGTGCGACCCGGCCAATCAATATTCGCGCTCGCTGGAAAAAGAGACCGCTGCGCCGTGAACATTCCAATGCTCAGCGCCCCGAACAGCGCCAGCCAGCGCCAGGCGCGGTCTTTCAGAACGTACTCACCCAGGTATCCGCCTATACACACGAACAGGAACATATAGAGGAGGTGCAGGCTCCGCAGGGGCTGTATTCGAGCCAGGCTCTCCAAACGCGCCGGAAGGTCGACGACTAGTGCGACGCAGAAATAAATCGCTCCGTAAATCACGAACGCACGGCATACTCGCGACAGCATGGTTCTCTGCTGCGCCTGCGCCATTTTTCCAAACCACCACAGCATTCCCAGCGGCGCGACAATGCCCAGCCACTCATACCATTTCCAGTGTTGAATGTAGAAATAGGCGTGCGATCGCGCCACCTCCTGGTACGCGGCGGAAGCCTCCGGCACCAAGGGAATGCCAAGCAAAACGGCACATCCCGCCACAGCCATGCCCGTGTCCAGCTTTTTCCCAACTCCGCCACGGCGCTCGATCTGCTCGAGCACGATCCAGAGCGCGCCGAAAGAAAAGGGAAAGACCCACATCAGCGGATGGACCGCCGCAGCAAATACGACCCACGCCAGCGCCCGAAGGTATTTTCTTTCCAGGAGTCTCGTCATCGAGAAAATTGCCGCAAATGCCGCCAAGTTCCTCGGATTCAAGTACTGATCCATGATGTAAAGCGCGGTCCCCGCCACGGGGATCGTAAGCAGCCCGGCAATCAGGCACACCGATCCCCAGCGCGCCTTCGTTGACTGAAACAGAAGGCCGCTCATTTCCCAGCATGCCAGGAGCAACAAGAAAATGCTGGCGGTATGCACCAAGAGCAATCCCGCCTCGAAGGGCAGGTGGGTCAAACGCAGAAAAAAAGCCAGGAGGTTCGGGAACAGCGTCATGCTGGCATGCGACTGGAAGAATTCCCGTCCCTGCGGAAACAACGACGGCTGCAGGATTCGTTCCACGCCCGGAAGATAAATCTCAGCATCTTCGGCGTAAGGGTGATAGCCGTGCGTCAAACAAGCCGCCGCCGTCACCAGCAACAGATAAATTCCCGTCTTGTATTTGACGAGATGGATTTGGATCACTGAATTAGATCGGCGCGCCCGCGATATCGTGCTCCATTCAGGTTACAACAAATATGATCCCCGCATTGCCGCGCCCTTGGATACGGGTTTAACATCTAATGACTCTAGATGACATCTGCAACATCATCGGCGGTAAGGACCCCGCGACACCTGACGATTGGGCTAAGCGAAATTCTGAATTTTGCCTACGACGCATTTTGCAGTAATAAACTTCAATTCACTCTTACCGCTTTGGCGATGGCGGTCGGCACCGCTTCCGTCATTCTTGTCTCTACGATCGGCCTTACGGGAAAGCAATATATCCTCCGCCAGTTGCAGTCGATCGGCACCAACATGATCTATGCCGACTATCAGGGTGGCGGCCAGCGCATCGATTCCACTCCCGACCCGATGACCGTGGAGGACGTGCACGCCGTGCGAGAGCAGGTCCCAAGCGTGGTGGCCGCCTCTCCCACCGTGGCGTTGGGCGACCGGATCAATATCGGAGCCGGCCAGCAGCGCGACATTCTTCTCCTGGGCGTGGATCCCGATTACCTGCGCGTCCGCAATCTCGTGCTCCTGGCGGGGCGCTTCTTCGATGCCGAGGATTCCGCGGGCCGCAACAAAGTCGGGCTCATCACCGAAAAACTTGCCCAGAAACTATACGGGTCGCCGCGCGAGTCGGTGGACCGGATCATCAAACTCAGCGGCGGCCTTCCTTTCACTATTGTCGGCGTCTTCAAGGAAAGCGTGGATACCTTTGGCCAGTCCGATATCGGGGAAGACACCATGCTCATTCCCTATACGGTGAGCCGTTTCTTCACGCCCAGCGGCGACGTTCGCCAGATTTACTTCTCCGTGGCCAGCACCCAGGACGTGATCCCTGCCACCGCCGCCATCAAGCGCGTGCTGCAATCCCGGCACCGCCCCGAATCAGTGTATAGCGTGGAGAATCTCAGTCACCTGCTGGAAGTTGCCGCGAAAATTGCCGACGCCCTGACCGTCGTGCTTATGCTGGTCGCCTTCGTCACCCTGCTGGTCAGCGGCATCGGCATCATGAATATCATGCTGGCCACGGTGACCTCCCGCATCCGCGAAATCGGAATTCGCAAAGCCATCGGCGCCACCAACGGAGAAATACGCTTTCAGTTCTTAGCCGAAGCTATTCTGATCTCGTTCTCCGGCGGCATTGTCGGCATCGTCGTCGGACTCGCCATCCCTTACTCGGTGCGTTTTCTCACCGACTACCGCATGCCCATTTCCGGACTATCCGCCATCATCGCCATCATTGTGTCGTCGATTGTGGGAATCATCTTCGGCACCGTCCCGGCGACCCGGGCGTCTCAACTCGACCCCGTCGAGAGTCTCCGCTACGAATAGCCGGACTGCGGCAGGGCAGAGGAAGGTGAGTACTTTCCCACCAGGGATGGGCGCTTCCGCGCCCTGAAAACAACAAAGCCGGGCAGGTTCGCCCGGCTTTCCTATCTGGAACTGTTTCGACGGGTCTTGTTTCGGCCGCCCAAGCAGTTGTCGATCTCTCTAGATTCCTATCGTCTTCTCCCCTAATCCTGGTCCCCTATCCCTGGGGATTTTGCGCTTCCGCAAAATTTCACCGCTGTTACATCACCATGGCAAGATTTTCCAGCTCATGCATCAGAACCGGAAGAGCGCACCCTGCCATCTCGACGCGCCCGGCAGCATCCAATGCAGCCTTTGGGGAAACCCCATAGCCACGGCCCATCAGAAATACCTGGAGCAATTCGGCCGCCTCATAGGAGTCGATCATGCCGCCCTGGAGCAGATCGTTCCTCAAAGCTGCCAGTTCCGTGATCGTGAATCTATCTTTGTCCATCATGGCCGTCATCACCTCCGACTCCGACCTCTTGCTGCCTTTCACCATTAGACTCATCGGCAATTGTGAAAGTTGCATGCAATTCTTTTGCCGCTTTCCTGCTGTTTTCCCTGTATGACACCAAAAAACCGGCTTATGAAATTTAACCCCTGTCGATGCCAAAAGTTGCAAGCCGCCAGACCATTCACTTTTTTCCCGGAACCGACTCTCCGCACCCCAGAGTAATCTCGAAATTGACACAATCCGTCGATGTGAGGACACATCTGAGACGATAATCCGGCATGCCATGACTCTCCCACCACTCAGCCCCACAATCTTTCGTAACCGTTTCAAAGACCTTTGCCACGAAAATCCGGCGAATCGCAGCGATACTGGAAGAGCGCTACCCCTGCCATAGAGTGCGTTGGAGATTGATTCTTCATGCCACCGTCCACTCAACGAAATTCCAGCAGATTCGTCTTCCTGATTGGTGCTGCCATCCTGCTGACGGGCGCCTTGTGCACCGCTGGCTGGTTCTATCGCCAGTCCAGAATAGCCGCGGCACTTCCGCAACGTGCCGGCTCAACGAATTCGCCGGCCCGAGCCGTCGTGAGGCTCAGGCTCGACACTCAGCCCGATCCTCCGCACCCGGCGCCTACCAGCAGTCCAGTCTCCGACGCCGAATCAACTCCGCGCAGTCCTCGCTTTGAGATCTCCCTCGACCCCATGGCGGATTTCCACCAAGACCTCGCGAAGGTGCTTCTCCACGAACTTTCCCCGATCCTGCCCGATCTGTCCAAGTTCCTGGGCAGTCAGAATTGGAATAGCGCCGATCCCCAATACCAGCGGGCAGCTTTTGACCTGATCGATGCGGCTGACCACGATACCTCGGACAAGCGGCCTGCATTACTGCTCGCCGCAGATATTCTGGCCAAGGAGATCATCTGCCCTACTGAGAACAAATCGGAGTGCGATCGGATCCGAGGGGAGTTCGACCGACGCAAATTGACCCTGCAATACTCCGAACTGGGCGGCGGCTTCTACTACCAGCGCGATTTACTGTGGAAAGTCTGGCAGCAGTATTCCGCCACCGATTGGGGAGAACGGGCGTTCGTTCTTCTTCTCGATCAGGGGTGGGATACAAGCACCATTTGCGCCAAAGGCAGCGAGCAATTCCGGGAAGTTATTCGCCAGGGCACCTCTTTTCTGGAGGAACATCCCGCCAGTCCTTACCGGCCCGTGGTCACTTCAATGGTCGCCCAGGCTTATGCCACATGGTGGTCTCTGGCGAACGAAACCACGACCAGTCCGATGGCTGACTATGTGGATCCAAAGCTCTATCGCGAAGGATCTGAACCGGCCCGCCTGAAGGCGATGGGATATTTCGAAGAAGTGGCGCGGTTGGATCCCGACACCAAGTTCGGCGAATATGCCCGCCAAATCCTTCCCGCTTTAGGGCAGAGACAAGTTCAGACCAACTACAGATTTTTCTGCGTTTACGACTAGCCCATCATCCCCGCCGGCTCCAGTTCCCCCTCTTTCGCCTCGACCTGCGCCAGCAAACTGTCAAACTGCGCATGATCGATGCACAGCGCGTGTTGGCCGAAACGCGCTTCTTTGCCCACCACGTGCCAGTAAGGCATCCAGCAGAATCGCCTGCCATCCGCCCGCGCTACCAGTTCCAGCAGGAACGGATAAAGGGTGACTTCCTCTTCTTCCTCTCCGAGCCACGATTCCAGCTTTGCGGGAAGATGCGCGGAGACGACCTTGAA
>Ga0070713_100003380_pt1 | contig 10541 bp, 6 predicted proteins | sample LARL82metaG_FD_65465 | JGI IMG/M metagenome (GOLD analysis project Ga0070713, IMG submission 65465) | Corn, switchgrass and miscanthus rhizosphere microbial communities from Kellogg Biological Station, Michigan, USA - LAR L8-2 metaG | ecosystem: Host-associated > Plants > Roots > Rhizosphere ... | reverse complement strand
GGAACCCGCGGCGTGCGGCTGGGCATAATGGAGCCGGAGGTGTACGAGATGCAGGTGCGGGCGATGGCCCGCGCCGCGAGCGCAGTGCGTGACCGAACCGGCCGGGCGCCGCACCTCGAGATCATGATCCCGCTGGTTGCCTATGAGCGGGAGTTCGAGCTGGTCAGAGACCGCGTGGTCTCGGTGGCGGAAGAGGAGGGACTCAGCTTCGGCGCCGACTTCAATGTCGGAACGATGATCGAGCTCCCTCGTGCCTGCTTCATCGCCGATCGCATCGCGCACCATGCCGACTTCTTCTCGTTCGGCACCAACGACCTCACCCAGTGCGGTCTCGGCTTCTCCCGCGATGACATCGAGGGCCGGATCATCCCGCGCTACGTGGAGGAAAAGATCGTCGAGGGCTCGCCGTTTGCGACGATCGACCAGGCGGGCGTCGGCGAGCTCGTGCGGATCGCCGTGGAGAGGGGGCGCCAGGCCCGGGCCGACCTCGAGCTCGGCGTCTGCGGCGAACACGGCGGTGACCCCGAGTCGATCCGCTTCTTCCACGACGCGGGGCTCGATTACGTCAGCTGCTCTCCGTTCCGTCTGCCAATCGCTCGCGTGGCGGCCGCCCAGGCGTCGATCGCGGCTCCCCGGTAGCCGGTCGCGAGGTCCGCGCAGATGGCTTCCCAGTCACGACACTTGCAGCGGGCCGAGCGCCGCCCGCCGACACCGCCCGCTCGCTCGGCCGCGGACATCACGCCGCTGACCGATCTCGAGCACGGTCACTCTCGCACGGGCCCGGTCCGGCGCGAGCGCCCGGTCTACGTCGATCTCCTTCCGCCGTGCAACGCCGGCTGTCCCGCCGGCGAGAACATCCAGGGCTGGATGGCCCACGTCAAGGTGGGCGAGTACGAGCAAGCCTGGCGCCTGCTGACCGCGGATAACCCGTTCCCAGCGATCCATGGTCGCGTCTGTTACCACCCGTGTGAGAGCGTCTGCAATCGCGCGGAGCTGGACAGTCCGATCTCGATTCACGCCGTCGAGCGGTTCCTGGGCGATCTGGCGCTCGAGAAGGGTTGGCAATTCGATCCCGCGTCGGTTCGCAGCGGCGTCCGCGTGCTGGTGGTCGGGGCCGGGCCTAGCGGGCTTTCAGCCGCCTACCATCTGGCCCGTCTCGGTCACGAGGTCGAGATTCGCGATGCGGGGCCCGAGCCCGGCGGGATGATGCGCTACGGGATCCCCGCCTATCGGCTGCCCCGGGACGTGATCGCGGGCGAGGTCGCGCGGATCGCGGCGCTCGGAGTTCGTTTCACGAGCAATCACCGGGTCGAGGACCTGGAGAGGGAGCGTCGTGAGGGCGCCTTCGACGCGGTGTTCGTGGCGGTCGGCGCGCACCTGTCCAAGCGGGTCGACATTCCGGCGGCGGACGCCGGGCGCATCGTGGACGCCGTGTCGTTTCTGCGTGGGGTCGCGGCCGGTGACCGGCCCGTGATCGGGCGCAGAGTGGCCGTCTACGGCGGCGGCAACACCGCGATGGACGCGGCGCGAGTAGCGCGGCGAATGGGGGCGGAGGAGGCGCTGATCGTCTACCGGCGCACGCGCGCGCAGATGCCAGCCCACGAGGAGGAGGCGCAGGACGCCGAGCGGGAGGGAGTGCGCATCAACTGGCTACGGACGATCAAGGCGTTGGAGGGCTCCGAGCTGCAGGTCGAGGAGATGGAGCTCGACGAGTCCGGCTACCCACAGCCAACTGGCCGTTTGGAGACGTTGGCGGCGGACACCGTGATCCTGGCGCTTGGCCAGGAGAGCGACACGGAGTTCCTGCGACGGGTGCCGGGGGTGCAATTCGACCGGGACGGGACCGTGCAGGTCTCGCGTTCGTTGATGACTGGATGCCACGGTGTGTTCGCCGGCGGCGACATGGTCCCGTCGGAGCGCACCGTGACCGTGGGCGTCGGCCACGGCAAGCGCGCCGCGCGCGAGATCGACGCGTGGCTGCGTGACTCGTCCTACACGCCCGCCCCCAAGCACCCGCAGGCCGAGTTCGAGCTCCTGAACCTGTGGTACTTCGGCGATCATCCCCGTCGACAGCAGCCCGAGCTTGCGCCCGAATCGCGCCTCGGCGGCTTCGACGAGGTCGTCGCGGGTCTGTCACCCGCAGAGGCCGTGTTCGAGGCGCGGCGCTGCCTGTCGTGCGGGAACTGCATCGAGTGCGATGGCTGCCTTGGGGCCTGTCCTGAGGACGCGGTGATCAAGCTCGGCCCGGGACTGCGCTACCGGTTTGACTATGACCGGTGCACGGGCTGTCAGGCGTGCTTCGAACAGTGCCCGGTGCACTCGATCGAGATGGTGGCCGACGAAGCGCCCGACCCGCAATACGCGTTCGTGGCGCCCTCGGACCCGACCGTGGTGGGGTCCTGATGCGCGCCACGGTTGACGGCAACGAAGCCGCGGTTTCGGTCGCGTTCCGCTGCAGCGAGGTCTGCTGCATCTTCCCGATCACGCCCTCCTCGCCGATGGCCGAGCTGGCCGACGAATGGTCGAGCAAGGGCCGAACGAACCTGTGGGGCACCGTGCCCGCGGTGATCGAGATGCAGAGCGAAGGGGGCGCGGCCGGAGCGCTTCACGGCGCACTCCAGGGCGGCGCGCTCGGGACGACCTTCACGGCCTCCCAGGGCCTTCTGCTGATGATCCCGAACATGTACAAGATCGCCGGTGAGCTGACCTCGGCTGTGATGCACGTGGCCGCGCGCTCACTGGCAGCGCAGGCGCTATCGATCTTTGGCGACCACTCGGACGTGATGGCGGTCCGGCAGACCGGCTTTGCGCTGCTGAGCGCCGCCTCGGTGCAGGAGGCTCACGACTTCGCGCTTGTGGCGCACGCAGCCACGCTCGAGACGCGGGTGCCGTTCCTGCACTTCTTCGACGGCTTTCGCACGTCGCACGAGCTGCAGACGATCGAGACCCTCGGCGACGATGACGTCCGCGCGCTGATCTCCGACGAGCTCGTGCGCGCGCATCGCGCCCGCGCACTATCGCCCGAGCGGCCGTTCATCCGCGGCACCGCTCAGAACCCCGACGTCTATTTCCAGGCGCGCGAGACGGTCAATCCGTTCTACGCGCGTGTTGGCGAAGTGGTGCAGCGGGCAATGGACCGTCTCGGCGAACGAACCGGCAGGCGTTACGGGTTGGTGGAGTACAGCGGCCATCCGGAGGCGGAACGGGTCTTGGTGGTGATGGGGTCCGGCGGCGAGACCGCGCGAGAAACGGTTGCCTTCCTGCAGGCGCGCGGCGAGCGGGTCGGCGTCGCGCAGGTCAGGCTCTACCGGCCGTTCCCTGCAGCCGAGCTGGCGCGCGCGCTGCCGGCGACGGTGCTGCGTGTCGCCGTGCTGGATCGAACCAAGGAGCCGGGCTCGCTCGGCGAGCCCCTGTATCTCGATGTGCTGGCGGCCCTCAACGAGGCTCACGTGGCCGGCGAGCGCGAGGCGCTGCCGCTGGTGACCGGCGGTCGCTACGGCCTGTCGTCGAAGGAGTTCACGCCGGGGATGGTGGCCGGGGTGTTCGACGAGCTGGCGCGCGACCGGCCCAAGCGGCGCTTCACGATCGGGATCAACGACGACGTCTCGGCGACGAGCCTCCCGTACGACGCATCGCTGGACATCGAGCCGGAGGAGACCGTTCGCGCCGTGTTCTTCGGGCTCGGCTCCGACGGGACGGTCGGCGCAAACAAGAACACGATCAAGATCCTCGGCGACGCAGCCAACCTGCACGCCCAGGGCTACTTCGTCTACGACTCCAAGAAGTCTGGCTCGCAGACGGTCTCGCACCTGCGCTTCGGCCCTCGCTCGATCCGCGCTCCATATCTCGTGTCGGATGCCAGCTTCGTCGGCTGCCACCAGTTCGGGCTGATCGACCGCTCCGAAGTGCTCGATCGTGCGGCTCACGGCGCGACGCTGCTGCTCAACTGCCCCGAGGATCCCGATCGGGTGTGGGACTCGCTGTCTCGCCCCGTGCAGGAGAAGATCCTCGCCAAGCAGATCGAGGTGTATGCGATCGATGCCGGACGGATCGCACGCGAGGCGGGCCTCGGCCGGCGTACCAACACGGTCCTGCAGACCTGCTTCTTTGCGATCTCGGGTGTGCTCGAGCGCGAGCAGGCGATCGCGGCGATCAAGGCCTCGATCGAGAAGACGTACGGCAAGCGTGGCGCCGAGGTCGTCAAGCGCAACATCGAAGCGGTGGACCGCTCGCTGGCGGCGCTGCACCGCATCGAGGTCCCCGACGAGGCCTCGTCGCGCTTGGAGGCGCCGCGGCTCGTACCGGCGGACGCGCCCGAGTTTGTGCGCACCGTCACCGCGGCGATGATGGCCGGGCATGGCGATGAGTTACCGGTCAGTGCACTTCCGGTCGACGGCACGTATCCCAGTGGCACGACCAAGTACGAGAAGCGCAATATCTCCGACGTCGTCGCGGTCTGGGATCCGCAGCTCTGCATCCAGTGCGGCAATTGCAGCTTCGTCTGCCCGCACAGCGTGATCCGCTCTCGCTACTACGAGCCGGACCGCCTCGAAGGCGCGCCGGACGGATTTCGCTCGGCGGAGCTCAACGGCGCAGGACTACCCGATGCGCGCTACACGCTGCAGGTGTACGTCGAGGACTGCACCGGCTGCGGGCTGTGCGTCGAGGCTTGCCCGGTGTCCTCGGCCAACGAGCCGGGGCACAAGGCGATCAACCTCGATGCCCGGGAGCCGCTGCTCGCCGTCGAGCGCGAGAACATCGAGTTCTTCGACCGGCTACCCGTCAACGACCGAACCCGCGTGGATTTCGGCACCGTGCGCGGGACCCAGTTCCTCGAGCCGATGTTCGAGTTCTCCGGCGCCTGCGCCGGGTGCGGTGAGACGCCGTATTTGAAGCTGCTCTCGCAGCTGTTCGGCGACCGGCTGACGGTCGCCAACGCCACCGGCTGTTCGTCGATCTATGGCGGAAACCAGCCGACGACGCCATGGACGGTCAACGCGGACGGGCGTGGTCCAGCGTGGTCGAACTCGCTGTTTGAGGACAACGCCGAGTTCGGATTGGGTCTGCGCCTGGCGGCGGACCGCCACACCGAGCTCGCCCGCCGCCGCCTGACCGAATTGCGTGACGAGGTCGGGCCCGAGCTCGTCGACGAGATCCTGTCTGCGCCCCAGGTGCGCGAGTCAGAGTTGCGCGCCCAGCACGAACGGATTGCGACGCTGAGCCGTCGACTGGACGACCTCGAGGGTCCCAATGTCGAGGACCTGCGAAGCGTGCTCGACCACCTGCTGCGCCGCGCGGTGTGGATCGTCGGCGGCGACGGCTGGGCCTACGACATCGGCGCCGGCGGTCTCGACCACGTGCTGGCGAGCGGCACGAACGTCAACGTGCTGGTGATGGACACCGAGGTCTACTCCAACACGGGCGGCCAGATGTCCAAGGCGACGCCGCTCGGGGCGGTGGCGAAGTTCGCCGCCGCGGGCAAGACCGTCCCCACCAAGGACCTCGCCCTGCAGGCCATCGCGTACGCAGATGTGTACGTAGCGCGAGTGGCGTTCGGCGCAGATCCCCAGCAGACGCTGCGCGCGTTCCGCGAAGCCGAGGCCTACGACGGGCCGTCGCTGATCATCGCCTACAGCCACTGCGTCGCTCACGGCTACGACATGCGTGATGGGCTCGCGCAGCAATACGGCGCTGTGGCCAGCGGTCACTGGCCGCTGATCCGGTATGACCCGGTGGCAGGCGCGGACGGTAGCAACCCGTTCCTGCTCGACTCGCCCAGGCCGCGGATGTCGCTGGCGGACTACCGCAAGGGCGAGCTGCGCTTTCGCGCGCTGGCGGCCGCTCAGCCGACCGAGGCCGAGCGGCTGGGTGGCCTCGCTCAGCAGGTCGTCGACCAGCGATGGCGTCTGTACGAGGAGATGGCGAGCCGCGGTGCCGGCGAGTTTCCGTCCAACCCGCCGAGGAATGCGTGATGGACCTCTCGACCAGCTACATGGGCATCGCCCTGCGCAATCCGCTGGTGGCGTCCCCCTCGCCGTTGTCGTACAGCCTCGATGGCATCCGGCGCCTGGCGGACGGCGGCGTCGGCGCCATCGTCCTGTTCTCCCTGTTCGAAGAACAGCTGCGAGAGGAGGCGGCACGCACCGTCCGGCTAGTCGAGGAAACCGCCGACAGCTTCCCGGAGGCGCTCGACTACTTCCCCAGCGTGGTTGAGGAGGACGGTGGCCCCCGCGCTTACGTGACCCTGCTGCAGCGCGCAGTGGCCGCCGTCGAGGTTCCCGTGATCGCGAGCCTGAACGGCGTCACCCCCGAGGGGTGGACCGAATATGCCCGCGCCATGCAGGACGCCGGCGCGGCCGCCATCGAGCTCAACATCTACTACCTGCCCGGGGACCTGCACGTGTCGGGTCGCGAAGTCGAGCGGCGCCACATCGACGTGTTGGAGCGAGTCAAGGCGGCGGTCACAGTACCGGTGGCGGTGAAGCTCACTCCTTATTTCAGCTCGCCCGGCGAGATGGCAGTCTCGCTCGACCGGGCCGGCGCGGACGGGCTTGTGCTGTTCAACCGCTTCCTGCAGCCCGACATCGACCCCGAGCAGCTCGAGGTCCTGCCGAGCGTCAACCTCTCGAGCCCAGCAGACGCCCGGCTCGCCCGGACCTGGATTGCGCTCCTACGGGGAAGGGTGGGTGCGTCGCTGGCCGCGACGTCCGGCGTGGAGGTGGCCGCCGACGTCGCCCGATATCTGCTGGCAGGCGCCGACGTGGTGATGACGACGTCTGCGCTGCTGCGGCACGGGCCGGCCTACGCCGCAGAGCTGCTCGACGGCCTGACGCGTTGGATGTCTCGCAAGGGCTTCGAAGACCTCGATCACGTTCGCGGCCTGCTTGCAGTGCCGCCCGAGGCCGACGCTGCCGAATACGAACGCGCCGGCTACGTGAGCGCGATGCGAGCTGCAAATGCAGGTGCCTACAACCCATGGTGAGTGACATGACTGCACACAACAACCTCAGATCTGCCTCCGTCGTCATCGCCGGCGCTGGTGTTGCGGGGCTGGAGGCGCTGCTGGCGCTCCGGGCCCTCGCGGGCGATCGCGTCGACCTGACACTGGTTTCGCCACAGGACTCATTCATCGATCGGCCGATGACCGTCGCCCGACCGTTCGGCCTGGGATCGCCAGCTCGCTATTCCCTGGCGGAGATCGCCGCCGAGGCCGGGGCCGAGTTCGTCCTCGGGGCGGTCGTGGGCGTCGACGATGGCGCCCACCAAGTCCGCATGGCGTCAGGGCCCGACCTCGAGTTCGACACCCTGATCCTTGCGCCGGGCACGCGGCAGATCTCGCCGTCTCCCAATGCGATCGCGTTCGGTCTCGAAGGCTCAGACCAGGCGATCGCACAGATGCTCGCGCGGCTGCGCGGCGGCCAGGCACGCGTAGTGACGTTCGCGGCGCCAAGCACGACCGGATGGCTATTGCCGCTGTACGAGCTGGCGCTGATGACCGCGCGTGAGCTGGCGCGCAGCCATGTCGACGGCGTCCGCCTGCGTCTCGTCAGCCCCGAAGCTCGGCCTCTGGCGTTGTTCGGTGACGAGGCCAGCGAGAGCGTCGCCGGCTTATTGGCGGCGGCCGGGATCGAGTATGTCCCGACGCACTACACGTCGGCACAAGGCGGCGGCATCGCGGTGCAGTCGCCGGCCACCGACTACGTCGTCACGCTGCCTCTCCTGCAAGGACCGGAGCTGGCGGGCGTGCCGTCGACGCGGCCGCAAGGGTTCATCCCGGTGGACGAGTACGGACGGGTACCGGGGCTTGATGACGTCTACGCCGCCGGCGACGCCGTCGACTTTCCGGTCAAGCAGGGCGGATTGGCCGCTCAGCAGGCAGACACCGTGGCCGAACACGTCGCCGCGAGCTACGGCGCAAACGTCGAGCCCTCGCCGTTTGTACCGGCGCTGCGGGGCATGCTGTTCACTGGCGGTGAGCCGCTGTACATGCGGTCGGCCGTGCCAGGAGCGGACCCCGAGGTTCAGGGAGCCTGGTACCCGCTGTGGTGGCCGCCGACGAAGGTGGCCGGCCGCTACCTGGCTCCGTACCTGTTCGCACGGGGTGAACAGGAGGGATTCGGCGGGCCGCCGATCGGTTTCATCGACGTCGACATCCCGCTGTCGGCCGTCACCCTGCCCGGGTGACGCGGGCGGGTGGACCACTACGTAGTTAACACCTGCATCGGGGGACCAGGCGCGGATGGCCGGGGCTCTCGCGACGCATAGGTTTCGTCGTGCAACGAAAGAGAAACGAAGGAGGCCCGCCATGCCGGAACGCACCGTCACGCCTAGCCATGGAAGCTACCTGCTGCCCCATCTCGACCACGCCACCGTGGCCGACGCGATGCACCCCGGGATCCTCTCCTGCGACGTCGATGCGACACTCGAGGACGTCGCCCGGATGATGAGCACGCACCACGTTCACAGCATCGTCGTGAAGCCCGCGGCGGACGATCCGGCGGGCGCGTGGAAGCTGATCTCCGACCTTGACCTGCTACAGGCCGGCATGCGCGGTGATGCCCCCGAGGTCGCCGCCGAGCTCGCGCTTACGCCCGTCGTCACGGTCGCGACGACCGATCCGCTGCGCGACGCGGCCGAGCTGATGCTGGCCAAGTCGATCAGCCACGTCGTCGCGGTGAATCCCGAGACGAAGGCCGCCATCGGCATCCTCTCCACGCTCGACATCGCAGGCGTGCTGGCCTGGGGCGAGATGTAAGAGCGACCGAGCCGGCGCGATGAATGACGTAGTCATCAGCTCCGCGGCTCGGACCGCGATCGGATCCTTCGGGCGTAGCTTGCGCGACGTCCCGCCGACCAAGCTCGGCGCAACAGCAGCGCGCGCTGCGATCGACCGCGCGCAAATCGCTCCCGAGCAGGTGGACCAGGTGGTGTTCGGCAACGTGATCCACACCGCGCCCGAGGATCATTACCTGGCCCGCGTGGTCGGGATCGGCGCGGGGATCCCGAAGGAGTCGCCGGCGCTGACGGTCAACCGCCTGTGCGGCAGCGGCCTGCAGGCGATCGTGACGGCGGCGCAGATGATCCAGACCGGCGAGGCCGAGGTGGCTGTGGCCGGGGGCGCTGAGTCGATGAGCCGTGGCGCGTATTGGATGCAGAACGCGCGCTGGGGGGCGCGCATGGGGGACGCATCGCTGGTGGACTCGGTCGTGGGCGCGCTGACCGATCCGTTCAACGACATCCACATGGGAGTCACGGCCGAGAACCTGGCGAAGTCGCACGGGATTTCTCGAGAGGCGCAGGATCAGTTTGCGCTGGAGTCGCACCGGCGCGCGATCGCGGCGATCGAAGCCGGCCGCTTCGATGCCGAGATCGTGCCGATCGAGCTGCAGACCCGCAAGGGCACAGTCGAGTTCACAGTTGACGAGCACGCTCGCCCGGATGTGTCGCTCGAGGGCCTGGCCAGGCTCCGACCGGCGTTCGACAAGGACGGCACGGTCACCGCCGGCAATGCCTCGGGGGTCAACGATGCGGCGGCGGCGGCGGTGGTTATGTCGGCGACGCGAGCGGAGCAACTCGGAGCGCCGGTCAAGGGCCGGATCCTCTCCTACGCGGTGTGCGGCGTAGAACCAAAGACGATGGGCATCGGGCCCGTCCCGGCGATCCGCATGGCGCTCGAGCGCGCCGGTAGGACGCTCGAGGAGGTCGACGTGATCGAGCTCAACGAAGCGTTCGCCGCCCAGTCGCTCGCTGTCCTGCGCGACCTCGGTTTGGACACGGTGCGGGTCAACCCCAACGGTGGCGCGATCGGCCTCGGGCATCCGGTGGCGGCGACGGGCGCGATCCTCGTTACCAAGCTTCTGAACGAGATGGAGCGTCAGGACCACACGCTCGGCCTGGTCAGCCTCTGCATCGGCGGCGGCCAGGGAATCGCAATGCTGATCGCACGCGACTAGGAGCCGCGGTCGCGCTCGCATACGGAGAGAGGGAGCGAGATGTCTGCACTGCAGCACGAGACGGTGTCACCGATGGCGCCGGAGCGGTTCGCTCCGGTCCTGTCGGGCGGCGAGTACGAAGCATTGCTGGACCTGATCAGCCACGCCTCGCGCGAGCTACACGGTCGCGTGGTCTGGAACGTGAACTCGACCGCGAAGGGCGGTGGGGTCGTCGAGATGCTGCGGCCGTTGCTGGGTTACTGCCGCGGCGCCGGCGTCGACGCACGATGGGCCGTGATCTCGGGCCAGCCCGAATTCTTTGCCATCACCAAGCGGATTCACAACCGCCTGCATGGTTTCGAGGGGGACGGCGGCCCGTTGGGTGACGCCGAGCGTGACGTCTACGAGAAGACGCTCGCGGCGAGCGCGGAAGAGTTCGCGCAGCTAGTCCATCCGCGCGACGTGGTGATCCTGCACGACCCCCAGACGGCGGGTCTGGCGGCGGCGGTGCGCGAGACAGGCGCCACCGTGATGTGGCGCTGTCACGTGGGCCTCGACACCGCCAACGAGCGGGCGCGCGAAGCGTGGGATTTCCTGCGCGGCTACGTG
>Ga0070713_100003379_pt1 | contig 10542 bp, 6 predicted proteins | sample LARL82metaG_FD_65465 | JGI IMG/M metagenome (GOLD analysis project Ga0070713, IMG submission 65465) | Corn, switchgrass and miscanthus rhizosphere microbial communities from Kellogg Biological Station, Michigan, USA - LAR L8-2 metaG | ecosystem: Host-associated > Plants > Roots > Rhizosphere ... | reverse complement strand
GGTCTACGAAAACCAGCAGAAACTCCAGCCGGAATTTGCAAAGCGCATGATGGATCAGATGCCGCCTGAACAGCGAGCTGCGGCAGATGCGCGCGGACCGAAAACGCAGGCCATCACCTGGGCGCTTTCGCCGCTTGGTCTGTTGATCTATGACCTCTTGATGGCGCTCATCCTCTGGCCCACCATTAATTTCGGATTTGGGGGCAAAGCCAGTTATGGCTCCATTCTGGCTGTCATCATGTACGCGGGGCTTGTTCTTTGGCCGATTCGACTATTACTTGGTGGTATAGCGTTGTTCGCCGGGGCCGCTCCCGACGGCTTCAACGTCGGCAATCCCGCTCCGACTAATATTGCGGCGTTTCTTAACCCCTCCGATACCAATAAGGCGCTCTACGCGCTGCTTTCTGCTGTCGATGCTCCAACCATCTGGTGCCTGATTGTCACCTCGATCGGAGTCGCGATCGTTGCCGGCGTGAAGCGTCCCTCCGGCTATATCGCCGTCTTTGGCTGGTGGATTCTGGTCACACTGGTGGTCGTGGGCATCGCAGCCATCTAGAAGAAGTAAATACAGAAATCAAACGGCGCACATCGCGAGATGTGCGCCGTCGTTTTACTCCCCATCGGAACCCTCAACGACAGATCTTTGCCGCTAGGCTCGTTATTCCCTATTCCCTATTCCCTATTCCCTATCTTTATCCCATCTCCGCATAATCAGCGTCGCATTGATCCCGCCAAACCCGAACGAGTTCGACAGCGCCACATCGAAGTTGTGCTTGATGGCTTTGTTCGGCACGTAGTCAAGACGGCATTCAGGATCAACATTATCCAGATTGATGGTTGGCGGAAGCTCCTGGTTGATCAGCGCCAGCACCGTGATGCCCGCTTCCAGTCCTCCCGCGCCGCCAAGCAAGTGCCCGGTCATCGACTTCGTTCCGCTGATCTTCAGTTTGTGGCTCAGCGCGTGTTCGCCGAACACCAGCTCAATGGCGCGCGATTCGTTTCCATCCCCCGCCGGCGTCGAGGTCGCGTGCGCATTCACGTAGCCCACGTCCTCCGGTTTGATCCCCGCGTCTTTGAGAGCTGCGCGCATGCTGCGTTGCGCGCCCGCACCTTCCGGAGCGATGCCTGTCATGTGATAGGCATCGGCGCTCATGCCGTAGCCGATGACTTCACCCAGAATCTTCGCGCCCCGCTTTTTCGCAAATTCCAGTTCCTCAAGAATCAGAATTCCCGCGCCCTCGCCGATCACAAATCCGTCGCGATCCTTGTCGAAGGGACGACTCGCCTTGGTGGGCTCGTCGTTGCGGGTCGAGAGCGCGCGCATCGAAGCAAATCCCCCCACCGACAGCGGCGTTACTGCCGCTTCCGATCCGCCGGCAATCATCGCATCCGCATCGCCATGCAGAATCATGCGGACCGAGTCGCCAATGGAGTTGGCTGACGTTGCGCATGCCGTCGCTGTAGCTGAGATCGGCCCTCGCGCGCCATAACGAATGCTCAATTGCCCCGCCGCCATATTCACAATGGCGGCGGGAATGAAGAAGGGCGAAATCTTGCGCGGGCCGCCTGCAAGCAGGTTTGCATGCTCACGCTCGATAATCTCGAAACCGCCAATGCCAGAGCCGATAAACACGCCCACACGATCCGCGTTTTCATCGGTGATCTTCAAGCCAGACTGTTCGAGGGCTTCCTGGGTAGCTGCAAACGCAAAATGGATGAAGCGCCCCATCTTGCGCGATTCCTTCTTTTCAACGAAATTGAGCGGGTCAAAGTTCTTGACCTCGGCGGCAAACGTAACAGGGAAACCGGATGTGTCGAAGCCCGCGATCGGGGCCATACCGCTGGCTCCCGTTACCAGTTTCTCCCACACCTCCGGAGCGGTGTTGCCCACACCGCACACCAGCCCAAGGCCGGTGATGACAACTCGACGATTCACCAGTTACTTGCCTTTCGACTTATCGTTTTTCTCGATGTAATCAATCGCGTCCTTGACGGTCTTGATCTTTTCAGCGTCCTCGTCGGGAATCTCCAGATCAAACGCCTCTTCAAATTGCATTACAAGTTCCACCACGTCCAGCGAATCCGCTCCCAGGTCTTCCTGAAAGCTTGCGCCGGGGGTCACTTCGGCTTCGTCCACCTGCAACTGCTCGACGATGATCTGTTTAACCTTTTCTTCAACCGCCATGCCTGATTCTCCTCGATTCTTTTTGCCAAAAAATCCGGTTTCGATCCGGGGATTCAACCGGTTGCATTCCGCCTGCCTACAATAACGGCATACGGCACACCAAGACAACCGCCGCGCCAAGAAAAAACCGCCCGGCCCCGAAACTCCAAGTCTACCGGGCGGCTCCCGGTGTGTAAAGCCAACGCAGAGTGGAAATAAGTCAAACATCAGCGCTCGCATGCGAGTGCCTTAACTCCTCCGCAACCCCCAGGCAAAAAGCCCGGGTTTCGTCCCGGAATTGCACATCGAAAAGGCGTACATTAGGCGAAGAGATTCTCGGAGGCCTCGATGCAGGCTCTTATCGCCGTTGTAGCGGTTGTCGCAGGAATTCTGCTGGGCTTTTGGATACGCGCGATCTCAGCTAAACGAGAGTTGGCTCTTCTCGATCAGCGCAATCGCGAATCTCTCGATGCGCTTGCGGCGCTGCAAAAGCAGTTGACGCAGTCCCAGGCCGAGTCGGCGGCCCGTGCTGGCTTTGAATCTCTCGCCGCGGAGCGGGCAGCCGCGATCGTCCATGGAAACGCTGAAGTTGCCGCACTCCGCTCTGAACTCGAATCGAAATCGACGCATGCATCTTCGTTGAGTGCCCGCATCAGCCAACTCGAAGCCGATCTCAACAATGAGCGGCAGAATATGGCGGAGAAAGTTGCGCTTCTTGAAACGGCCAAGCAGAGTCTCGCGAACCAGTTTCAGACCCTGGCGGCCGATATTCTCGATCAAAAATCGAAGTCGTTCTCCGATGGCAGCCAGAAGGAAATCGGCACACTCCTCAACCCGCTTCGCCAGCAGATTGAGGATTTCCGCAAAAAGGTGGAAGAAGCTCAGTCGGACTCGAAGACCGGAGTCACCAGGCTTGAGACTCTCATCGGCTCTCTGGGAAATCTGAATCAGGCCTTGACTGAAGAAGCCCGCAACCTGACCACCGCGCTGCGCGGCTCCTCGAAAGCTCAAGGCGACTGGGGCGAATTCATTCTCCGCGATCTTCTCGACAAGGCCGGACTACGCGAAGGCGAGCAATATGTATTTCAGCAGTCCTTCGCAGTTGAGGGTGAAAGCGGCGAACGCGCGCGCACGGTGCGCACCGACGTGATCGTCTTCCTGCCGGGCGGGCGCAACCTTGTGATTGACTCCAAGGTCTCGCTCACCGCTTACACCGACTGCGTAAACGCCACCGAAGAAGATGCTCGCAAGGCAGCGCTTAAATTGCACATGGCCAGCATGCGCACCCATATCTCAACACTGGCCAAGGCTGGCTATCACAATCTTCCCGGCATCGAGGTTCCTGATTTTGTTGTGATGTTCGTGCCCATCGAACCGGCATTCCTTTTGGCTCTGCAAGCAGATGGCGAGCTTTGGGCCGATGCCTACAAGCAGGGAATTCTTCTCGTTGGCCCAACCACACTGCTTTACGTGATTCGCATCATCAACGTCCTTTGGCAGCAGGAACGGCAGGCCCGCAACGTGCGCGATGTCATGAAGCGCGGCACAGAACTGTACGAGAAATTCGCAGGATTCGTAACGGACATGGAGTTGATCGGCGACAGCCTCCGCAAGACGGATAAGCATTATGGAGAGGCAATGAAAAAGCTGGCCGACGGCCGTGGCAATCTTATCCGCCAGGTTGAGATGCTGAAGGAACTGGGGCTGCGCACCAATAAGTCGATTCCCAAGAACCTGCTCGACCGCGCCGACGTGGATCAGGCTGAACTCGCCCTCGCCGCCGAAGCTGAAGAGGCCGGTAACGGCGTACCGTCGGGAAACGAGTGATCGAGGCCAAATCCAAGAAGAATATGAAGATGAAAGGGCGCAAGTGAGCCTAGGTATTGTCGACCATCGCTGACCCCTGAACCCAGTCCCAGATAACAGGATTTTCCCATTACTTTCGTCCCGGAAAGTCGGGGTTACCTCGCGACGACGGCGCCCTGGTTCCGCTTAAATATAGGATTAGGGCACCGCTGTACATGGGACACACGGTCATACTCGTCGGTGCGATCGCGGTTGGAACTGGTTTTGTCTGCCTGTTATGCGGTTTTTTTTGGGGCCGTTCCAACGTCAGGTCGCAAATCGAAGATGCGCTGGACAAGGCGCGCATCTCCGCCGACGCGCGCGAGTTTTCTGTGCGCGAAGAACTCGACGACAAGATGGTAGAACTCGCTGAACTTCGCGCTCGCGCAGAAGAACTCCCGCGACTGCGCGAACAGCTCGCGCAACTGCAGTCGGACAGAACGCGCGGGTTCTCCGGCGGCAGAGCGAATGTTTACGCACCGGGGAACAACCCACCACTTGAACAGAATCTCCCTGAGAAGACACAGGAACCGGCGCCGGTTCAAGAATCTGCGGACAAGGCCATCGAGAAACTGCTGAAATCGATCGAAGAGAAGATGAAGCAGACGGAAGACGCTTCGAAAGAGGTCGTTCAGACCAGCACCGCGCCTGCGGTAACAAAGCTGGCCGTGGAGATTCCCCCCACCGTTGCACATCTGAACGGCAAGCCAGCCCCGGTGGAGAAACCACTACCAGCTGCTCAGTCCACCCCTGCCGCCAAAGATGAATGGCAGGAGTTTGCGGCGTCCCTCGCTGCCTTGAAAAATCGCCAGAAGTAAGTATCCTCCGGCATAACCGGAGGCTTTTTGGTTGGTGGTCTTTCAAAGCGCCGGTGTACATGCGCTCCATGCCGGCGGCCGCCTGTTGCCCGCGCCGGAGGCGCAGTGGTCGTTAGCCCCGCGCTTCAGCGTGGGGCAACGTGACCATTCAGCCCGAGTCCCGTAGGGACGGCGCTCATGCCTCTACCGCCGCCCCGGCAAAGCCGGATGCTCTCGGGTCCGCAATAGCGATCTCAGTTTCGCCCATCGAAACAGAACGATTGGAAAAATGCAACCGTATGGTTGCGTATTCATTTAGGACGGACACTCTCGCGAAGTTTCATCGTGACTGTTGGAAAGCGCCCGGCACTGCCGGCCGCGCTCGCATGCGCGATGCACTCACTAAGCCTTTTCCAAAGCTGCAAACGTCCCCCGAAGCCGCTTCCAGGTTGTGCCCAGGTCTTCCGGCAGCACCCGCGTCTCCGCCACGGTAGTCATGAAGTTGGTATCGCCAATCCACCGCGGCATCGCGTGCATGTGCAGATGTCCGGCGACGCCCGCCCCCGCCGCCCGGCCCAGGTTCAATCCGAAATTGAATCCATGAGGCCGGTAAAGCTCTTCCAGCGCGCGCTCGGTCAACTGCGCCAGGTCCATCAGTTCGTGGGCCGTATCGGCGTCGAGTTTAGCGATGCGATCGAGGTGCGCGTAGGGCATCACCATCACGTGCCCCGACGTGTACGGATAGGCATTGAGACAGATGAAACAGGATTTGCCGCGCCTTACCAGTCCTCCCGCTTCTTCAGCATCGTCGGCATTCATGCCGTGTTCAATGGCGTAATCGACGCTGGCAATCAGATTGCAGAAGACGCAGTTCAGGTCCCCGGGCCAAGAATTCAGACGTGCCGGCACGCCGGGCCGAGGCGCCCCATCCGCCGTCGTTACATACGCAAATCGCCACGGACTCCAGAGCTGATCCATCTTCGATTTCGCCTCGTCTCTTCGCACCAAGTATAGTGGGCCAGTTCTGCAGGTCCTTATGCGTCGCCGCGATCACTTTGGCGGTACCTCCATGAATTCTGAATGAAATGTCCCACTCCTGTATTCCGCATCACACTTCACCCTTAACTTCAACCGAATCTCCGCCGGACTGCACCAGCCATGCAGCACTTTGTCATCCCCCATTCACAACACTCAAATCGTTGCATTGACGGGGAAAACAGACCATTGCTACACTTAGAAGCGTAGCTTCCTGCGCGGATTCCAGCAGTTAGCTGCGGCCGCCCTCCAGCCAGCCGTTGCCTGCCTGGTGTTTCCCAAGGAGACGAGTCGCTTTGCCGCCAGCTCTCTGGCTAGAAGCCCCGTCTTTGTGAAACGCCCGGATCGAAAGCTCCCGGTTCGCCGAAGGTTCCGGCCACCGGCATTGCCTCGCCACCGCGGCGAGCACATGCCAACCGTCGACAGTCGACCGTTGCCGGCAAATGAATCGGAGCTGCTGTCATGCCAAACGTCCTCAATCCCGAACCCGAGAGCATAACCCTGAACACCGAACTCGAAACACCCACCCTCGACCCTGCGACGGAGCTCGATGCTCCTTCGTCCGAATCCACGTCCAACCCAGAGACTGCCGAAGTACATACTGCTGTCGAATCGCAAGCGCTGGACGCCGATGCCTCAACCGAGCCTGTAGCCCAGGCCGCTCCCGCACAACCCGAGCACGCTGAACTGCAAGAACCCGTGGCTCACGTTGCGCACGCGCCGGGCGAACACAGTCCCGAATCCGCTGATGATTTCTCAGCCGCCCTCGAAGCCTTTGAGCGCGAGCAAGCCGCTGAAGCTGCTGCCGTCGAAGCCTATGGCGACAAAGTCGTCTCCGGCACCGTCCTCAAGCAGACTGACAAGCATTTGGTTGTCGACGTAGGTCTTAAGTCCGAGGGCCTTGTGCCCATCAAGCAGGTACTCGACCACACCGGCGCTGTGAAGTTCCAGCCCGGCGAAGTCATCGACGTGGTGATCGAACGCGAAGAGCCCGAGGGCGGCTACCTCGTCAGCTACGAGAAGGCCCAGCGCCTCCGCGTGTGGGACACCATCGAGAAGCATGCCAACGACAAGACCCCGATGATGGGCACAGTCGTCAGCCGTGTCAAAGGTGGACTCACAGTCGACATCGGTTTGAAGGCCTTCCTGCCCGGGTCGCAGCTTGAGATTCGTCCCGTCCGCAATCTCGACGGCTATCTCGGCCAGCAGATTGAAGTCCGCGTCATCAAGCTCAACAAGAAGCGCGGCAACGTAGTCGTCTCCCGCAAAGAGATCCTCGAAGAAGAGCAGAACGCCAAGCGTTCCACCACTCTGGAGCACCTCGGCGAAGGCGCCATCCTCACCGGCACCGTCAAGAATCTCACCGACTACGGCGCGTTTGTCGACCTCGGCGGCATCGACGGCCTGCTTCACATCACCGATATGAGCTGGGGACGCCTTACCCATCCCCGCGATCTGGTCAACGTCGGCGACGAGATTCAGGTCAAGGTGCTCAAGTTCGACAAAGACAAGCAGCGTGTCTCACTGGGCTTCAAGCAGCTCACCCCTGATCCGTGGCTCGATGCCTCAGAGCGCTATCCCGTCGGCGCACACGTCCACGGCCGCGTTCTCTCGGTTACCGACTACGGTGCGTTCGTTGAACTCGAGCAGGGAATCGAAGGCCTGGTTCACCTCTCTGAGATGACCTGGTCCAAGCGCCTCAAGCACCCCTCCAAGCTGGTCAAGCCCGGCGACGAGGTCGACACGGTTGTCCTCAGCGTCAACCCCGCCGACCGCCGCATTTCGCTCGGCATGAAGCAGCTGATGGAGAATCCCTGGGAGAACCTCACCGAGCGTTATCCCGCCGGAACCGTGGTCGAGGGTCGCGTTCGCAACCTCACCGACTTCGGCGCCTTCATCGAAATCGAAGATGGCATCGACGGCCTCGTCCACGTCTCCAACCTGAGCTGGACCAAGCGCGTCAAGCATCCTTCTGAAATCGTCAAGAAGGGCGAAAAGGTCAAGGCAGTCGTTCTCGGTGTCGAACCGCAGAACCGCCGCCTGAGCCTGGGCATCAAGCAGCTTCAGCCCGATGTATGGGAGAGCTTCTTCGCCACTCACCGCGTCGGCGATCAGGTCCACGGCAAGGTACTTCGCACCGCCCAGTTCGGCGCTTTCGTTGAAATCGCCGAGGGCGTTGAAGGCCTCTGCCACATCTCTGAAGCCAGCGAAGTGCCCGGCGAGCCCTCGAAGCTCGAAGCCGGTCAGGAGCACGACTTCAAGATCATCAAGATCAACGTCGAAGAGAAGAAGGTGGGCCTCAGCTTGCGCGCGGTGTCCGGCCACGAAGCCAGCCGCTCCGAGGTTCAGGACTACAAGTCGGAAGCTCGCGGCGGCGGCAGCCACAAGCAGTCCGTCTCCAGCGGCACCACCACACTCGGCGATCTCATCAACTGGCGCAAGAGCGAGAACCACTAAATCGCCCTGCACCACCCGCTCCATCAGAACGGCCACCCGCAAGGGTGGCCGTTCTGCTTTCCAAGATCGTAATTTTGAAAAGACACCGATCTACAGATTGATAAAAACCTCGCCGCGTTTGAACCGACACGGATGTAAAGATCGATAAAAATCTCGCCAGCTTTGAAAGGGCACGGGTTCATCCGTGCCAAAAGCCCAACAAAACAATTGAGGCCGGGTGCCCCATCCAAGCCGCGTCTTTTGCGGCTTGGGTGGGAAACCACGAACCCCCACCAGCCGATTACAGAAAGAGCACAGATAGCGCTACTCCGCCCGCAGCGCCTCCACCGGATTCACCCCCGCCGCCTTCCGCGCCGGAACCACTGCGGCAAGCAGCCCGCACAGCACCAGCCCCAGAGGCGCCAGTCCCATCGTCCACGGATCCGTAGCGCTCACGCTATATAGAAATCCATGCAGCAGCCGATTGCTCCACAACGCCATCCCCAGTCCCATCGCCACGCCCGCACCCATCAGCATCAGCGTCTGCCGCAGCACCATGCCCACCACCGCGCTGCGATCCGCACCCAGCGCCATGCGTATGCCGATCTCCTGCGTCCGCTGCTCCACCAGGTAACTCAACAAGCCGTACAGTCCGACAACGGTGATCAGCAGCGCCAGTCCTCCAAATGTGCTCACCACCTCAGCAGCCAGCCGCTGCGTTCCCAGCGAATCCTCGACCGCCGCCTCCATGGTGGTGAAATCCCCAATCGCCAGCCGCGCATTCGCCTCCGCAATCTTCCGCCGCACCGCGGGAATCATCGCTCCCGGAGCAATCTCCGTCCGCACCGCCAGTTGCATGTATCGCCCCATGAGCGCCCGATACAGCGAGTTCTGCGGCGTCACCTGCACCATGCAGATGTAGAACTCAGGCTGGCTCGCCGCCGCTACATCGTCCTGGTGCACATCGTCGATCACGCCCACAATCGTCGCCGCCCACGGAACGCGCCCAAATCGGATCTGCTTCCCCAGCGCATCGCCTCCGCCGAGATACCGATTCACAAACGTCCGATTCACCACCACCACCGGCAAACTCGATGCCGTATCCCTCTCGTTAAAAAACCGGCCGCTCCGCATGCGAATACCCAGCACATCCATCAGCCCCGGCGAAGCTGCGCGCACCACCGCGCTGTCGTCCGCCTGCATCCAGTCCGTCTTGTACACAATCGTCAGCAACTCCGCCGGATGCTCCAGAGGCATCACCGTCGACATCGCCGCATTCTCCACTCCCGGAATCTGCCGCACCGCATCCAGCACCGGCTGCCACGCCAGCGTGCCGATATTCCGGCCCGTATATTCGCTCGACGAGGCAGTCAAACTCGTCAACACAAGGTGATCTGTGCGGAACCCCAGCGGCACATGCCGCAGCGCATACATCGTCCGCATCATCAGTCCCGCGCCCGTCAGCAGTGCAATCGACAGCGCCACCTCACTCACCAGCAGCACCGCGCGTGCGCGATTCTGTCCGCGATCGCCCGCGTGCTTCCGGCCAAACCCCGCGCGCGTTCCAGCCCACGCCGCCACGAGCGCCGGAAACATCCCGAACGCCAACGCCGTCAAGAGAGTGAGAACCAGCAGGCTCAAAAACACTACCGAGTTCAAATGAATGTCGGGCGCCATCGGCAACATCTTCCCCAGCATGTGCTGGAATGTCCGCAGCATTGCTGCCGCCAGCGCCAGTCCGCCCACTGCTCCCGCCGCGCTCAGCAGCAGGCTCTCTGTCAGAAACTGCGCCACAATCCGCCGCCGCCCCGCGCCCAGCGCCGACCGCACGGCAATCTCTGTTCTGCGAGCGGCCACCCGCGTCAGCAGCAGCCCCGCCACGTTGCAGCACGCAATCAGCCACACCACTCCGACCGCAATCTCCAGCGCCAGCAGCGCCGGCTGCACATCATGCACCATCAGATCGCGTTTGCGCTCCAGGTGCACGCGTGTTTGCTTGCCGTGCGCGACAAACTCGGCGTGCGCGTGTGCGATCTCGGCCGTCACCCTGTTCACGGGCACGCCGCCATGCACGCGCACAATCGGCTCAAAGTACGCACCGTATGGATCCTTCGCCGATGGTGTCATCGCACTGCGCTGCAACGGGACCCACACCTCGGGACGATCGTCCCATACCGGATATTCAAACTCCCGAGGCATCACGCCAACCACGGTGTACCCCGCGCCCCCGATATGCACAGTCTTTCCCAGCACGCCGCGATCGCC
>Ga0070713_100003374_pt1 | contig 10546 bp, 9 predicted proteins | sample LARL82metaG_FD_65465 | JGI IMG/M metagenome (GOLD analysis project Ga0070713, IMG submission 65465) | Corn, switchgrass and miscanthus rhizosphere microbial communities from Kellogg Biological Station, Michigan, USA - LAR L8-2 metaG | ecosystem: Host-associated > Plants > Roots > Rhizosphere ... | reverse complement strand
CTCATGCTGCCCTTCTATTTTTCGATGATCAATGCCGCCACTTTCTTCGGCTTCTACCACGCGTTGACGCAGCGGCGCGGCATGGCCTGGAAGTAGTACACGCGTACTATGGGACCCCATGGGATAATACAAATTAGTCGCCTCTTGTTCGGCGATTCGCTATGACTCCGCGCAGCATCATTTCGGTTGACGTCGAGGATTATTTCCACGTGGAAGCATTCGCCCGCGTGGTCGATCGGAATAGCTGGGGTTCATTTGCCAGCCGAGTCGAACGCAACACCGAACGTATTCTGGATTTGTTCGACGAGCACCAAATCAAGGGCACCTTCTTCATCCTCGGATGGGTGGCCGATCGCTATCCGCACCTGGTTCGCCGGATCACCGAACGAGGCCATGAGCCTGCCTGCCACTCCTATTGGCACCGGCTGATTTACAAATTGACGCCGGATGAGTTCCGCGAAGATACGCTCCGCGCGAAGAATTGCATCGAACAAGCGGCCGGTGCGCCCATCTACGGTTATCGCGCGCCGAGTTTTTCGATCACGGCCCGCTCGGTTTGGGCACTCGATATCCTGGCGCAACTCGGCTTTCGTTATGACTCGAGCGTCTTCCCGGTGAAACACGACACCTACGGCGTTCCTGATGCGCCGCGCCAACCTTTTCGAATCGAGACTCCGTTCGGCTCCATCGTCGAATTTCCGATGGCGACGTTCCGGTTTGGAAGTGGGCCCAACCTGCCGGTCGCGGGCGGCGGCTATCTGCGAATGTTCCCCTTTTCCTATACGCGTGTGGGAGTCCGGCGAGCCTGGACGGAGGGGCTTCCTGTGGTGAGTTACATTCATCCCTGGGAGATCGATCCGGAACAACCTCGGATTGCTGCCTCGCTCAAATCGCGCCTGAGGCACTACACCAGCCTTGGTAAAACCGAAACTCGCCTTCGAAAATTGCTGTCGCTGGGCCAATTCACGAGCTTCCGCGATAGCGGCCTGGCCGATTCTGCTCAAAGTTTTTCCTTCAAGGAAACCGTCTCACAATGAAACAAGACAACATGCCACAAGTGGCGCGCTTTTGGAACGCCATTGCCGACGAGTTTGACTCTATTTACACGGGCGCCAATAAGAGCGCATTCAGCCGCTTCCTGGATCGTTACTTCCGCAAGGATATTTATGAACGCTTCGATTGGGTGATGCAGAAGTGCGGAGACGTGCGAGGTAAGACCATCTGCGACATCGGTTGCGGTTCCGGACGCTTCGTCACGGAATTCGCCAAACGCGGCGCCGCGCATGTGACCGGCGTCGATGTCGCACCCGACATGATCAAGCTGGCGAAAAATTTGGTGCAGACGGATGGCGTCGCCGATAAATGCGATCTCTTCGTGAGCGACGTCTTAAACTGGAAGACCGATCAGAAGTTCGATATCACTATCGCCATCGGGTTTTGGGATTACATCATGGATCCGCCCGAGCGCCTGCGCCTGATCCGCAACCTTACCAATGAGACGTTTCTCTCAGCGTGGCCCCGCTACTGGACCTGGCGCATGCCGGTCCGCAAGGTGCGTCTTCAATACATTCGTGGCTGCCCGGTTTATTTTTTCCGCAAGCCACAAGTTTACGAAATGCTCGAAGGCGCGGGGTTCAAAGTCGTGAGCTGCGAGACCGTTGGTAAGCTGTTTTGCGTCGAAGCGCGCGTAAAGTAATCTCCGCGGTCTAATTTCGCCACGTGTCCGCGGCGACACAACGTGTCTGGGTGAACACCGCGTTGGATCCTATTTCTCTTTATCAATCAATAACTTAATGGCTTGGCCGCCGGCCTGCTTTTTCTCCAGGCATGAGGAGAGAAAAGACAATGCAGGTCATCAAGCTTCTGGCAATTCTCGCAAGCGCTGCCACCGAGGTTTTCGCCGAGGGCGCAACACGACGGCTGATCGTCAGCATCCCCGATCGCAAAATCGTGTTGATGGAAGACGGCCAGGTGGTGAAGATTTATCCGATCGCCGTCGGCAAGAAGAGCACACCTAGTCCTAACGGAAATTTCCACATCGCCAGCCGGGTTGTGAAGCCCACCTGGTACCAGGCCGGCAAGGTTGTCGGACCGGGGCCTGCCAATCCTGTCGGGACTCGCTGGATGGGGTTGGGCTACAAAGGCTACGGCATTCACGGAACCAACATGCCGAACTCGATCGGCAAAGCTGCCTCCCATGGCTGTATCCGGATGCGGAATCACGACGTCGAGGAATTGTTTGAACTGGTGCAGGTCGGCGATTCGGTTGAGCTCCTCACCGAAATAAATGCCGACCTCGCGAAAGTGTTCGGCGAAGACCGGTCCGAAACCGCAGCGTCCACCACGGCAGGAGGTCTGCAATGAATACCATGACTTTGGTGGGAGACTTCCCGATGGCGGCCCTCGGCTTGACCTTCAGCCTCGGTTGTGCACTTCTGTTGGCGTTCATCGCGCTGCGTTTTGTCGTCGGCCTGGTCACCCGCGAACAGTATAATGTGAGCGATGCTCCGCGTCGCGTTCACGCTATTGTTTGGATGGGCCATCGTAGCAACCGGGCAGGCGCAGAGCCCGTCGGAAGTCGCGTCCCAACTGGCGGCCCGTATCTCCTCGCAGCTGCCGCGCCGCACAACCGTTTCGCTCGAAGTGCAAACCCAGGTAGCGATGATGCCCGCCGATTTGTCCACCTTCCGTCGCGCTCTGGAAGAGGATCTGCGCAACATGGGCCTACCGATGACGGCCACGCAGCCTGAAACGCGCGTACGCACCACGATCTCCGAGAATGCGCGCGGCGTGCTGTTGGTGGCGGAAATAATCGCGGGCGACCAACGGACCGTTGTTATGCAGCCTTGGGTTGCACCACCCACCACGGATGCCAAGCCCCGGCTCAGGATTTCACGAAAACCAGTTTGGGAGCAGCCCGAGCCGGTGCTGGATCTTCTGCTTCTGAATTCCGACTCCGAGCTGCTGGTGCTCAGCTCCACAAATGTCGCGAGCTTTCGTCTCGACACTGGCAAATGGACACAAACCGGATTAGCGACCCTTTCGCTGGCGAGGCCGCCGGCTCGCGATCCACGCGGCCGCATCGAGAGCGCACCCGGCGGATTTCGGGTCTACCTGCCTGGCACAACCTGCAGCGGTACGCTACCACCGATGCTCACCGTCGCTTGCACCCCGGGCAATGAGGCCTGGCCGGTGAATCCGCGTGTGGCAAGCTTCGTCGCGCGCTGGGTCACCGATCGAAATGTCCTGGAGTCACCGAGCTTCCAAAGCGCTTTCTATGCCGGCGCGGACGGCTGGTTCTCTACTGCGGAACATCGGATCATCGACCGGGCTGGCAACTCTCTCTCCGTGCCGGATGCCTGGGGCAGCGACTTCGCGGGCGTCGAAAGTTCATGCGGAGCCAATCCGACTATTCTGGCTTCGGGCCCAGGCAATAGCCCCGACCGCGATCAAGCGCAGGCCTACGAAATCGCCAGCGGACGCGCCGCAACAGCGAGTGAGCCGATGACGCTGGCCGGGTCGATCACCGCGCTTTGGCCAGCCGAAGCGGCCGGACAAGCGACGCTGGTGGTCCGAAATTCAAAGACAGGAAACTATGAGGCTTCGCGCCTGGGCGTGGCTTGCTCTGAGTAGCATTTGGGCGGCGTATCTGCCTGGAGCAACACGTCCTCGCTTCGGCGGCACGTTGACGGTCGAGCTCTCCACCGGCATGCTCGATCCCGCGAGTCCCCAGGGGCATCTGTCCGTTGCGATAGCCGAAACTTTGGTGCGAGTGAACGCACGCGGTAGCATCGAGCCACAACTGGCGACGGCATGGCAGCACGAGCCCGATTACAAGCGCTGGAGATTCACACTGCGGCCCAAAGTCACTTTTCACGATGGCGAACCGTTGACTGCGGCCAGTGCAGCTCCGGCGTTGCTGGCGGCGGTAAGAAAGAGGCACAGCGACGCCACCATCACTGGCGGCGGCCAGACTCTCGTCGTTCAATTTGAGCGCGCGATGCCTGAGTTACTCGCCGAACTCGCCCGTCCGGAAACCGCCATTATCCACAAGACCGATACCAATCCCGTGGTGGGAACGGGACCCTTTCGGCTGGCCGCCTGGGAGCCCGGTCGGCGGATTTCGCTCGCCGCCTTTGAGGACTACTGGGGAGGCCGTCCGTTCCTCGATTCGGTGGTTATCAGCCTTGCTGCCGGGCCCGCGCGCGCCGATGTTTTCGACATTCCGTTCGGCTCCACCCGGCGTGTGGTGCCGGAGAACACGCGCATCTGGGCATCGCCTCCGCGCGAGCTGATTGCTTTGCTGGCGGCCAACCCCCAGTCCACTCTTTTGCAGGCTCTGTCGCTGGCCATCGATCGCGCCCCGATCGTAAATGTGCTCACCCAACGGCGCGGAGACGCGGCCTTCGGCGTTTTGCCGCAATGGTTATCGGGCTACGCCTTCCTGTTTCAGACCGCTCCCGATATTGCTCGTGCCAGGCAACTAATCTCTCAACTGCGCCTTCCTGCCATCAGCCTGACCTACCCGGCCAACGACTCCTTTGCACGAGCAGTGGCAGACCGCATTGCGCTGAACGCTCGCGATGCCGGTGTCACGATTCAACCGACTACGAATTCCGGCGGTAGCCTCACTCTGGTACGATGGCCCATCGAATCCGCCGACGCAGCCGCGGAACTCATCAGGCTGCTTGGTCTTCTCGGCGCCGGCGAGCACGCAGCCTCCATCGATCCGACCAAGCCCGAAACACTATTCGAAGCCGAACGGGCGTTGCTCGACGACCATCGCCTCATCCCGCTTGTCTACCTTCCAGAACTATACGGCTTGGGGCCACGCGTTCACAATTCGGAAGCTGCTCAAAAGCGCGATCCGTTCCGGCTGAATCTCGAGAACCTGTGGGTGGACCCGTGAGTTTCCGGACGAAGGTATTTCTCAGTATCACGACCACCGTTGTGATTTCCGTGTGGATCGTGGCGAGCGTGGTGTCTACTCTGGTGACGAATTCGTTTGAGCGCCAGGACTCGCAGCGCACTGCTGCCCTGGTCTCCCAGTTTCGCAGCGAATTTGACCGGCGAAGCACTGAGGTCGCACGGCGCGTCGATGCAATCGCTAACTCGGAGACCGTGCAGCGTCTCGCGCTGAATCTCGGCACGTCAAAAATTGACACGGCGCAATATTACGATGCCGCGCAGGCACTCGCGAAAGAGCAGTCGCTCAACTTTCTCGAACTTGCCGGTTCCGACGGAAGCATCATTAGCTCGGCTGAATGGCCCGCCAGGTTCGGTTACAAAGAAACCTGGCTGCTGCAGCCGATCGATTGGAAGACACAAGGCGTCTTCTTGCAACGCGAGGAGCTGGCCGATGGGCCTGCGCTCGGCTTGATGACCGTGCGCGCGCTGAATGCGGGCGACGGCCTGCTCTACGTGGCCGGCGGCCAGCGGCTGGACAAGGCTTTTCTCGATTCCCTGCCCCCGGCTCCTGGAATGAACATCCGCCTGGTGCGCGACTTTGATGCTCCAGCGTCTTCGGATGATCCTGTCTCCAAGCTGACGGCCGCTCTTATTCAGAATGTCCGCCAAAAACCTCGCGAGCTGTCATTCACTGGGTCGGACGTCACCCTAACCGCAATCCCACTTCTCGGGCGCGATCAGCAACTCCTGGCAATTCTCATGGTGGAAAACTCGCGGGCCGAATTGGCGAACCTGAAGACCTACATCCAGGGAACAGCCTGGATCGTCGGCAGCGCGGGAGTCATGCTCGGCCTGGGCTTCAGTTTTTGGGCGGCCTCCCGTGTCACGCGACCGGTGCGTGAGCTGGCCTCTACAGTCCGCGACGTCGCGGGCGGCAATTGGGACGCTCGTGCTCCGGTCGAATCTAAAGATGAAGTCGGACAACTCGCTGAAGACTTCAACCACATGACCGAGCAGTTGGTCGAACAGCGCGATCGCATGATCCAAGCCGAGCGTGTCGCTGCGTGGCGGGAGCTGGCGCGTCGTCTGGCGCACGAATTAAAAAATCCGCTGTTCCCTCTCCAGATCACCATCGAGAATCTGCAACGGGCTCGCCAAGCTTCACCAGATCAGTTTGATGAGGTGTTCCGCGAAAGCACTACAACTCTACTGGCAGAGCTCGACAACCTCAAAACCATCGTCGGACGCTTCAGCGATTTCGCCAGAATGCCCGCGCCCCATCTCGAGACCGTCGACCTGAATCAGATCGTGCAGGAAGTCGTGAAGCTCTTCGATCCACAGATTGAAGCACCTGACCGCCCGCGCATCGTAAAGATCCTGCAGCTTGACGACCACCTGCCCGCCGTCGCAGCCGATCCTGAACAGCTTCGCCGCGCCCTGCGTAACTTAGTATTGAACGCACTCGATGCCATGCCGAAAGGTGGAACGCTCACACTTCGAACGCAGCGATTGGACGGCCCCGCCGAGCGTAAAGTCGCGCTCGAAGTCTCGGATACTGGCGAAGGCCTCACGCCCGAGGAATGCGCTCGCCTCTTCACGCCCTACTACACCACCAAGCAGCATGGCACCGGACTGGGGCTCGCCATCGTCCAATCGGTGGTGAGCGATCATAAAGGCACCATCACCGTGCGAAGCGAACCGGGCAAGGGCGCCACGTTTCGAATCGAGCTGAAGGCATGAGCAAACTCCTGTTGGTGGATGACGACGCGAATACGCTTGCGTCTTTGGCGCGGGCCTTTCGCCTGGCTGGACACGAGGCCGTAGTCTGTGACAATGCCGATCGCGCGCTCGACCTCGCCAAAGCGCAGCGCTTCGACATGATTCTCTCCGATGTTGTGATGCCCGGCAAAGATGGTCTGACGCTTCTGGCCGATCTGAAGTCGGCCGGCGTTCCAACGCCAGTCGTCATGGTCTCCGGACAAGCGAATATCGAGATGGCGATCCGGGCCACGCGTCTGGGCGCAGTCGATTTCCTCGAGAAGCCCCTGTCCACCGATAAACTGCTCGTCACCGTTGAAAACACCGTTAAGCTTTCACGGCTGGAAGAAGAAAATCGCCGGTTGCGGCAGCGGGCCGGTAAACAGGAGTTGGTCTGGAAGTCGCCCGTGATGCAAGGCGTGATGGCCAGGCTGGACCGCGTCGCTGCCAGCGAAACTCGCGTTTGCATCCTGGGCGAGACCGGCACCGGCAAAGAGCTAGTGGCACACACGCTGCACGAGAAGAGCCCGCGTCACAGCGGCCCGTTCATTACTTTGAATTGTGCCGCAATACCCGCCGAGCTAATCGAGTCCGAGCTTTTTGGCCATGAGAAAGGCGCCTTCACCGGCGCGACAACCCGGCACCTGGGCAAGTTCGAACAGGCCCATGGCGGCACGCTGTTCCTGGACGAAATCGGCGATATGCCGGCGCTCATGCAGGCCAAGCTGCTGCGGGTGCTCGAGCAAAAAGAAGTGGAGCGCATCGGCGGCGACAAGGCAATCGCCGTGGATGTCCGCGTCATCGTGGCCACACACCGCAACCTGGAAGAACTGGTGCGTAAGGGCGAGTTCCGGCAAGATCTGTATCATCGTATTTTTGTATTCCCCATCACCCTGCCCCCGCTGCGCGATCGCCGCGAGGATATTCGGCTTCTGGTCGATTATTTCGCCGCCGCTGTCGCCGAGCAAAACGAGTGGAAGCCGCGCGAGATCACCGCTGACGCTTATGCGGAACTGGAACATTATTCCTGGCCCGGCAATGTGCGGGAATTACGAAACGTGGTAGAGCGATTGCTGCTGTTAGCCGACGATCAAGTCGATCGCGGAACTGTCAGGATGGCGCTGCCGGGCACTCCGCCGGCCTTGGCATCGGCCACCGGCTCGCTTTCCGAACGCATGGACGTGCATGAACGCGAAGTCATACTTGCCGAATTGAAGAACCACGGCTATAAGATGACTGACACCGCTCGAGCCCTTGGCCTCGAGCGCAGCCACCTCTACAAGAAGTGCCAGCAATTGGGCATCGATCATCGCCCCGAGTCATGATCGCAGCACCATACCGGCGCGGCGTTCTATGATATTCTTTCGTTTCGAATAAAGGAGCTCATTCACAACCATGAAGGTCGGAGTTTTCACGGCGCTGCTCGCAAAGTTCTCTCTCGACAAAGTCCTTGAAAAATTGAAAAGTCTGAATATCCATACGGTCGAACTCGGTACCGGCAATTATCCGGGCGATCCTCATTGCAAATTGTCGATGCTGAACGACCGGCAAGCGCTGAAGGAGTTCAAACATAAGCTCGAAAGCAACGGTTTCAGCATCAGCGCCCTGAGTTGTCACGGCAATCCACTGCATCCGAATCCGGCCATCGCGAAGGCCTACCAGGAAACCAGCAAGAGGACCGTTCGGCTGGCGGAAAAACTCGGCGTCTCGGTCGTTATCGACTTCTCCGGCTGCCCCGGCGACAGCGACAAGGCGAAGTATCCGAATTGGGTCACTTGCCCCTGGCCGCCTGAATACCTCGATCTTCTGGCGTGGCAGTGGGAGCGCAAAGTGATTCCCTACTGGACCCGCCACGCGCAGTTCGCCAAGGATCACGGGGTTAAGATCGCCATTGAAATGCACCCTGGCTTCGTCGTTTACAGCCCGGAGACTTTGCTGAAATTGCGCCACGCGGTAGGAAATACCGTCGGCTGCAACTACGATCCCAGCCACATGTTCTGGCAGAGCATCGATCCGATCAAAGCCATTCGTGTACTCGGCGACTCCATCTTCCATGTCCACGCCAAGGACACGCAGATCTACGACTCGAATCTTCCCAAGACCGGCGTCCTCGACACCAAGAAGTACACGGACGAGCGCAACCGGTCCTGGATCTTCCGCAGCGTCGGCTATGGTCATGCCTATGGCTGGTGGAAGGAATTTATTTCCACATTGCGCATGTATGGCTACGACCACGCGCTCTCCATAGAGCACGAAGACTCGTTGTTGTCGCCGGACGAAGGACTTTCAAAAGCGGCCGCGTTCCTGAACGCGATCGTTATCCGGGACCGGCCGACCGCGGCCTGGTGGGTTTAGTTCTTAGACTCGCGCGGACATATCGCGAAATTTTGCCGGCGTGAGCCCGGTGTGGCCCTTGAACATTGCGCAGAAGTGGCTCTGGTCCGAAAAGCCGCAGGCCAGTGCGATCTCCGAAAGAGCCGTGTCGGAATTCGATAGCAGCTTACAGGCGTGCTCAATACGCCGCTTGCGGATAAACTCCCCGATGGTCGATTGATAATGCTTACGGAACTCGCGCGACAAGTGTACCGGATGCACTCCGGCGATTAGGGACAGATCTGCCAGGCTCGGCGACTGCAGATACGTATCGTCCAGAGCTTCCCTCACGCGTCGCAGCCAGGCCGGAGCATGAGCCGCACTGCCTTCACCGATGGCGCGCGCGCTCTCCGCCAGAATTTCCAGAAGTACGCCCTCCATGGCCAGCGGCGCAACGTCATCTTGGGCAGTAAACTCCCTGTACAGCCGGCTGGCCAGCCATGAAGAAGCCAATCCTACAACCTCACCCGGACTTGATAGTACCGGCGAATGTTCGCCCAAGCGCTCCAGCACTGATGGTTCTATCTTCACCAACAGGCAACGCGCGCCGGCGGCGTAATCATTCTCGTGCAACTCACCCGGCGGAAGAAACCGGAGTGCTCCCTCCGCGCAGACACACTCCTGCTCCGCATATTTCTCGGTGAAGCTTCCCGACAGAACGAAAGTCAAGTAAGCGTGGGAGTGACAGTGCTTCGATAACGTCAGGCCCTTAGAATAGACGCTTTCCGCTAATGCGAATGCGTTGAGATCACGACGGCGAACTATACTTCCGGACGTATCTGTTACGGGACACGCCGCGAATCGCTTCTCGAAGGTCGCATTCATCGCTGAAACATTCCCCAAAGGATTACTCCCTGCATTGGACGCAGCTTGGTGCGAAAGGTTTGGTGCGGCAATTACCTTACAGCCATTCATACAATCCTCTACGTATGTGGTGGGCCATTTGTTTGTTCCAATGATTCGCGAACCCTATAAAAAGTTCCAGAAAACTGAAAACTTTTTGGTCAAGACTCGACCTGTCCCACTAGCGGACATGACGTCCCACAAACGCACACAACTCGTCGAAAATGATTTAAGCATTCGCTAACACCAAACCAGTGAAGTTGTGCGTCGGCAATACTGCACACACGGCAAAGCCTTACGATGATTTCGCCGGTCCGGATCGGATATGTCATGCAGACGATTTATTGGCGTGCTCAAGCAACCGCCATTTCTTTCCTCGCCTTCGCTGCCGCTTTGGCCGCCGACACACCCGCAGCGGTCCTGGAGGTGGACGCCGCGGTAAAAGCCTTCCAGGCCGGCCGGTATTCGGAAGCCGAAGCGATCGACCGCAAAACGCTTGCAATTCTGGAGCAGACTGAGCCGACCGGCGGCCCACAGACAGCTGCCTATCTAAACAACCTAGCCTCGGTTTACTCTTCGGAGGGTAAATACGCCGCTGCCGAGGAGCACTATCGGAAGGCGCTAGGGATCTGGCAGCGGATCCCGGGCAGCGAAGCGTCCGTAG
>Ga0070713_100003373_pt1 | contig 10547 bp, 8 predicted proteins | sample LARL82metaG_FD_65465 | JGI IMG/M metagenome (GOLD analysis project Ga0070713, IMG submission 65465) | Corn, switchgrass and miscanthus rhizosphere microbial communities from Kellogg Biological Station, Michigan, USA - LAR L8-2 metaG | ecosystem: Host-associated > Plants > Roots > Rhizosphere ... | reverse complement strand
GCTGCGCAGCATTCCCGGCCTGATCGTCTTGCGGCCGGCCGACGCCAACGAAGTGGCCGAAGCCTGGCGCGTTGCGTTGAGCCTGAAACACGAGCCTGCCTGCCTTATCCTCAGTAGGCAGAACCTGCCGACCTTCGACCGCACCCGATACGCGGCGGCGAGCGGTGTCCGGCGCGGCGCCTATGTCTTGGCCGATGCCACAAACGGCAAGCCGGACGTGATCCTGATGGCGACCGGGAGTGAGGTGGGACTCTGCGTCGAGGTCTATGAGAAATTGATGGCCGAGGGGGTTGCTGCACGGGTGGTCAGCATGCCGTCATGGGAGCTGTTCGAGCAGCAGTCAGGGGAGTATCGAGCAGCGGTGTTGCCACCTGATGTCACGCGGCGCGTCGCGGTCGAGCAGGCCTCGACTCTTGGCTGGGAGCGGTATACCGGATTGCGCGGCACGATTCTCGGCATGAGGACCTTCGGCGCCTCGGCCCCGTTGAAGGAGCTGTTGGTCAAGTTCGGGTTTACCGGCGAAAACGTCTATGCGGCTGCCAAGCAGCAGCTCGCGCGCAAGGAGTAGGGTCATGGCCAATCCTTTGAGGACGCTCAACGAGTTCGGCCAATCGGTCTGGCTCGACTTTGTCAGCCGCGATCTGTTGAAGAGCGGAGGCCTCGCCAAGCTGATCGCCGAGGATGGGCTGCGCGGCGTCACCTCGAACCCGTCGATTTTCGAGAAGGCGATCGGTCACGGCGACGATTACGACGCCCTGATCGCCGAGGCGGAGGCCTCCGGGGATCTAGATCCCGGCGCCTTGTTCGAGGATCTCGCGGTTCGCGACATCCAGGAAGGCGCCGACACGCTGAACACAGTCTACGAGCAGACGCAGCGGCGCGACGGCTTCATCAGCCTCGAAGTCTCGCCTTATCTGGCGATGAACACGCATGAGACGATCGAGGAAGCGCGCCGGCTGTGGCACGAGGTGAACCGCCGCAACCTGATGGTCAAGGTACCCGGCACCAAGCCGGGCATGACGGCAATCCGCACCTTGATCAGCGAAGGGGTTAACGTCAACGTAACGTTGCTGTTTTCGCAGCAAGTCTACGCCGAAGTCGCCGAAGCTTACATTTCCGGGCTCGAAGCATTCGTGAAAAAGGGCGGAGACCCGCACAAGGTGTCGAGCGTGGCGAGCTTCTTCGTAAGCCGCATCGACACGTTGGTCGACGACGAGCTCGACAAGAAAATCGCTGCTACCGCGGACCCGGCCGCAAAGGCGGAGCTGCAAAAGCTTAAGGGCAAAGTGGCAGTTTCAAACGCCAAGCTCGCCTATCAGCTCTACAAGAACATCTATTCGGGCGAGCGCTGGCAGCGGCTGGCGCAGCAAGGCGCCCAGACCCAGCGCCTGCTGTGGGCCAGCACCGGGACCAAGAACAAGGCCTATAGCGATGTTCTCTATGTCGACGAGCTGATCGGCATGGATACCGTCAACACGATGCCCCCGGCGACGATGGATGCCTATCGCGACCACGGTCATCCGCGTTCCAGCCTCGAAGAGGATCCCGACGCGGCCCAAGCGGTGATGGATGCGCTCCCCAAGGCCGGCATTTCGATCGATGCGGTGACCTCGAAGCTCGTCGAAGACGGAGTACGGCTGTTCGCCGATGCCGCCGACCAGCTCTACGCCGCGGTACAGAAAAAGCGCCGCACCGTGCTCGGGCCCAAGCTCAATTCAATGGCTTACAAGCTACCGAACGAGTTGCAGAAGGATGTCGAGGCTGCTCTCGAGGACTGGCGCAAGGAGGGCAAGGTCAGGCGACTTTGGGCCGCCGACGCCTCGCTGTGGACCGAGGCGGACGAAGCCAATTGGCTCGGCTGGCTCGAGATAGTCGACAAGCAGCTGAAGGGTGTCGGGCATCTCCAGGACTTTGCCGACGACGTAAGGCGTTCGGGGTTCCGAGATGTGCTGCTGCTTGGCATGGGCGGCTCGAGTCTAGGCCCTGAGGTCTTTGCCGAGACTTTCGGGTCCAAATCTGGCTATCCCAAGCTGCATGTGCTCGACTCGACCGATCCGGCGCAGATCCGGCATTTCGAATCTCGCATCGATATCGGCCGCACATTGTTTCTGGTGTCGAGCAAATCCGGGAGCACGCTCGAACCGAATATATTTAAGCAATACTTCTACGCGCGGGCCAAGCAGACCGTCGGCGCTGAGGAGGCCGCGAAGCGCTTCGTCGCCATCACTGACCCGGGCTCGTCGCTCGAAAAGATCGCCCGCAACGAAGGTTTTCGCTGCGTGTTCCACGGATTGCCGAGCATCGGCGGCCGCTATTCGGTGCTGTCGGATTTCGGCATGGTGCCGGCGGCCGCGCTCGGCATCGACCCGCGCGCCTTCCTTGAAGGTACGGCCGAGATGGTGCGATCCTGCGCGGCAAGCGCGCCGCCCGTCGAGAACCCGGGCGTAATCCTCGGCGCTATCCTCGGGACCGCTCAGCGTCGCGGGCGCGACAAGGTGACGATTATCGCCTCCCCCGGCATTGCCGATTTCGGCGCCTGGCTCGAGCAGCTTCTCGCTGAGTCGACCGGCAAACTCGGCAAGGGCATCGTGCCGGTCGACTCCGAGCCGTTGGGGTCGCCGGCGGTCTACAGCGATGATCGCGTTTTTGCCTATCTCCGGCTCGCCGCCGATCAGGATGCCGAGCAGGAGCGCGCGGTGGCGGCGCTGGAGGGCGCGGGCCATCCCGTGGTGCGGATCACGGTATCCGACGCGATGCAGCTCGGGCAGGAGTTTTTCCGGTGGGAGATGGCGACGGCAGTCGCCGGCTCGATCATCGGGATCAATCCGTTCGATCAGCCCGATGTTGAGGCGGCTAAGGTCAAGACCCGCGACCTAACCCAGGCGTATGAGACGGCCGGGGCGCTCCCCGAGGCGCGTCCGTTCTTCGAGGGCGGCGGGATCAAGCTATTCGCCGATCCGCGCAACGAGGCGGCGCTGAAGCCGCAGGCAACGAGCCTCACGGCGGCGCTGAAGGCCCATTTCGGGCGCATGCGTTCGGACGATTACGCCGCGCTGCTCGCCTATATCGAGCGCAGTCCCGCCCATATCGATGTGGTGCAGCGCATCCGCCGCGTCATTCGCGACCGCACCAAGGCAGCGACATGCGTCGGCTTCGGGCCGCGATTCCAGCACTCGACGGGACAAGCCTACAAGGGTGGACCGAACACCGGCGTCTTTCTGCAGATTACCTGCGACGATCCTGAGGACCTGCCGGTGCCGGGCCAGTCCTATACCTTCGGCATCGTCAAGGAAGCACAGGCGCGCGGGGACTTCGAGGTCCTTGCGGAACGCGCGCGGCGCGCCTTACGGGCGCACATCACCGGTGATCTCGATGCCGGTCTCGCCACGCTCGGCCGCGCCATCGAGCAGGCTTTGCAATGAGGATCGATGCAACAGGGAGCTGAACCATGGATGTCCGGACCGAGGGCAGCACAAATCGGCTGGTAATGCCATCACAAGGGCAAAAAGCGCCGCCATGCACCTTGGTGATTTTCGGCGCCGGCGGCGACCTGACAAAGCGGCTCTTGATGCCGGCTATCTACAATCTGGCCAAGGCGAAGCTGCTGTCCGAGAAATTTGCGATAATCGCCGTCGACCGCACGCCAAAACCGATCGAAGCTTACCGAGACTACCTGGCCGAGGGGATCAGGAGCTTTGTTTCGGATACCGCTTCGGGACCAGCGACCGAGAAGTTCGACGCGCAAGCGTGGGAGTTCGTCGCAAGCCGGATTACTCATTTTGCGGGCGACCTCACGCAGCCCGACACCTACGCCCGACTCCACCAAGTTCACGAAAAGACGGCGGCATTACAGCAGACGGGCGGCAATGCGATATTTTACCTTGCTGTCGGCAGCCAGTTGTTCGGTACGATCGTCGAGCAGCTCGGCGCCGCCGGTCTCGTGCAGGAAAAGGACGGAACTTTTCGGCGGGTCATCATCGAAAAGCCGTTCGGCAGCGATCTCGCCTCGGCCCGAGCGCTGAATACTCAGATCCTCCGTGCGCTGTCGGAATCCCAGATCTATCGGATGGACCATTTCCTCGGCAAGGAGACGGTCCAGAACATAATGGTATTGCGCTTTGCCAACGGGATCTTCGAGCCGATGTGGAACCGCGACCATATCGATCATGTGCAAATCTCAGTCGCCGAAACCGTCGGTGTCGAGCGGCGCGCGAGGTTCTACGAAGCGACGGGTGCGCTGCGCGACATGGTGCCGAACCATGTCTTTCAGCTTCTCAGCCTGATCGCGATGGGGCCGCCAAACTCCTTCGCGGCCGACGCTGTACGCACCGAGAAACACAAGGTGCTCGAGGCGGTCCACCCGCTCGATTACGCGGAGGTGCGCCGGAACGTCGTGCGCGGGCAGTATGGTTCCGGAATTATCAACGGTAACCCCATGCCCGCGTATCGGGAGGAGCCAGGGGTGGCCTCTGACAGCAATACCGAGACTTATGTTGCGATGCAGCTCGCGATCGACAATTGGCGTTGGGCCGGCGTCCCCTTTTATCTGCGCACCGGCAAGAGATTGACTCGGCGGACGACCGAGATCGCCATTCAGTTCAAGCAAGCGCCGTTTGCGCTGTTCCGCAACACACCGGTCGACATCTTGACTCCCAATGTTCTCGCTTTGCAAATCCAACCCGATGAAGGTGCGTCACTGCAATTCAGCGCGAAGATCCCGGGCCCGGAAATTTCGCTCGGCGGTGTGCGGATGAATTTCTCCTACAGGGATTATTTCAACACGGAACCGACCACCGGCTATGAGACACTCGTCTACGACTGCATGATCGGCGATGCGATGCTGTTCAATCGGGCCGACGGAGTCGAAGCCGGGTGGGCGGTGGTGCAACCGATCCTCGATTTGTGGCAGAACGACAAGACCGTCCCGCTCGAAATCTATCCGGCGAGCAGCGCTGGCCCGGAGCCCGCCGACAATCTGCTGTGGCGCAGCGGCCGGCACTGGCGGCCTATCGCGTGACAGTCGGAGCTCCAATCGAATGAGCCGGCCGGTAATCGTCTCCCCCTCGATCCTTTCCGCCGATTTCGGTCGGCTGGCGGAAGAAGTTCGCGCCGTCGACGCGGCAGGCGCAGACTGGATCCATGTCGATGTAATGGACGGACGCTTCGTCCCCAACCTGACGATAGGGCCGGTCGTCGTCGAGGCCGTGCGACGCGCGACGGCGAAGCCGGTCGATGTGCATCTGATGATCGTCGAGCCCGAGCGTTACCTCGACGACTTTGCCCATGCCGGCGCGGATCATCTTTTGGTTCACTGCGAGCCGAGCGCGACAATCCATCTGCACAGAACTCTGGCGCACATTCGTGACCTTGGGAAAACCGCAGGTGTGGTGCTGAACCCGGCGACCCCTCTGGCGATGATCGAATATGTGCTCGACCTGTGCGGCATCGTGCTGATCATGACCGTCAATCCGGGGTTCGGCGGTCAGCAATTCCTACCCGAAATGCTGCCCAAGATCAGCGCGCTACGACGCTTGTGCGACGACCGCGGCCTCGACACCGTCATCGAGGTCGATGGCGGGTTGGGTGGGGAGAACGCATGGCGGGTCCTCGACGCCGGGGCGAACGCCATCGTCGCGGGCTCACATATATTTCACGCATCCGACTATGGCCGCGCGATCGCATCGATCCGCGACTCGAAGCGGCCGCTATCGTAGATGACGCAAATGGCAAACCAATCTGTCGAGGTTCTCGAAAATCCCGAGGCTCTGGCCCACCGGGCAGCCGGCTGGATAACCGATATGGCCGCCGCCAGCCGCGGCCGGTTCGCGATCTGCTTGTCGGGGGGGTCGACTCCGCGCCGGTTGTATCAACTGCTCGGCCAGAGCCCGTACCGCGATCGCCTGCCATGGGAGCGCGTCCATTGGTTCTGGGGCGACGAACGTTTCGTGCCGTGGGACGACCCCGACAGCAATTACGGGATGGTGCATGCCGCGCTGCTCGGGCGATCGCCTGCCCCTCCTGCGAACATTCACGGCACTGCCACAAACGGCACCCCAAGAGATGCGGCCGCGGCGTACGAGCGGGTGCTGAAATCCTATTACGGTTCCGAAAGCCTCGATCCCAATCGACCGCTGTTCGACGTTCAGATCCTCGGGCTGGGGCCTGACGGGCACACTGCCTCGTTGATTCCTGGGACAAGCGTGCTCGAGGAGCGGCAGCGGTGGGTCGCGGAAGTCATCGGCGCGCGGCCCGAATCGCGCATCACCCTGACCTACCCGGTGCTGGAGAGCAGCCGGCATACGGCTTTTCTCGTCGCCGGAGCGGATAAGAGGGAGGCGCTGTCGCGGGCTCTGGCAGGTGATCAGGCATTACCTGCGGCTCGAATACGCCCGGTGGGCGAACTGATGTGGTTTGTCGACGAGGCGGCGCGGCCCAAGCCATGACCCCCGACCGCGACGAACTGAAGCGGGCAGCAGCAATGCGTGCGATCGAGGAAGTCCAGGACGGCATGGTCCTCGGACTCGGAACCGGATCGACGGCTGCGTTCGTGGTGGAAGGGTTGGGCAGGCGAGTTGCCGACGGTCTTCGCGTGGTCGGCATCCCGACTTCAGAGCGCACGGCATCCCAGGCCCGCCGGCTCGGCATTCCGATCGCAACCTTTGCCGAATATCAAGCGCTCGATTTGACGATCGACGGGGCGGACGAGGTCGAACTCGGCACCCTCGACCTGATCAAGGGCCTCGGCGGCGCCTTGCTCCGCGAAAAGATCGTCGCCGCGGCGAGCCGACGGCTGGTAATCGTCGTGGACCAGGAGAAACTCGTCGAGCGCCTCGGTGAGCATACCCCGGTGCCGGTTGAAGTCACGCAGTTCGGCTGGCAAGCCACTGCGGTCGCGCTCGCCAAGCTAGGGTGCATACCCGAGCGGCGCTACACACCCGCCGAGCAGCCCTATGTCACCGACGGTGGCAATTACATCCTCGATTGCCGGTTCGGCCCACTCGCCGATCCGGACGAGGTCGAAAGAAACATCGCCATGACGGTCGGCGTGGTCGAAAGCGGGCTTTTTGTCGGGCGCAGCTCAATGGTTGTCGTGGCATCCTTGACCGGCGTGGAAGTGTTGACATCGGGGCGAGCATAATCGCGTGGGGAGGAGGCCGCCCTTGCTGGGCGGTCTCCTCGGCTTGCTCTCAGAAGAAATCAGCGGCCGTAGTCGCTACGCGACTGCCGGCGCGACGAGGATGAGCCCATGTAAGGCTCGTCCTGATGGAAACTGGCCAGGCACTGTTGCCGGAGTTCCGGATCGCTGATCGGGCCACACTCCTTGCGCATCCGCGCCTGCCGGAACCCGCGATTGGTTTCGAGCAGCCGATCGTATTGTTGGCTTTCCTGCACGTTCCGCCGAGCCGACCAGGACGGCGACATGTCGCCGGCATTGGTCTGCGGACCATTGGTCACCACCTCGGTGGCGGGCGCACCAGGGGCGGCCATTTGGGCGTGAGCAGGCAAAATCGAAACCGCCGTCAGGCAGGCGGTTGCGAAAACTAACCCGGTAGCGGTCTTCAGCAGCATGACATTACCTCGTGAGGTTGTTACCCCCAGGGTGAAGAACGCCCCAGCGCCTTTGCCTGTTCCGCGGAAAGCGCCGTGGCAAAAACTAGTCATGCCGCAACCGGAGGGAGGAGGTCCCTGAGGCCCCTCCCGGTCGAGCGGCCTCAGGGGACACGGGAAGGCTCAGCGTCCGTAGTTGCTCCGGTAGTGCCGCGAAGACGTCGATGTTCCGTAACCCGTAGCGCCCGCCGGCTCGTACTGTGCGAAGCTGTCGAGGCACTGCTGATGAAGTTGCTGATCGGTAATCGGGCCGCATTCCTTTCGGATGCGGGCCTGACGGAACCCGCGATTGGTTTCCAGCAACCGATCGTAACGCTCACTTTCCACCACGTTCCGCCGCGCAGACCAGTTCGGGGGCGGGGAACCTTGCGGGCCGTTGGTCACTGTCTCGGTGTTACCGAGGTCGGCCGCTGGCGGTTGCGAATCGTAGCTCCCCGTCATCGACCCGTTGCTGCCCTCTGACCAGTTGGGTGATGAGGTGCCCTGGTAATTTGGCGGCACATTGTTCCCCATTGCCGATCCGGACGTGCCCAAAGCTGGATTGGGGGATGCGTTGTCTTGATCCTGTGGCGCATAGTTCCCGGTCGTGGACCCGTACGAGCCCGTCGGTGCATTACCCGGGTAGGTCTGCGAACCATAATAGCCGGGCGCAGGCTGCGACTTCGCCCCTGGTATTGCCACGAACGACATAAGGCAGGCCGCCGCAACCGCCACACCCGCCGCTGTTTTGACCGTCATAATAGTCCCTCCATGTATTCAACTCGTCCGACGGGGAAAACGAAGCTTCAGAACTGCCGTTCCAATAAAACGCAATGGTAGAAACCTGAGGTCGCCGAACGCTGACAGGTTTCTAAATTCAGAACGTCGGATCGGGGAGACCGCGGCGGCGGCAAGCGGCGAGCAGCGTGTTGAGCAAGAGACAGGCGATTGTCATCGGACCGACTCCACCGGGCACCGGGGTGATCGCCCCGGCGATCGTGCTGACCGAGGCGAAATCGACGTCGCCGAACACCCGGCTGCGCCCGTCGGAATCGGCCGCCGGGCTGATCCCGACGTCGATCACCGTCGCCCCCGGCTTCACCCAGTCGGCCTTGACCATCCCAAGCCGCCCGGCCGCCGCGATCAGAATGTCGGCGCGACGGCAGATCTCACGGGCACCGCGGGTTTTCGAGTGGATCACGGTGACCGTACAATCGACGCCGATCAGCAATGCCGCCAAAGGTTTTCCGACGATAACGGAGCGACCGACAACGACAGCATCGAGACCGGCCAAGTCGCGGTGAACCGAATGCAATAACCGCAAACAGCCCTGCGGGGTGCAGGGGACCATCGTCGGGAGGCCGCTCCACAACCGTCCGACGTTAACCGGGTGAAACCCGTCTACATCCTTGGCCGGGTCGATCGTCCCCACGACCCGGTGCGGATCGATCTGCCGCGGCAGTGGCAATTGAACCAGCACCCCGTCGATTCGGTCATCGTGGTTCAGTTTTTCGATCTCGGCGACGAGCGCCGCCTCCGGGATGTCCATCGGCAAACGAATATCGAAGGCGGCTAGCCCGGAGTCGGCGCAGGCGCGGCCCTTGGCGCGTATGTAGACTTGGCTCGCCCGATCGTCCCCGACCAGAACGGTGGCGAGAGCCGGAGCGCGCCCGATCTCGCTACGCAGACGCGCCGCGACCTCGGCGGCACGCCGGCGCAGCTCGGCGGCCATCCCGGCGCCGTCGATCAGTTCTGCCTGCCCCACTCCACTTTCCCCGGCCGACCATCCGCACCGTCGACACTACTCAAGCGGGGAGACCGGGGTAAGAGGTTAGCACCAGCCGTACCGGTCCGGCTCACCGTCTGCCGTGATGGCGGCTGGCGTGGGTTTCGCCGTGCTCCCGGGCTTCGGCAGTCTCGCGACCGATGATCTTGTAAAAATAGCGGGGCTCGCCGGTCGCGGTTTCTTCCTCATGGACTAAAGCGAGGTTCGCTTCATCGAATTTCTTGAAGAACTCGTCCCACGAGATCTCGACCAGGTTTTCATCGCGGGCGTTCGGTGCGTCGGGGAATTCGATGCGAATGATGCCGGGATCCTCTTTCGAGTGGGTCGAGCGTACCGCTGCCGGGCGCCCGCCACGGGCCTCCGCTCATTTGCGAATCTCGTCGTGGTCCATCGTGACCTTTGCCTGAGCCATGTCCATTTCCTCTGTAGGAGCCAGCCCGCCGCTGTCGCGCGTCCGGGCCTCTCGCTGAGAACAAAGGCGACAACGGTCGAGTTCAGCTAGGTTGTGCGACGATGACGATCGCGAGCTATCATTGCGCCGCCTGCGGGCGCGTCTACCGGGCCGATCGCCCACTGTGGCGGTGCGATTGCGGCGGCTACCTCAATCTGGAGCCCGGCCGGGGCTTCAGGCGAGGCGAGATTGGCCCGACGAAGGCCTCGCTTTGGCGCTATGCGGCAGCGCTGGCACTGTCAGGCCCGCCGCGGATCTCGCTCGGTGAAGGATGGACACCGCTGGTTCTGCGTGACTGGCGAGGCGCAAAAATCTACTTCAAGCTCGAAGCGCAGATGCCGACCGGTTCCTTCAAGGACCGCGGCACGGCGGTCATGATCAACCACCTGCTCGAAGTCGGGGTCGGGCCGATCCACGAGGATTCTTCCGGCAATGCCGGTGCCTCGATCGCCACCTATGCGGCGGCGGCCGGGCTTCCGTGCCGCATCTACGTTCCCGCCGCGGCACCGCGTGCAAAACTCGTGCAAATCGCCGTTTCGGGGGCCGATGTCCGGCCGGTCCCGGGCACGCGTCAGGATGTTACCGAAGCGGCGCTCACTGCGATCGGCGAAAGCTTCTACGCCAGCCATAATTGGCAACCGTTCTTTATAGAGGGCACCAAGACCCTCGCCTTCGAATTGTGGGAGCAGCTCGGCTTTCGAGTTCCGGACAACATCCTCGTTC
>Ga0070713_100003372_pt1 | contig 10548 bp, 8 predicted proteins | sample LARL82metaG_FD_65465 | JGI IMG/M metagenome (GOLD analysis project Ga0070713, IMG submission 65465) | Corn, switchgrass and miscanthus rhizosphere microbial communities from Kellogg Biological Station, Michigan, USA - LAR L8-2 metaG | ecosystem: Host-associated > Plants > Roots > Rhizosphere ... | reverse complement strand
AGCTGGGCTGGGAGCCCCGGCGCGGGCCGGCCCAGTCGGTGGCGGCGTACGCCGCGTGGCTCGAGGACATGGACGGCCTGGACAAGGTGCTGGCCGAGGCTGACGCGCGGATGCGTGCCCTCGGGGTGGTCAGGAAGGCGGCATCATGAAGGCATTCCTGCTCGCCGCGGGCGTGGGCAGCCGGCTGCGGCCGATCACCGACACGACCCCGAAGTGCATGCTGGCCATCGGCGGGCAGCCCCTGCTCGACATCTGGCTCGACGCGTTCGGCCGCGCGGGCGTCGATGAGGTCCTGGTCAACCTGCACCACCTGCCGGACGTGATACGAAACCACCTCGACGCGCGGGCCGGGCCGCCCGCCGTGCGCACGTTCTTCGAGCCGGAACTGCTCGGCAGCGCCGGCACGCTCGCCGCCAACCGGGCCTGGGTCGGCGGGGACGAGATGTTCCTCGCCTGTAATGCCGACAACCTCACCGATTTCGATCTGCGGTCCCTGGCCGAGACGCACCGGGCCCACGGCGCGATCACAACGCTGGCGGTTTTCCATTCCGACCGGCCATCTGCCGGGGGCGTGGTGGAACTCGACGCGTTCGGCACGGTCGTCGGGTTCACGGAGAAGCCGAGCCAGCCGGTTTCCGATCTGGTGAATGCCGGAATGTATGCCTTCCATCCGCGCGTGCTCGATGAGATCGGCGGTCCGCTGCCGCGTGATATCGGCTATGACCTCCTGCCCCGGCTGGTAGGCCGGGCGAAGGCGATGCCGGTGGAGGGCTACTTCCGCGATGTGGGGACGGTAGACGCGTACCGGCGGGCCCAACAGGAGTGGCTAGTGCGAGCTGCGACATGATCATCACCCAGACTCCTTTGCGTATCGGCCTCCTCGGCGGGGGCACGGACCTGCCCGATTACTATCGCGAGCACGGCGGCCGGGTCCTGAACTGCGCGATCGACAAGTACGTCTACGTGATCGTCAAGCAGCGGTTCGACAACGACATCTACGTCAACTACTCCAAGAAGGAGATCGTCTCTCGCGTCGAGGACCTGGAACATGAGCTGGTCCGGGAGGCGATGTGGATGACTGGCGTGACGAACGGCGTGGAGATCACCACGCTGGCCGACATCCCGTCAGCGGGCGGCTCGGGCCTCGGCTCCTCCTCCGCCGTGACGGTCGGCTTGCTGCACGCCCTTTTCGCCTACCGCGGGCGCCAGGTAACGGCGGAGGAACTGGCCGACCGTGCCTGCACGATCGAGATCGACCGCTGCGGGAAGCCGATTGGCAAGCAGGATCAGTACATTGCCGCCTTCGGCGGCATCCGCGACATCCGCTTCGGGCCCGGTGATCAGGTACTGGCCGAAGAGCTGGAACTCCCGTCGGCCGGGCGCCGGGACCTGCAGCGGAACATCATGCTGTTCTACACGGGAGTCACCAGGAGCGCGAACTGGATCCTCGCCGAGCAGACCGCCAACATCAAAGCCACCCGCGATCAGCTCGAGCTCCTGCACGACCTCGCGGGCCTGGCCGCCGACCGGCTACGCTGCGGGGATGTCGACGCGGTCGGCGAAGCGATGCGCAAGGGCTGGGAGGCCAAGCGGCAGCTGGCGGCGGGCATTTCCAATCCCCAGGTAGATACGGCGGTCGAGCGGGCGCTCGAGGCCGGGGCGTCGGGCGCCAAGCTGACCGGCGCGGGCGGTGGCGGTTTCCTGCTCGTCATCTGTCCGGTGGAGCGGCAGCGTGCCGTCCGCGCGAGCCTCGCAGATATGCACGAATTGCCGGTGGCCCTGGACCGCCTCGGCTCACGCATCGTTCTCAACGTCCAACGCGACATCTGGGGTTGACCCCAGACTTGTCACGTCTTCCCACTTCCCGGCGGATACAGCTGGAAGAGCATGGGAATACGCGGCTGACGTCTCCCAGATCACATGGCTGCGCTTGCTCGAGCACGTCGATCGAATGGAGTACCCCGAACGCGTGGGCTCCTGGCTCGCGGCTACCGCGCGGAATGAATGCCTTCGCAGCCTCGCGGCGCACAAGAGAGTCGTGCTCGGTCACGGCCAGGGCGAAATTGAGATATCGGACCAGCTCGGGCTGCCTGTCGGCAGGATTGGCCCCACTCGCGGACGATGCCCGGCGAGGCTAAGCGTGCTGCTGCAGGCTCCCTAAGGAGGCCCCAGGCCGGAAAAGCCGCAGTCAGACCGGGCATCGCGACCTGGCTAGGGCAGATTCAGAAGGCGAGGCGCGTGCGCAGCGGCGAGCCCGTGGTCGCGGATCCCACGCCGATCACGTCGGTGGCCGGGACCTTCTGCCCGAACGCCGGGGAATACCAGCCCAGCGCCGGGTCCGTCGCGCCCCGGATCAATGACCAGCCAAACGATGACGGCAGGGTCATCGTGGCCGTCGCGTCGCCGCCCTTGCGGGCCTGCCACCGCAGAGTCAGGACGCAGCCTTCCAAGTTGCCTTCGACAGTTGGTCCCAGGTGAAATGCCAGCCGGACAGGAATACGGCCGGTGCCTTCGATCTCGTCGGTGATCTCGATGAGGCTCTGTTTTCCGTGGAACTCGACCGTCCGGCGGTGCGTCACCGGGGGGTCGAGCGTCCGGTAGCCAAAGTGCTCTGCTACCCAGCGCCCTTCGTCCCCTTTAGGGGACGACTCGAGGTCCGTTAGCCGCGACTCGGCGTGGCGTATCCACATGGTCGGGCCACCGGAGGTCGACTGGTCCCGGCCGAGCACTTCGAGCGTGTTGTGACCGATCGTGGATCGAAAATAGCGGCGAAACATCGGATCAGTACCGTAACAGTACGTGCCGGGGTCGGCCAGGATATCGGTCCCGTCGTGGCGGACCTCGATGGACAGAGCGTCGGCGTGGGCGTGCGCCGCAATAGAGAGGAACCCGTGGGGTCCACTGTCGCAGCGGCACCAGATCTCGGGCCGGCCGGTCGGCTCGGACCGGAAGATCGTGATCCCGGCGTCGCCGAAGTGCCACGGTCGCGTGGCCGGTCGATCGAGTAGCGGGCGGTGCCGAGCCAGCGCCGACAGAAGCGTGCTCGCGATGCCCGGTTGCACTGGCGGCCACCACTCGGGGGCGCCGAAGAGCGCCTGCCCGAGTGCGAGAAGCGCCTCCCAGCGGTTGCTCCGGGGGGGAGCGATCACGAGGGCCCGGCCCTCGTCGCTGTCACCCTGACGGGGTGCCCGGAGTCCGCAGTCCAGGCAGGCAGCGGCTGCATCGAGCATGCGCCCCAGGGACCGCCAGGTCGCGTCGGGGAGAGGCCGCCCGGCGTGGTCGGCTTCGACCGCTGCGGTCAGGCCCAGCTCGGCGACGAAGCCATGGTAGTCGAATGCCAGCTCGCGGTTCACTCCGCTGGGGAACGTATTGTGGGCGAGTTCCTGCTGGAGCAGGCTGGCTGACTCATCAGCCCAGGCGGTGCTCTCCTCGAACCAAGGGAACGCCAGCGCGGCAACCAGCTGTCCGGCCGCCTCGGCGACGACATGGTTGTTGGCTGACGAGCCGCGGCTACGGAATCCGGACAGGTAGGTCTGGTGCCACCAGATTTGCTTGTGGGCCAGCTCGTTCTGATCGAACAAGCCTTGGGCGCCATCCCAGCCGTCGAGCAGCCGACGGGTCCAGGTCCATGAGATCAGCCGGAGCCCGAGCTCGATCCCGCTCGTCCAGTGAATCCCTGACAGGAATGGGTTTTCCTGCCACCACGACTGGAGGTGGGATCCGGCTCGCTCGGCGTAGCGGCGGTCGCCCGTCAGCGCATACGCGCCGGCCAGGAGGGTCAGGTGATGGTGGCGCGAGAGCTCCCAGACCTGTTTCACGTTGCCCGTGACCGTCTCTTCACGGTGATTGATGCTGAAGCAGTATTCGGCCCGGGGCGCTCGCCGGCCGCTCAGCGGATCGAGGAACCAATCAGGAGCCACCATGTCCTGCCGGGTGACTCCCAGCACGTCCCACCGGCCGGCCAGGATCTCGTCAGCAGTGCGGAGAAGCCGTCGTACATCATCTGCCGGGACGGCGTCCAGGGCTCCGGCGGTAAGGGGTGACTCGAAGCGCGGGGCCCTGGCCAGCTTCGGCTTCCCCTGGAATCCGTCCCGCGCCAAGTGGGCCGGCTGCCGCGGCGCCGTCGCTGGGGGAGGAACCTGCTTCAGCCGCCAGGCTCTCTGCCGGAGGGCATCGGAGGACCGCCACAACACCTCCTGCGGTGACATGCACTGCAGGCGACGCGCATACCACGCGAGGCGCGTCCCGCTGCCCGGCCATTTCTGGGAGCGCGATGATGGCACCTGGGGACGGGGGGCCGACTCCATTGCCGAGCTCGGCGCTGCGTCTTCGGCGGACTCCGGCGGCCGCCCGGCCGACTCAAGCCGCACGGCTGGCACCCACCCGCTGGACATCGGGCTCACGGCCGAGCAGACGATCGTAGACGGACAGGTAGTGCACCTCTTGGTGGCTCCATGCCAGCTTCTGCTCGATCCTGCGCCGGCCCGCGGCACCCGTGCTTCGCCGTCGAGGCTCGTCGTCGATCAGCTCCACGAGCAGGCGTGCCATCTCCTCGACGTCGTTCGGAGTGGCGTAGGCACCTGCCTCGGCCGCCGAGGCACGCGTCTCGCGAAGGTCGAAGGCGAGGACCGGGAGTCCGAAAGCCATGTACTCCATGGTCTTGTTCATGGTCGACACGTCGTTGAGGGGGTTCTTGGGGTCCGGCGACAAGCCGATGTCCGCTGTCGACAGGATGTCCCGTACGTCCTCGTCCGGTACTCGTCCGGTGAACTCGACGAATTCCCTCAGCTCGAGCCGATCGCGCAGGGCGACCAGCTCGTCGAAGCAGTCCCCCGATCCGATCAAGGTGAACGAGATGTCTGTGCGCTTGAGCGTGTTGACCACAACATCGGCCATCTTGATCACGATGTCGACCCCGTCCTGAGGGCCCATCACACCGATGTAGGCGGCCAGATGCGCTCGTCCTCGCCGTTTCGCGGGGACGGCGTCGGCCGCCTTCAACTTGTCGGGGTCGGGTCCCGTTCGCACTACCGTCACCTGATCGGGATCGACGCCATCACGGTTCATCACCAGTTGCCGGAACGACTCGTTGGTGGATACCACGTGATCGGCCAGCCGGGTTGTGCAGCGCTCGAGGAAGCGGAGGCCTCGGTATAGTAGCGGAGGGCCTGCCGGGAAGCGTATCTCGAACGTCTCCGGGCAGAGGTCGTGGTGGTCGAACACGAACCGAGAGCCATGCCAGAGCTTGAAGAGGACGCCTATGGGCCAGAAGATGTCGGGAGGGTTGCAGCTCTGGACTGCGCCGAAGCGACCGCCCCGGACGGCTTTGAGTGACTGGTACAAGGTGGCGACGAACGAATAGGCGTATTCGACGAAGAACGTAGCGGCGCCGCCCCCCGGGGAATACGGCCGGTACTTGTAAATCTCGACTCCATCGATGACCTGGTAGGAAGGGTCTCCCGGACCCTTGGGGCAGACCACTGCCACCTGGTAGCCAGCTCGGGTCAGGGTGCGGCACTCCAGCCAGACCCGGCGGTCGAACGGCACCGGCAGGTTCTGGACGATGATCAGAACCCGGCTGGAATCATTCCGCTTCATCTTTTAGCCTTCATAGATCTGCTCCCGGTGTTTCGACGAGCGAAGATTCTGCCGTCCCGGAAGTGAGCATTTCCCGGCGATGACCGCCTCGTGCGAGCACGGCCCGCACCGTCCGGGCGGTCACAGAGTGAGCCGTGTTCGCGAGGATGGCCAGGTCCAGACCGAGCGACCAGTTATCGACGTAGAGCAGGTCCAGCCGCCGGTAGGCGCTGAAGGACGGGTTGTCCCGGGCTTCCGTTTGCCACAAGCCGGTTATCCCTGGCCGCATGGCGGTCCGCCGCTGCAGCTCCTCGTCGAACTGGGCAGCTTCCTTGGGCATGGCGAATCGCGGTCCTACCAGGCTCATCCGGCCGGTCAGCACGTCCCAGAGCTGAGGGAGCTCGTCGATGCTCGTGTCTCGCAGCAGACGGCCGATCCGAGTCACTCGCGGGTCGTTGGACGACTTGAAGAGGGGACCGCCCTTCCTCTCGTTCATCGCCGTGATGCCGTCGAGCTTCTGGGCGGCATTCGGCACCATCGTGCGGAGCTTGAGCACTTCGGTTTGAACCCCGTACCTGCCGATTACGGCATGCCGGTACAGCACCGGGCCACCGTCTTCCAGGCGGATGCAGATCGCGGCCATCAGCAGTACCGGCGCGGCCAGCGGAAGCAGGACAGCGGCGGTCACGATGTCGATGGCTCGCTTAGCCGCATGGTGCCATGTCAGCGGCTTGTGCGCCTCGACGTAGAGCATCGGCAGACCGGACACCGGAGCGGTGCGAATTCGGCTGCTCAGCACTCCGGCCAGCGCGGGCCAGAGCTGGACATCCAGCCCGCAGGCCAGGCTATCCCGTACCGCGGCGGCGCTCTCGGCCGCGGTCACCGCGCTGCTGACGAGCATTACGCCATCCGCACCGACCTCGTCGGCGAGCTGCGGAAGGTCGGCCAGCGCCGACCGGTGCGGAATGCCTTGCCAGGGTGCCACCTGGACCTGCTTGCCCACGACGCCTCCGACTCGGTAACCGAGCTCCGGCTCGTCGGAGAGCATCTGCCACATGGCGGCGGCGTCCTCGTTGGTACCTACCAGCACTACGGTTTGCAGGAAGTGCCCATCCGCCCGCTTGCTCTTCAGCCACCTCCTATAGCGCCAGCGCAGCACGATCATCAATACGGCGGCGGCCACGACTCCCTCTGTGGCGGGTGCAGCGGGTGTGACCGAGATAGGGCCGCTGGCTAGCCAGCCGGACGCTGCCAGCACGGACCCGCCTACGGCGGTTGCCGCGATAATCCGGACGGCCTGGCGGGAGAACTCGGAACACACCCAGGACCGGTACAGGCCGGCCATCTGAATCACCGCGAGCGTCGAAACGGCAGCCGCCAGGAACACGGCTGCCGACTGGTCCGGGCGCAGTCGGCTCTGGAAGAGCATCGGAAGCCCCCAGGCCAGCGTGATTGCGGCGAGATCGCCAAGGAAGAGCTGCTGCCGGAGGGATCGTTCGGATCGAGTCCTCCGGGCACCGAGAGCCAGACCCGGATCGGCGATGGCCGGTGCCTCGCGCGGGCTGAGCGAATCCATGGTCGGCGTTTCGTCCAGCCGACGCGGGCTGCCGCCCTTCGGACCCGGGGATGTCGTATCTCTTATTGAAGCCACGCATTTTCCCCCATCGCAGTCCACTGCAGCTCGGATCACCCGGCGTTCGTCTTGGTCAACACGACGCTCAGAAGACCTCCGGAGAGCCCGGATTGATACACGAAGCTGGCCGTTGAGGTACGGTTTTCAGCCGGACCGGGTGTATTAACCCGATCGGCGGGTGCCTCCTCGACCGTGCAGAGCGTTGTACCAGCGTGAGCGGCTGTCCTTCGAGCGGCTCAGGGTGAGGCCTCCCGGGTAGCGGCGGTTCCCGCAGCGCGCTACCGGTCCGCTGGCAGATCCGGGATCCGCGATTGTCGAGACTGGAGCCTGAATAGGCCTCGGCAGTATCACCGCTAGTGGCTGTCCGTTCTCATGGCTATGGCCGGAGCATCGGGCCAGGACAGGAATCAAGCTGGGGTGTTGATGAAAGTTGCGGTAGTTGGTCTTGGCTATATCGGGACGGTAACGGCGGCCTGCCTAGCATCGCAGGGTCACGACGTCTGGGGCATCGACGTGGATGCAGCCAAGGTTTGATGACGTTTGCCGCGGCCGCAGTCCGGTGGCCGAGCCGGGTCGGGACGCGCTTGTTGAGCCAGCCGTCGCCGGTGGCACCTTGCATGCCTCGACGTCGTACCTCAGTGCTCTCGACGGAGCCGACATCTCGCTTGTATGTGTCGGGACGCCGGCGACTGCATGCGGCGCCGCGGACCCGTTCTACATACGGCGAGCCGTCGACGACATCGTCGCGGCAGTAAAGCTCGTGACACCGCCGTCCGGGCACCACAGCGTCATCATCCGCAGTACCGTGCCTCCTGGGACAGTCGAGGAAGTAGTGGTCCCAGCTCTGACCCGCGGGCTCGCCAGCACCGAGATTGCAGTCGGGCGGCGATGTGCCGGAGTTCCTCCGCGAGGGTTCCGGGGTTCCCGACTTCTTCGGGCTCCTCGGAGTTGATTCCCGGGAGGTCATGTCGCTGTTCTGCGAGGACAACCTCCTCAACGTCTCCTCGGCCTATCTGCGCTCCAGCTTCGCATTCGGGGGTTCCTGCCTGCCTAAGGGCCTCAGATCACTACTGCACCCAGCCTGCACGAACAGTGCTGATCTGCCCGATGCTCGCCGGCGCCCCGGCCACGAACGAACTGGTCATCAGCGACGTCGTGAATCGCGTCGTCGCATCTGACGGGCGCACGGTGGCCTTGCTCGGGTTGAGCTTCAAGACGGATACGGATGACCTGCGGGAGAGCCCGAATGTGGAACTGGCCGAGCGATTGGTCGGCAAGGATTCGGCGTCCGGATCTATGACCCGGTGGTCAACCCGGCCCGGCTGATCGACGCAAACCGCCGCCACGTCGAGTCGAAGCTGCCGCATCTGAGGCGTCTGCTGAAGCGGGAGCCTGGCGCGGCGCTCAACGGAGCCGACGTCGCGGTCGTGTCGTCAACTGATCCCGCGGTCCGCGCTGCACTGCTGGCGGCTCCGCCGCGCCGCCTGCTCGGCCTAAGCGGCAGGCTTGGCAATGAGGTTGAGTCGCTGCCCGGCTACGAGGGGATCGGCTGGTGATGCGCGTCCCGATCATCGTCCAGAACATGAGAACTCCTGCTCTGAGCGGATGCTGACGTATGCGGGATCGCGGGATGCTACCAGCAAGCCGACGGTCAGAAGCTTGTTGACGTCATGAGCGAAAAGGATCGCGCATCGCGGGCCGGATGCAGCCGGTACATGGAACTACGAGGACTACCGAGTATCGGTGCAGTTCGGCCACCGGCAACTGGATCCCGAACTGCGCGATCGACCGAGCCGGGGACTGGGAGGGCCAAAACTTCGACGTCGCTCGTATATAGCCGGCTATTGTCGACTATATACATGCCAAAGCGACCAAAGCTTCTGCCAGCAAGCAGTATCACCGCTACCTGCTTAATGCTCATATGTACAGATCACCCGGGCGAGCGAACCAGGCAGCCAACCAAGGCTTGCCATGGAGTGATTGTTCACTCGCTTGATCAGCGAGAGTGACTGGGCTGCGGCCGGAGGCGAGCAGCATCGCAAAACCGAATACCGACAGAGAGCATGCTCGGCGGACTGCGTGCCTGCTGAGTCTCCCGCTAAAGGCTGGGTACATTGGGGGTCAAAAGAGATGCGGCTCGTGCCTAGAAGTGAGGAACATGACATCGAGAGGTGAAGAATACGATGTCACTGCGCTCGGTTTTGGTAGCCTCGGCCCATCGCATGCAAGCACAACCACTCGGCGGCAAGGGGCTATATGTCCGCACCTGGAAGCCCTGCTTCGATAGGTTTTCGTCCATTCTCATGATAACGGTCGCAGCGCCGATCATGACGCTTATTGCGCTTCTCGTCCGGGTGAGCCTTGGCCCCCAACGTGATCTACCGCCAACAGCGGATCGGCATACATAGAAGGCGAGGAGAATGAGCACCAGTGCGGTCGCCGATCGCGAGAGCCTACTTGTACGCGGCTCTGTGATACGTGCCTGAAGGCCGTGCTACACCATCGGGAGTCATATCGTTCATGGCAGGCATGAGGTTTCGAACTTGTCGCGTACGAGTGAATGTGAGAGGTGAGCCGAGTGATTGTCGCGAGGGTAAAGGATCGGCGCAGATGAGCCGGGTGGCCGTCATCGGGACCGGGTATGTCGGGCTGACCTCCGGCGCATTCCTCGCCCACCTGGGTCACGACGTCTGCTGTGCGGATATCGTGCCGGAGAAGGTGGCAGCACTGTCACGCGGCGAGATCCCCATCATCGAGGATGGGCTAGAGCAACTGGTCCGGGAGGGGTTGGCCTGCGGGCGGCTGACCTTCGTCGTCGGGGCCGCACGCGCGGTCGCGGACCGTGACTTCGTCTTCCTGTGCCTTCCCACTCCCGAGCAGCCAGACGGGTCGGCGGATGTGTCATCCATCATGGACGTCGTCCACGAGATCGGGCCACTGCTCAGCCCGGGATCAATCGTGATCAACAAGTCCACGGTCCCGGTGGGCGCGACGCGCGCGATCCAGCAGGCGCTGCGGCGAGCCGACGCGGCGGTGGTTTCGAACCCGGAATTCCTGCGCGAGGGGACCGCGGTGGCCGACTGTCGGGATCCGCACCGGATCGTCATCGGTTGCGACGACGAGGCGGCTGGGATGCGGGTTGCCCGGCTCTTCGACAACATCAGCGCGCCGGTGGTGCTCACCAGTCCGGCGTCAGCGGAGCTGATCAAATACGCCTCTAATGCGTTTCTGGCTACCAGGCTGAGTTTCATCAACGCGGTGGGTAACCTCTGTGAGGTTGTCGGGGCCGACATCAGGGACGTGGCCCTGGGCATGGGCTACGACCGGCGGATCGGGTT
>Ga0070713_100003369_pt1 | contig 10551 bp, 9 predicted proteins | sample LARL82metaG_FD_65465 | JGI IMG/M metagenome (GOLD analysis project Ga0070713, IMG submission 65465) | Corn, switchgrass and miscanthus rhizosphere microbial communities from Kellogg Biological Station, Michigan, USA - LAR L8-2 metaG | ecosystem: Host-associated > Plants > Roots > Rhizosphere ... | reverse complement strand
TCGGGAATTTTTCCGGCAGGCCCAAGTGGGAAGGGGCGGTCGCTTGCAGAGGCGCGCCGCCCCTCCTCGTCTTTTCGTTTAACGCGCGTATAACGCTCACTCAGCCGGGGGGGCTGGGTTGAGTGAAGAAGTACCGAGTTTACTGCTTCGACGGAGGAAGCAGGATCATCAAGGCAGACTGGATTGACGCGGCGGACGACGCCGACGCCCTGGTCGTCGCCAAGGACATCATGGACTGTCCCAAGGTTGAGATTTGGGACCGTTACCGTTTAGTGGGTCGCTACGAGCGCCGGTAGCCTTCCCTACCTCACCATGGACGATAGTGCGCGGCGTGCAACTGCTGGACGCCCGCAGCGATGTGGGAACCATCCCGAACGGCTGGTAAAAATCACTGATAACTCAACTCGTTATCTTAAGTTGAATGGTGGAGAGGGCTGGATTCGAACCAGCGTACGCTTGCGCGGGCAGATTTACAGTCTGCTGCCTTTAACCACTCGGCCACCTCTCCACAGAGGTCAGGCAGGCGCGCCACATGGCGGCGCAGCAATGCTGTGTCAACGCGTACCACGGAGATGGATTGCCGCTCGTACGCTGCGCTTCGTGAGCTGCGGCCTTAGGCCAGTCACCTTGCTTGGCGAGACTGGAGCGGGTGAAGGGAATCGAACCCTCGTCGTAAGCTTGGAAGGCTTCTGCTCTACCATTGAGCTACACCCGCATTTTCAACGACTTAGCTGTAGTCAGAACGACTTTTTTACAATCGTTTTTACAGTTCGCCACCGATCCAGCCCGAATTGCACGTCCATATTCCCGTGGTCAACCGGTGTTCGGAGCTGATGGGTCCGCGGTCACAAGTTCGATGCTCAATCAGCCGAACCTCTCGGCTGAGCCCTCTCGGTGTTGAAGCTCCCGAAAGTTCCGTCGTGCAGCTGAAGCTCTGACGAGCGCCAGCCCATTCGTAGGCCATTAGAACCCACCATATCGAGCAGTTCCGGACTTCGCCTTCGATCGAACGGCGCGTCGGCGCTCGGGCGCACGCGCTTCCGGCCTCTGAGTTCAGAGCTGGAGTGGTTGTTAGCCTCAGGAAAGCCAGCCTAAAATGGTCCTCGCTGGTCCTGAGACGTGATTGGCCGCTGAGACCGCAGAGTTGTTTCGCGTACCACCACTTCCACCGCCATCACCTCGTCGCCGCCGCCGCGTCGCGCGCCTGCGATGGGAGCAGTATCGCTGTAGTCTAAGCCGTGGGCGACCCTGACATAGGCGTCGTCGCTGCAGATACCGTGGGTGGGGTCGAATGCCACCCAGCCAAGGGTAGGGACCCAGGCTTCGGCCCAGGCATGGCCGGCCTGCTGCTCGGAGCAGCCGTCGCGGCGGAACAGGTGGCCGGAGACGTAGCGAGCCGGGACGCCCATCAATCTCGCGACGGCGATGAAAATGTGGGCGAAGTCCTGGCACACGCCGCGGCGCTCGGCATAGGATTGAGCGGCAGGCGTGTATGCACCTGTCGCTTCAACATCGAACGTGAGTTGCTCCTTGAGCGTAACGTTGAGCGCGTGGAGCAAGTCGAGTGGGGGCTGCGACTGTTGGAGGAACTCCCTAGCGAGTTGCCGAAGCGCATCGTCGGGCTCGGTAAGTGACGTCGATCGAAGGAACACGTCGGGAGGAAGCTCGCCGGGGAGACCCTCGACGACGCCGGCACGATCCTCGGTTATGACCTTTCCGGTCGCAGTGATCGCGAACTCGGTGACGGGTTCGTTGATGTAAAGGGTATGGACGACGTTGCCATACCCGTCCCGGGCTTCCCGCAAGCGCGCATTGCAGTCGACGTCGATCCGCCAGTCCAGCACGGTTTGCGTTACACAACTTAGAGGAGTGAGGCGGAGCAGCTGGATCGCGTCGGTAAGCGGCCGGCTGAACCGATAGCGACTGCGGTGAAGCAGCTGGAGCTGCATCACGGAAACCTGAATTGCTGGGAGATAGCTGCGTCGAGCCGGTTGTTCTCCGCAATCTGTTCCCTGAGAAACTCGTGAAGCCCCCCGCTGAAGACCTCGTCGATATCCGTTTCCATCAGATGCGAGTGGCGCAGCCGGGCCTGGCGGTCGGCTTCGCCCTGGCGACCGGTTCGTCCGCCAATCGACGCAAGGAGGTCGACGACCTCCTTGGAGGAGCCGACCAGCGAACGCGGCAACTCGCCCCGGAATATCAGCATGTCCGCCACCAGCCACGGTTTCAGACCTTGTCGATAAAGCAACCGGTAAGCGTTGCGCGCTGAGACCGTTTCCAGAAGAGCCGTCCACTGGTCACGGTCGAGTGCCCCGCCGACGTTTTCGGACTTCGGCAGCAGGAGATAATATTTAACGTCGAGCAGCCGCGCGCTGTTGTCCCCACGCTCTACGGCGGAGCCGAGGCGCATGAACCAGTAGCTCTCGTGCCGCAGCATGCGGGCAAGACCACCCTCGAACCCGCGGCTGTTCGCCTTTAGCGTCTCGACCAGGCTGAGCGTTGCCTGGACACCTCCTGGACTGGTGCGGTCGCGGATGTCCAGCCAGGCGCGATTGATCGCTTCCCACACTTCCGCGCTCATTGCGTTGCGGGCAGAACGCGCATTGTCGCGCGCTTTCGCCAACGTCGCTCGGACCGAATTCGGATTCTCGTCGTCGAGCGCAAGTGTCCGGCACACGTTGAAGGCCGTCGCGCCGGGCGACGCCTCCTCGCCAGGCGGGGGGCCGCGCCCAACGACCGCCAGCGCGCTCTCCCAAACGGCGCTGGTCGCATTCGCACCATAGGACAATGAGCTCAGCCGAAGCGTCGCTTCGATCAATCGCGTCGTGAATTCGGCGCGCTCCATGTAGCGGCCGATCCAGTACAGGTTAGATGCCGTACGGGAGAGCATGCTGCTCCTCCACCGGCTCAGGCGCGATGATGATGCTGTCCTTGGTCCCGCCGCCCTGACTTGAGTTCACGACGAGCGAACCGGATTCGAGGGCCACGCGAGTCAGTCCTCCGGGAACGATCGTGACTTGGTCGGCGCCAGTCAGAACGAACGGTCGGAAATCGACGTGGCGCGGAGCTATGCCGGCGTCGGTGAGGGTGGGGACCGTGGACAGGGCAAGGGTCGGTTGCGCGATATACCGGTGCGGCTCCGCCGCCAGCGCTTCGCGGAACGACTCAAGCTCCTTCTTGCTGGCCCTGGGTCCGATCAGCATGCCGTAGCCGCCCGAACCGTCGACCAGCTTCACGACCATCTTGTCGAGATTGGCTAAGGTGTAGGCGAGGGCATCGGGCTCGCGGCAACGCCAAGTTTCGACATTCGGAAGCCTGGCCTCCTCCCCCATGTAATACTGGACGATTTCCGGCATGAAGCTGTAGACTGCCTTGTCATCGGCGATCCCCGTGCCGGGCGCATTGACGATGGTGACGTTACCGGCGCGATAGGCGGACATTAGGCCGGCGACACCAAGGCCGCTCTCCGGATTGAAGGTCAGCGGGTCGAGGAAGGCATCGTCGATGCGGCGATAGATGACGTCGACGCGGACTGGGCCCTCGATCGCACGCATCCAGACGATATCGTCGACGACCTCCAAGTCTCGGCCCTCGACCAGCTCAATGCCCATGCTGTCGGCGAGAAAGCTGTGTTCGTAGAATGCCGAATTATAGTGGCCGGGGGTGAGGACCACGCAGACGGGTTCGTCCGCGCCGCGCGGAGCAACCGAGAAGAGCGCGCTGCGCAACAGGTCCGGGTAGGTGTCGATCGGCTGGACAGCGAGCTTTGCGAACAGCTCGGGACAGAGGCGCAGCATCGCCTCCCTGTTCTCCAGCATGTACGAGACGCCCGACGGTGTCCGGCAATTGTCCTCAAGGACGAAGAAGTCTTCGGGACCGGTCCGGACGATGTCGATCCCGCAAATATGCGCATAGATATCGTGGGGCGGCGGTGCGCCGACTGCCGGAATGCAGAATTGCGGATTGCTCAGAATGATGTCGGCAGGAACAACCTTGTCGTTGAGGATGTGCCGCGGGCCGTAAATGTCGGCGATGAACAGATTGAGGGCCCTGACCCGCTGTTCGAGGCCAACCGACAGCCTTCCCCATTCAGCCGCCGAGAAGATGCGGGGGATGATGTCGAAGGGGATGATCCGTTCTCCCGCCTCCTCATCGCCATAAACCTTGAAGGTGATACCCAGACTTCGGAAGGCGGCTTCTGCCGCGGTTTGCCGTCGTGCGAGCTCCGTGACGGGCGTTTCGTTCAGCCAGGCGCCGAACTGCTCAAACCCGGGACGCGCTGTGACGGACCCGGCAGGCCCCCAAAGCTCATCGAAGCTAGCGCGACCCGGCATGGATCATCTACCGATCGCCGTCTCGGCGACTGCCGGCATGGCAGGTCTCATATCAGGCACCGCGAACGTAGAAGCGCTCCTTCGACCGGAGGCCGGCCGCGAAAGGCAATGAACGATTCCGCGGGGTCCCTTGAATCGCCAGGGGCAAGAATCTCGCGCCGCAACCGGCTGGCCAGACCATGATCGAACAAGTCGCCCGAGGCTTCGAAGGCTTCGAACACGTCCGCATCGAGGACTTCGGACCAGAGGTAACTGTAATAGGCGCTCGCGTAACCGCCGTCGAAGACGTGGGTGAAGTAGGCGAGCCTGTGGCGCATTCCGATGGTAACAGGAACGCCCAGCGTCGACAGCGTTCGCGTTTCGAACTCCGCGATGTCGGCGGGCGGCGGAAATGTGCGATGAAGCTCCAGGTCGACGAGCGCGGATGCGAGGAACTCGACCGTCGTAAATCCTTGCCCGAAGCGGTCCGCCTTTCCGATCGCAGCGATGATAGGGTCGGGAACGCCGAAGCCGCGAAGCACTTCCGGGGCGAGGATCCAATGCTCCATGAGCTTGCTCGGGAACTCGACGAAGTCCCTTGCGACCGCCGTTCCGGCGAGGCTCGGATAGGTCACGTCCGAAAGCAACGCGTGCAGCGCGTGGCCGAACTCGTGGAACAACGTCCTTGCCTCGTCCAGCGACAGCAAGGCCGGTGACGAGGCTGAAGTCCGCGCGAAATTCGCCACCGTGTAGACGATCGGGCGGACTGGTCCGTCCATCTTCTCCTGGACCCGAAGGCTGCCCATCCAGGCGCCGCCATGCTTTTCCGGCCGGGCCAGATAGTCCGTGTAGAGCAGCCCGATCGGCTGGCCGTCGCCATCCTTAACCGACCACGCCTGGACGTCGGCATGGTAGACCGGAATGTCCGCGCGCTGTTCAAAGCGAAGCCCATGAAGCCGTTGCGCCGCGGCGAAGGCGGCGTCCCTCACCTCGTCGAGCGGAAGATGGGCCCGGACCTCTGCGGCGTCGTAAGCGAAGCGTTCCCGGCGGACCCGATCGGTGAAATACCGCCAGTCCCACGGCTCAAGCCTGGCGATGCCGTTCTCGCGAGCGAGTGCCTGCAGCGTCTTTTGCTCCTGTTCGGCTTTCCTGAGACCGGCGGTCCACACCCGGCTCATCAGGGCCTGGGCAGCCTCGGGAGTTTTGGCCATCGAGTCTTCGAGGGCGTAATCCGCATAATTCCCGTAGCCGAGCATGACGGCTCGCTCCTGCCTCAGCTTCACCATCTCGGAGATCAGCGGCAGATTGTCGTGGGACCCGGACTGGCATCGTGCGGTAAACAAGCGCCACGCCTGCTCGCGGACGGAGCGATCGTCGGCGAACGTCAGCAAAGCTTCGAAAACGCCGCGGTCGAGGCTGAAAGTATACCGGCCGGAAAGGCCCCTTGCAGCCGCCCGCAAGTCGGCCGGTATCCCGCTGAGCTGGGGCTTCTCGATGACGAGTTCGCACGCGTTTGTTTCAGCAAGGACGTTCTGCCCGAACTGCACCGACAAGGCCGAAAGTTGAGCGTCGATCTGGGCGAGCCGGTCCTTGACCGTTCCTTCAAGCCCCGCGCCGCTCGTGACGAATCCCTTGTAGCTCCGCTCGACGAGGCGCGCCTGCTCGGGCGAGAGCTCGCCGCGCTGCTTCCACACCGCCTTCACTCGGGCGAACAGTGCACCGTTCTGGCTGACCTCCGTCCCGTAACTGGTCAACTTGGCTGATACGTCTGCTTCTATCGAGCGGATCCCCTCGTCGGATTGAGCCGAAGACAGCAGCCAGAAGATCCGTCTGAGGCGGGCGAGGGTTGGTCCGGATCGCTCGAGGGCGGCGACGGTGTTTTCGAAAGTGGGCGGCTCGGGGTTCTCGCTGATCTTCGCAATTTCCTCGCGCGCAAGAGCGATGGCCATGTCGAATGCAGTGATAAAATCGCTGGCGGAGAAGTGAGCAAAATCGGGCGTTTCCTCTGGCCCGCCCCAACACGCGAGTAGCCGGTCGGCATTAGCCAACGGTTTCGACCTCATCGGTGCGCACTGTGAACCCGGTCAGAAGCGCTGAGCCAAAGGCTGTCGTCAACGCGCAGTCGGTTGCGTCGCGCCCGCGGGCCATCAGGATGCGACCAATGCGGGGCCGGTTGTGCCGCGCGTCGACGGTGATCCACTCACCGCCGAGATAGACGTCGAACCATGCCGAAAAATCCATCGGGCTATCCGAGGGGGGCACGCCGATGTCGCCGAGGTACCCAGTGCAATAGCGCGCCGGGATATTCATGCAGCGGCACAAGGTGATGGCGAGGTGCGCGAAGTCGCGGCAGACACCGCGCCGTTCCTGGTGCGCGTCCCACGCAGTCTTGGTCGGGCGCGCATGTTCATACCCAAACTCGATATGCTGGTGCGTAAAGTCGAGTATAGCCTGCAGCCGCTGCCAGCCGAGCGGCACATGGCCGAATAGTCCCCATGCCGTGTCGGACAGGCGGTCCGTCTCGCAGTATCGGCTGCCCAGGAGGTAGACGAGGACCTCGTCCGGAAGCTCCTCGACTGGATGCTGCTCCGCGTCGGGAACGACGTGGTCATGCAGGCCGCTATCCTCGACCACAAAGCTATCGGAGATAATTGTCTCGCCTTCGGGCAGGACGAAGCGAGTGACGATGTTCCCGAAGCTATCCAGATAATCATGGGTTGCGATCGCCGGGTCAGTCGCAAGGCGCGGCTGCGTCCGCAAGTCGTCGGCGCGGGAAGGGTGGACGCTCAACAGCGCCATCATCGGTGTCGGTTTGGTGGTCGTGAACCGGATGTCGAAGCCCGCCTTTATGAGCATGTCTATCTTTTTCCGTTCGCTGTGATCTTGGGGGAAGAAACGGCTTGCCGGTCTGGTTCGAGAGCCACCTCCACGGATACTTCCATGCCGAGGTCACTGCCCGGGAAGCCGTTCCACGTGCCGGAGATTGGCACTGCCTGATAAGGATCGCGGGCAACCGCGACGCGGATCAGACCGGCGTTGCCGACGATCGCGTTGGTCGGATCGAACTCGATCCAGCCCGATCCAGGGAGGAAAATCCGCACCCAGGCGTGGGTCGACCCGCCGCCGACCAGCCCCAACCTGCCATGAGGATTGTACAAGTAGCCCGAGACAAAGCGCGCGGCGAGGCCGAGCGCGCGTGCCGCTTCCATCATCAGAACCGCGAAGTCGCGGCACGTGCCCTGGCGCTTCTGGATCGTCTCAACCGGCGTCTGCGTGCCTTTCTCCGCGCGCGGGAGGTAAGTGAAGTTGCGCTTGATGAAGCGGGTCATGTCCCCGAGCATGTCGAGGGTCTGCGTTTCCGAGTCCTTGCGCAGGAACTGGCGAGCCCATTTGTCGAGGATCCTGCCGGGATCGTGATGCTGTCGCTCAATCGAACGAAGCAGGTCCGGCATGTCCTCGGGCGAGTAGCTGAACGGAAACAGCCTCGCGTACGGCTCGATCTCGATGTCCTCGGTGAGCGTCGGCTTGTGCTCCATCCGGATGAAACTATCGAATCTCAGATGGGTCGCACGATGGCGGAACGTTGCGATCGCCACGGAATTGCCAAACACATCCTGCAGCCAGCGCAGCTCAGCCGGCTCCGGATCGATGACCAGCCGCGATTCGAGGAGATGCTGATCGTAGCTTTCGCGCGGCCGCACGAATATGCGGTGCTCACCAAATGAGACGGGCTGCCGGTAGGTGTAGGTCGTCGAATGAGAAATCGTCAAAACCGTCATGCACGAACCGCCTCTTGTCCCATCCGCGCCCTCAACGACCATACTGGAAGTTGACGAGCCGACACCTGCTGCTGTCCACAATGCCGGGGCGAACTCGCCGTTCTTGCTGGTCGGCGACCATGCCGGAAACAGAATCCCGCGCTCGTTGAAGGGGCTCGGGCTCAGCGATGAAGACCGTTGCAGACACATCGCCTGGGATATCGGTATCGCCGACCTCGGCGCTAGACTGGCTGATGGACTTGGCGCGTCATTTATTCACCAAGTCTACTCACGGCTGGTGATCGACTGCAATCGACACCCCGGAACTGCAGATTCGATCCTTGAGGTTAGCGACGGTACCCCTTTGCCCGCCAACTCCGGACTGGGTGGCCTCGAGGTGTGCGCGCGCGTGGACGAGATCCACGCGCCCTATCACGCCGCGATCGCCGCTGAGATTCGGCGGCGCCAAGCCATAGGGCTTCCAACGATCCTCGTTGCGCTGCACAGCTTCACGCCCGTCATGAATGGGATCGTCCGGCCGTGGCACGTCGGAGTCCTCCACTACGGTGGAGACAATCGTTTCGCTCTAGGAATGCTCGACGCGTTAACCGATCATCGTGAATTGGTGGTCGGCAACAACCAACCCTACGCGATGGACGGAACGGATTTCACGGTGCCCTTTCACGCCAATCCTGCGCTCCTGCCCTACGCCGAGCTTGAGATCCGGCAGGATTTGCTGACTGACGAAGCGAGTATGTCGCACTGGGCGGCTCTGGTCGAACGCGCACTTTCGATTGCGTTGAGACGTACGGCGTCGCCTTGAGCGGCCTGCCTTCAATGGCTCTTATGGTTGTTGCAAGATCGTTACTGGCGGTTGGTTGCGAAGAACTGCCAGTTCAGGAACCGAGCGGGCATCAGGCGTTGACCTTAGTGAAGTGTCTGCATTAGGACTGGAATCGGAAATGACGAACCTGGTTGCCATCGCCGCTTCTTCGACTGCCCGCCGCTGGTGGTGGCGCAGCGCGACGCTTGCGGCGCGATGGCGCGACTGATCGACTAGCACCCGATCATCGACTGCCCGCCCGCCACCGGCGGGCTTTTTTGTTCCCAGGAATTCGATCCATGACCATTGCTACCGTTCTTGCCGATCCGCTCCATCAATCGGCCCTGCCGGCCGACGTGCCGGTACCGAACCCGTTGCCCAAGTTGCTCGCTGGCGAGGACCTGACGAGCGACGAATCGCAGCACCTGTTTGAGCGGCTGGTGCTGGGGCGGCTCGAGCCCGCAGAAATCGCCGGGATGCTCATTGCGCTGAGGATGAAAGGCGAGACTGCGGACGAGATGATTGGCGCCGCTCAAGCCCTGTCCGCCGCCGCCGAACCGTTTGATCGCCCCGACTACCTCTTCGCCGACTGCTGCGGCACGGGCGGCGATGGATCCGGCCTCATCAACGTCTCGACCGCGACTGCCTTTGTCGTCGCGGCCGCTGGGCTGCCGATCGCCAAGCATGGCAATCGGAGCGTCAGCTCCCGCTGCGGCTCGGCTGACGTGCTGGAAGCGCTGGGCGCCAGGATTGAAGTCCCATCCACAGATGCACGTGCGCTTCTGGACGATACCGGCTTCTGCTTTCTTTTCGCGCCGGCCTATCACCCGGGAATGAAGCATGCGGCGCTCGTCCGCCGGCAGCTCTCGGTCCGAACAATCATGAATCTCCTCGGGCCCTGCATCAATCCCGCCCGGCCGCCAGTCCAGTTGCTAGGCGTAGCGGACCCACGAATGCTCCGGCGAATCGCTCAGACACTTGCTGCAATGGGCGTTCAACATGCGCTCGTGGTCCACGGATCGGGGCTCGATGAAGTCGCGCTCCACGGCGAGACTCTCGCGATCAGGATCTCGAACGGCGAGATCAGCAATTGCGTCATCAGTCCCGAGGACGCCGGTGTGCAGCGCGCCCCGCTGAACGTCGTCACGGGCGGCGACCCGACCGAAAATGCCACGCGCCTTCGCAACCTGCTCGAAGGCCGCGGCTCCGACGCGGAAAGCGACATCACGGTCTTGAATGCCGCGGCACTGCTCCAGACGGCCGGGAAGGCGGATACGCTGAAGAATGCCGCGGATCTCGCTCGCGATGCCCTCCTGTCTGGAGGCGCCGCCAAGGTTCTCGACAGCTACATCGAGGCGAGCCGTGGCTGAACCCGAGGGAGTTCTCGGCAAGATCGCGGCGGCCAAGCGCCAGGAACTTGCGGTCCGCTACGACGGCATATCGCTCGATTCGCTGCGTGCTCGAGCGCTCCCGACCCGGCGTGGCCTCGCCTCGGCGCTGGCAAAACCGGGCGCCCGCTTCGTCCTCGAGATCAAGAAGGCGTCCCCATCGGCAGGATCGATCCGGCCCGAGGCCGACCCGTCGGAGCTTGCGCGGGGCTACGACGGCGTCGCCGATGCATTGAGCGTCCTTTGCGACCGTGCCTATTTCGGTGGAT
>Ga0070713_100003367_pt1 | contig 10552 bp, 7 predicted proteins | sample LARL82metaG_FD_65465 | JGI IMG/M metagenome (GOLD analysis project Ga0070713, IMG submission 65465) | Corn, switchgrass and miscanthus rhizosphere microbial communities from Kellogg Biological Station, Michigan, USA - LAR L8-2 metaG | ecosystem: Host-associated > Plants > Roots > Rhizosphere ... | reverse complement strand
AACCATCCAAAAAGATTGTGCCCGCCCTCGTGCACAATGAGGTTGGCGGTATCGATAAAGAGAAAGCCCCCATGCGCGGCGAGGGCATAGAGTAGAAACGCTGCATAGAAAAGCACCCATGCCGCCGCTGCGAAGCGGGAGATGGGCTTCCAGGGTCCGCCGGCAATCGACTGGAAATATTCGAGCATGTAGGCCATCACGATTTTAGGATGCCCGAAAGGCGCTGGGCAGATTACGAACGTTTGGGCATCGCCTGTAAGGCATTTTCTTGTTAGAGTGTTGCCCAGAGCGCCTCAACAGAGCATGGAATCGACAAATCTAAAAGTCTGAAGCGTACGCACGGTTTGGATACGCTATGAAAATGCGGCAGTGGTTGATCGGGATAGTCCTGGTATTGCTGGTGGCCGCGGCGTTCGCCGGCTTGCTGTTAACCCGCGAGGTCCCGCTCCCGAACGAGGAAGGCTCAGCGCCATCTGGGAACGACAAGCCCGGACATGCGGCCGCACACCGCCCCCTGGTCGACGTGCGTCCCTTGCTGACCGCCCGCAGGATGGCGGCCCTGGCAAGCACCCATGAAGAACAGGCGCTGGCGCACCAAGCGCTGAAAATAGGAGATCACGAGGTCGATCTGGCGTTTTTCGACGCGCTACGGACCGCGGAAGAAAACCCGCCTAAACTGTCCGGCGAAGCCAAACAGATTGCAGACCGAAAGAACGCAAAAGAGCAAGCGGTCAAACAGGATCAGGAGAGCATTGCGCAGCTCACCCGCAAGCTTGCGACGGTTCCGGAAGCGCAGAAAGAAAAGTTGCAGGATCAGATCGACGTCGCCAAAGCGCAACTGGAACTTGATCAGGATGAATTAGACGATGCCGCGGAAGATCTTGAGCAAGCCGGCGGAGATCCTCAATCAAAAATAAAGAGACTTCAAGCGGAGCACGAAGCAGGCGATCGCAGTCCGGAAATACCGTTGGGATCGGCGGTCGATCCGCATGAACGGGATTACCAGGATCATACCGTGCTGAGCGTATTTCGCGCGTGGCGCGCGCTGCGCGACAAGAAAGCGCAATTGCAGGACGCGCTGCAGGAAACTCGAGCCAAGCAAAACCGCTTGAGCCAGCGGCACGACAAGCTGACAGCTCAGGTGGAGAAAGACAAGGAAAGCCGCGAGGCGGCACGCCAGAAGGCGCAAGGATTCGCTACCACCGAGAATGCCGCCAGCCGGGAAGACTCCAAATCATCTTCGCAGTCGGCGCTCGATTCGTTAAAGCAATTCACGCGCGATCAGAAAAATTTGGCGGATTTGGGCAGGCGACTCCAGGATGAAGAGGAATTGGGCGAAACCTATGCGAGCTGGATCGGGCTCGTGGAGAGCCGCGAGCGAGCTGCGCTACACCGTTTGATCGAGGCTGCGCTGTGGATTTTGCTTGTCGGCCTGGTGGTCTACGTGCTCGACCGGCTCATCGATCGCCTGTTCGTCGGCGTGACGGCGGAGAACAAGCGGATTGACACACTGCGGGCGGTCATTAAGTTTGCGGCTCAGGCCGTCGGAGTGGTCGTCGCACTTTTTATTGTTCTGGGCATGCCCACGCAAACGACGACCATCCTGGGACTCGCGGGCGCGGGCTTGACGGTAGCCATGAAAGATTTCATCGTGGCATTTTTCGGCTGGTTCGTGCTGATGGGACGTAACGGCATCCGAGTGGGGGATTGGGTTGAGATCAACGGCGTCGGCGGCGAGGTCGTGGAGGTAGGACTCCTGAAGACAGTGGTGCTGGAGACGGGGAGTTGGGATGACGCGGGGCATCCCACGGGCCGCCGGGTTTCGTTTGTGAACAGCTTCGCCATCGAAGGTCACTTCTTTAACTTCACCACGTCGGGACAGTGGATGTGGGACGAGCTGCAAGTGCTGATTCCATCGACGCAGGATCCGTACCCGATTATCGACGGTATTCAGCAGTTGGTGGAAAAGGAAACGCAGACCAATGCTGGCGTCGCGGAAGCGGAGTGGCAGGAAGCGTCGGCACGGTACCGGGTGAAAGCCCTGTCTGCTGTTCCGGGAATCAATGTGCGTCCCACGGTGAATGGAATCGAAGTGCATGTACGCTATATCACCCGGGCGTACGAAAGGCACGAAGCGAGAAAACGTTTATACACCGCGGTGGTGGAATTGATGCATGGAAAGCGGGAAGCGGGCCGGCCGGAGGCCAGCCTGAGATCTTAGGATTGGGTTCGAGTTGTGGGTCAGTGTTGCTGTCGGCGCTCTCTCTGTTTGTATTTATTTTCCTGCCTGAATCGATGGCCCAGGATCATGCTCCAGGAACGCCGATCATAATTGCAGCCAGCCGGGGCTCTCGTGCGGTCTCAGCCTTACCTATCGGTCTTTTTCCAATTCCCTTTCCCTGCGCAGGCAGGCTTTTATCTTTTCCGGTAAATGAGACGAGTACAGCACTTCGCGAAGGATCGGCGGTGAGAGCCGGCGACCGAACTTGAGTGCGATAGCGAGCGGAGTGTATTCGCTGCGCAGGAGAGCGATCTGAATTTCGGGGCGTACGGTCCATTTCGCGAGATGGCAGATGGCCAGGACAAAAGCTGGCGAAGCGTTTTGCCGCAATAACGCTTTCACGACGCTCGACTCGGTAAGGCGTGGATTCTCAAGAGCGGCCTGCCAGACGCGGGTCTCCCGATCCAGCAGGAGGACGGCGGCGACGGCGCCCGTACCGCGACGAGCCAAAGAAATGCGTTCGCCGACAGTAGCCGATGGGAGCCGGGATACGAGTAACTCGTCGGCGATTCGCTTCAGGTTGGGCTGGACTGACGGCAGAAGCGAGAGTCGCAGAAGTTCGAATGAGTAAAGCTCGCGCACCAGTCGCAAGGCTATACGAAGCGGCGTGCGCGGGTGGGCCGCGAGGGCAAAACGAACCTTGCGGGATTTGACGACCACCGTGTTTTTGCTGATCTGTTCCACGGTTTCCGAGGGCAAGTCGAGGCTTTTCAATGCAGCCAGGGCAAGATCGGCCGTGAGATCCTGGGCAGGGGGAGCATTCTCCAGAGGCAACTGCTGTGCAGTCGGAGACGCCCCGTCGAATTGAGATTCAGGAGAATTCATCCGTTGCCCGCGCGTGCGTTTTTCGCAGGGTCGGCCTACTCGGCGGCGCCGTTGATGGCGGGAGCTCTCCGCGCCATGCGTAGCGCTCCTTCCACCGGTTCGATGACCTGCGGGTTCACTTGCGTTCGCGGATCAACCCGGCGGAGTTCATTGTAAAAAACCTGACGCACGATGGGAGCGTGACGAAAGACGCCTCCGATCATGGCCACCGGGACGGAGTCGGTCTGGTCCCTGGGAAAAAGACGATCGATTACTACGCCGGCCACGTGAGCGAGTTCGCGACCCGCATCAGTGAGAACGCGGGCGGGCAGGTCTCCGGAACCCGCCGCGACGGCGGGAAACAGAGCTGAAAAATCCGGAGGCGGGAGCGAGTTTGCGGCGCGGGCGAGATCGAGGAGCGAAGTTACGCCCCAGGCGCGGAACAGGGCGGTGGCAAACTCCGAGTGCGCAATTTGGCCGGAGTCTTCGCCGGCAAGATCGCTGGCGCGCAACAGCCTGCTGACCGCGGCGCGGCCAATCCAATGCGCCGATCCTTCATCTCCGATGGCGAAGCCCCAGCCTCCGGCGCGGACTGTTCTTCCCTGCCGGTCTCGACCATAGGCGATGGACCCCGTGCCCGCAATCACGATGACCCCGGGTCCTCTGTCGAAGGCGGCATCCAGCGCAATCTGCATGTCGCCGACTACCTCGATTGGGCCCGGAAGAATTTCTGCCAGGGAGTGTCGGACAATCTCGGCTAATTCGGGGCGGGCAGCGCCCGATCCTCCGGCGCACGTCCGTGAAATCTGCTGAGGTGCAACGCCGGCGGCGGCACACGCCTGGAGTGCTGCCTGTTGCAGAGACTCGCGTGCCTGAGATTCTCCCACTCGAACGATGTTGCTGGGCCCGGCGGTTGCGATGGCGAGCAACTGCGTCGCATCCCCCACCGCGCAGGTGGTTTTGGTGCCGCCGCCGTCGATACCGAGAAAGTAAGGCACGAGATCATTTTTAGCATAAGGGGCTATACGAGAGCCGAAGTGCCAATATCTTTCCGGTTTCGAGGACTACAGAGTCTCACTCGTGAAAAAGCAGGCTTGACCGCATAATGGTGAACTGCACCACGATGCAGTTCGATCGCAGCAGGCGCGCTCGGGGCGCGAACTCTGAAAGTGTGCGTTCTTCCAGGTCACAATATGGGTCTGAATCATCTCGATTACGCGATCATCGGACTGTATCTCGCCGGCATCACTCTGTTTGGGCTCCGATTTCGCAAGAAGCAGCGGACGCTGCGCGATTACTTTTTGGCGGGGCGCGACATCCCCTGGTGGGCAATCGCGTTGTCCATTGTGGCAGCGGAAACCAGCACACTGACCATCATTAGCGTCCCCGGGCTGGCCTACGACACCAATTTCACCTTCCTGCAAGTAATCATGGGATACGCGGCAGGGCGGGTCGTGATCAGTTTTCTGCTTCTACCCCACTATTTCCGCGGCGATCTCTATACCGCGTACGAATTGATCGAACGGCGGTTCGGGCATGGCCTTCGTTCGGTGACTGCGGGGTTATTTCTTCTCACTCGGGCAGCCGCTGAGGGCGTGCGAGTATACGCAGTATCGATCGTCGTATCGATTGCACTCGGGACCGGCGAGGTCGCGTCGATTGCCATTATTACCGCATTAACCCTGATCTATACATTCGAGGGCGGATTGGCGGCCGTGATCTGGACCGACGTCGTACAAACCGCCATTTACGTTGGCGGGACGCTAGTCGGCCTGATCACGATTGTACATCTCGTGCCCGGGGGATATAACGCTATTCATGCAGCCGCTTTGGGCGCGGGCAAGCTGCAGCTTTTTGATTTCAGCAGGAATTTCTGGATGCCGTATACCTTCTGGGCGGGATTGATCGGCGGCACTTTTTTCACGACCGCGAGTCACGGAACCGATCAGCTGATCGTCCAACGATTGCTGGCAGCACGTGGCCAGCGACAATCGGCAACGGCACTGCTCGCCAGTGGGCTCGCGGTTTTCTTTCAGTTTGCGCTCTTCCTGACGATCGGCATCATGCTGTGGGCTTATTACCGTGTGCCGTCGGCATCGTTTGGCAAGCCGGACCGCATTTATCCCACATTCATCGTCACGCAGATGCCTCACGGAATCTCGGGTCTGCTGATCGCTGCTATCCTGGCCGCGGCTATGTCGAACTTAAGTGCGGCCCTGAATTCCCTATCCTCAAGTTCCATCATGGATTTTTACGCGCGGCTGCGGCCGCAGACCGACGAGCGCGGGAAGCTGCTCCTTTCCCGCTTAGCAACCTTAGGCTGGGCCCTCGTCCTGTTTGGATTGGCTGTAATTGCACTGCATAAGGCTGGGCGCGTGGTGGAAGTGGGACTGCAGATCGCGTCGGTTGCTTACGGGGCTCTGCTCGGAGTTTTCTTGCTAGGAGTGCTTACTCGGCGCGCAAACCAGCGCGGAGCAATGTTTGGGATGGCATGCGGTCTTGGCATGGAGCTCTGCCTCTGGCTTGGGACGCACGTTCCCTGGACGTGGTGGGTGATGATTGGTAGCACGGTAACGTTCGGTGTCGGTTACGCCGTCAGTATTATGCTGTCCTATGGGCGCAAGAATGTTTAACCGGTCGTCGATTTCCCCCTGCTGGATTTTTTCATCGCTCTTCGCATTGCTCATGGTTTTTACGGCGCGGGGGCAGAACACGTCGAGCACCCAGTTCGACAGAGGAAAAAAACTCGTAGAGGAGAACTGCATCGACTGCATGGGAGGCACCCAGAAAGGAGAAGAGGAAGGAATCCGCGAACTGGAAGCGGCGCTGCAGGCCCATTACGAAAAACCGATTGATGCTTACAAACTCCTGGCCACTGCGTACGCCAATATGGCGACGTATGTCGGAAAGAACCCAACGGATGCAGAGTTCTTTCAGAAGAAGGAGTACGCGGTCTATCGAAAGCTTTACGAACTGGCGCCAAACGACGAGGAAGTTCTGGTGGATTACGAACGAACCTTGGCCGATGACAACGATAAGATTGCGCTCCTCCGAAGAGTCTTACGCTTGAACCCGAGGAATTCCGATGCGAGATTTTCTGTAGCCAATCTTCTCCTGAAGCAAAACAACGTCCAGGAGGCGATGGAGCAGATGAAGCAAGCGGTAACGCTGGAGACGAATCCCGAGAGTGTGCGCAACGATGTTCAGAGGCTCATCGAAGCTCTCGAGAATCATCATTGTCCGCTGAACAACGCCACGACCTACACCGCGCAAGTTGTGAAAGCTGAGAACGCGGCCACTCAAGGCGTCGGCGATCCCCAGCCCATGACCATCTTCAAGAAGAGATTTGTGGCCGCCTTGGAGCAGCATGTCTGCTCTCCGCAGACGACGCCTTAATCGTGCACAGACATTTATTAGTTCTGCATTGGACGTTTTTTCCCTCTCCGCTATACTCCCATCTCCGGCATGAACGACCTTCGGGTTCAGACAAACAGGCGCCCCGAACTCTCGCGCGACCTGGGAGTGAGCCACGCTACCGCGGTGGTGGTGGGCACAATCATTGGCAGCGGAATTTTTCTTGTGCCTGCCGAAATGATGCAGGCCGTAGGCTCCGCCAAGCTTGTGTATCTGGCGTGGGTGGTAGGGGGACTGCTCTCTTTCTTCGGCGCCCTTACCTATGCAGAACTAGGGGCCATGAAACCTCAAGCCGGCGGGGAGTACGTCTACGTCCGCGATGGATACGGCCCGCTATCGGGATTTCTCTATGCGTGGACCTGGTTCGTGATTGCGAAACCTGCGTCGATTGCCACGGTTGTCACCGGTTTGGTGCGAATCCTTGGGACCTTTTCCGCCTTTTCGTTTCTGTCAGTGAACCTTGTGAGCACTCCGTTCGCAGTAAACTGGGGCCAGATGGTCGCAATCGCGGCTGCACTCCTGATTTCATTTCTCAATTACCTGGGCATCAAGAAGGCAGGCGAGTTCCAACTAGCCTTCACTGTGCTGAAAGTGGCGATGATTCTGGGGATCGTGATCATTTGCTTTGGTGGTTGGGGCAATCCTGCGGGCCGCGGGTGGAGCAACTTTGCCGGCGTCTATACGGGCGCAAAGGGGGGAGTGGCCGGCTTCATGGCGGCGCTGGTCGCCGCGCTCTGGGCGTATGACGGCTGGAATGATCTGAACATGGTGGCCGGCGAGGTGAAGCGCCCGGAACGAAATATTCCGATCGCGCTGATTGCCGGGGTGGCCACGGTCGGTCTGCTGTACGTGCTGGTCAACGCGGGAGTGCAATACGTGTTGCCGGCGAGTGCGATCGCAGCATCGCCCCGTCCGGCGTCCGACGCTGTGGCCCTAGTCATGGGACGAATGGGCGCCAGCGTCGTATCGGCAGGTATGGCACTGTCCATGCTGGTCACGCTCAATGGCACCATTATGAGCGGAGCACGCGTGCCGTTCGCGGTGGCGCGAGACGGTTACTTTTTTCGAGCGCTGGCCGAGGTGCATCCACGGTTCCACACGCCATCGGTTGCCATTGCCGTACAGGCCGTCTTGTCGATTCTGCTGCTCCTGCTAGGGGGAAATTTCCGCCAACTATTCTCTTTGGCGATTTTCGCTGAATGGCTTTTCTACATGATCGCGGGCAGCACGGTTTTTGTTTTTCGAAGGCGAGATCCGAATGCGGCGCGTCCATATCGCATGTGGGGCTATCCTTTCGTGCCTATCGTTTTCGTGGCCGTCGCCACTGCCCTGCTCTGTTACACATTTAAGAACGACTGGCCTAAGTCCGGTTACGGGTTACTGGTCATTCTTTCTGGAATCCCCTTGTTTGCGTTTTTCTCGAGCCGGCGCAAGTCTCCTGGGCTTGCCGGGAAACTCTCTCCCAAGTAGGTAGCATCCCGCCTGTTCACTGCGGTTTTCCTGGCCCGCGTCGTCGTGTTTTGTGCCGGATATAGGGGAAGTCCTGCTGCTGGCACCGTCCTGAACCTGGGATTCAAAAGCGGAATGTGGGATGTTACCGAAGGTCAAGAGCCGTTGACACGTTTACCCCCTGTACTGTCTCCCGTATTTTTAAGTCTCCAGCCCTGGCATCTCTCCCCGCCGGGTCCCGATGGAGAACATTGCATGGCGACGGTTTACGGCGAATATCAGTTAGGGCTATTGCCCGAACGAAAAATTAACAAGCGGGCGATGGTAACCAGCTATTGCCTGGTAGCACTGTTGCTGCTCATCGCCATCAATATTGGGCTGATCGTGCCGGAGACGCTGCAGATCACGACTTACCACGTCACGGAATTGATTCCGACGCCACCGTTGCGGCCTGAACCGCGACCGCTGGCAACTAAACCCGCTCTGAAGGCGAAGCTGCTGCCGGCCGTAAAGCTACCGGTGTTCGAACAGCCGAAGCTGGTAATGCCGCGGGAAATTCGCCGCCAGGCGTTGCAACCAGTCGAAGCGCCGAAAGTGGTGGTCAACCAATTTGCCGCTCCGCAATTGAAGATGGCGAATGCTGCGCGTCCGCAACTGGTGCACACGGGAGATTTTGGAGCAGGAAGCTCGCAGCCGCCGACCGTTAATACCGCAATCCAGAAGGTACAGACCGGCGGCTTCGGCGACCCCAACGGTTTGCAAGGAACCGGGCGGCAAGGAGCAAAGTTGTATGCCGCGTCGACGGGAGGATTTGACCTGCCCGCCGGGCCGGGCCAAGGCAATGGAAGCGGCGGAGCCAAAGGAATCAAGGGAACAGTCGCTAGTGCAGATTTCGGAACGGGCGTCGCCAGCGGCAGCAACGGGAACGGGCGCAGCAACGGCGCCGTAGCCACGGGTGGCTTTGGATCGGAGCAGGTAGTGCGTAGCAGCGGGCCCAAGATTGCGCAGGCAGACGGCGGTCCAGCAAGTACTCCGGTGGAAATCACGTTCAAGCCGAATCCGCTGTATACGGACGAAGCGCGAAACTTGAAGCTGGAGGGCGAAGTACTTCTGGAAGTAAGTTTTTCGGCGAGTGGGACCCTGCATGTGAACCGGGTGGTGCGCGGGCTGGGGCACGGACTGGATGAGGCGGCAATCGCGGCCGCCAATAAGATCCGGTTCAAGCCGGCGCTGCGCAGCGGACAGCCGATCGATTCCACGGCGGTGGTTCACGTCACGTTCCAATTGGCGTACTGATGCTTTAGGAATTTTGTTTGGGTAGATGGGCAAAGCTTGAGTCACTGAAATTTTGGAGAGAAAGTCATGCGTACTTGGAAAGCAGTACTAACTGCGGCCCTGTTGGCATCGATGAGCGCCGCCGCCCAACAAGCGGCGAACTCACAATCATCCGCTCAATCGCCTGCGCCCGATCCGACGCAGACTTCGCAGGCTGAGCAGCCCTCTGCGCCGGCGGCAGCCGCTCCCACAACCATGGACCAGGTTGTGAGCCTGTTTATTGAACGCGAACACGCCCTTATCAAGATGCTGTCGACGCGCACCCCCGTGGTCGAAACGTACCTTCAGAATCTGGCTGCCGACCCGCAACTGGGAGCCGTGCCGAGCGCGGATCATTATTTTCTGGGCCGCATGGACATGGGCGAAAGCGTGGAGCGCAAAGACTATCTGAAGCAGAGCGACGTCAGCATGCAGACGCGTCTGTTGGGCGGCTTCCAGAGGCTCTTCAAAGTGCAATACCAGCCCCTGGGCTTCTCGTGGATGGTGTACGCGGACCGCAGCGACTTTGATCGCGATCATTACGAATTCCATTACGTCCGGCGCGAATTTCTGGGCGATGTGCGTTGCCTGGTGTTCGACGTAACCCCGAAGAAAGATGCTGGTAAAGGCCGTTTCCTGGGCCGTATTTGGGTTGAGGACCAGGCTTTCAACATCGTGCGCCTGAATGGAACTTATGCTCCAGCGCCGCGCAATTCATTTTTCTTCCATATGGATAGCTGGCGTTTGAATCTCATTCCCGGGTACTGGGTGCCTTCTTACATTTACAGCGAGGAAGGCGACTTCAGTGCGGGCGTGAAGAACAAGGACGCCTTCAAAGCGCAAACCCGCATCTGGGGCTACGACCTTAAAAAGGGGGGCAAGGACGACGAACTAACGCAGATTCGTGTGGACAGCGTGACCGACGAGAGTGCGAGCGCGCAAGATGCGTCGCCACTGCAGGCGGAGCGGGTATGGCAGCAGCAAGCCGAAGATAACGTCGTCGAGCGCCTGGTGAGCGGCGGGTTGCTTGCGCCGGCAGGCGACGTGGACCGGATTCTGCAAACCGTGGTGAACAATCTTGAGGTCACTAACAACATCGACCTGCCCCGGCCGGTGCGCACGCGGGTGCTGCTCACTGCTCCGCTGGAGACTTTCAGTGTGGGAAACACGATTGTCATCAGCCGCGGACTGGTCGACGTGCTGCCCGATGAGGCTAGCCTCGCAGCGGTTCTCTCGCATGAACTGGCGCATATCGTGCTTGGCCACAACCTGGGCAGCAAGTATGCTTTT
>Ga0070713_100003365_pt1 | contig 10555 bp, 7 predicted proteins | sample LARL82metaG_FD_65465 | JGI IMG/M metagenome (GOLD analysis project Ga0070713, IMG submission 65465) | Corn, switchgrass and miscanthus rhizosphere microbial communities from Kellogg Biological Station, Michigan, USA - LAR L8-2 metaG | ecosystem: Host-associated > Plants > Roots > Rhizosphere ... | reverse complement strand
AGTGCACCTGCGCGGCGGGGCTACGATCCGTCGCGTTGCCGGCCCCGGACACCTCGACGGAACGCAGCAGCGCAACGCCCGGGGTGGCACCCGGGGCACCACCGCCGAACGCCACGATGGCGACCTGACGCCGTGACACCAGGCTCGCGAGGTCGACCAGGAGCCGCGGGTCGACCCGGCCATCGGCAACCAGCGTGCGGGCGGCGGCCGGCATCACGATGTTCTTGCTTTGCAGCAGCGCGCCCGCCCAAGCCTTGCGGGCGGCCACGTCGGCGTGGAGCGCGGACAGGTACGACGCGGCCCCGCGGGGGGCGATGACCCGGATGGAGATGCCCGCGTTCCCCGAGCCAAAGCCCGCGATCGCCGCGGGCGCGTAGCGGCCGAGGTAGCCGCCCACCAGCAGGCCGCGCACCTGCGGAGTGTCGACGATGACGCTGGCGGGCAGCGGGTTGGCCGCGCCCGGGCGCAACTCGAGCAGGGAAGCCGCGGGGATGCCGCGTGCCTCGAGCGCCCGGCACATCAGCGGATCGCAGGCCACTGTCGCGGTCCGGCTGACCTGGCCGGCCACCCAGGCTGCGGCCTGTTCGCGGATCGCCGTCTCGTCGGCGCCGGCCCGCTTGCCGCTGCCCGCGGCCGCTGGGGCGTGCCGGCTCAGCATCAGCGTCATGAGCCCGGCCAGCGCTACCACCACGATCACCGCGCTGGTTACCGCGCGACGCCTACGGGTCCGCCGTTGCAGCCGCTGTGGTGACGAAACCTGTCGCGGCGGGGCCTGCTCGGGCGGGTCTTGCTCGGGCGGGGGCTGCCGCGGCGGGACCTGCTCTGGCCGGTCCTGCTCTCGCGGGTCCTGTTCTCGCGTGTCCTGCTCAGGCGGGGCCTGCTGCGTCGCGGCCTCGCGCGACCAGAAGTGAGGCAGGGCCGCCCGGAGCACGGGCTGCGCTACCCGCCTGGGCGGCCTATGCGCATCGCTCGTACCGGGCACGCGCTGAGGCAGTGACACTGGCGCAGGCCGCTCGGACGATGCCGCGTGTGGCGGGGCCGCAGGCTCGGGAGACAAGCCGCGGCCGGGGGAGGGCGCCTCGGCGGGGATCCCGGGGTCCGCGGCGCGCGACCCGGTTGAGTCCGGCGCAGGAGAAGTCGCGGGGCCCGCGGCGGGTGGCTCAGCCAAGTCCGGCGGCGCAGGAGCGGCCGCCGGGCCTGGGGCGGGCGGCTCAGCCGAGTCCAGCGGCTCGGGAAGGACGGCGGGGTTCGGAGTGATCGCCTCGGCCAGGGTCGCCTGGTCGTGCGGTGAGGGCTGCTGTCCCGCTACGTCGAGCGCCGCGAGTATGCGCTGCACCACAGGCTCCGGCAGCGAGACGGCTGTTACCGGTTCCGGTATTGCCCAACCGGAATCCCCGGGGGTACGCCTGGGCAGGGGCGGAGCGCTGCCGTCATCTACCATCTGTCGATCCCCACGGTGCCGTGACTGCGTGATCTTAGCAGGACAGGACGGCACATAACGGGTTGTCGGGCAAGTAGCAAGGCGCTGACTATCCCCGAGTTGTCTTGGTGCATTACTAACACCACGCCGTATGGCGCGAACTATTCCGACCTCAGAGGTCGGGAATCACGTTCATAGGCCCCTGTACGGCGTCTCGTATCAAATTGGTGAACACCCCACCTTCCAGCGGATCCGCCGGTAGGTTTTCCTATGCGAATGCTCGGGGCGGGGGCATTGGCACCAACTATGACGGTGCAGGACGTGAGCAGCGGGGGTTGGTGGATCCCCGGGTGCTTCTCTGATGTGAGTAGGGGCGACCTATGGGGTGGGGAGCGGGAATCCATGCGTGCGTACTCTCCGTCTGCACGCCGCCGGATGCCGCTGCCCAGGACCAGGTCATCGTCGGCCTTCGCTGCACCAGCAGCCGTGGCATCATGGGCGCCGTCCACTACGGCAATGAGCTCGTCCACCGACAGTCAGGTCGACTGCGTTCCCTGGCGATACGAGCCGGCGCATGACGACGACCGAGCAGGCAACACCTGACCCAGGACCGGTCAGCATGTCCACGGTCGCAACGTGGCGCCGACGCCGTCAAGCGTGCGAGGAGCCGCTGCCGACGCTGCCGCCTGGCGTCGAGATGCCTTCCAATGGCCTCCAGAGCGCGATGGGGGCGCCTTCTTCCGGGTCTAGTTCGCTGGGCACGATCGACCTTGGTTCGGGCGAGTCCCAGCGGGCGGGACTCGACGCGATGCTCTCCATTTCCCGGCCCCAAGCCCCATTTTCGCCGCTTCCGGCGGTCGAGGCCGTTCCCCAGCCGCCAGATCGGCCACATGCTCCTGTGCGGCCCAGCCTCACTTACGCGCCCGGACTGCCGCTCATGGTCATTCTCACCGTCCAGGCTGTCTTGTCGCTGCGGCTGGTATGGAGCAACAGCGCGTATAACGACGAAGCGCTATACCTGTGGGCCGGGCGCCTGGAATGGTCTCACTGGCTGCACAACACGCCGATCCCGTCCTTCCCCACCTATTTCTCCGGCGCCCCCGTCCTCTACCCGCCTCTCGGCGCACTCGCCAACAGTCTCGGAGGACTCGCCGGCGCGAGGATCCTGTCCTTGTGCTTCATGCTTGGCGCAACCGTGCTCCTGCATGGGGTGACCCGGCGGAGCTTTGACCGCTACTCAGCAGTATTTGCCGCGGCGCTATTTGCCGGGCTGGGATCAGCTCAGTACCTGGGCGCTTTCGCCACCTATGACGCCATGGCCTTGTTCCTGCTTGCGACGGCAACGTGGCTAGGCGTGCGCGCGGCGGCGTGCCGCTCTGACGTCGGCAAGGCGGGGCTGGTCGTGCTGGCAGCCGGCGCCCTCGCCGCCGCCGACGTCTCAAAGTATGCAGCGACACTCTTCGATCCGATAGTGATAATTGCCGTAGCCTGCTTCCATTGGCGTACGCTCGGTCGGCGAGCAGGTGGCCTGGCATGCCTGCTGATGGCAGGCGGGACAGCAGCTGGGCTGACGATAGCGCTGGCCGTGGGAGGCAGGTCCTATTGGGCTGGCGTATCGACTACCACGCTCTCGCGTTCGCAAGGAAACTGGCCAGTCTTTGGCATCCTTTTTGTGAGCGTCGGCTGGGTAGGTGCCATCGCGGCCTTGGCGGTAATCGGAGCCGCGGCCGCGTCCTGCGTCCGCAGGACGGCCGCGGAGAGGGTACTCGTCTGGACACTCGCCACGGCGGCCTTGCTGGCACCTGCCGAACAAGCCCGGATTCATGTGTTCACGAGCCTGTTCAAGCACGTGGCATTCGGCGCCTGGTTCGGCGCGGTGCTGGCAGGCTACGCGATGACAGCGTTCATCCGGGCAGTGCCCAAAGTAAAGTCTCGCGGAGCGCTGAAGGTCGTAATCGCCGTTGTCGTCCTGGCGACGATATCGGGAAGTTCGCTAGCGGTGAATCATTTCGGCGCATGGAATAATGTGAGTCCGGCACTTCCCGCACTAGAAACCGCATTGGGCACGCATCCGGACACACTGCTCACGGATGAAACGCCGCCGTTCTACTACTATCTCGAGAAGTTCGAACCCTGGCAGCTCATGACATCCATTCCGACTTCGTCCGCTTCGACCATTGCCTATGATATCAAGCAGAGGCGATTCGGGTTCGTTCTGCTCTCGTTCGCGGAAGGCGGCGGCGGCTGCGGAAACGTAGACCCCTCAGTTAAGAAGACGCAAGCTCAATGCGTTCATAACATGGATCTAAGCGTGCTGTCCGAAATTATCAGCGATGGTGGATACAGATTGATCGCCCGCATACCTTATCGAACCACATCGTTCAAGAGTTATTATATGCTCTGGGCACGCGAGGGATCCCAGCATTGACAGCGACCGCACTGCCTCGCGAGGGGCGGCACCGATGGTCCGGGCACGTTCTTCCCCAACCACCGGACGACCCGGAGAAATACTCATACGCGTGGCGGTCCATGCCGTTGCTGACAATCCCGCTATTTATATCGGCCCTATGCCTGATCGCGGCTCAGGCATGGTTCGAGGTCCGCTACGCCACCGTGCTTCCGTTTGTGGTCGCCATATTCGCCGTCTACACAGTGATCTACTTCATCTACCAGATCATCAGTCTCCCCATAAACTATGCCGGCCGCAGCTTCGACTTGTCGGCTCATAAATCGCTCATCGCCGCCTGGCGTCCCCGGGGCTATCCTTCGGTCGACATATTCCTGCCAATCTGCGGGGAGCCGATCGCGGTGTTGCACAATACCTGGACGGGCGTCTTCGAGCTCATACATGCCTACCCAGGCAACGTGTATGTTTATGTTCTGGACGATGGTCCCAGCGACGAAGCCATGGTCCAGGTTCCATCCTTCGGATTCACTTATGTTCGCCGCCCGGAAGTACGGAAGCACAAGAAGTCGGGCAATCTCAACTATGCGTTTGAGCGGACCGGCAGCGAATACGTTGTGATATTTGACGCTGACTTCCGGCCGCGAGCCGACTTCCTGTTCGAAACGCTGCCCTACATGGATGACCCGGCTGTTGGAATCGTGCAGACACCGCAGTTCTTCAGGGTAAGCACCCGGCAGACCTGGGTCGAGCGGGCGGCAAGCCCGATGCTAGAGGTGTTCTACCGGGCAGTACAGGTATCGAGGGACAGATTCGGGTCGGCATTGTGCGTGGGGTCTAATGCTGTCTACCGCCGGGCGGCGCTCGCGCCTAATGGCGGGTTCACCGTCATACCCTATGCGGAGGACTCGCACACTGGTCTCGATGCGCGGTACAACGGCTATCAACTCACCTACGTGCCCGTTCCGCTGGCGGCCGGAGTCTGTCCGTCGGATATCGACGGTTTCATGCGCCAGCAGTACCGGTGGTGCTGTGGCGCCACCTCGCTCATCTGGACTAGGCACATGTGGCGGGTCCAAATGCCGTGGACATCCCGGCTCCCCTACATCGCAGGCTGGCTCTGGAATTTCACTACTGCGCTGCGAACCCTGATTGTGCCGCTGATCCCGATCGCTCTGCTTGCGTTCATCCCCGATGAAATTCGTCTGCGCAATGCACTGCTGCTGCTTCCAGCAGTTGCAACCAGTACGATTCTGTACCCGTTGTGGCATAATGCGCCGTACAGCCCGCGGGTTTGGCCCCTGGCTCTTGCCGTCGGGTGGGCACAGGTCCTTGCGATCTGGGATTTCTCGCGCGGCAAGGTCATGTCGTGGCAGCCGACAAGAGGCCCGGCCAGCGCCACCCGCAGGTTCTGGTGGGGTGTCACCGTGTGGAACGGCACGCTGGCCTTTGCATGGGTTGCCCTGGCCGGCTGGCGTATAGCGCAGACCGGCTCGTACAGATTCGCTGCCGTGGCGGCTTTCGGCGTTATGAATGCGCTTATCGTCGGTCGGCTGATCTTCCCCGGGAAGAAGGCCGTATGACTGTCCCGGGCGGGCCCTCTGCACCCTGGGCTCAGAGGCCGGCGCCGCGCGGGCGTCATTCAGACCGACGTATCGCAGACCGCGCTCGTGCGTTCACGGTACGCATACGCGCTCCTGTGAGCAAGCTAGGGCGAGGCTTCGGGGGGGTGTCGCACGGGCGTGTTGCGGCCGTGGCCGTAGGCGCGTGCCTGGCCGCCGTGCTGGCTGTCGTAGGTGCAGGCGTTTCGAAGGTGTCAGGGCCCGTGAGTGTCGTGCCACAGGCCGGAACCACCGGAATTCCTCCGATCGGGACCTACAGCCATCATCCGGTCCGGATCACGCTGTCGGCGCGTCCCGATTCCTATCTGGGCGCGTTCGCTAAGGGCGTTCCACACAGCTACGCGCCGATGAAGTCCCTAATCAATGCAGTCGGCGCGCCATTCAATATCGCGCTCTACTACAGTGGCTGGCCCGAAAGGTTCAGGTTCGCTTTTGCCAGGCAGGCACAGGATAACGATGCCGTGCCGTTCATACAGATAGAACCGGTGGGCGTAAACCTCGCTGCGATCGTCGCTGGCACGTACGACACCTACCTGGAGACCTTCGCTACCAGCGTGGCCAGTTTCGGTGCGAAGACAGGCCAGGGAGTGATCATCGGCTTCGGCCATGAAATGAACGGCCACTGGTATTCCTGGGGTTACCGGCACACCTCGCCGAGGGTGTTCGTGGCTGCCTGGCGCCACATCGTGACCATCTTCCGTCAGCAAGGTGCTGACAATGTGACCTGGCTGTGGACGGTCAACATCATCGATAAACGCGGCGGGATTCCGGACCCTGCGCCCTGGTGGCCGGGAAGCTCGTATGTGACCTGGGTAGGGATCGACGGTTACTACCTCAGGTCGTCATGGACGTTCGCTTCCCTGTTCGGGCCGACCATCAAGGCTATGCGCACGCTGACCCTGGACCCGATCCTCCTGGCCGAGACAGGGGCCACGCCAGCGGACGGCCAGCCGTCGAAGATCGCTGATCTGTTCACTGGCGTTCACGCTTACGGACTGTTGGGATTTGTGTGGTTCGACGGCAGAGGAACTCGGGATTGGCGCCTCAGCAGCCCCGCATCGTTCACAGCGCTCCGCATCGGCGCTCAGACGCTGAATAGGCCTGCGCCATGAGTGGCCGTACCGCGAGGCACCGCGGGCTGCTCCCGGCGCGGCCCCGGGACCTGGGTGCCCGCTGGAGACGCCGCCGTGAAGAGCGGCCGCGACCGGATGACGGCAGGCACAGCCGGACCAGGCTGACGTGGGCTACAACGATCGGAATCGCGATCGTTGCCGCGATCGCGATCGTCTTGGCTATCGCCCTCCAGAGTAAGTCTGCAGACGACCCCAGCGCCGATCCTGGCGCTCCGGCATCAGCCGCCGATCCCGTTCCGCCCGGAAGCTACCTCGGGGTATATGAACCTGGAGTACCTGGGTCATACGCCGGAGTTGAAGCCTTTTCCGTGGCCACTGGGGCCAGGCCGCGCGTGGTCGTTTACTACAGCGGATGGATGGAAAAATTTCAGGTCCGATTCGCTGCCCTGGCAGCCCGTCACGGCGCAGCACCGCTCGTTCAGATTAATCCGGATAAGGTTAATATAAAGGCAATAGCATCCGGGCAGTACGACGCTTACTTGCGGTCTTACGCCGCCGCGGTGAGAGCATTCGGACACAATGTGATCATTTCCTTCGGCCATGAGATGAACGGTTCCTGGTACTCATGGGGATACCGGCATACGTCACCTGCGGTGTTTGTGGCTGCCTGGCGGCACATTGTGACTGTATTCCGCCGGGAAGGCGTTCACAACGTGACCTGGCTGTGGACGATCAACATTAGCGAATGCCGCTGCCACATTGATTCTCCGGCTCACTGGTGGCCCGGCAGTGCCTATGTGAACTGGGTGGGAATCGATGGTTACTACTATAAGCCATCGTGGAAGTTCGCTTCCTTGTTCGGACCCACTATTAAAGCTGTACGTAAGCTAACCCTCGATCCGATACTTATTTCAGAAACGGCTGCCCCCGCCACCATCCAGCCAGCCAAGATCGGAGACCTATTCGCAGGGATTCGCGCTTACGGCCTGTTGGGTTTGGTCTGGTTCGATGTCAATAAGGGCCGCCCGTACGAGGACTGGCGTATCAGGAGCCGCACAGCATTCGCCGCGTTCCGTCGCGGCGCAGAGACGTTGAAAAGATCCGCGCCATGAACGATCGACTGCATCTTATCCCGCCCGGAACGGGCGGTTCGCCACGACTGGCATCACATGGTCAGCCTGGATGTGCGACCGAGTCATGGTACGCAATCTGCGGCAAAGAAATTTCGGCAAGTGACCTTCGGGAGCGTCGGGTGGCTACTAGGTTGCCTATGAGGAAGTGCATTGGGGGAGTTCCGTCACGATATGTGCTGGCGTTGGTAGGCGATGTGGGCGCGGGGGTGGCTGTGGTCTCCCTGGTACGTCCCCAAAAACGGGCGGGAGCGGCCTGTGGGTTATGACGCGACGACAGACGGCGGGCTGCCTCCACCGTCGCAGCCGCCGGAGGCTTCAGGGTGGACAACCGGGCCGAGGATCGGAAGAACCGGCGTCGAGGTCAGCGAAGGCAGAGGTTCGGCTGAGGGGAGCGTGCCCGCGGACTGGACGGCCGTCTCGGGTCGGCGGAGGCGTGATCGCCGACCGGGCCGCCGGGGGATGGGTGTTCCGAGCGCCTGGCCGTTGCTGATCGTGCTGCTTGTGCAGGCGGCGCTGTCGTTGCGGCTGGTGAGGGCCGATACGGCGTTCCAGGATGAGGCGGCGTACTTGTGGGCGGGGCATCTGGAATGGGCGAACTGGCTGCACGGCGCAGTGATCCCACCGTTCGCGTCGTATTTCTCCGGTGCTCCGGTGATCTATCCGCCGCTGGGGGCGCTGGCTGACAGCGTGGGCGGGTTGACGGCCGCCCGGATCCTGTCAATGGTGTTCATGCTCGGGTCGACTGTCTTCCTGTGGGGGACAGCGGGGCGGCTGTTCGGGCGGCGGGCGGCGTTTTTCGCGGCGGCGCTGTTCGCGGTGCTGGGCCCCACGCTGCATTTGGGGTCGTTCGCCACCTACGACGCGCTGTCGGTGTTCCTGATTGCGCTGGCGGCCTGGTTCGTGGTCCGGGCCGGCCACCGGCGGGAAGGCACCAGGTGGATGGTGGCGGCGGGCGTGGCGCTGGCGGTGGCCAACGCCACGGCGTATTCGTCTACCCTCTTTGATCTAGTCGTGCTGCTCCTCGCTCTGCTCACCGCGCTACCCAGCGGCAAGCTTGCGGCGCGGCGGTGCGCGATCCTGGTGATGGTCGTGGTGGTCCTGATCACGGCCGGGTTGCTTATCGGGGGGAGTTCCTACCGGGCCGGGATCGAGCAGACCATCCTGGCCCGGGTGGCCGGGAATGACCCGCCACTATCGGTGCTGGCCGATGCCTGGTCGTGGACCGGGCTCGTCATCGTGCTTGCCGTCTGCGGGGTCGTCATCAGTGCCGTCAGGCGGCGATGGCAGGTGCAGACCTGGATCTTGGTGATCCTCGCGGCCGCTGGGCTGCTGGGGCCGTTGGAGCAGGCGCGGCTGCAGACCGCTGACTCGCTGAACAAGCACGTGGGCCTGGGTGCCTGGTTCGCCGCGATCGCCGCGGGGTATGCAGTGGACCGGTTCATCGCGGCCGCTCCGGCCGGCCGGTCGCGGACGCTCACCGCGGCCGCCTGCATAGTCGCGCTCGCTTTCCCGGCTGCGCTCGGCGCCAGCCAGTCGAAGACGTTCGCCACCGACTGGCCCAATGCGTCCAGTTTTATCGCGATCTTCCGCCCACTGGCCGACCACGGCAACGGGCACCTGCTGGTCGAGGACGCCTCTATCGCGAGGTACTACCTGCCCGCCGGACACCAGTGGCAGCGCTGGTCTAGCACCCGCAACATCGTGCTGCCCTCGGGCGCCAATACCGCCGGGCCGTCTGGTGCCGCCGGGGTCACCGGGGACGGCAACGCGGGCGTGTACGCCGAATTCATCACCCACGGCTACTTCTCGTATATTGCGCTCAACTTCGCCGACACGACCCCCTTGGACCACAAGCTCGCCGACCAGTTGCACCGTGACCCGCATTACCACATCATCCAGGTCGTCCCCTACGGCATCGAGATCCCGCCCATCGGCCAGGGCACGTATGTCATCTGGAAGTACGAGCCACGCCGATGACTACCACCGAGCCAGCGGCATATGGACCGCCGGTTGACATAGCCAGCACTCCGGGCATCCTGTGCCCGCAGCCCAGCCTTACGCTTCCCACGCCGCCCGGTGATGGCGAGAAGTACGCCTACATCGACCGGAACCTGCCCTACCTCACGATCACGCTGGTCGTCAGTGCCACGTGCCTCATCGTCAGCCAGATCCGGTTCGAGCTGCATGGTCTCGTGCTGCTGCCGTTCCTGGCCTTCACCGCCACGTACGTCGCTTACCAGGTGATCAGCCTGCCGGTGAACTTTGCCGGCCGCGGATTCGACCTGGGTGCCCACCAGGCGCGTATCGAGGCCTGGCATCCGGACAGGTACCCCAGCGTCGACATCTTCCTGCCGATCTGCGGCGAGCCGATCGAAGTACTGCGCAACACGTGGAACGCCGTGTTCGAGCTCATCGCGGGCTATCCGGGGCCGGCCCGGGCCCACGTCCTCGACGACGGGCCGAGCGACGAGGCCCGTTCGGTGTGCGAGTCCTACGGCTTCTGCTATGTCCGCCGGCCCGACGTGCGCGCCTACAAGAAGAGCGGCAACCTGCGCTACGCATTCGCGCGCACCACAGGCGAATTCGTCGTCATCCTCGATGCCGACTTCGCCCCGCGCCGCGACTTCCTCACCGAGACCCTTCCTTATATGGACGACCCGGCCATAGCGATCGTCCAGACGCCGCAGTATTTCCGGGAGAGCGCCGAGCAGTCGTGGATCGAGAATGCGGCGGGCGCCATCCAGGAGGTGTTCTACCGGTCGATCCAGGTAGCCAGGGACCGATTCGGCCAGGCCATCTGCGTCGGAACCTCCGCGCTCTACCGCCGGGCCGCGCTGGAGCCATTCGGCGGGCCGACGCTCATTCCCTACGCCGAAGACGTGCACACCGGACTCGATGTGCGC
>Ga0070713_100003364_pt1 | contig 10555 bp, 6 predicted proteins | sample LARL82metaG_FD_65465 | JGI IMG/M metagenome (GOLD analysis project Ga0070713, IMG submission 65465) | Corn, switchgrass and miscanthus rhizosphere microbial communities from Kellogg Biological Station, Michigan, USA - LAR L8-2 metaG | ecosystem: Host-associated > Plants > Roots > Rhizosphere ... | reverse complement strand
ACGCAGGTCCCAATCGTGCTTGATCCCATAGTTGCGGAATCGATTCTGGATAACATTTTTGAGGCGGTTGATGGCTCAGCCATCTATCGGCAATCATCGTTCCTGGTGAACAAGCTGGGAGAGCAGGTTGCGGCCAGCAACATCACCATCGTTGACGATGGCACCATGCCTGGTGGATTTGGCACAGAGCCCTTTGACGGCGAAGGTGTTCCCACGCGGCGGACAGTGGTGATTGAAAATGGCGTGCTGAAATCTTATCTGCTGAATACCTACACGGCAAAAAAGCTCGGGATGAAGACGACGGGCAATGCGTCGCGCGGGCTGGCGGGAACGCCGGGGATCGGAAGTGGAAATTTTTATCTGCAAAAGGGTGATCGCACGCCGCAGCAGATTATCGGCGACATCAAGCAGGGGCTTTATGTATTCCAGTTTCTCGGCTTTGGCGTGAACATGGTGACCGGCGATTTTTCCCGTGGCGTGAGCGGTCTGTGGATTGAAAACGGCGAGCTAACTTATCCGGTGGAAGAAGTGACCGTGGCGGGCAATCTGAAAGACATGCTGAATAACATTTCTGAGATTGGTAATGATCTGGAATTTCGCGGATCAACGGCGGCGCCGACGCTACGGATTGATGGCATGACGATAGCGGGCGAGTAGGATCTTACCTCAGCGGCTGATGCCGATTTCTTGATTGTTCTTTTCCGCAGGCATAAATTCCTGCTCCATCCCGTGATGGAATAGTGCAATGGCGTGTCTGCTCCACCCTCGTGGATCAAAGAAATTCCGCCGACAGAGGTCCTTCCCCTTCGGGAAGCTCAGGGTCAGGATTTCGGCGGCAGGCTCAAACGCCTGCCAATCGCCTCAACTTGGAGCGCAGCGGAAGAGAGGTTAGAATTTCCGCCATGGGCGATTCCGAAAACGAGCCGGTATTTTCCCCTCCTACGGAGCAGAGCGAAAGCCGCAACTGGGTGCCAATGGTCGTGGGCGTAGTGTTTGTGCTGGTGCTGATCATCGGCGTGGTGCTGCTTACGCGCGCAGGAAAGCCTGCAAACACATCGGCTGGCGATCCGAATCTGGCGAAGCTACAAGTCTCCGGACTGCATATGGCAACGGCGGAAAACTTTGCCGGCGGGTCGGTGACGTACATCGAAGGCAAGATCGCCAACGGCACGGACCGCAAAGTTACCGGCGCGAGCGTGCAGGTGATCTTCAAGAATTCTCTGGGTGAAATCGCTCAAAAAGATACGCTGCCGGTAACTGTTCTGCTGCCGAATGTTCCTTACGTCGATTACGGATTGATTGATCGCGCCCCGCTTGCCCCCGGCCAGACACGCGATTTCCGACTGACGCTGGAGCACGTAACCACCGACTGGGACGGCCAGGTTCCGACGGTGAAAGTGGTCACGATCGGGTACTAGCTTTTTTCTGAAACCCCGAAGCGTAGCGAGGGGTCCCTACCCGAACGAAAAGGTATTTGGCCGCGAATTGCGCGAATGAACACGAATCAAAACTTTTTTTCGTGTGCATTGGCGGCTAATCTCTTGCCTTGAAATCGTCGCGGCGATAGGGTTCCCTCACCTTCGCAAGCTCAGGGTTCGGGATTTCGGAAACGCCAGCCTGTAAAATACCAACTGATGGCAGAAACCAAAACAATCCGGCTCACGGAGCAGGTAAAAGCCGCGGGTTGAGCAAGCAAGCTGAGTCCGGCGGCGCTGGACGCGGTGCTTGGGAAATTAGCCCGGCAAAATGACCCGAACGTGCTGGTTGGCTTTGACACAGCCGACGACGCCGGAGTGTACAAAATTTCCGGCACGCAGGCGCTCGTCCAGACGGTGGATTTCTTCACGCCCATTGTTGACGATCCATACACTTTCGGCCAGATTGCGGCCACTAATTCCCTGAGCGACGTTTACGCCATGGGCGGACGGCCTTTGTCCGCGCTGGCCATCGTCTGCTTTCCCGATAAAGGCGACCTCGACATCCTGCAGCAGATTCTTGCCGGCGGCCTTTCCAAGATGATGGAAGCCGGATGCGTGGTGATTGGCGGGCACAGCGTGCGCGATCCTGAAATTAAGTTTGGCTACTCCGTTACCGGCATGATTGATCCGCAGAAAGTCTGGGCCAACTCCAACGCGCAGATTCTGGACGCGCTCATCCTCACCAAGGGACTGGGAACCGGCGTGATCTCCACGGCCATCAAGCGCGGTGAAGCCAAGCAGGAATGGATTGATGCCGCAACGCAATCCATGACTACGCTCAATGCGCGCGCTGCTGAAGTTGCCACGTCCGGCAAGTTCACGGTGCACGCCGCCACGGACATTACCGGCTTCGGCCTCATCGGCCATGTGCGGGAGATGGCCGCAGGCAGCGGCGTTTCCGTGCGCATCAACTCCGCCAACGTGCCTCTACTTACCGGAGCTATGGACTGCATTCGCGCCGGCTTCATCCCCGGAGGCCTCAACAATAATCGCGACTTTGCCGAATGCATGGTCGGCTATGGTGAGAGCGTCCCTGCAGAAATCCGGACCATTCTTTTCGATCCCCAGACCGCCGGCGGGTTGCTGCTCTCCGTTGCCCGCTCTGATGCTGCTGCGGTGCTCGATGCTCTGAAGAGTGCAGGAGTGTCAGCGGTGGAGATTGGCGAAGTGCTTCCGCCAGCGAAGCCACTGATTCAGGTGGTGTGAGGGTCGGCTTTTGCCTTTCAATTTTGGCAATTACCCGATTTTGGCAATTTCGGCGATCTCCGTACCCCTCCCCCTCCACCTCAACTAGGATTCCAAAGCACTTACACCATCCCATCCCAAGCTCATCCCAAGCGAAGTCTTGTTCCGATCAGTGTCATCCGTGTTGATCAGTGGTAAGTTCCTGGTTTTCCGGGTTTCCCGATGAGGTGCGATGTCGGCTTTCCTGACCCGCCCCCACCCCCTTTTTGTAGCTTTTATTGCAAATAAAGCACTTACTCGATTTTCACCCAAGGATGGCCCTTGCGCCACGCTTGGGTGACCCTTGGGAGACGCTTGGGTGACCCAATCCCAAACCCAGTCCCAATCCCAGCAGGCAGAGGGTCGAACCCTTCCACCAAGTACTAAATACCAAGAACCAAGTACCGGCATTTGGCCAATTGCCAGTTGCTAATTGCTCGCTGCTCTTTGTCAATGATCTGTGCGTTTCCACCCCTAGGGGCTATAGGACTATAGCTGGTTTATTCGCCCAAATCAATTGCGAATTAGGGCATGTCCTCTATGTGCTCTGGCATGTTTTTCGCATTATCTTCACCTACACTCAAGGTTGTGATATCGTTATAAAACCTTCAATCCTCGAGGGACCTTAAACAGGTCGGCATGCCCTTAAATATTACGCCAGTTCCAATCCCGATTGATCTAGATGCCGATTCATCTGGTTTCGTATTCGCTCATCCGCACTTGACTACAACATTAGAACCACCATTCAGGCTTACGGAAGATATCCGCGGCAAAATGAGTACTATTCTTGGTAACTGCTTACATGCCGCATTCGAGCATATCAATGGGCTCCCTCGTGTTTGCTTTGTAGTCGCTCCGGAATTCTCATTGCCATTGGAGAGCTTGCAGACAGTTGAACAGATACTTTCCTCTAACGCCTGCGCTCCCAATACCGTTATCATTGCTGGGTTGGAATGGATTAAAGCTCAGGAATACAGTGCTCTCTTAGCCGCGTCGAACAATCCGGACGCCATGAAGCAAAAGCACCCTGACGCAAACCTGTTTGTCAACTGCTGCATAGTCTGGATCAAAGCAGCCGATGGAACGCTCCTCCGGTATATACAACCAAAGCTACATCCAAGCCCGCCGGAAAACGCAACTCAAGTTATGTACCGAGGCGAAGATGTGTTAGTTTTTATAACACGTAGGCCACATGTCCTGTCCTTTTGTCTGCTGATCTGCTTCGATTGTATTGACAGACAGGGTGAGGTGGGCATGTTTGATCAGTTGCTGGCAGCTGTTCCAGAAACGGATCTCAACACTAGCTTTAATCTCCACATACTTTTTGTCCCCCAGCACAATAATGCCCCCGAGGAACCTTCTTTCTTTTCATTTGCTGACCGGTTTCTGAATTCCGGAGGGACAGTTCTAAACACGGCAGATAGTGCAGTTGCCTTCATAAACTCCGCAGCAAGCCGGCATGGAAGAACTGAAGCAGGGTATGGTAGGTCATCTATTTTTTATCGCTCTGAGCGTTGGCAGTCTGTAGGAGCCGACGGTCCATTGCAGCGGGTTCCTGCTATTTACGCCCTTGAAAATCTTAGACACAGCCTGATGCGTGCACGTTTCCGCGAAGACGGTCCTTGCCTACACAGATTCGAGTTTCTCTTTCCTTGGCGAGTTGCCAGGGATGTAGGTTCCAGTCGACAGCCGCTAACCGAAGCGCGAATCCGCAAAATAGCAGCCGACGGCAGCCTGGGCCAATGGGAGGTCATTCCTGCCCTCACCAAAGTCTTCACCGACTGGCTACCTGACCTCGCGGTTACAGGAGACGCTCGGTTTAGAGGGAGGATTGATTCCGCGACTGAATACCATTCCGTTGCAGATCATCTTCAGAAAATAGCTAGCCGCCAAGCCGATAGAATTGGAGAGATCGTTGATTTGCTGCTCTTGGGCTTTGAAGGACCAAAATCTCGGCCAAAGCTAAACCCGGATACTTGGCAAAAGCCTGTTCCGAATTGGCGCAATGAAGAGCATGGTCAATCCATAGTAGAACTAGCAGCCGTGAGCTCCCTTCTCAGCCTGCTAGACACGGTTCATTTTGGAGAATCCTCCCAAGTTCGAAGTTGCACAATGGGATCCACTTCGGTTGTAGTCCTGGACGGATTTTATCACCGGACACACTCGTATCTTGTTCAACAATATGATGAGTGGCTCCAACAGCACTCTTGGCAAAGCATCATGGGCAAGAAAATATTGATTGTTCTAACTAGAACGTCCACCATTTATCCCACTGTCAATAATGTTGCTGAGGAAATTAGGCCCCATATAGGCGTAATTTCAAGGGAAGACGAAAGTGTTTTGGAGGCCATCAGTCCAGACTTGGCTTCCTCAAATCAAGAAATAACTGACGACAAGACGCGATTTTTCAAGCATTTTTTTAGTGTTTTATTAGAATCCCTTCAACAACCTTCCAAAGCCGACGCTAGCGTTTTTTTGAGAGAGAGACTTGGAGAAGCTATTTGAAAAATCGGTTCTAATCGACACGATCAAGCGACTCGGTTTCGGTGATCGATTATTTCAGCCGCCCGAAAGCCTAGCGGGCTGTGACGCTGCTCTTCGCGGGCAATGTTATCAAGCGGTAATCAACTTCGTTGCGGCCTCCGATTCCGTGGTCGATATCTGGTCGTATTGGCAAGGGAGAATTGCAGAATATAGGGCAAGGGTAAACGGGATTCCGCGAGACATATATTTAGTCTTAATTGTAGAGCTAAACAACAATTCAGCTACGCTTGAGAATATCGATCGAGTTTCTCGGGACACTCTAGTCTGTCGCAAAATTGTCTCAATTATTGGCGAAAGTGGCTTGCGCGGAGCAATTGAAACTTGGCCATTTTTGAGCTTCGCACTAGGCGGTTCGCTCGTTTCCACGCGTGCGTTGGTCAGCGTTTTGGATACGTTGAAAGAGGCTGGTTATGATCGGCGAATTTTGGATACCGCTTCCAAATGGATTTCCGCAGAAAACGCGAGAGATTTGCTAACTGCATTCGTACCGCCTGAGCACGTACCGGATGTCAAATTTGAGGACTATTCGAGAGAACTATCTGCCGTCGACGACCCCCCGCATCGGCTTCACTCCTTAAGGATCAAGGATTTTCGTGGCATTAGGAAGATTGACATCGACTTTTCTGCCGACTTAACTCTCATACACGGTCGCAACGGAACAGGGAAGACATCCATTTTTGATGCAATCGAATGGGCTCTGATTGGCGAAGTCGAGCACATTGATACATCTTTGGAGGAAGGTGATATCCGTTCACCTTATGTAAATCTCTTTTCTGAAGATGGAACAGCTAGCGTGAAGCTAACCTTCGCTACGACTGACGGGATCGTCGAGTTGATTCGCAGCGTCAATCTGACAGGTGAACAGACACTGCACTATAGGGAAAAACAGTATCATGATGACAGATTGGCCCTCGTTGATGTTCTCGGCGATCAGGCCCGTAACCTTCATCTTACCGTACTGCGGGATCTCGTAAGAAGCAGTAACTTTTTGGCCCAAACGACGTTGAGACGCTTCTTCTCGAAAAAACCCTCTGACCGCTACGCTGCTGTTTCCAACCTTCTTGGAACCCATGATTATCTCAAGTTTCTGAAAAAGCTCGATGAGATCAAGTTGGCTTTTAGGAAATCTGCTACAAACTTTTACCAAGAAGTTAATAAACTTGACAGTCAGATAACGGCTAAAGTTCTTGACTTACGAACACTGGAGACGCACCTAGCGGATTCATCAGCCGGAACAGAGCTCGATTTTCGCCTAAGCAACGTCCTCCAAAAACTTCTCGGAGATCTAACCGACTTGAAGGCTGAAGTGCCAATGTTGTCCCCGACCCCTCCTTTTCTTTTTGAAGAAGTGGACGGGTTCTTGAATGTTGTTGAAGAATGGGCCAAAGTAACCTCAGGAGCGCTCAATGCGCGCCTTGCAGAAATAACATTTGCAGAGCAATCTGGAATATTACTGAAGCAGAATGAGGACCAATTACGCTCTATAAGAAGCGAGTTACTTTCCCTTGATGCTCAGAGCAGCACGCTTCGAGAAGCACAAGAAGAACTAAGCACCTCGCGTGGAACTTTGGACAAAAAGCTGGCAGAATGTCGTAACAACTTGCAAAGAGCCACATCAGCTAATACGGCCGTCACAAATTTAGCCGACGTCAGTAACCGTGAGTCCGAGTTGAATGCCGCTTCCTCTACTTATTTGAAAAAACTGAATGATCTAAGACAAGTCGAAAGCAGGCTCAAGGCTGAGAACGCTGAGCAACGCGATTACGTCGCTCGCTTAGTTGGATCGAAACGACAGATTGGCGCCAATTTGGTGAATACAGAGTCGACATTGCAGGCAGTTTATCTTCTTCAAAGTCGCTTTGGAGAAATAGGTCGTCTGGATTCGGAGCGCCGCCAGTTAGTCCAAGAGATTCAAAAGGCAGAGGTGGACACGGGTGCAGATCAAACTGAATTGACTGTTGCAACCCGGCAGTATGAAGAGGTTTTTGGAAAAATCCAAGCAAACAATCGAGCCTTAGAGTCCGCTCGTTCCGGCCTCGCAGAGTATCGCGTCTTGATATCCAGATTACGGGCCTTTCTCAGGGAGCCTTCGTGTCCGTTATGCGGTCAACAATACAGTTCTCTTGACGACCTCAGTCGTCGAGTAGATCAGATGCTTCAATCGGAACCACACGAACTCAAGCGGCTGGAGGTAGAAACTAAAGCCCTTCAACAGAGGTTAACAGTAATAGCTAAATCTCAAGATCAGCATAGATCGAAAATTGCTACGTATGCAGCCGTCATACGTGATTGTAACCAGAGGCTTTCTCAAATCGAATCAAGCCTGGGCCAAGTTAGAACATTAGCGGCAAATGCTGGCTTCGCCGACCCCCCGGCAAGCTTCGAAGCGGTTCAAGCACGCAGGATAGCAATAGAGAACCAATTAACTGAGCTGAATGCAGACCGGGCGAAAATAGACGCAGATTACGCCCTTCGTACGGGAACCAGTTCAGTTCTCGAATCTCAACTCCGGTCCGCCACGGAAGAGAGAACAGCAGCGGAGAGATATTTAAACGCTTTGCAGCAGCAACTCGACGACTTAACTGCGAAAAAGGCTCAGCTAGTCAGCATTGTAGGTAGCGCCGCTCCCGACTTCCTGGCAAGCTACGAAAGAAACGTTGCAGACCAAATTCGAAGCGCAACAGAGGAAATCGTAAACTTGGAAGAGGAAAGGACACTGGGTGAAAGCAAAATCCGCACCGTACAAAGTGAGTTAGCTTCGATACAAGAGCAAAAAACAACAAAAACAGCACAATTATCAGCATTGTCTACCCAAATTCAGGAGCTTAAGAATCGTCGGGCACAAATAAAAGACATCGAGCCGAACCATTTGTTAGAAGCCCGCGGGTCTATCGAACAACAGTTGGAGCGGATCACCAACATCCGTCCTTTAGTTGTTGCCGCCCGAGTTGTTGCAAGTCTCCTAGTGGCACGGAAGCAAGCACAGTTTTTGTCCGACGATATCCATAAAGTTGAACAAGAGCGGGATGAACTGAAAGAAAAACAAATTTTGCATGGGCGTTGGGAATACCATCTCGAGCTCCTCATCGACAGAATCTCTACAGCCCGCCGCGTCGCTGAGAATTGGCTGTTGAAGAATTACGGTCCCGCCATAAGCAATCTTTATAAACGTTTTAGTGCCCATCCCATTTTCGGAGAAATTGAAGTGACCGTTGATCCGGTAAGAGAAGAGGTACGGATTATTGCTGATGTGAGCGCCACGCTTTCCAAGCAAATCAAATATCCCTCAAGTGGGGTCGCCCCTATTCGGTATTTCAGCGAAGCGCAGGGTAACGTATTGGCCCTCAGCGTATTTATGAGCAATGCATTTCAGCAGCGTTGGTCTCGAATGAACAGCATTTTCATGGATGATCCTGTTCAGAATATGGACGACATTAACTCTAATGCTTTCATTGATACGATTAGAGCCCTGGCTGACACCGCTGGTCGACAATTCATAATAGCTACTTGCGATTTACACCTCTACAAGCTTATGCTTGTGAAATTAGGCTGCCTCAATTGTACTAATGCTGATAAACATTTCTCGGCTTACCGCTTAGAAGGTATATCCGTATCTGGTCCGCACTTGATTAAAGATATATGAGCGATCCCTTTCATCACTCAAGGTCTAATGGGCTTGACATTTTGCACCCCAAACGATCCGCTTGTCTGAGGCCGATTTATAAAAACACACGGTGTCTTACACGATCCGTTTTCTCCTGAGCATGGCGCCCGCGCCTGCAAAGGCAAAACCCAACAGCGCCAACATCGGCAGAGGCGATGCCGTTTGCGGCAACTCTGGAGGCGGCTCCGCGGCGGCCACTTGTTCTGGACCAATTGATCCGGTTACGTGAACGGAGGCTGTGCTTGTATCTGATCCGCCGCAATCATTGGTGGCGGTGATTTTGTAGGTGACGGTTTCATCAACAGGGCCTGGATTAGTCCGCTGCGGCGCGGGCTGCACGGTCTGCGTGCCATCGGTCCCGCTGACAGTTCCTATGGGATCAATGGTTACGGAACTGGCGTTTGTGGCGGACCACTTCAGGTCAGTGGATCCCTGTTCTTCAACCTTGTCGCCTACTTTTACGTAGCGGGTCTCCGGCGTGGCAGGCGTGATGGATGTTTTTACCGCTGTATCAACATTCACCGTGGCGTCTGAAGTTACAATCCCGCCCGGGCCGGCGGCGCGGAATTCATACTTGGTTGTCTGTTTGGGCTGGGCGTTGATCTCGCCACTCGCGGCATCGGCCACAGGCTGGTCATTGGCTTTCACGGTGGTTTGCGCGGCGTCGGTTGATTCCCAATGCACTTTGACCGGCTCATTGCACTTGATGTCCTGGCGGTCGGCCACGATCTTGCCTTTCACCGGAGCCACGGCGATGGTCGCGGAAGCGGTGCCTGCTTCAAAGCGCGCTACGGAATTCAGCTTTGCGCCTTCCGGCCACTTCTTGTAGACAAGCTGTTCGTTAGGCTCTCTTGTGGTATAGACGATGACTCTCTCGTTTTCTTTTACCTCGACCGGGCCGGACCAGATTTCCTGCAGCGTCTTGTTGGCCAGAATATGGACTTGATGAGTTCCCACCGGGACGATCAACTGCTGTGTGGAAAATATCTCATTGTTCATCTCGTCCACATGTCCGACGAAGAACTCCGGCGCAGTGCCGTTCAGGAAGACCAGGGCCTTGGCGGGAGCGCGTTCGATCTGGATTCGTCCCCAGGGACCGGAAACTTTGGAGTCGACGCGTTTCAGCTGCGCGTCCACCGCCTGGTACTGGCCTGAAACCACAGAGACGTTATGGACCTGCGGCTCATATCCATAGTTGTAAACGGCAATCTTGTGGTCGCCGGGCGGCAAATGCAGGATACTGCTGCGGTGTGTCATCGGCTTGTCGTCCACCCAGACGTAGGCCTCCTGCGGCATCACGTGGACGTAGACTTCGCCGGGCGCGCCGGGGGTTGAGTTGTCGGCCTTTTTATCTTTTGCGAAAGAAAGATTCGCCGCGGTAACCGCAAGCAGCGCGACCATAAGAAAACGATTTGACCAGAGGTTCATACTTCACTCCTTTGCCCTGCCCGATACAAGGGAATCAAGTGATCCCGATGTTAAAGACTGAGGGCCCGGGAGCGGGGCAATCTTCATGGCCCGAGTTAACGCGCTTTCAGTGAATGGCTCCTTGAAGCAGCCCTTGCAACTGTTCTGCGCGGAAATCTTTCAAAGACCCGAATTGCTGCGGCGACAATATTGATTTCAGTTTTGAATCAGACTGATG
>Ga0070713_100003362_pt1 | contig 10557 bp, 12 predicted proteins | sample LARL82metaG_FD_65465 | JGI IMG/M metagenome (GOLD analysis project Ga0070713, IMG submission 65465) | Corn, switchgrass and miscanthus rhizosphere microbial communities from Kellogg Biological Station, Michigan, USA - LAR L8-2 metaG | ecosystem: Host-associated > Plants > Roots > Rhizosphere ... | reverse complement strand
TGCCGGAGGCGAGCCCATGAGTACCGAGATCCGGCTGCCTGGCCGTGCGGAGCCGCTGCTGATCACGGAGCCGGGCTGGGCCCGGGGCTACCCGCCGCCGGTATCCCGCAGCGTATACGCGGCCGCGCACGTGGCCGCGCAGCCCGGCGGCGACATCGACTGGGAGTCCACCCTGGCCTTCCGTGACTTCCTGTGGGACTACGGGTTCGGCGTGGCCGAGGCCATGGACACCGCCCAGCGCGGTATGGGGCTTCCGTGGCCGCAGGCGCGGGAGCTGATCGCCCGGTCGGCCGCGCGCGCGGCGGGGCGTGGCGCGGTGATCGCCGCCGGGGCCGGCACCGACCAGCTGCCGCCAGGCCCGTACGCGCTGCGGGACATCGTCGCCGCCTACGAGGAGCAGCTGGAGCTGGTGCAGTCGGCCGGGGCCGGGGTGATCCTGATGGCGAGCCGGGCCCTGGCCACGGCCGCCCGGTCTGGCCAGGACTACCTGGACGTGTACCTGCACCTGCTCCGGCAGGCCGACCGGCCGGTGATCCTGCACTGGCTGGGGACCGCGTTCGACCCGGCGCTGGCCGGCTACTGGGGGAGCGACCGGTTCGAGGCGTCCGCTGACCTCGTCCTCCAGCTGGCCGAGCGGGCCGACGGCAAGGTGGGCGGGATCAAGCTGTCGGTCCTGGACGCCGCGCAGGAAATAGCGCTGCGGCGGCGGCTGCCGCCCGGTGTCCGGCTGTACACCGGCGACGACTTCCACTACGACGAGCTGATCCGCGGGGACGCGCGCGGGGGAGCGGCGGGAGCTGACGGCCCGGCTGGAGCGACCGGGCACAGCGACGCGCTGCTGGGCGCGTTCGCGGCGGTCACCGCCCCGGCGGCCGCGGCCCTGCACGCCCTGGACGCGGGGGACCTGGCCGGTTACGACGCGGCCATCGGTCCCACCGTGGCGCTGAGCAGAAAGATCTTCGAAGCGCCCACCTTCCACTACAAGGTGGGCGTGGCCTTCCTGGCCTGGCTCAACGGCCTGCAGCCGCACTTCGCGATGCTCGGCGGCCTGCAGGAGCACCGCCCACCCGAGCACCTGACCGGGGTGTTCGAGCTCGCCGCCCGGGCCGGCGCGCTGCTGGAACCCGGCCTGGCCGCGGCCCGGATGACCGGGTACCTGGCCGCGGCGGCACGCCTATGACCGGGCTGCGCGGGCTCTCCCTCAACCAGGCCACGGTGAAGCACCTGACCTTGAACCAGGCGGCGGAGCTGTGCGCGCGGCACCAGATCCCGGCCATCGGGCTGTGGCGGGACCGGGTGGCCGAGGCGGGCCTGGCCGAGTCGGTGGCGGCCGTGCGCGCCGCCGGGCTGCACGTGTCCAGCCTGTGCCGGGGCGGCTTCTTCACCCACGCCGACCCGCAGGCCCGGGCGGCCGCGCTGGCCGACAACCGCGCGGCCGTGGCCGAGGCGGCCGAACTCGGGGCGGACGTGCTGGTCCTGGTCTGCGGCGGCCTGGTGCCGGGCCGCCGGGACCTGGGGCTGGCCCGCCGGATGGTGGCCGACGCGGTGGCCGAACTGGTCCCGGTGGCCGAGCGGATGGGGGTCAGGCTCGGGATCGAGGCGCTGCACCCGATGTTCTGCGCGGACCGGTGCGTGGTGTCCAGGCTCGGCGACGCGCTGGACCTGGCCCTGCTGTTCCCGGCGGGCTCCGTCGGCGTGATCATCGACACCTACCACGTGTGGTGGGACGCGCAGCTGGCCGCGGAGATCGCCCGGGCCCGGGACAGGATCGCGGGCTTCCAGCTCGCCGACTGGATCCAGCCGATCCCCGCCGACGCGCTGCTCGGCCGGGGCCACCTCGGCGACGGGCTGATCGACCTCCGGCAGATCACCGGCCAGGTGCTGGCCGCGGGCTACCGCGGCTACGCGGAGGTGGAGATCTTCAGCCAGGAGGTCTGGGACGCGCCGGCGGATGAGACCGCGGCCACGGTCCGGAAGACATTCGGCGAGCTGGTCAGCTGACCCGCGGCCGGTGCCGACAGACTGGGCCCTGCCGGTCTGGTTGCGCAGCCGGGAGTACCTGTAGGCACGGCAACCCGGTTGCCGCCCGCTCCGCCGGGTTCGATACTGGCCGGGTGCGGCCCTTCGGTTGAGCTGCGGCCCTGGTCAGCCGGTGGAAGAGGCGGGAATGTCGGAACAGAACGAGTCCCTGGTGCGCACGGCCTACGCCGCGTTCAGCCAGGGCGATGTGGCCACGATGCTGGAACTCGTCCACCCCGACCTGGAGTGGACCTTTCTCGACCCGGCGTTCGAGAACCCGGATCCGCGGACCTGCCTCGGCCGGGAGCAGCTGCAGCAGGTCATGGAGCGCCGCGGCGGGCTGAGCCCGCAGGCGGAGGTCGAGGAGATCGCCTCCACCGGCGACAAGGTCATGGTGGTCGTGCACACCCCCGGCCTCGACCAGCAGCGCGCCCGCCAGGCCGACGACCGCAACTACATGGTCGTGACTGTGCAGCAGGGGCAGATCACCGCCCTGCGGGCCTGCCGGGACCGCGACGAGGCGCGCCGCCTGACCGGGCTGAGCTAGCCCGGGGCAGGCCCGGCCGGGGGAGGTACCCATGCAGCTGACCGTGCTCTCGGTGCCCGGCTGCCCGAACGTGGCACTGCTGGAGGAGCGGCTCGCGCCGCTGCTCGCCGGGCGGCCCGGCGTGACGGTCACCCGCCGGGTGATCGCCACCGAGGAGGAGGCGGCGCACAGCGGGATGCACGGGTCACCCACGATCCTGGTGGACGGCGTGGACCCGTTCGCCGGGCCGGACGCCGCGGCCAGCCTGTCCTGCCGCCTGTACCGGAACGGTGAGGGCTACGCCGACGGCGCCCCGTCGGTACTCCAGCTCCGCCAGGCGATCGGCGGACCCCCGGCTCAGCCGGCCTGACCGGGGGAGCGGCCTGGCTACCCGGAGTCAATCCAGCTTGACTCCGGCGGCGCGGTCAACTTAACTTGACCGCATGCGAGCCAATCCAGCGGACGTGACCACCCTGGCGGCGGACACCGGCAGCCGGGATCCGGAGACCGGGCTGGCCGCCGTGGCTGCGCTGCGCAGCCTGGTCGACGTGCTCGAGGCGCTCCAGGTCGGCCAGGCCAGGACGGCGGGCTGGACATGGAAGCAGATCGCCGAGCGGCTGGGCGTGTCCAAGCAGGCGGTGCACCAGAAGTACCGGGGGCACGCGTTCGGCGGCCCGGGAGGTGAGTGACCGTGTTCACCCGTTTCTCCGAATCCGCCGGCCAGGCCATGACGCTGGCTGACGCCGAGGCGGAGCGGCTCAGGCACGAGTACCTCGGGCCGGAACACGTGCTGGCCGGCCTGGCCCGGCTGTCTGGGAGCCGGGCGGCCCGGATCCTGGCCGCCTCCGGCCTGACCGGAGAGACCATCAGCGCGGCCCTGGACGCCCAGGTCGCCGCGGGGCTGCTGCCCGGTCCCGGCCGGAATACCGCTGACCTGCTGCGCACCCTGGGCATCGACGTCGGACAGGTCCGGCAGGCCATCGAGGCCTCGTTCGGGCCTGAGGCCGTGGCCGCCGCGAGCCGGCGGCCAGCCGGGCGCACCTGGTGGGGCAGGCGCCGCACGGCCTGCTCCGGGCCGCTGGCCGGGAAGGCGATGCTGGCCAAGCGGGCCTTCGCCTTCGCGGCCGAGGAGGCTGAGCGGGCGGGGCAGCCGGAGGTGCGGCCCGAGCACCTGCTGCTCGGCGTGCTGCGTGACGCCCGGCAGCCAGCGAAGCTCAGTCCCAGGTTCAGGCAGGCCCGGACCCGCCTCGGCTTCCCGCCCGGTGGCCTGCCGCCGGTCCGTCTCATCGCCGAGGCTTCGGGCTCCAGCCTGGACATCCTGCAGGCCAAGGCGGCCGCGGCGGCGCACCCGGCCGGGTAGCGCGGTCAGGGCTCCAGGCTGGCCTCGAGCACCCGGCGCAGCTCAGCCAGTTCGACCCGGAGCCCATCCCACGGGAACGCGTCTGGCCCACCGGTGGCCGGCGGCAGCTGGGCCAGGTCGAGGATGACGCGCACCCCCCACTCGGCCAGGACCGTGATGCTGCGCAGGAACACCGGGTGAGCGGCCAGCGGCGCGTTGGTCCAGGGCACGGCGGCCAGCGGCAATCCCAGCCCGACCGCCTCGTTGAGCAGCCCAAGAGCCAGCGTGTCGCTGATCCCCTGGGCCCACTTGTTGACGGTGTTGAACGTGGCCGGCGCGACCACGATCGCGTCGGCGGGCGGCAGCACATCCGGCTCCGCCGGGTCCTTGTACTCGCTGCGCACCGGATGGCCGGTCAGGTCTTCCAGCGCGGCGGCGTCCAGGAACTTCACGCCGTACGGGGTGGCGATCACGCACACGTCCCAGCCTTGCTCCTGAGCGAAGCCCACGAAGGACGGCAGCTGATCGGCGGGCGGGGCGCCGCACGCGACGACGTACAGAACGGGCCGAGGCTGCGTGGCTGGCACAGAACTCCGATCTGAGATCCGGCGGTCAACTAGCATTCTTACCCAGTCGGCCCGTGGCCGCGGATAGGGCACGCGTTCAGGCTCGATAAGCCCTCGGGCCATGTTCCTGAGTTGTTCCTGAAGCTTGCCTGAACTGCTCCCTAATACTGGCCCTGCGAGCGATTTGCCCTCGGCGCGGATGTCGCCCATCCTCGTCAGAGGCAGCCTTCGCCCGTCCGGCCGAGGGATGCCCGCGGTTACTCGTTGATGATCAAATGATCACTTTTTGCAATATGATAAGAATGCCGACAGGGCGGGCCATCCTCCGCTTGGCCGCCGGGTGGGGACTCAACGGGCGCACAGCGCTCTAGGGCGTAATTAGCAGGAGTCATCGTGGGGATTTCAAGGAGGCCTCGGCATGCGGCCGTCCTGCTCGCGGCTGCCCTGACCGCGGTGGCCATGGTGGCCGCGGCCTGCTCCAAGGCCACGGCAAATCAGGGCCCGCCGACGGTCAAGATCACCGCGCCACCCACCCCGGCCCATACCGCGCCCACCGTCGCCCCGCACGGCGGCGTGAACCTCAACGTGCTCGTCGTGACCGACGGCAGCTCGGCCGTGGAGGCCGTCAACCAGCAGCTGACCACCGAGGGCCTGCCGTCCACGGTCATCGACCTCCGCCAGTCCGGGCGGCAGACGATCGACCGGGGGTTCCTGGCCCGCACCCTGTCGGACGGCACCATGGGCGGCAACTTCGACGGGATCGTGCTGCCCGGCACCACCTTCTCCGGCTTGTCCGGCCAGGAAACCGCCGCGCTGGCCTGGTACGAGCGCAAGTTCGGGGTGCGCCAGGTCGACGCCTACTCCCCGCCCATGGCCAACCTCGGGATGAGCTCGCCGCCGCTCTACAGCGGGCCGCTCAACGGGTCCGGTGCCGTGACCGGCGCCGGGGTCAAGGCCGGGTTCGGCTACCTCAAGCAGGGGTTCCCGTTCGCCGGGGGCGCGGCCGGCATCGCGCCGTTCGGCTACCTCGCCGACCCCATGCCGGGCCGCGGTGCCACGCCACTGGTGACCATGTCGATCCCGCATTCGTCGGGCCACGGCACGCTGGTGTGGCAGTACGACAACGGCGGGCGCCAGATTCTCGGCGTCGGCTTCGGCTACGCCTACGGCCAGGCGCAGTTCCACTACTTGGCGCACGGCATCGTGGACTGGGTCACGAACGGCGTCAACCTCGGCAACTGGCGCAACTACCTCGACATCGCCTACGACGACATGTTCCTCGGCGACGCCCAGTGGAGCCCGAAGTATCACTGCACCCCCGGCGCCAGCATCTGCCCCAAGGGCACACCGATGACCCCCACGATCCGGATGGTCCCGGCCGACGTGACCTACGCCGTGCAGTGGGAGAAGCAGCACGACTTCAAGATCGAGTTCCTGTACAACGGGGGGGCCTCACACCGGTTCGCCAAGAACGGGGTCGACGCGCTGCTGGTGGCCACCAAGCCGGTGGCGAACTGGTTCTACTGGGTCAACCACACCTGGACGCACGCGTACTTCGGCTGCACCCAGAACTTCAAGGTCGTGCCCTGGCAGTGCGTCAAGTCGTCCAACGGCCAGCTCCAGTGGGCCGCCAGCGTCGACCTCGTGTACAGCCAGGTCAACAAGAACTTCGAATGGGCCAAGAAGGAAGGGATCCCCGCCCAGCCCGGGCTGCTGGCCAGCGGCGAGTACTCGGGGATAGCGATCCTGCCCCAGCAGCCGGTGGACAACCCCAACATGCTGCAGGCCATGGCCGACGACCACGTCAAGTGGATCGTCCTGGACGCCTCGCGCGACCCGAACATGCGCCCGGTCGGCCCGGCGCTCGGCATCCCCAGGCATCCGATCGACGTGGGGTACGACGTCGCCACCGTGGATCTCGAGGTCAACGAGTTCAACTGGCTTAACGACTCCAAGGCCGACGGCGGCAGCGGGCTGTGCGAGACCAGCAAGACCACCATGTGCCGCAAGCCGCTTACGGACAGCGGCTGGCTCTCGGTCATCGTGCCGGGCCAGGTCCAGATCGTCTACAGCGCGGTCCTGAACAACGACCCGCGGCCGTTCTTCATGCACCAGTCGAACCTGACCGGAGACCGGCTGGGCTACCCGGTGATGGACGGCGTGCTCGCCGCCTACCGCGCGGTGTTCAACTCCTCTGCCCCGATCGTGAACGACCCGTCGATCAAGGACGGGATAGCCCTGCGCAACCAGCAGTACTGGGCGAACGCGGTGAAGGCGGGCCTGATCACCGCCTGGGTGCAGGGCAACACGGTCACAATCAGCGGGCCGAAGGGCACCCCGGTGCCGCTCACCGCCCCGGCCGGGACCAAGCTGGGCACGGCGGCCTTCGGGCAGCCGTACTCGCACGAGGTATCGGGGTTCACCACGCTTGGCTCCCAGCCGCTCAAGTTCACCCTGCCCTCGGCCCCCTACCGCGCCTGACCCGGCTACGCCGGGACCAGGAAGGCCTCGAGCGCCGCGATCATCATCGCGGAGTCGGCCGCGCCGCCGAGCTCGCGGGCGGAGTGCATGGCCAGGGCCGGGAGGCCGACGTCAACCGTGGGCATGGCCAGCCCGGCGGCCACGATCGGCCCGATCGTCGACCCGCTGCGCACGCCGCTGCGGTTGACGAAGTACTGCACCGGCACCCCGGCCTGCTCGGCAGCGAGCAGGAACGCCGCGTGGGTGTGCGCGTCCGTGGCGTACGACACGTTCGCGCTCACCTTCACCACGGGGCCGCCGCCGAACTCGATGTAGTGATCAGGCTCGTGCCGGTCCGGGTAGTTGGGGTGGGTGGCGTGCGTCATGTCCGCGGACACGTGTACCGAGCCCGCGACCGCGCGCAGGAAGTCGTCCCGGCTGCCGCCCCGGGCCAGCACCGAGCGCTCCAGCTGGCGGCCCAGCCACGCGCCCTTGGCCCCGGTGGCCGACTCGCTGCCGATCTCCTCGTTGTCGAACAGGACCAGCGCGCTGATGTGCTGGGGCGCCGGCCGCTCCGCCACCGCGGCCAGCGCGGTCACGCCCGCGTGCGCGCACTCCAGGTCGTCCAGCCGGCCCGAGCTGACGAACTCCTCGTTGGCCCCGGCCAGCGCGGCGCCCGCCAGGTCGTAGGTGACCACGTCGTGGCTGAGCACATCGGATGGTGCCACGCCCAGCTCCGTGCCGAGAAATTGCCTGAACGCTCCGGCCTCTGGCGGGCCAACCGCCCATATGGGCACGAGATGCTGCTGGGGATCAAGCTTGAGCCCGTCCGACCTGATGCCGGTGTCCAGGTGAATCGCGAGCTGCGGCACCCGGAGCACCGGCCGGTGCACCCGGATCAGCCGGGCCTGGGGACCGTCCGGGGTGCGCACCACCACGCGGCCGGCCAGCCCGAGGTCGCGGTCGAGCCAGGAGTTGACCAGCGCGCCGCCGTAGATCTCGACGCCGAGCTGGCGCAGGCCCACCCGGCCGGTGTCCGGGCGCGGCTTGACCTTCAGCGTCGGGCTGTCGGTGTGCGAGCCGAGCAGCCGGAACGGCGCGTGCGCCGAGGACTCCTCGGGCACCACCCAGGCGAACAGCGAGCCGCCGTCGGTGATCACGTAGCGTCCCTCGCCGGACGGCCACTCCTCGTCCGGCTGCACCTCGGTGAAGCCCGCTGCGGTCAGCCGGCGCAGGGCCTCGGCGGCGGCGTGGCAGGGCGACGGCGAAGCGTCCAGGAACTCGATCAGGTCCAGTGCGGTCTTCCGGGGGTCGCTGCTCATGGGTCCATCTTGCCCGGCGCAGGCAGAGAGAGATTGACCGCGGTCTGACGTGTTAGGCCCGCCTGCCGGGGTACCCGGTAGGCCCCACCAGGCAGCTGCCAAACCCAGGCGGCGCCGGGATCCCAGGACGGAGGCGATCATGCCCGACTTCAACGAGCTGAAGGACGACGCCGAGAACTACGCCAAGGAGCATCCGGAGCAGGTGCAGAAGGGCGAGGACGCGGTCGAGGACAAGCTCGGCATCCAGCAGCAGGGCGGAAACCAGCAGGACCAAGACGGAAAGGACGATTCGGGAAACCAGGGGCAGTAACCCGCCCTGATGCCCAGCGGCCAGCCAGGACAGACCCGCAGCACGCGAGATCGGTCAACGGCTGGCCGCTGGCATATATCTGGCGGCAGCCGCCGCGGGCGGCTGCGCGAGAATGGCAGCATGACCAGGCTGCGCGCCACGGCGGCCCATACGATCCCGCAACGGCCGCCCATACGAGTCACGCCCGGCCAGCAGGTGCAGGCCGGGCAGCGGGACACCGACTGGCCCGCCTTCCTTTTCATCACCACCGATGACGGCGCCGGGTGGGTCCCCGACCGCCACCTCGATACCTCATCCGATCCCGCTGTCGTTATCACCGCCTATGACACAACCGAGCTGGCCACCACCAGCGGGGAGGAACTGACCCTGATCGAGCAAGACGACCCCAGCGGCTGGGCCTGGGTCCGCAATGCCGCCGGCCGGCAGGGATGGGTACCACTGCGCACCGTCGAGCCGTACTAGTTCTGGGATGCCGTCGGTCGCTGCGCCGCAGCCGGGCCATCCCCGGCGAAGGGCGGGGTAGCCCGCTCGATCGCGGGCCAGCCGGTGTCGCGCTCCCGCTCGGCCCGCTCGGCCTGGCCCCCGCCGCGCAGGCCGAACAGCCGCTTGGCGTACAGCAGGTAGATCACGATCGCCAGGTTGATGATCAGCGTGAGGATCTTGAGCCAGGAGATGCTCTTGGTCAGCTCCCACACCTCGTAGGGCACGAACACGACCGTGGCGATGAACGTCAGGTACTCCGCCCAGCGGCGGCCCAGCCACAGCCCGACCGCCTCGGTGCCCTCCAGGGCCGCGTACACCGCGGCCCCGGCGCCGATCAGGTAGAGGTTGGTGGTGCTGAACGCGAACAGCCGCTGCAGGTCGTGCACGATGCCGCGCGGGCTGTTGTTGACCGGCCCGCCCAGACCGCCCTGCAGGTCCTTCAGGATCCGGGTGAAGTCGTCGTTGAGCGTGGCCTTGTTGTTCGCGAACAGGATCACGGCCGCGGCCAGGCCGGACAGGACCAGGAAGTGGATGACCCGGTCCAGCGCGATCAGCCGCAGCACGTAGCGGTCCCGCAGCGGCCGGCCGCGCAGCGGCACGGCCACGTCCTGGCGGTGGGGCGGGAACTGTGCGGCCGGCCGCTCGGGCCGGGGCAGCGCCAGCCACGAATCGCAGCGCAGGCACCGGTACCAGCGCAGCCCATCCGCGTCGCGGGCGAAGATGCCGTCCTCGCGGCGCAGCGAGGCGGCGTCGGTGCCGAGCAGCTCGTGCCCGTGCAGCCCGCAGCCGATCAGCTCGTAGCGCAGCTTGGGCAGGTAGCGGCGCGGCTGCTCGGTGCCGGGCGGCCCCGCGGGCGGGGATGTGCCGGTCATTGCTGTGGGCTACCCCCCGATCGGCGTCTTGCAACCCGGTCGCAGCTGCCAGCGATCGGTCGTTGTCGAGATGCTGCAATGTGCGCTGTCCAGCATGCTGGAAAACATGCGCCATCCGCATCACGATCACACCAGGCTGGCCCGGTTGCGGCATATGGTGCGCCCGCATTCGCACGAGGCCGTGGACAAGGTCGACGCGGCGATGGAGGCCAGCGCGGAAGGCCTGCGGACGCTGTGGCTCTCGCTGGCCGCGCTGGCGGTTACGGCATTGCTCCAGGCGGCCGTGGTCGCGTTCTCCGGGTCGGTGGCGCTGCTCGGCGACACCTTGCACAACGCCGCGGATGCGCTGACCGCCGTGCCGCTGGCCATCGCGTTCCTGGCCGGGAGGAGGACGCCGACCCGGCGCTACACCTACGGCTACGGGCGGGCTGAGGACCTGGCGGGGATCGTGATCGTGATCATCATCGCGGCGTCCTCGGCCCTGGCCGCCTACGAGGCAGCGACCCGGCTGGCGCATCCTCGCCCGGTCAGCCACCTGGCCGCGGTGGCCATCGCGGCCCTGATCGGGTTCACCGGCAACGAACTGGTCGCCCGGTACCGCATCCGCACCGGCCGCAGGATCGGCTCGGCCGCGCTGGTCGCCGACGGGCTGCACGCCCG
>Ga0070713_100003360_pt1 | contig 10563 bp, 7 predicted proteins | sample LARL82metaG_FD_65465 | JGI IMG/M metagenome (GOLD analysis project Ga0070713, IMG submission 65465) | Corn, switchgrass and miscanthus rhizosphere microbial communities from Kellogg Biological Station, Michigan, USA - LAR L8-2 metaG | ecosystem: Host-associated > Plants > Roots > Rhizosphere ... | reverse complement strand
TCCAGATCTGGCGTTGCGGCCCGGCATGCTCGTGACGGTCAGATTGGGAATAGAGCACAAAGAGCAAGCGACACTCATGCCTGTCGAGGCACTGGCCGCCGAGCGGGCCAATAACTTCGCCTACACGGTCGAAGGCAACAAAGCTGTCAAGCACGCCATCAAGGTGGGCTTCAATGACGGCAAGAACGTCGAAGTGTTGGATGGGCTAAAGCCAGGTGATTCCGTCATTCTCGCGGGAAAGCTCAAGCTGAACGATGGGCAACCTGTTCAGGTTGCCGGTGCGCAATGAGCTCGGGTTATCCGATGAAACTACTGTGTGCGTCGCTGGTATTGGGCTTTGTGTGCAACATTGGCATCGCGCAGGAGCCTCCATCGCCGGGCACGCCAGGGTCTACGTACCCCATCGACTTACCGAGCACGCTGCGTCTGGCTGGCGGCCGGAATCTCGATGTGCAACTGGCACGCACAGTCGTAGACGAGGCGCACGCAAACTACACCAGCGCGATCCAAGGATTCCTGCCATCGCTGATTCCCAGCGCGAGCTATCTGCATCACTCGGGCCGGGACCAGAGGGTGGAGGGACCGCTGATCGACGTAACGAAGCACAATGAGACGGCCGGGTTATACGCCAACGCCCAAATCCCCATTGGAGAGGCGATCTTTCGGAGCTTGCAGAGCCGGCAGCTGATCAACGCTGCGGATGCGGGACAAGCGGCGCAAGAGCAGGACACGGGCGTTGTCGCCGCCCAACAGTACTTCAGCCTCGTCAACGCCGGCGCCCTGGTCGATGTCGTGAGCCAGGCGCTCGCGATTTCACAGAAATACGAGCAGGAGCTCAACGACGCAGTACGCATCGGCACGGCCTTCAAGGGAGATGCCGTACGTGTCCAAACTCAGACCCGACGGTTGCAACTCGATCTCACGCGAGCCAAGGCGCAGCAGCGATTTGCCGCCACTCAGCTCGCCCAGACCCTGCACCTCGACCCGATGATCGATCTCGTCCCCGCAGAGCGGGAGCCCGCTCCGTTCGCTCTGATCGACCTGAACACTACGCCGGATGCGCTCGTGCGCACGGCATTGGAGAAACGCCCCGAGCTCACACGCAGTGCGGCGTTGATTGCAGCGGCCGAGCAAGCCCGTCGCGGTGCCCTGTATGGGCCATTCATACCGACTCTCGGCGGCCAGGCGTTTGCCGGAGAGCTGGATGGAGGCGGCCAGGTGTTTGCAGGAGAGCTCGGGGGTGCTACGGATACAAACCTGGATGGGGGTCCCCGGCGTGACTATAGCGTTGGGTTGAGCTGGAAGATAGGACCCGGAGGGATCCTCGATATGGGGCGCATCAGAGCCACCGGCGTGCAACTGACACGCGCCCAGGTAAACGATGAGAAATTGCGGGACGTGATCGAGCGCGAGGTTGTGGACGCCTACACGCAAGTGCAATCGCTGTTTCAACAGATGCGTGATGCTCGCCTCAATGTCAGCGCGGCCGAGGAGACGCTACGGCTTACGCGCGGCCGCAAGCAGCTCGGTGTGGGTACCGTTCTGGAGGATATCCAGTCGCAACAGGAGCTGCTCAATGCGCGCAGAGACCTGGTGACCATCGTGACCCAGTTGAACCAGGCGCAGTACGGGTTGATGCGCAGCGTGGGGGCGCCGCTTCGAACACCTTGACAATAGAGAGGGTCGCGGCTTTTCTTCAACCGGAGTAATTGGAATGAACCGTATTACAACTGTGTTGGCTATGCTCACCGCGCTCGCCGTCACCACTGCTGCCGCAGCCGCCGACGTCGACTGGAGCAAGGTGGACCAGGCTATCGGACGCAAAGGATCCGATCAGCCGGACGGCGTTCACAAGTACTCTTTCCCCCGCTCGGACCTGAACATCACCGTCGATGGTGTTCCGATCAAACCTGCGCTGGCTCTGGGTGGCTGGATCGCATTCCAGCCGAGCGGCTCAGGCGCCATGTTCATGGGCGATCTGGTGTTGACCGACACCGAGATCAGCCCGGTGATGGCGCGGTTGATCGCTGGTGATGTCGAGATTACCGCGGTCCACAACCACCTCTTTCGTACCTCCGTGCCTGTCTTCTACATGCACGTGGGCGGGCATGGCGATCCGGTGAAACTCGCAGAGATCCTCCATTCGGCCCTTGCGCAGAGTAAAACCCCGATGGCTCCCCCTAGCCCACCGTCCGGCCAGCCGGCTTCGATTGACTTGAATACGGCTTCTCTGGAAAAGGCGCTCGGTTACAAAGGAAAAGTGAATGGAGGTGTCTACCAGGTCAGTGTGCCGCGCGCCGAGGCAATCTCCGAGGGCGGAATGGCCGTACCGGCTTCCATGGGGACCGCTACAGGCATCAATTTCCAGCCCACTGGCGGTGGCAAAGCGGCCATCACAGGCGATTTCGTCATGCTCGGCAGTGAAGTCAACCCGGTGCTGAGGACCCTGCGCCAGCATGGTATCGAGGTCACCGCGCTCCACAGTCACATGATCGAGGACAACCCGCATCTCTTCTTCATGCACTTCTGGGCCAACGATGATGCGCAGAAGCTCGCTCGAGGATTGCGTGCGGCGCTGGACCTCATGAATGTAAAGCATAGCTCGTAAGGCTGAAGCGTCGCAGGAGACACCGCATGTACCTCAAATGGATGTGGATGGCCCTGCTGACACTGGGTACCTGGGTCGGCTCTTCCTCGCTGGCTCAAACGCCTGCGGCGGCGCTGACCCGAAACCCTCATCGCGTGGTCTTCGTGTGTGAGCACGGGTCTGTGAAGAGTTTGATCGCTGCCTCCTACTTCAATCAACGCGCTCGAGAGCGCGGGCTTCCGTACACCGCTGTGGCGCGAGGAACCTCACCCGAAGCTGCTGTGCCTGTAACAGTGCAGCAAGGACTCAGATCGGCTGGATTCGACGTCGTTCGGTATGTGCCGCGATCGTTCGAGACGTCGGATCTCGATGGGGCATCGCTCGTCATCTCGTTCGATCAGGACACCACGAAAACCGTCGCCGGCAAGGTGCCGGAAGTGCGTTGGGACAATTTCCCTGCCGTGCTAGCCAATTACACTCTCGGCAGGGACGAAATCGTGAAGCACGTTGATGCCCTGATCGAGCAGCTGGCGACAGTTGGGAGCGCTCGTGCGACGGATTCGCCTGCGCTGACGATCGAGTCGAAGATTGCTTTGGGAGAGGTTCACGGTCGCATCGATCACCTCGGCGTGGACCTGAAACGTCAACGGCTGTACGTGGCGGAGTTGGGCAACGATAGCGTCGGTGTCGTTGATCTCAAGGCAGGCCGGGTTATTCAAACCCTCCACGGTTTGAAAGAGCCCCAAGGCATCGGCTATGAGATGCAGACCGACACGTTGTACGTAGCCAACGCCCGGGACGGCTCGGTTCATTTCTTCAAGGGCGAGGATCTGGCCCCGCTGGGCTCTCTCGAGCTAGGCGAGGATGCGGATAATGTGCGTATCGATGAGGCCACTCATCGCGTATGGGTTGGTTATGGCAGCGGTGCTCTGGCGGTCATCGACCCTGACAGCCGCCGCAAAATTGCTGACATCCGGTTGAACGCGCACCCCGAGAGTTTCCGACTCGCCTCAGCAGGTCCCGAGATCTATGTGAACGTACCGGATGCCAGTCAGATTGCAGTGGTCGACCGCAATGCCGGCAAGCAGGTCGGCGCCTGGAAGACAGGCGACCTGCGATCGAACTTTCCGCTCGCATTGGACGAGAGCGGACGGGTTCTCGCGGTTTTTCGACACCCGGCCAGACTGGCTATATTCCGTGCCCAGGATGGCCAGAGACTCCAGGCGCTGGACACTTGTGGCGACTCGGACGATCTCTTCGTAGACGCGAAGCGTCACCGTGTCTACGTCACGTGCGGAGAGGGGGTCGTCGATGTGTTTTCGGGCGATGCCGGCGGATATCATCACAGCGGAAAACTGACAACCGCCGCAGGCGCGAGGACTTCCCTGTTCGTACCCGAGCTCGACCGGCTCTATCTCGCCGTAAGAGCTGCATCTTCAACACCGGCGTCGATCTGGGTTATCCGTCCCGCCTCGTAACTGGAACCCACTAACTGACTCGCGGAGCGCCCGCATCGGTCCCGCGACTCTTCGCTCCGGCTCTGGGCAAAGCTCGGTCCGCAGAGGACTGCAAGCAAACCTGCCGCTGTTGGGGTGCCAGACAGGGGATCCAATGGCCCTCGCCGGAGTTACTATTCCGTTGTGCAGCAAGCGTGAGGATGATCTATGGCGAGGGCCCTGTGGCGAGGAGCTATCTCCTTTGGACTCATTTATGTTCCTGTCGAGGTGCATACGGCGTCGCGAGAGAACACGCTGCCGTTACACATGCTCGACAGCAGGGACTTTGCGCCGGTCGGCTACCAGCGCATCAACAAGCGCAGTGGCAAGGAGGTGGACTGGAAGGACATCGTCAAAGGCTATGAGTACAAGAAGGGCGACTACGTGGTACTCACGGACGCGGACTTCAAGCACGCGAATGTCAAGGCGTCAGAAACAATTGAGGTCGAGACATTTTGCCCTGCGGCCGACATCCCGCCCATGTACTACGACAAACCCTACTATCTGGCCGCCGCCAAGGGGGGCGCGAAGGTCTACTCGTTGCTGCGACAAGCTTTGAGCGCCACCGACAGGGTCGCCGTAGGGACCTTTGTAATGCACCAACGCCAGCATCTGTGCGTCATCGTTCCGTCGGAATCGAGCCTGATGTTGCTGACGTTGCGCTTCGCCGAGGAGATCGTACCTGAGTCCGGGAGCCAGTCTGAGGTCAAAGTGAGCTCTGCGGAGCTTTCGATGGCGAAGCAGTTGGTTGAGAAGATGTCAGGGAAATTCGTGCCCAGCCATTTCAAGGATACCTACCGGTCGGATCTGAAGCGGCGGGTGCAGGAAAAGATCCGGAAGAAGGAGACGCACGCTCTGGATGTAGAAGCGCCGGTCGCGGACGAGAGACCGAAAGCCGAGGTCATCGATCTCATGGCGGCGCTGAAAGCGAGTCTGGCCAGGAACAAGTCCAGCTCGCGGGCTCACGTGAGACACCGCGCCTCATCCAGAGCCCGCAAGCGCGCGTAGGTTTTTGCTGAGGTAGCGTCCAGTGAGACTGTTCCGAGCGGCGGCAATGGAAGCCGGAGTTCCGACCGCCACGATACGGCCGCCCTCATCGCCCGCGCCGGGCCCCATATCGATCACCCAGTCGCTGCGCTCGATGACCCGCATGTCATGCTCCACTACGATCACAGTATTGCCGGCATCGACGAGGGCTTCGAGTTGGGCCAGCAGTTTTTCGACATCGGCGGGATGCAGTCCCGTAGTCGGCTCATCGAGCACGTAGAGTGTGTCGCCCCGCTGTGGGCGTTGCAGCTCGGTAGCGAGCTTGATTCGTTGCGCTTCGCCACCTGAGAGCTCCGTAGCCGGCTGGCCGAGGCGGAGGTAGCCCACACCGACCTCACGTAACACGAGGAGGGAGTGCCGCACATGCGACTCCTCCGTAAAGAAGTCGTAGGCCTCGTCGACCGACATACCCAGGACGTCAGCAATGCTCTTGCCGTTGTAGCGGACCTCGAGCGTCTTGGCGTTGTAGCGCGCCCCATGACAGGTTGGACAGGGGGCGAACACGCTCGGCAGAAAGATCAGCTCCACACAGACGAAGCCCTCCCCTTCGCACGTTTCGCAGCGGCCTTTCGCCACGTTGAAGGAAAAGCGGCCCGCGTCATAGTGGCGTGCGCGCGCAGCAGGTGTCGCCGCAAACAATTTGCGTACGTAGTCGAATAAGCCGGTGTACGTGGCGAGATTGGACCGCGGCGTGCGGCCGATCGGCTTCTGGTCCACGCGAACGAGGCGGCGAATGCGGTTGAGTCCCTCGGTGATCTTGCCGCCCTGAGTGACAGAAGTGATGCGCTCCAGTGCTTCAGTTTCATCCTCGTCCTGGTCCTTGGCGGCATGACCGAGATGTCGGCCGACGAGCTCGACGAGCAACTGGCTCACGAGCGTCGACTTGCCCGATCCCGAAACGCCGGTGACACTAGTCAGGCTCCCGAGTGGAAAGTCCACATCAACACCCCGGAGATTATTCCGAGAGCCGCCCCGCAGCCGCAGCCAGCCACCAGGAGAACGCACCGGGCGATGCGTAGCCGCGCGGTTTTCGAAAAGAAATTTCCGGGTAACGGATTCCGGCACCTCGGCCAACCCTGACACCGGCCCGCTATACAGGACCTCGCCGCCTCGAGCACCGGCACCTGGCCCGATATCGACGATCCAACTGGCGTGACGGATTACATCGACTTCGTGCTCGACGACGAACACAGAGTTGCCGACATCCTTCAGCTGATCCAGCGCATGCAACAGCGCCTCGGTGTCGGCAGGATGCAGGCCTGCCGAAGGCTCATCCAGCACATACACCACACCAAACAGGTTGGATCGGATCTGCGTGCCGAGGCGCAGTCGCTGCAGCTCGCCCGGTGATAGTGTCGGAGTGCTGCGGTCCAGGGAAAGATAGCCGAGGCCGAGATTCATCAGCACTTCCAGCCGCGCGATGGCGTCCGAGCCAAGGCGGCGCATGACCAGTGCGCGCGCCGGATCAGGATGGGGCGCGCCGATAGTCTGCTCAATGACCTGACGCACCCGCTTCAACGGAAGAGCCGATAGCTCACTGATGTCCAATCCTGCGAACTTCACGCGCAGCGCCTCCGCCTTCAGACGTTTGCCGTGGCAGAGTGGACATTCAGTGCTGACCAGATACTGAGAGACACGCTTCTTTATCGTGGCGCTTTCGGTGCTGGCAAAGGTGCTCAGCACGTAACGCCTTGCGCTGCTAAACGTACCTTGATAACTGGGCTCCTCCTTGCGCCGAAGAGCACGACGCGTCTCTGCGGGCGTAAGGCCGGCGTAGACCGGTACGGTCGGTTGGTCCTCGGTGAAAAGAATCCAGTCGCGATCTTTGCGGGACAGCTCACGCCACGGGCGATCGACGTCATATCCCATCGAGACGAGGATGTCGCGCAGATTTTGCCCATGCCAGGCGGGTGGCCACGCCGCAATGGCGCGCTCGCGAATACTCAAGGAGTCGTCCGGAACCATCGACTGTTCTGTTGCGTCGTAGATCCGGCCCAGTCCGTGACAGCGCGGACAAGCGCCCGCCGGGGTGTTTGGCGAGAATGCTTCGGCTTCCAGATGCGCCTGGCCCCGCGGATAGTCACCCGCGCGCGAATACAACAGGCGCAGGGAGTTCGACAGCGTCGTAACACTACCAACTGACGAGCGTGTCGTCGGTGAGCCGCGGTGCTGTTGTAATGCAATGGCCGGCGGCAGTCCCTCTATCGAATCCACCTCGGGGACCCCAGCCTGGTCGATCAGCCGGCGCGCGTACGGCGCCACCGATTCGAAGTATCGGCGCTGTGCCTCCGCGTAGAGCGTGCCGAATGCCAGAGAAGACTTCCCCGAGCCCGAGACCCCCGTGAACACTACGAGCGAATCGCGAGGAAGCTCGACGTCGACGTCCTTCAAGTTGTGTTCGCGCGCACCGCTGACACGAACGAAGCCGGGCCGGATGAGTGGGTTCGCGACGGACCGGGTCGCATTACGACGAGCCATTTACACGATCTGCGCTGCGCATCGACGATAACAATGGGTCTTGGATGCTGACATAGAAACGTCCCGATGCAAAAAACATAAGTGTAGCTCGTCGATGCCGCATGGCAGCAGTCATTTGCTGAGCCGGCGTCCGGCTCTGGCCGGTTTCTTGCTCCGGTTTCCGTGGGCTCGCTGCCGCACGCGACAGGGGACGAGGATCTCATAGCGGAGGCGTTTACCAACTTCATCGTCACTGCTATCGAGCGTACCGTATCCGTCCAATCACCCGGCATCGAGGTCATCGGTCAACAGGAAGCTGACAGGGTGCACTACCTGATTTGCGATAACGGCAGCGATGCGCAGCTCGGCGAGCAGACCTCGGTCGTTCTCGAGGACCGCGTCGAGACGTTTCCCGGTGCTACCTTGGACGTGTGGTTTGCATATCGGATCATTGAGCGCCATGGCGGCAAGTGACGTACGCTCCCATGACGGATCGCCGATGCTGTGTGAACGTTCAGCTGCCGCTATGAAAGGCCGCTCACTGACTCAGATGCAATAGTCCCGCGATGCTGGCAATCAGCTCTCGTGCCTCTGTAGGCTTGGACAGGTGCATATGAAACCCGGCCAGCAGCGAGCGTTGCCGATCCTCGGTGCGGGCATAGGCAGTAAGGGCGATCGCAGGCAATGGCCTCGAACGGGATTTGTCCAACTGCCGTACCCGGCCGATGAGCTCATAGCCGTTGACGTCGGGCATCCCGATGTCACTGAGCAGCAGATCGAAATGCTCCCTGGAAAGCAGCTCGAGCGCTTCCGCCGCGCTCGACGCACAGACCGGGATCGCTCCCTGCCCATCGAGAATACGTGCAACCAGAGCCCTGCCGTCCTGCTCATCGTCGACAACCAGCACACGAATTCCCTCCAGGCGGGGAAGCTCGGCCTGATCGAGGGAAACCGTCGTTGCCATTCGTGTCGCGGAGGCCGCCTTTCCCTCACGGACATGAGAGATCGGAAGCGCGACGATGAAGGTGCTCCCCAGATTCTCACCGGGACTCTTCACGCGTACCGAGCCACCATGTAACTCAACCAGACTTTTCACAATGGACAGACCGAGTCCCAACCCACCGAACTTGCGGCTGGTGCCCGGATCCGCTTGCCGGAATCGATCGAAGACATACGGGAGAAACTCATCCCGAATACCAATTCCGCTGTCCTCGACCGAAATCTCGACGTGGGAGTTGACACGTTCGAGCACCACCTGCACGCGGCCGCCGCTCGGTGTGAACTTGATTGCATTCGACAGCAGATTCCACAGAACCTGCTGCAATCTATTCGGGTCGCCGCGAACGAGCCCGATCCGGGAGTCCAACAGCGGTAGAAGGCGGATGTTCTTGGCTGCCGCGGTCTGCAGGACCGACTCAATGGCCTGTGCCACCACGTCGTGCAGGTATAGCGGCTGAACCTCGAGGTGGATCTTTCCCGAGATGATCCGGCTCATATCCAACAGATCATTGACGATCTGCGTCTGGATACGGACGTTGCGCTCGATAGTTTCGAGGCCCCGCTGGTGGTCCTCCGGACGAGCCCTTTTCTCGCGCAACAGCGTGGCCCACCCCTGAATGGCATTCAGCGGAGTGCGCAGCTCGTGCGACAGTGTCGCCAGGAACTCATCCTTCACGTGACTCAGGCGCTCGGCTTCGGAGCGCGCCGCTCGCTCCGATTCCAACAGAGAATCCCGCTCGGAAACGAGCTTGGACAATTCGATCTCGCGCTCCTTCAGCGCACGTTCCGCACGACGGCGTCCCGTAATGTCGTGGGCGACTTTGGCAGCACCGATAATGAGTCCGGAAGAGTCCCGTATTGGAGATATCGTCAAGGAGATCTCGACGAGCTCTCCGTCCTTGCGACGACGAATGGTCTCATACCGCTCGATGCGTCCGCCCTGGCGCAACTTGGCCAGAATATCGACTTCTTCGTATTGCAGGTCCTGGGGAATGATGCGAGTAATCGACTGCCCGATCATCTCCGCAGCGGAGTAACCGAAGAGCTGCTCGGCCGCTGCATTCCACGAGGTGACGACTCCTTCGAGGGTCTTGCTGACAATGGCGTCCTCCGAAGATGCCACGATCGCCGCCAACAGCGCACTTACCCGCTCTGGATCTTCTTCCGTGTTCAGCTTCGTCTCGGACATAATTGAGGCGGGCGCCACACGGGGCGACCGCATGGGAGCCGCCGGACGCATTTTCACTTCCGTTAAGCAGTCTGGATGGGGAAGCAAGCTCTATTCCCACCGGGAGTCAAAATGCCCTGCGGGATGCCCAACATAGGCCGGGAAGGCGCGGGCACGGGGAGTCGCAATTTCCGAGGACTCCCCATGCGAAAGGTGACCGGCTCCGGGTGCGGCCCTCACCTCACCTCGATTCGCCGCGGTTGTGCTTTAGGCTGCTTCGGAATGACGACTTCCAGCACCCCCAGGCGTCCCGATGCGTTCACGTTCTCCGCATCCACGGTATCGGGCAGAATGAACCGCCGGTGGAAACGTCCCAAGGGCCGCTCGATCCGCTGCTGCTGCACCTGCTCGGCCGCTCGGGTCTCCACCGCTTTTTCCTCGCGCCGGGCCCCGGAAACGGTCAACACTCCGTTATCCAACGTAATCTCGACATCCTTCGGCTCGACCCCCGGTACATCCAACAGCAGCTGGAACCGGTCGCTATATTCGCGAACATCGACTGCCGGGCTCCACTGCGCAGTGGCGCTGCTGCTTTCCCCGTCATTCAGATTGCCAAAAACCCGGTTGATGTCCTGCTGCAGTTGGGAGACGACATTCCAAGGCTCATAACGCGTGACGGACATGGCCAAACCCTCCAGGTTGTAAGTTGACAACAGCGTGGCCTCTCGATGCGAGTCGGATCGAGAGCTCATCACCCCACGCCCCGCATATAGGGGCGCCCCAACATCCTTCAAGTCACCCGCCCGGGC
>Ga0070713_100003359_pt1 | contig 10564 bp, 18 predicted proteins | sample LARL82metaG_FD_65465 | JGI IMG/M metagenome (GOLD analysis project Ga0070713, IMG submission 65465) | Corn, switchgrass and miscanthus rhizosphere microbial communities from Kellogg Biological Station, Michigan, USA - LAR L8-2 metaG | ecosystem: Host-associated > Plants > Roots > Rhizosphere ... | reverse complement strand
CAACAATAGAAGATGCTATAAATTGGGTTGCTGATTTCTCTGGAAACTCACCCCTTACCCGGACTAAGAAAAAGTCTGAATCCTAGCCGTGGTCTTCTTTCCAATTGTTTATTTGTTGGATGTTGGCCATTTTAGCGGTGCGTGAATCAACCTTAAAAGTAATCCAGCGATGCTTAAATTTACGAAAACACTCCCGGAACATCCCAACGTTTTGGGTAGGGTTCCCGAACACAAACAACATCGCGCCAGGTGTCGTCATGGCTCCCTCTATAACCTCCCAAATGATATTGGGGATGCCTGAAGCTTCATCAAAGATAGCAATGACATTTTCTGCGTGCATACCCGCAAAGGCTTCGGAGCGGTGCTCTGACCACGCAATAGCGGCGGCAAACCATGTAGAAGGATGCTCTTTGAAATAAAAACGGGTCGCTGTCCACTCGAACCAGCTTCTATTGATGGCCAAATTGTGCCAGTAGGAGAGTTCACGCCAGGTTTTAGTTAGTAGCTGGTTTTGCGTATTAGCGGTCGTGATGCCCTGTGGATGGGCACGGGTAGAGTAGAACCACAAAATAAGCCAAGAGGTAAGAGCGGACTTCCCTACGCCGTGTCCAGACGTTGTAGCAAAGCGGATAGCGGTAGTGATTTCAGGGTCTTTTTCCCTTAGCTTGACCTCATTCCCCAACTTGATGAGAAAATCTTTTTGCCAAGTATCAGGGCCATCATGTTTTTCAAGAGGGCTGCCAGGCTCACCCCATGGGAAGGCGTACATCACAAAGCCATATGGATCATCGTAAAATTTAACAATGTCTTGAACCATATCCATCATTTTGATTCGACCACCGGAACCCTGCGTCTTGCCTTTTCAATAGCTGAACCAATAGATAGGTCGCCGGAAATGTCCACCTGTTGAGATGACTTATCAGACCAACCGTGAATATTGCCCGTTAGCCATTTAAACATTGGGGTATTATATTTTTCCTTTGTAAGGGCTTGCCTTCCCTCATCTTCCCACCATGCCTCAGATAGCGTCTCTCCCGCGCGTATGGCGTCGGAAAAGTCAGGATGAACTTTCATCCACTCATAAAGGGTATCCTTATGAACGCCAAGGGTAGCGGCTACTTTTGTCTTGCTATACCCCTGTGCCATAAGCTCAAGGGTTATCACTATGAAACCAGGTGTATATTTTGTAGGTCTACCGCCAGCCAAATTAATCTATCTTTCCGCTATAGGTTGATTTCGTGGCTGCTTTTATACCCCACATGACCGATTCCTCAAGCTTAGTTTTGGCAAGGGAAATTTCACGAAGGTTGCTAAAATTCTTCATGTGTTTCTTATCAACAGTAACATCAACAACGTTCATGGATTTTTCATAAAGGAACTCTAATTCCTCGGCCTTCTCTTTAATGGATCTCATGAGTTCCATTGTTTCGGGTGGATTAACCATGGGTTCTTTACGGTATCTATCTATAGTCATTTTTTATCCCTTATTTAAACGGTAGACCCCTAGGAAAATTATTTTTAATTTCATTTAAAGACATAATTTCGTCTTTCTCTGTCCTGATCGACCATCCGCCTATTAGGTTGTGCCGTATCATGATTTTAAAAGGGTTAATCTTAATATTTAATTTATAAATGTGTACTTTTATCGTGTCTGGATGGGGTTTATGGTGGCCTAAACGGCTATATGAGGCATGATTGTTTTGATAAATGAAATTATAAAGAACGTCTTGATTTATCATATTTCCTGTATTCAGGTTCTTTGAAAGCAAATAGAAAATTTCATTTTGCAGAGCGGTTAGCTGAACAACGCGCTTTTCACATGAACTAATAATACGCCCTGTCGAGGGGTAATAAGTAAAGATTGGGTGTGTTATTGGATTTCTTTTATTTCTATCCAGGATGCAAGAAAACAGTAGGTCATATTTTTTGATTGTGTCTGTCGGGGCATTTTCGTAAGACTCTAATAATGATTTGATCGAATTCTGTATGTTTTCCTCATAATTTACTTGCAAACATTTTCTCCAACTTAAAAACAATGTATACTTAGTTTAGTTAAAATTTTAGGATTGTAAATGGGTAATTAGAAGGAGATATTATGTGCGTTGTATGTAGTTTTACATTGATGTTGATTGGATTGTTTTGTCTTGGTCTTTCATTCTCACGAAAACTGAGGGTAAGAATAATTGATTGGCTTGATGGATAATAAGTGACCCGAAACGCAGGCAACGGGTCACTATCAAATCTATCATAGGAAAATAGGAGATGATACTATAAATCATAGCCCCTCAAATTTAGCAGCACAACCCCCAACTGTAAGTTGAATTTCCAAGTCTAAGGGTTCATAGCCTTTTGACGTTGCTATATCGTCCATTGATTTTATCATGGTTCCTATAGTCCCTAGAAGGGTTTTTATGAGGTCTTCATTAGATTTTGAATGTAAAAATAAATTCTTACCAATGCTGTGTGCCAATGCCTCAAAGACGCGTGTTCGAGACGGAGACAGTGAGTTAAGATAGCTTAATTTTTCCATACATTCATCAATGATTTCGTCTACCTTAGAAACATATATGTTGTTTCTGAATATGTCATATACGATTTTCTCATGCATCTCCATGTTTTTACTCCTAGTGAATTGTTTCTTTGAAATTTGCGACATCGTTCATGGGGACGGGATTTTCTATGCGGATTTCATCACCCTCAATCTCGGATGTTTGATTAATTCCTTGGCAAACGTTGTAAAGCGCAACGTCAATGAGGTGTTGAAGATGTTTTTCACTAGAAATCGAAAAATAAATTGACCTACCCAGAAAATACGATAATACACCTTGCACAACATTGTTGGGGAGACCGTCGAAAATATCACCAATCGTATCGACAAGAGGCATGGGAAGCTCGCCAAGCTTGCTGCCGATGATGTGATTTTTAGGATTGTAGATATACCCCATGCGCAAAAAAAGGCTATCTAGTACACGTCTTGCTAAGCTTTTATCAATCATGCTGCTTTTAACCCTTCCGCTGATTTTCTAGGTACTGGCTTTGAAACCTCGTCATACCCATAGTTGCTTAACCAGCCCCGCTTTTCAAACCAAGTTGTAGGCAATTTGGTATACAAATCTTGAGTTGTGTTATAATCCCTCCCCCTTGCACTGCGGATTAACCTGGCTCTTTGATTGGCATAAGATTTAGCTTTATAAAGCAGATTTTCAAAACTGGCATGCTGGCGAGCATTGCAAAAAGCTACAAAAGAATCCTGCTTGTTTTCCTTTCTCGGATAAGCATCCCACCATTCCTCAAATTCTTTTTTATAAAACGATTTAATCTCAGAGTGGAGAGCCTGTGAATCATTTTTTGTTTTATGGGTATTATATATATAATCATTATATTCATAATGGGGTGCACGTGGTGCACTACCTAAATTGAGTTTTCTATCTTGTTCGGGCGCCTTGTTTTCGTGTCGGGGTGCACGTGGTGCACTATCTGTGTAAACTCTCTCTCCATTATTGATTTTATTAGCATTAATCATGTAGACAACGGATTTTGTTTGAAACCCATAATGGCGCGTGAGGGCGATTAACAACCCCTTATCCTTTAAGATTTTAAGATTATAAATTACACAACGCCGCGAAAGTTTTGTGTCCTTTGCCAAATCATCTATCGAACGATATGCCCTGCATTCGCCTGGACGGCAAAAACGCGCCAAGGCAAGAAGGATCAATTGTTGGGTAGATGTAAAGTTGTCTGTGGTGTCGGCGTAGATTTGATCTTCGATTGAATTTTGCACGTTTTTTTCCCTCTAAGTTAATTTTTTTTAAACTAGAAGGAAAAAGACCCTTGTATTTTTCATAAGGATTTGTTATTACCAAGTCATGTGAGTGGCTTGGTGGGTCTTTTTCCTCCTCGACATGTTAAAAACGCTCTGGTTTTGGATTGCCAGGGCGTTTTTTTTACCCTACGATTCGGATGATATTTTAGAAAATAGCCTCCATTCATTAAAATTGTTCCCAATGTGCTTTAGCAAGCGTCATTTTGTCAACAATATTTAGATTGATTTCCCAAATTAAACAATATAATTTCTGGGAGAGTCACTTTTTCCTAACTTGTTTGTTTCCTAAAGTGGCTCAAATCTTCTTGTTGATAGTATAAATAGGGTGCCGTAAAGTCTTCGATGCCTTATTTATATTTCTACCATGCAACGAAAAACAATAAAAAACATTTGATTTCTAATTTGATCTAGTATATGTATATCTCGTAATCATCTTTTTAAGATTATTTTGGGATGGTTACATGTTTGTTACTTTCTTTTGATGCTTAAGGGCACCCCTAAAAAGGTGTCCTTTTGTATTTTTACCCCCCCACAATCTGAAACAATGCCCTAACCCTAGGAGACATATGATGTAATTATTTATAATTATTCATAGTTTTTTATGTTGATTTATGTTTTCTTATGTGTTTTTATAGTCATGTAAGCACGAGCTTATAACTTTTCAAAAGGAGTTACAGACATGACAGAGATACTAACGTTTGAAGAAATTCAACAGAACAAGACTAAAGAACTTACACAAGAAGAATGGAATAAACACGAAAAATGGATGGACGACCTTATAGCGTCCGCTAAAACTTTCCGTGAAAACAATCCGGTAATGGAAAGTTGAGGAGAGAGACTATGGCTATTCACGATAAAGATTACGGGAAATTATTTGGGGTTAGAGAATATCTGGTAGACGGGATAATGAGGGTTGATCCAGAAATTCTTATTAAAGAGACAAATTTTGTGTCCAAATTAGTCGAGCACCAATCATTTGATTACATCGACATAAGCATGGAAACACAAAACCTTAGTTTCTTTCCATCAAGAAAGCTTGCTGAGGACTACCTAGATGCCATTTGCAAGCCCACACATTAAATGCAACAATTTTATTTAGTTCATCAAAAGAAAGTAAGGAGAGATAAAATGATTGTCAAAAAAAACGAGGATAACGAGGCTGCTACCCTTTGGAATAAAGGAATAAGCCTAGAGACGGCTTCAGAGTTCGTAACAAAAAAACATCAAGAGAATCTTGCAAGGGAGAAAGAAGATAGGCGTTTAAGCCTCCTAGAAATAATCTCAAAGCAAGAAAATAATTTTTCATTCAATGAGGACATCCCCCTTCACTCAAAGCAAATGTGGAACGGCAACGAGTGGGTGCCGCTCTGTCTGTCTAAAGCCCACCAAAGAATAAAAGCTGATCCAGATTACGAGCTTGTCTTAAGGATGTATTCTCAATGCACAAATCAACCCGAATTCGGGGAAGTCCTGAATGGTTGGCGCAAAATTGACAGCGAATATCTAAGAGACGCCCTAGGGCGGTTATCAGATTTAGACTCCGTAAATTGTAGCTGTTGTTCACCCAAATATTCCACAAGAGAAGTCCTTGAAGGAGACATCAAAGCCCAAGAACAACGTGACCCGTGGTTCAGAAATAAACAAATGAGGAGAGCATAAATGCTTACACCTGAACAAATCGAAAACAGAAAAACGGGCATAGGAGGGTCTGACATCTCTAATATCTTAACGGGATCTGAAGAGTTGAAAGTTAAGCTGCCTGACTGGAAAACCCCCCTTGAGGTTTACAAGGAAAAAATAGGAGAGTTTGAGGAAGAGGACATAACAAGCAACCGCTATTTACAAAAGCAAAGATATTTTGATGTCGGAAACAAGGTTGAGCCATACCTACGCAGCTATTATGAAAAAGCAACTGGTCATAAGGTAGAGCACACGGACGTCATGAGGCGATGTGAGGCAAACCCCTTTATGATTGCCAATATTGACGGCTACGTAAGGTCAGAAGACGTAATTGTCGAATTTAAAAAAGCAAATAATTTCATGAAAAAATATTGGGGAGATGAAGGAACCGACGAAGTACCCCCTCAATATCTTTTTCAAGGTTCCCATTATTCATGCGTTTGGAAACCAAAGCGCGTAGATATCGTCGTTAGTTTTCTTGATGAGACGGCAGAAGAAATCATACTGAAATTTGACCACCCAGAAACTATAGAGTTTTTAATAAGCAGGGACTTTAGGATTTACCATTACTACCCCCAACCACAGCTAGAGCAACACCTAGTCGAAAAAGCAAAAGACTTTTGGTTTAACAACGTAATATCCCGTGTTCCACCGCCACCTATTAACGCCAGGGATGCAATAGCCATGTTCCCTATAGATGATAAAAAGGTGAAAATAGCAACAGACGAAGAATTAGAAATTGTAATGAAATTTCAAAACATAAAAGAGAAGATTAAAACCTATCAAGAAAGTGAAAAAGATTATAAAAAAGACATACTGCTTTTATTAGAAGGTGCTGCTATACTATTGGATAAAGGAGGAGAAAAGCTTTTAAGCTGCACTCACTCCAACGTATTAAATGAAGAGGCTTTTAAAAAAGAACATCCCGAACTTTTTGCAAAACACTCTAAATTAGATAAAACTTCTTTGAAAAAAGAAGAACCCATACTTTATGGAAAATTTACCGAGAAATCCAAATCACCAACTTTGAGGATGATATAACATGACTAATAATTTGATAGAATCAAACAAAACAAATGGTTTTGAAATGCGACCAACAAATCTAGGGGAAGCCATGGAACTTGCTAAGATGATAGCTGAAAGTTCTATAGTTCCAAAGGATTTTAAGTCGAAGCCTGGTGATGTTCTTGTAGCTATTCAAATGGGCGCAGAAGTAGGCTTGCAGCCCCTCCAATCAATACAAAGCATTGCTGTTATTAACGGTCGCCCAACAATTTGGGGTGATGCCGCTTTAGCCCTTGTAATGAAACATCCCGATTTCGAGAACATTATTGAAAGCATTTCTGAAGATTTACAGAAAAACCATAGGGCAAGTTGTACAATCTTACGCAAAGGTCACGAACCATATACCACAGAATTCACCGTTGAAGATGCTAAAAAAGCTGGTCTTTGGTCAAAAGACATATGGCAAAAATATCCGAAAAGAATGCTGCAAATGCGCGCCCGAGGTTTTGCATTACGGGACAAATTCCCAGACGCGCTGAAAGGGCTATCTATAAGAGAAGAAGTTTTAGACTACGAGGAAATACAAAGTTCCAATGGGATTTCTTACGCACAGGAAAAGAAAAACAACGCAAAACTTACGCAAGCCGACCACTTTGCAAGCATGCTCAAACCAAAAGAGGTTGAGGATGCACAAGTAATAGAAGCAGCTTTTGAAGAGGAAGTAACGATAAAAGAACCTGAGGAAAACAAACCATTTTTGAGTCAATTATTTGTCGATCAATATCAAGCCGACAAACTTAAAAAACTTTTAAAAGACGACCAGGGCAGGTTAACAAGAGTTCTTCAATGGGCGGGCGTAGAAAAAGTTGAAGATATGCCATTATCATTTTACAACGCTACAATGGATAAACTCAGAGAAGAGCAAGGAAACGTGGTGAAACAGGAGCAACAAGAGAAGGTAGCGTAAGAACAATAAAATTGTAGATTGATTTTACTTTGTTTTTTTGTTATAAGGGCGTGGGCGTCCATTTATTGGGCAGCCCACCATAACTAATAAGAATAAAAAAAATGAACAAAGAACTTTTTAAATCAATTCTGAATCAGGCTATGCATGTCATCATAGAGACAGAGGCTAACAAAAACTACGAGCTGAACGATGCTTTTTATGATTTCTACGAGGATTTAGCACCCGTTGTGTTTCCGACGACGTATTCAGAGCAAAGGCTAAAATCCCCAGGGTTTAAACTCTACGTCCAGCAAGTCTTAGACTTAGTTTATGAACTCAACATGACGACAGAGGCCAGGAATAACAGGAAAGAGAAAGCGTTTGATGTTCCTATCAAGGTTGCAAACAACGTTTTGAACTTTAGCGATTTTAGGAAACTAAAAAATGGTAAGTTCTCAAATGGTGTCAGAGCGATTAAAACAAATTGAAAAACTATGCGAATATGAATTGCATAAGCAAACCTCTAAACGACGCATTTTTCCTGTATATTTTTCTGATAAACTCCCCCTCTATCAAGACGAAATAAGGTTTTTAAAAGCCTTATTTCTTTCTATGCATAAAGAAAGAAAACCAGAAATCAAAGGATAACAAACATGATGAAAATATTATACCTAACCTCAGCATATATATTTTTTATGGGCTTATTGTGTCTAGGTGTCATGCTTATAGACAAAAGAATGAATAAAAGGTTTAAAAATGGATATTATAGATTCGACTAATTCTATCTTACCATTTTCTATGGAATTCATCCCCTATATGACCTGCTGTCAAATTTAAATAAATAGCAGTGGTCTCAAGACTATCATGTCCCAAAATTCTACTAACAGCCGCCAATGATATTCCCTTTTCAAGGGCTGACGTGGCAAATGTATGGCGTAGAACGTGAGCCGTAACAGGTACCGCTATTCTAGCTTTGTTTGCCACTTCTTTCACAACATACTGAGCCATTCTTTTTTTGACAAACCATTTCTCGTTGATTGCAAAATAATGCTCTAGCAAAGCCTGAAGCCTCCGAGACAATGGAACTATTCGCTTCTTAGACATCTTGCCGTATAATCCGCCCTTACCTGATATCTTTAATGCCTTTTCTTGCCACATCATATTTTGAGGAGTTAAGCTACACAGCTCACCCACCCTAAGACCAGTATCAAGAAGCGTCCACACAATCAATTTCTCTTGCATCGTTTCGCAAGCATTCGACATACGGTCGGCATCCTCCGCACGCAGGGGTTCCTTTACAAAATTATAAGCCATTAATGATTTCCTTTTTGCATATGTTTTTATTGTTGTTGCAAAAATTGCACTTTCCTATATACGCAAAAAGGAAACAAAAGTCAAATTCCAATACGGTATTGGTCACTTATCCCAAATGTGGGAAAAGGGGTATTTTTGGAGATTGCATAAATAGTAGTGGAAAGTGCAATGGGTATGCGAGAAATGGGAAGCGACCACTCCCCATCACTCTTTGGACAAAAACGTAACATCCCAATAATATCATGGAGATTAATAAAAGCAATCACCAAGAGGCCGGGGAAATATTTTTGGGGTAACTCGTCATATAATGGCTATTTTACAACGAGTGAATATCTTCGCTTATAGCCTTGCCAATCCCATCACTAATAGCCTTCGACAAATCGGATTCGGATACATAAATTTTTACGAAAAACCAAGGGTTAGAAATAACATAAGGAATATTTAATTTATAAAATCTAATTAGATAATGTGGAAATCCTTCGTCAAGTATTACGTCAATCAAAATATTTTCTATCCTAAATATCGATTTTAAATTACTAATAAAAGCCTCATGATTTAATATATTACTCATTTTATGACAATTCCTTAGAGGGAGGATTTAAATCAAATAAAGGCCAATTCCCGTTAAAATGGGCATTGATTTTAGACATTATAATTACTTGACTCCTATATTATAGCGTGTTCTCATTAATGAGTAAGGGTATCGCTTCATGCGGGACTCTTACACTATAAAAGGAGAAACGAAATGGGCTATGGCGTTCTAATAACATTTGTTACCCTCTTAGTTTGTTTATCTGGTTGCGCAACTGTCGAGGTTGGAAACTCTCCATGGGACCCCAGGATTACGTGTGAATAGACGCAGCACCTCTCATAAGGTCTCTTATGTGGTACTCTTTTTCAGTAGTCATTGTTTTTAATTCTCGACCACAACAGTCGCAAACAAAATATTCAACTTTAGTCATATGTCGAAATTCTCCTTATTTTTCGACACATTATCTTTAAGCAAAAGGTATTTTGCCGTAGCAAGCGTCAGGCTATTAAGATATGGGTCTAAATTTACTCTAATAACGCCAGATTTAGCAGATTCGATCATTCCTATGAGCCTTTGCATCTCAATCTTCAATGATTCCTCTTCATTGGCCATATCATATTTTCCTTTTCCTATGCCATAATACCCATGAGGGCGTAAAGATTAACTTTCAAGGTTTCTTTTAAAAGTGACGCCCTCTTTATTATTCTCACTCTCCCTGTCCAAGGAAGTCAGCCCACGAAACCCACCCTAGATCTCGATATACTTTATTTGGATGCCAAGGTATGTTTGGGTTTCTTTTTGCCATTCTGTTATATAAACTCCATTGGTTTTGAGATTTAAGATTGAGTTTATGAACAATTTTTTTTGCTTCTTCATAAGACAAATGTTTTTTGTTGCTATATGTTCTTTCGTAACCTAGAAAGTGCATCCAACTAATCCAACCCCTACCTTTGTAAACATAATTGGGTACTCTTGGAATATGATAAGGGATTTGTCCTGTTCTTGCTAAGACGCTCCATTCTCTTTCATTATTAATATTAAGTCCTAATGCATATTTTCTAGCTTCTTCATATGAAGTCCCCGTACGAATGCCTCTTTTGTTATTGCGATAACCTAGCCAATCTCCCCAATCTTTCCAAATATCTTTATAAAATGTTTGAGGACTAGCAGGAATATTAAATGGAATCTTACCCTCCTTCTTAGCTTGATTGTATTGGCTAGCAGACCTCAGATTTAAAGAACGTATAAAATCTCTAGCCTCTTC
>Ga0070713_100003357_pt1 | contig 10568 bp, 9 predicted proteins | sample LARL82metaG_FD_65465 | JGI IMG/M metagenome (GOLD analysis project Ga0070713, IMG submission 65465) | Corn, switchgrass and miscanthus rhizosphere microbial communities from Kellogg Biological Station, Michigan, USA - LAR L8-2 metaG | ecosystem: Host-associated > Plants > Roots > Rhizosphere ... | reverse complement strand
ATGCGGGATCCCGCCGGCGGGCGCAGGTCCGTTCCGCGGAGCGGGCCGCGTCGGCCGGCCAGCCCCGCCATCGCTGCCGCGTGTGCGGCAAGACCGACCTGTCCAACCCGGAGCTCGATTTTCGCTATTGTTCCCAATGCGCCGGGGAGGCGTGCTACTGCTCCGAGCATATTCGGAGTCATGAGCACGTCGGGGCCGGCGAAGAGAGCTCGACCTTGGCGTGACGCTTCCTAGCGTCCCTGGCGGCCGGTATCGTCCCTTGATATGCCAGCGCAAAGTCCTTCCGGAGGCGCCTCGACCTTGAAACTCCCCCCTGCTCGGCGCGCGGACTGGCCGGGGTTGGTGGCTGGCGCCCTGCTCGCGGCCGGGACATTCGCGGTCTACAGCCGCACCTTTTCCGTTCCGCTGCTTTTCGACGACGGCGCTTCGATCACGGACAACCCCTCCATCCGCCGGCTCTGGCCCCTTGCGGCGGTGCTGTCGCCTCCCAACGGGGCCGGAGTCGGTGGAAGACCGCTGCTCAATCTCACCTACGCCTTGAATTACGCGTTCGGCGGCACGGCGGTCGCCGGCTATCATGCGGTCAATCTGATGATCCACGTGCTGGCCGCCTGGACGCTCTTCGCGCTGGTGCGGCGCACCCTGCTGCGGCCCGTCCTTGCGGAGCGCTTCGGGCCGGCCGCCACCCCCTTGGCGCTGGCCGTCAGCGCGATCTGGGCCTGGCATCCGGTGCTCACCGAATCGGTGACCTACCTCTCGCAAAGGGCCGAATCGCTGATGGGGTTGTTCTACCTGCTGACGCTCTATTGTTTCGTGCGGGGTGCGGAGACCAAGACGGGCGACAAAGGCGGCCGACGCATGTGGTTCGCCCTTTCGGTCCTGGCGTGCCTGGCGGGGGTTGGCAGCAAGGAGGTGATCGTCACCGCGCCGATGATGGCGCTGCTCTACGATCGCACGTTCATCTCCGGCGGTTTCTCCGGCGCCTGGCGGCGGCATTGGCCGGTTTATTTGGCGCTGGCCTCCACCTGGCTTCCGCTCGGCTGCCTCATGGTTGGGCTGCACCATCGGGGCGTGGGCTTTGGCCAGGGGATTGCCTGGTGGGCCTATGGATTGACCGAATGCCGCGTGGTCGTGAAATACCTCCTTCTCGCCTTATGGCCGAAGCCGCTGATTTTTGATTACGGGCTCTACGTGCCCGCCGTGCCGTCCGAGGTCGGCCCCTATGCGCTTGTCCTGGCTTCGTTGCTCATCGCCACGGTCGCCGCCTTGCGGCGATGGCCGGCGGCGGGCTTCGCGGCCTGCTGGTTCTTCTTGATCCTGGCTCCGACTTCCAGCGTGGTTCCGGTGGCCACGCAACCGATGGCGGAAAATCGCCTGTATTTGTCGCTGGCGGGCGTCGCCTCATTCGCGGTGCTCGGAGCCTTTGCCTTGGCCGGGCGCCGGAGTCTGCCGGCTTTCGTCCTCGCCGCCGCCGGCTTGGGGCTGGGCGCCGCGCAGCGCAACCGGGACTACTCGAGCGAGGAATCCATCTGGAGAGATACCGTCGCCAAGAGCCCGGCCGACCCACGGGCGCACAATAACCTGGGCAACGTCTGGCTGGAGATGCCGGGGCGGCTGGGTGATGCGATCGCCGAGTTTGAAGAGTCGGTGCGCCTGAAGCCCGACTACGCCAAAGTGCACAACAATCTGGGCAATGCCTGGGCAAAGGTGCCGGGGCGCTCGAACGATGCGATCGCCGAGTTTGAAGAAGCGGTGCGTCTGAAACCGGATTTTGCCGAGGCCCGCAATAATTTGGGCAACGCATGGCTGAGTATTCCGGAGCGGCTGAATGACGCGATCGCCCAATTCGAGGAGGCGGTGCGCCTGCAGCCGGATTATGCGGATGCCCATTACAACCTCGGCACCGCCTGGACGAGAATACCCGGACGGTTGAATGACGCGATCGCCCAATTCGAGGAAGCGGTCCGCCTGAAGCCGGATTATGCCGAGGCGCACAACAATCTGGGCACCGGTCTGTCGAACGTGCCGGGGCGGTTGAATGAAGCGATCGCCGAATATCAGGTGGCGATTCGCCTGAAGCCGGATTATGCCCAGGCCCGTTTCAACTTGGCGCTTGCACTCCTCAAACGGCCCGGCCGCGGCGATGAAGCCAAGGCGCAGCTCGAGGTCGTCTTGCAGCTTGAGCCCGGGAACGGCCCCGCGCGCCAGATCTTGGCCAGGATTCAGGCGGCCCAGCGCTGAGTGGACATCATAAGGCCATAGGTCCGATCCCACGCGTGAAGGTTATGCCGGCGGCTTCGGATCGGCTGGCCCTGCGGCTCAGGATCGCCGCGCGATCCAGAACCGGCAGTCATCTGAAAATGAGATGACGGCCGGCCGCTCCTTCGCAAGGGCGGCGCGCATTGCATCAAAGGTGTGCGCCCAGCCGGTGGCGGCGAGGTCTTCCAGGATTTCAAGCCGGTCCGGCAGATGCATGTACGTGCGGCCCGCCTCGTCCGCAAAGTACCGGTCGCCGTATTCGAGGAGCCGCGGATCCTGTTCGCCGCGCTCCCATCGCTGCGCCTCATGCCGCCAATGCGCGCTTTCTCCCGGGGTTGCGTCCCGGTCGTGGGTCGTGAAAAGCAGGGTCGCGCCGGGGATGCAGATTCGATGCAGCTCGCATAGAGCTCTTCGCCGTTGGTTGCGGCCTGGAATCTGCATGAGCCCGTTGAACATGAAGAGGGCGCCCGCAAAGGATTCATCGGGCAAGGAGGGCCCCGAGCAGACTGCGTTGTCCGTTGCCGGAGACGCGCCGAGGTTCGTCGCATCGGCGTGGAGGAAGCGGATCGCCCTTGCGCCCCGTTCGCAGGCGAGGCTCCTGGCCTGGTCGACGAGCTCCTCGGCAAAGTCAAAGGCCGTCAGCCGGCGAAAGCCGAGCTGCCAAAGACCGAGGGTGACGCGGCCGGCGCCGCAGCCCGCCTCGACCAACGGCGCCGCGCGATCCGGAAAGAAGCGTTCGATCAGGATTCGCTCCGACTCCCAGAGGCCGAGCTCGTGGGCTGCGCGCGTGTAATGCACCACGGCGAGGATGTCGTTGAAATCGGCGCGAACGATTGCCGGTGAGATCCGCTGGATGGGATCGCTCATCTGGTTTCCACCTGAACCCACCGGCCGAATGCATTTGCGCCGAGGAGAAACAATGCGGCTCTCCTTTTCACAAATCTTCCAAACCAAGCTTTAGCAACGGTCACTTTGCGCTAAGCCCTTGATCGGCCCTCTCACGGTCCGATCAGAAGCCGGATCTCATCCAAGATCTTCCCCAGCGGCGCCGTTTTTTGGAGATAGCCCGCCACCTTGCCGCTCAAAGTCTCGCGGACGACCTTGGCGTCGATGAACACCCCGGTCAGGAGCACCATCGGCGTGTCCGGAAGGGTCGCCTTTAATTGGTTGATCATGTCCAGGCCGTCCGAGTCCTCGAGTTGCAGGTCGGAGATCACGAGCTGCGGAGGGTCTTTCGCGACCAGGCGCTGCGCCTCGACCGCCGTGGGCACGGCCGATACCCGGTAGCCGCTGCCTCCAAGGAATTGCCCCAGCAATTCGCGGATCTCGGGTTCGTCGTCGACGATCAATATGTGTTTCTTCATGAAATGGATTTTTAGATGGATGCGATGAACGGCATGAGGTGGGCTGAGCTTAGGTCGGGATCTCCTGGATGACGGCGATTCCCCCCACGACCTTGTCCCGGTCGCGCAGCGGAAACATGGTGAAACGGACGGGGATCCGGCGGCCGTTCCGATCCTCGATCGTGGCGGGTTTGTCCCGCAGATCCCGCCCTTCGGCCAGGGCCTGGGCCAGGGGGTCGGCGATCTTCGACCTGGCGCCAAGAGGGTCCTCCTGCAACCGCACGATCCGCGATAGCGGCGAGTTGATCAGTTCCTGCAGTTCCCACCCGGTCAGGTGCACCACGGCGGGATTCACCCGGGAGATGTTCATGGCCTTGGTGAAGACGAACACAAGATCGGCGATGGAGTTGATGATCAGCTGGTCGTAGCGCAGCTGGTGCTCGAGCGCCTGGTTCGCCCAGCGGCGCTCGAGGTTCTCGCTCGTGAGCTTCGTGTTGGCGGCGGCCACCTCGGCCGTGCGTTCCCGCACGGCGGCCTCCAGCAGCCGGTTCTTTTTCAGGGTTTCCTGCATGAGCAGGAACGACCGCGTCAGGTGGCCGATCTCGTCGTTCCGGCGCGGCGGGACGATCTCGCAGTCGAGGTTGCCGCGGGCGATCTCCTGGGACACGGTGGCGAGCCTTTCCAGAGGCCGCAGCGCGAAACGGGTGGTGAGGAGTACGATGGCCAGGAGCAGCACCAGGGTGGCGCCAAGCGACACCTGGGTGATCCACCGGAAGGCGCTGACTTGCCTGAGGAACTCCGATTCCTTGTACCCGACGATCACCCCCCAGCCTCCGATCTCCACCGGCTTGTAGTTCTCGTGGATGCGCGCGTGGAAAGTATTTGAGAGGTAGGAGATCGAGCCCTGCCGCTTTGCCAGCACCCTCTGATAGATTTGGGCCAGCTCCGGGGTGCTCGTTTTTTGCGCGAGGCTGTCCATCGTCTCGGTGAAGACGTACTTCGGATTGGGATGGACGATCAGCCGTCCGTCCCGGGAAAAGACCAGCACGTAACCCGTGTCGAAAAACTCGTTTTCCTCGGTCAGCTGCTGCACCCAGCCCAGTTCGAGGCCGGCCGCCACCACGCCGGCCACGACGCGGCGGCCGCCGACGTTGCGGTAAAACGGCGCGGAGATCCGAACCACGTTCGCATTCGCCCCGCCTTGGTCGAAAAAGGGCTCGCTCCAGGTCAATCCGCCCCGTCCCAGCGTGTCGTTGTACCAGTCGCGGGTCCAATACCGGTAGCCCGGCGCCGCCAGGTCCCGCTCGACGAGGCGGCTGCCGTTCCGGTACAGATAGTGACCGAACCGCTCGATGTCCGGGCCGAGGGCGCGGGGCTCGAACGAGATGCTGAATTCGCAGAAGTTGGGGGTCCCCGCCATCACGTTGCGGGTGATCCGGTCCACTTCCGCGGGGCTGAGTTCGCGGTCTTCCAAATCCCGCGCGAGGTAGCGCACCGTGGTTTCGACCGAACGGAGCACATCCTGCAGGCCTTCGACCACCGCGATCGTCGCCGTCGCCGACTGCACCTCCGCCTGTTGCAGGACGATCCGCTCCGCCGCCCGGCGCTTGAGCTCCGAGACGAGGGGGACCGCGATGAAGCCCAGCAGGAGGATCGCGCCGGCAAGGCGGACCGGAAGCCGGTCAAGAAAGGATACGCGCATGGGGTCTAGAATTGAATTTTGAAGACGTCGGCGTTGTTGGGGAATTGGGAGAGCTCGGACAGCTGTCGTGTCGGCGGATCGTAAACCAGCAGGCCGCGCTCGGTGGCGATGAGCATGTAGGCGTCGCGTTCGCCGTCGCCCGGCAGGTCGCCCCAGGCTTGGCGTCGTCGGCAGATCATCACCCCGATCGGCATCGCCAGCGGCTTCCCGTGCTTCCGCTCCATCGCGAGGCTGGTGGCGACTTCGAGCAATCGGGCGTACATCTGGCCGTCATACCGGCCCGCGCGCGCGTGCCGCAGATCGATCCCTATGCCCGTGCACGTCGCCTCCAGCCAGGCCGCCAGCGTCGCGAGCGAGCTGCTGTTGAGCACCGCGTAATTCTCGTCGACGAAATCGACATCTTCCAGCCCGGCCACGCCTCCGTCCCGCAATTCGCGCAGGAAACTCAGGAAGCCGATCCTCTTCGCCTCGCCGTAATCGTTTCGCACCAGGTCGGGCAGCGGGAATTGGGGCAGGCGCAGGACGGGCTCGGCGCTCAGCAGGGAACCGGCCCATCCCAAAACCATCGCGGCCAGAAGGCGTTTCATGCTTCAAAGGTACAAGGCCGCCAGGCCGTCCCGATTGGGATAGCGGTCGAAGGGGACGATGCTTCCATTCTGCGGCTCGACCACGAAAAGGCCCTGGCTCGTCCCCACGATGACGACCGCGTGCATCCCGCCCGCCTCTATGTCTCCGAAGGATCGGTCGTTGAAAACCGTCGCCCAGCCGACGTAGAGCGAGCCTCGGGTCTCGCCGCCTTTTTGCGCCAGGAGATCGGCGAACGCGACGAAGCAGCGCGAGTACTTGTCGCAGTCGAAGAGCTCGTCTTCGTAGTGCATGTTGAGCGGCTTTTCCAGCTTCCGGAACCACTTCACGAAGGCGAGCAGCCATTGGTGATCCGGCCGCACGAACGTCAGCCGTGCGTAAGTGATGGGAGGCGGTTTGGCGGTCGCGCCCTTGAATTCGGCCATGACCTGTTGGATCGTCCACTGGGAGGTGGAGGGGCCCGCGACCCACGGGGGCGGCGGAGGCAGGGTGGTCATGGGCTGGCCGGCGAGGGCCGCCATGTTCGGCGCGATATGCTCGACCGGCGCGGACGCGGCCCAGACGTGGGCGCCGAACGCGAAAGCCAGGCCGACGGCCAGGCCGGCGCGAAGCGGAAGCGATCTCATCGCGCCAGCGCCGGGAAGAAGAGCTCGAAGGTGGTGCCTTGTCCCACTTGGCTTTCGACCTTCAGGAAACCGCCGTGGCTCTTCACGATGCCGACCGCCATGGAGAGCCCCAGTCCCGTGCCCTTTCCAAAGCCCTTGGTGGTGAAGAACGGATCGAAGATTTTTCCCAGGATGGCGGCCGGAATGCCGGTGCCGGTGTCGCGAACGAGGACATGCAGGCAAGGGCCGGCCTTCGTTCCGGGGTTCCGCTGGGCCAATTTTTCGTCCACGATGGCGTTGGCGATATGGATCTCGATCCGGCCGCCGCCGGGCATGGCGTCGCGGGCGTTGATGCAGAGGTTGAGCAGCACCTGTTTCACCTGGGTTGCGTCGGCCAGGATCGGCCACAGCGGCAGGTCCGCCGTCGCACTCAGTTTAATGCTCTTGGGCAGGGTGGCGTGGAGCAGGGTCCGCACGTCTTCCAGCAGTCCGGCCACGTCGATCTCCGTCCGCTCGCCCTCGGCGCCATGGGCGAAGGCCACGAGCTGGCGGACCAGCGCCGCCGCGTGCTCCGCGCTGTTGCGGATGCTTTCGATGAAGCGCAGATCCTGGGCTCCGGTCAGCCGACCGTGCAATATCTCCGTCGCAATCAGGATGGGCGCGAGGACGTTGTTCAAGTCGTGGGCGACCCCCCCCGCCAGCATGCCGATGCTGTCCAGGCGCTCCGCATGCAGAAGCTGGGCCTCGAGCTTCCGTTTCTCCGTGACGTCCGTGTCGATGATCAGGATGGAGCGCGGCCGTCCGTCGGGGCCCGGGACCAGGCTCCAGGTGGTCTCGATCTGCAGGATGTCGCCGTTCTTGGTGCGCTTTTGGAAATCGCCGCGCCATTCCCCATCGACCGCCAGCTTTTCACGGGCGGCCCGGAGGCGCTCCGGATCGGTGTGAAGCCCGATGTCGTCGAGCTTCCGCCCGTTGACCTCGGCGTGTGTCCAGCCGTAAAGGTGCTCGGCGCTCGCATTCCAGTAGGTGATGCGGTGCTCGGGGTCGGTGGCGATGATGACGTCGCGGGCTTTGTCGAGCAGCACCGCCTGCTCGCGCAGCTGATCCTCGGCCATGCGGCGGCCCTTGGCCTCGTCGCCCAAGGCCAGCGCCTGGCGGATGGCGGGGACGAGGCGGGTGGGGCGATCCTTGAGAACGTAATCGGCAGCGCCGCACTTGAGCGCCTGGATGGCCCGTTCCTCGCCGATGGTGCCGGAGATGAAAACATAGGGCTTGTCGGGGCACCGGGAGCGGGCGAGCTCGAGGGCGGACAGCCCGTCGAATCCCGGCATTGAAAAATCGGAGAGGATGAGATCGAAGCCGCCGCCTTCGAGGGCGGATTGAAACTCGGCGCGAGTCTGCACCCGCTGGATGCGGCACTGGGGCCATTCTTCCTGCACGACGCTTTCGATCAAGGCGGCGTCGAGGGCGGAATCTTCGAGATGGAGAAGGCGCATACGGGTGGGTAAGGCCGTCGGTTCTTTTCGCTAGCTTGAGTGGCCTGAGTTTTGATGTTCCCGCCGGACCTGATTGCGGGGCTCGTGAATCGAGCCGAGGTCTGGCAAGATCATTGCGATATGTAATACACTACCCTGATATTGAGGATTTTCCAGCATTCATTTGCATTTATATTTCTAATCGGCAGCCCGGCAACCACCCCGGCCGGCTGCCGGTTTAAAATGGGACTTGATTCGGGGCTGAGGAAGTTGCATCGATAGGTTGTCGATCGACAACCTATGCTCACGGAACGCCAGGAAACGATTTTGAACTTCGTGTCCGAGTATCAGGCAGCGCAGAGCGTGCCGCCCTCGACCCGAGAGGTCGCGCGCAAGTTCGGGTGCAGCCAGCAGGGCGCGGCAAAGCATCTGCAGGCGCTGGCCAGGAAGGGCCAGTTGGAGAAGCTGGTGGACGGCAAGTGGGGGCTGCAGGCGAGGAGCGTCCAGGGTCATCTGTTTGAGGTCCCGGTGTATGGCGCGATTCCGGCCGGCTTGCCGGCGATGCAGGAGCAGGAGCCTGAGGAGACCGTCGCCCTGGATCCTGCGATCTTCGGGGTCCGGAAGCCGCGGCCGGGGCATTTCTGGTTCTTGCGGGTCACGGGCGACTCGATGACCGGGGCCGGCATTCTCGACGGCGACTGGGTCGCGCTGGCGCGCAAGGAGCCGAGACCCGGCGACATCATCGCGGCGTTGATGGACGAGACCACCACGACGCTGAAGCGTTTCGTGAAGGAGGGAGGGCGGACGCTACTGCGGGCCGCGAATCCGCGGTATGCCGACCTCCTGCCCGGGAGGCTGGAGTCGCAGGGGGTGGTGGTCGGGGTGATTCGGCGGAAGCTCGCCTGAGGGGCAGGGTCGCTGCGCCGGGACCTGCCGGTGTCCACGGCCTGCGGTCTCGGGCTTGACCGCCCATGCGCCCAGTTCCAGCAACAGCCAAAAAGGCGCCGCCGTCGCCATCTTGAAGAGTCCTCCGTCGAACCAAAATCCGACGAAAAAGACCACGGTGCAGGCCGCGCAGGTCGTTCGGGAGCGGTCGGGATGGAAAGGAGCGGAATCCACGGGACTTCGGGGGGCCGCGCGCAAATGCAGGTAGATCAGCAGGAGGAACAGCCCGAGCGCCGGTGCGCCGAGGATGATGCCCATCTCGAGAATCTCGTTCAGGAGGATGGCGCGGCTGTCCGACAGTCGGAACGGGCTGTAGTCGTTCTCGTAAAGCGCCTGCACGTCGTTCCAGCCGCAGCCGAAATACGGCTTGTCCGCGATCATGTCCATGGCGCCGATCCAGCCCTCGATACGATTGCGCCAGGAGAAATCGTTCGGATTGCCGATCGAAAAAATCCGGTGGCTGATCGGGCTGGAGCCGCCGTGGCATTGCCACACGGCGATGGACGCCAGCGCGCACAGTCCAAAGATCGAGATCTTCGCCCTGAGCGATGCGGTTGTCTTCCGGGCGGTCGGGCGTGGGGGGCGGACATGGAGGGCCTGACGGCCGAGATAGATGAGCCCTGAAAATGCGGCGACCCAGGCCCCCCGGCTGTAGCTTTTCATCAAGGCTGCGCCCAGGACGATCAGTCCGGCCGCGCAACAGCCCATTCTCAACTCCGAGATTTGCCGGGAATGCTTCCCGGACCCTACGGCTCCGGCCTCCGACCAAGCCAAGCCGGCCGCCATCACGACTCCGGCCGCCATGAGTACTCCGTAGAGGTTCGGATTGACCCACAGCCCGCTCGACCGGGGAGCCTCGCGGTAATTATAGGTCAGGGGCACCTTCATTTGGTGAAAACTGCTGAGGGCCAGGAAAAGCACAAAGACCCCGAGGACGGTGCGGCGGATTTTCCGCACCTGCTCGTCTTTGCACATCGCCAGCAGACATCCCATGCCGAGGCTCAGGGCCATGCCGGCCAGCAACACCACGGCATTCAGACTTTGGTCGACGCCGAAGGACATGTACCGGGCGCTCGCCAGCGGCGGCATGGATTTCCACCGGCTGACGAAGGCAATCGCCGCGACGATGCCCAGGATGCATTTCAGCGCGTCCCGGAGGAGCGATAGGAGTCTTGCCTCGTCGGACCCGGTCTCGTCCGGACTGGGATGTTGGGCGCACAGGATTCTGATTTTGATCCACAAGAGCTTCACCAAGACGGCGCATAACAGCAGGGCCACGGCAACTTGCGGGAACCGGGAAAGAACGAGGCGGACCGCCGTGTCCATGGAGGCCTTGCACGCTCCCGCAGGCGCCGCCTGCCGCATCCATTCGAGCAGCATCAAGCCCACCGTGAGAACCACGACGCAATGCGCGCCCGGAGCCGCCCAGGCCGGGCCCGGGTCGCGGGCGCTTTGCTTCGCAACTTCGTTTTCCGCGTCCATGTCGGGCAGGGAAGTCAAGGGCTGTCGCTTTCCGGGATTTGCCCGATCGGAGGCCTGGGGGCGCTTTGCCAGCGCCCTCCGGTCCAGATTTCAGCGCGCCCTTCCGCGGCGATCCGCGCGGGGATTCCGACGGAACGCAGGGTGGCTACATAAAGCCGTTCGAAATCGCGCG
>Ga0070713_100003356_pt1 | contig 10569 bp, 8 predicted proteins | sample LARL82metaG_FD_65465 | JGI IMG/M metagenome (GOLD analysis project Ga0070713, IMG submission 65465) | Corn, switchgrass and miscanthus rhizosphere microbial communities from Kellogg Biological Station, Michigan, USA - LAR L8-2 metaG | ecosystem: Host-associated > Plants > Roots > Rhizosphere ... | reverse complement strand
CTACGCCGCCTTTCGCCTAACCCTCCATCGCACTGCCCTCAGCACTACGGCGGAGACGTACGCACCCCGCTCCGCCTGCGGCGCTGGGACCTGACGCAGCCACCGATAGGCCGACAGTCTTAGCGCCAGAGCGATCGAGAAGAGCGTCGCATAGGCCGCGGTAGTGCCCCAGCGCGCATCGACGATGTCGAGTAGGGCACCACTCACCAGAGGTGCCAGCCCGGCGGCGAGACCGAAGGCGACGCTGTACACCACGAAAGCGCGTATGCGCTCGGCGCCGGCGCCGGCCGTGCGAACCATCGTCATGCTGACGGTGATGTTCCATCCGCTGTTGCAGATGCCGTAGAGCAGGTAGCCGACGAACAGGAATCCCGGATGAACGAAGAGGGCGGCGAGCCACCACACCGGATCGAGCGAAAGGCCGGCGAACGCGATGGACATCAGACCCTTGCCGCCGAATCGGTCGCCGAGCTCACCCCACGATTTGGCGCCGACGATGCCGCCGCCGACCGCGACAGCGCTCAGGAACATGATGGTCCCGACGGACACTCCGAGATGCGCGATCGCCATCGCCTCGCCCTGCCGAGTCGAGAAACCGATTGCGAAGCCCCACGCGAGGGCAAAGCGGACGAGTCTCCATTGCTCGGGTGTTCGCGGCAACACGATCCACGAGCGCTGCGGCGTCAACGCGCCGTTAGGTGTCGTCGGTGTCGGCAGCGAAAGGGCGAGTGAGGTCGTGGGGAAGGCGAATGCGATGTCGCGAGCGCGGGTGCGAAGGCGCGCCAGCGGTAAGGTGATGAGCAGATGGATACCAACGCCACCCGCGATGGCCATGGACCGCGCGACGTGCGCCGGAACGCCGAAGCGCTCGGTCGCGTCCAGCGCGATCGAGGCGAGGATGCCTAACGTCATCCCCGCGGCCGAAGCCCAGCGGCTTTTGATTGCCGTGTAGCTGCCGTAGGTATCCGGCGTTGTCGCCTCGCTGTGCAGCGACGCCATGCTCCCGTCGTAAAGCTGCTGGCCGACTACGCCGATGCCGAACCCGACGAGAAAGCCGGTGACGGTGAGGCCTGGCGGCCTAACGATTCCGCACAGTGCCGCGAGGAGATAGCCGCCGCGCTCGAGCCAGGTCGCGAAGGACGCAACGCGCCCCGCCTGAAAGCGGCGGAGGAGCTCGGGCATCGCGAGGTGGAGAAGGCGCGCGCCGTAAGGCATTGCCGCAAGCGCGGCGATGGTGAAGTGCCCGCCGCCCAACGCGACCGCGAGCCCGGCGAACATGGCGCCACTCGCGAGAACACGCGCTCCACTGCAGAAGACTCCTTCCGCGTACCCCGGGTGCCGTCCGATGCGCTCGACTGTCACATCCGTGTGACGATCGAGTGCGGTGGATGGTTGCGCGTTGGGGCGTGGGGCGTTACGGCGGCGGCTCCCTGATCGCGGTCGTTCAACGTTCAACGCTCAACTCCCAACGCCCCACGCCAACGCTCAACTCCCAACGCCCAACGCCCAACGCCCAACGCTCCACGCCCAACGCTACTGCGCTGCCTGCCTCGGCGCGGGTGGCAGCTGCGCCAGGCGCCGCTTCATCGCCTGGAAGGCTTGCGTGTCAGTCGTTAGGCTCTGCAGCTGCGATTGCGGCACCTGCGAAAGCATACGCTTGATATCATCGATGCGGTCTTGCGTACCCGGGTGGTCCGAAAACCACGAACTCACCGAACCGTTGCCGCTCTGTTCTTCCGCCAGCAGCTTCTGGAAGAAGGTGAGCATCCCTTCCGGGCTGATGCCCGCGTTCATGACGTTGTGGAAACCACCCTCGTCCGCTTGCACTTCATCGTCGCGGCTGAACTTCGCGAAGATGGCCGTTCCGCCAACGTTGATCGCCGCCGCCGCCGCCTGATTGCTGCAGACACCCGTGAGCGCGCACGCGAGTGCGACACCGACATTCGCACCCTGCATCTGCTCCATCTGCTTCACGGAGTGCCGCCTCACGACGTGCTCGATCTCGTGGCCGATCACCCCGGCCAGCTCGTCCATCCGATCGGCCCGCGACAGCACGCCGCGGTTGACGTAAACGATTCCGCCCGGAAGGGCGAAAGCGTTGACCACGTCCGTATTGACGACATAGAACTGCCACTGCAGATCGGAGCGCGACGTGTGACTCGCGATCTGATTGCCCAACGAGGACACGTACTGGTTGATCTGCGGGTCCTGGACGAGCGGAAGCTGCTGCTGGACCTGCGCAGACTCCTGTTGGCCCATCTGCACTTCCTGCTGCTGCGACACACCACAGGCGCTGACCCCGAGCGCCACTGCTAAACCAAGGGCCACGAACCCTGCGGCCTCACGACAACGCTGCATCTCAGTTCCTCCTGCTGGAGACTTGGAGCCTCCAAAGGCAGAACTGGTGCCGAGGCGACCACGAGACCGGAACTGACCGGACTGGGCAGATGGTAGCGGGTCGTGGGTTGCGGGTTGGAATAAGGAAGGCCGACGGCAAAGCCGTCGGCCTATCATTTTCCGCCACCCACAACGCGCTACCCACAACCCACACCCATGACCCGCAACCCGCACCCCTACCATCGCGGCGGCGACCCTCGAAACTCCCGTCCGCCAAAGCTGTCGCGCGGGCCGAATGCCTCACGAGCCCGAAGCGTTCGCAGCTTTTCGCGTTGGGCGGGCGTCAGCACCGAGTCCAATCCGGACTGTGCCTGCGTAAGCAGCGAGTCGAAGCGGGGTTGCATCTCCGCCCGGAGCCGCCGGAAGTCGGTCATCTGGCGCGACATGATCGAGTCCACGCGGCGCTGCTGGTCCGGCGTCAGGCCGAGCTCGCGCGCGAATCGCTCGCGCATTCCGTCTGCCCCGCGGCCACCGAGGTCAACGGCCCCTCCGCCAGGCCCGTGGTGTCCTTCCCGTCCGCGCCGACCCTCCATCGAGCCGAAGCCCGGCACCGGCTCCGGATGACGCATGTCGAATCGGCCGCGCTGCAGGGCGAGCCGATCGGCGGCGAAGCCGAGCCCCATGCCGGCGAGCGCAACGACAACGAGGAGCGCGATCGCCATCCCGCGCGTCGCTCCTCGGCGCGCGTGCAGGCGGAGCGCCGATTCTCCCAGTCTTACGAGATTCTTCAACTCCGTCATCGTACGACCGCCGCGGTCAATAGCCAGTCGGAAGTCGGCTGCCCAACGAGTGCATTCATCACCTGCTCCGATGATCCGCCAGCCGCCAGCGCGCGGATAACGACGCTGTCGAGTGGGACGACAGAGCTCTGCGATGGCGCGGCCATGGCGAGAGCCGGCGAGTCGGTGCCGACGTCACCGCGTTCTGCCGCACTCGTGCCTCCAACGACGACGGCGAGAATCACGGCCGCGACTGCGAGCGCGACTTCGGCGCGCGCCCAGCGCGTCATCCATTCCCACCACGCCCGTTCACGCCGCGACTCGAGCACAGCGCTCGCCCCGGCCGCGATGCACGATCGCAGCAGCTCGAGACGGGCGGCGCCGGGCGCGGGCCCTTCAGCCTCGCGGATCGCGCGGCCGAGCTTCGGGTCACGGGTGGGTTCTCGATCGAGGGTCACTTCGCGTCCTCCGCGCACTTCGCGCTCTCCGCGGTGGACGGATGATCTTGTCGTAGTTCCCGATCGCCCCAGAGCTGTGCGAGTGCCTTTCTCAGGCTGTGCCTCGCCTGGTGATGATGCCACCGAACCGTCTCGCGACTGATGCCTAACGCGTCGGCGATCTCCGCCGTCGAGAGTCCATCGACCTCGAACATCGAAACCACCAGACGCTGTCGTGGCGGAAGGGCCGCGAGTGCCGCCGCGAACTGCTCACGGATTTCCCGACGCTCTGTCAGCTCGAGCGGACTCGCGCCACGCGAGGCGAGCTCCCGCTGTTCCGGCTCGGCGGCGCGCAGCGCCCGGGCCTTTCGCGCATTGAGTCCGGCGTTGATGAGTAGACGATAAAACCATGGCGCGAAGGCGCGCGTCGGGTCGAACGTCGCAATCCGATCGAGCGCGCGCACAAACGCCTCCTGCACCAGATCCTCGGCGTCCTCGACGTTGCCGAGAAGTCGCCGTGCGATCGATGTCGCGCGCGCGAGATGACGTCGGACCAGCGCATCGTACGCCGTCGCGTCCCCACGCTGCACGCGTTCGACCAGCTCGCGTTCGTCGGCGCCAGGCGCGTCGGACGCGGAGGGACCTACCATTGTCCTGGCAGGAAGCATTTCAACCCGAAGAATTCGTCACAAACGCGGGCCAATCGTAGCCGCGCGCTATCGGGTACTACACCGCGCACGGCGAAAGCGTTTGCCGCGCGCCGGTCCGTCACGAATTCGTTGGTGGCTCGTTCGCGAAAAATGCGCGCATACACGCGCCCACCAGCCAGGTTCGGAAGCGGTCGCGATCTTGCGTATCCTCGACCTCGAGAGTCGTCGCCACGTCCGCTTCGACCGCCTTGAGTGCGAGTAGCAGCTCTTCCGGGCGGAATCCGCGGGTCCGGGCATCATCAGCCGCAGCGACAATCGCCGTGTTGAGCGCCCTCTCATCCGAGGCCGGATCTGTCCACCGCGAGGTCAGCGAGGCGTGAAGCTGGCGCGTGACCTCGACGGAGAGCGATCGCTGTTCGTCGCGCGGCGGGCGGGGATTGTATGCAACCATCACGTTCGGCTATTCGGCTTCGGAAAAGGGCTTCGGAGCAGACCGCTCAACAATCGTTTGCGAATATATTTGGCGCCAGACTGCGTCGATCTGACTAGGCGACTCGACATCGGACCTTAGCAGCCGCAGAAACACGTGGTATTACGCGCGAACCGGGGAAAAGTGTTGATCCTAACGCCGCAGGCGATGACCGGCGCGCTGTTGGGAATGCTGGTCGAGCTAGCACAGCTCGAGCCGGTCTTCGCGGATCTTGCGGAGCGCCCGGAAGACGCACTGGCGCGCCATCTTCCGCTGTTGGTGATCATCGCCGACGGGCAGGTCAATAGCATAAAGTCCGATCTGTTCCTCGCCCGTGCTCAGCACCGCGGCATCGGCGTCGTGGTATTCGGCATCCACCAGCAGCAGGAGACCTCGACGTGGGCGAGCGAGCGTGGCCTTCAGTACCTGGAGCTTCCAACCGACGCCGAGGTGTTCGGGCGAATCCTCGACCAGGCGACGCGGGTCGACCGTCGGTCCCGACTCGCTGGCGACCGCCGAAATAGCGCGCGCACGGAGCGGGGGGTCGACGGGACGCTGATCTTCCACGCGGAGTCCGGCGAGCGCTGGTACGTCTACGACCGCCGCTCCGGTGAGCGCCGGCAACTGTCTCCACCGATTTACCGCGCCTTCGTGAACGCCGAAGGCCTGGAGCTGCGCGTCCCGCTGGCCCCGCACGAATTCCAGGACAAGAGTCCGGCGACACTGCAGCAACAACTGGCGAGAGCGAAATAGCGCGGCGGGCGGCCGCCCGCCGCCCATCCCCGTTGCCTTTCCTCGCGGCCGTCCGTCCTCCCTTGCTGCCCCGTCCGTCTGCCTTCGCTCCAACTGTCGTCGATGTTCGTCCTCTCTCCCGACGAGACCCTCGCTGCACTCACCGCTGCCTTCCTTGGCGGCGCGCTGTATGGTCGAATCGTGTGGCGACGGCAGGCTTACGAGGGGCGAGTCCGAACCGCGGCCGATGCGCTCCTCCGGCGCGCTGAAGAGCAGTTCCGCCTAGTTCATGACGCGTCGCCGGACTGCTTCGGCCTCCTGCATCCGGTCACCGACGGCGATGGCCGCACCGACTTCCAGTTCCTCTATCTGAATCCGGCGTCCGCGCGGCTCACCGGTCAGCCGCCCAAAGCACTCGTCGGTCGGTTTGTCCACGAGGCGCTCGGCCATCGTGTGAACCAGCGCATGATGACCCTGCTCCTCGGTCTCACCGAGAGTGGGCAGAGTTGTCGCGACGAGATCGAGATAGAGACGAAAGAAGGGGAACGCCGCTGGACCGCATTCAGTGCCGTGCGCATTGACGACGCGATTGCCGTCACAGTGTCCGACGTGACGACCCGCAAGAACGCCGAGGCGATGCTCGCCGCGTCCAAGGCGGAGCTCGAACGCCGGGTCGAAGAGCGGACCACCGAGCTTGCCGAGGCCCGCGAGCGGTATCGCCTCCTCGCCGAGCACGCGTCGGACATGATCTCCACCCATTCGCTCGATGGGACCTTCACGTATGCGGCGCCGGCCCTCGAGGAGCTGCTTGGCCAGACGACGGAGCAGCTTCGCGGCCGGTCGCCAATCGAGTTCGCGATCGGCCCCGAAGACAGAGCTCTCATCGCCGAGGGCACCGATCGCGCCCGGCGATTCAAGGGGTCGTCGCTCGTCACCTGGCGCTGCCGACGCCCTGACGGCTCGTACGTGTGGCTCGAGACCAATGGCCGCGCCGTGCGCGATCCGAAAACGGGCGAGCCTCTCTGGTATGTGTGCTCGAGCCGAGACGTGACGTCGCGCAAGCGCATCGAAGGCGCGCTGCGGGAATCGGAGCAGCGGCTTCGCGCGACGCTGGAGACGCCCAATCTCGTCGCCGTGGCGCTCGATCCGGACGGTGTCGTCACCTTCTGCAACGAGGGACTGTGTGCCGCCACGGGCTGGAACAAGAGCGACCTGATGAGCCACAACTGGTTCGACCGATGCATGCCCGAGGCACCCGTGAGGCGCGGATTCCGCTCGCAGCTGCGGCGCGGCACGATCCCCGCGCGCTTCGAGGGTGAGATTCTCTGCCGCGACGGCACGCGCCGACTCATCGAATGGGACAGCCAGGTGCTGCGCGGGCCGTTAGGCGACGTCATCGGTACCGTGAGTCTCGGCGTCGATGTCACCGAGCGGCGCCAGGAGGAGAGCGTCCTTCAGCTGCTGCAATCGGTGACGATTGCCGCCGGCGCCGCCGAAGATATCGATTCGGCGTTAGGCGCCATACTCGAATCGATGTGCAAGTCGATGCGTTGGCGCTACGGGGAGGCGTGGCTGCCAGACGCCGATGACGCCCGGCTCGTCCGACAGGAGGTCTGCTTTGCCGCGGCCGGTGCCGATGTACAGACGCTCATCGACAGCGGTCGTTCGCTGACGCTGGAGCGCGGCGAGGGACTGCCAGGTATGGTCTGGAAGGACGGAACCGTGCACTGGATCGAGAACGTCGAGCCGGATGCGGAGCGGCCGCGACGCAAGGCCGCACACGCAGCCGGCTTCCGTGGCATCGTCGCCGTGCCGGTGATGTCCGGGCACCAGGTGACGGCCGTGCTCTGTTTCTTTCTCACCAGCGTTCGCCGACGCGATCATCGCGCGGCCGAGGTGATCAGCAAAGTCGCAACGCAGCTGGGTTCCGTCGTGCTGCGCAAGCGTGTCGAGACGGAGCTCCGCGAATCGGAGACGCGACTTCGCGCCATCGTGCGTTCGATGAAGGAAGGGCTCATCATCACCGATCTTGGAGACCGTATCCAGTTCGTAAACGCGCGAACACTCGAGCTCACCGCACGCGGCGAGGACGAACTGCTCGGTCAGTCGGCATCGGAGATCCTCGCGCTGACGGACATCGAGGATCGTGCCTCGGCGCGGCTCGATCGACGACGGCAGGGGCAATCGGATCGCTACGAGGTGCAGGTGCGCCGCGGTCCCATGGCCGGGCGCTGGTGGGAGATAAACGGTGGGCCGCTGGCCAACGCGGAGGGGGTAATCGTCGGTACATTGAAGACGGTCACCGACGTCTCCGACCGCAAGCGCTACGAGGAGGCGATTCTGAGCGCGCGCGACGCCGCCGAGGCGGCGAGCCACGCGAAGAGCGACTTTCTCTCGCGCATGAGCCACGAGCTGCGTACGCCCCTCAACTCCGTCATCGGCTTCGCGCGTGTCCTGCGAAAGAACGGCGTCGGCAAGTTCGCCGCCGAGGATCTCACCTATCTCGACCGCATCCAGGCCAACGGTGAGCATTTGCTCAAGCTCGTGAACGACATCCTGGATGTCGCCCGCATCGAGGCGGGCCGTGTCACGGTCGAGACGAGCTCCGTCCAGCTCGACGCCCTGATTCGCGAGATCGTCGAACAGCTCGAGGGCCAGCCCCGTGCCTCGGCGGTGGCGTTGCGCGCCGACGTGCCGTCCAGTTCCGTCGTCGTCGAGACGGACGCGCGACTGCTGCGCCAGGTGCTCATCAATCTCGCTGGCAATGCGCTGCGCTTCACGCATGAGGGGTACGTCGTCGTCGCCCTGGTCGTCGACCCCGTAACGCGGCGTGCCCGCCGCATCGACGTGGTGGATACGGGCATCGGGATTCCCCTCGACCGCCAGCGTGCCATCTTCGAGCCCTTCGAGCAGGCTGATTCGACGACCAGCCGCGCTTACGGCGGCACCGGACTCGGTCTGTCGATCGCGCGCTCGCTATGCGAGGCGCTCGGCTACCGGCTGACGCTGGAAAGCGCCCCGGGCGAGGGATCGACCTTCAGTGTTCATCTCGACAGCGTTGTGGGAAGCATCGGCGAGGGGAAAGGAGAAGCCGCATGAAGCATCTGCGCACCGGGGCCGCGGTAGCGCTGCTCGCGCTGCTCATCTGGGTGGGCGCGAAGCAGCTCGGACCGGCGCCAGCGCTCGGCTCGTTTCTCGATCCGGCGCACGGCGTCTGGGCGCTCGCCCGCAACGCCGAACTGCCTAACGGCGCAAGCGATATTCTGCCCACCCTCGGCATGTCGGTGGAAGTCCGGTACGATAGACGCGGCGTGCCGCACATCTTTGCCACCTCGGACAGCGATGCGTATCGCGCCCTTGGCTACGTCGTTGCTCGCGATCGGCTCTTTCAATTGTGGTTGCAGACAATGGCGGCGAGCGGACGGCTTACCGAGATTGCCGGCGCCCGGGCGCTGCCGCTCGATCGCGAGATGCGGCGCCTCGCCATCCCGTGGTCCGCTGAGCGCAAGATGGCGCTCATCGACTCGACACCCGAGACGCTCAGCCTGGCCCGCGCGTATGCGGACGGCATCAACGCGTATATCGATCACATGCCGAAGGACGCGCTCCCGCTGGAGTTCCGGCTCCTCGGCATCAAGAAGGTGCCGAAGTGGGACCCGATCAATTCGCTGCTGTTGTTCAATCGCATGGGCTGGACGTTGGCCTACATCGCCCCGGAGCTGACGCGCGCTGTTGCCGCCTCGCGAGTCGGCGCGGCGGCGGCGGCATCTCTCTTTCCCGAGAACTCGCCGATACAGGAGCCCATCCAGCCGAATGGGCGGCGATCACCGCGCTTCGATTTCGTGCACCTGGCGCCGCCCGGTGCGTCCGACGGCGAAGTTGCGCAAACGCTCACTGCCGCGCTGCACGACTTCCTGCCGGCGAGCGCGAGCGCGCTTGGCGACGGAGACGCAGAGCCGCGCGCCTTCGCGAGCAACAATTGGGCGGTCGCGCCGCTCCGTTCGGCGACCGGGGCGGCGTTGCTCGCCGGCGATCCGCATCTCGAGCTCACACTGCCGTCGATCTGGTACGAGGTGCAGCTCGTCGTGCCCACCGCCAAGCTGGACGTGTATGGCGTCACGATTCCGGGACTGCCGGCGGTCATCATCGGGTTCAATCGCGATATCGCGTGGACGTTCACGAACACCGGCGCCGACGTCCTCGACTTCTATATCGAGAAGGTGGACGACGACGCGCATCCGACGAAGTACCTCCTCGACAAGAGCTGGCGGCCGCTCGAACAGCGCATCGAGCGCTATCGCGGCCCACGTGGTGAGATTCTCGCCGTCGATACCCTGTATTTCACGCATCGCGGCCCGATGCGTCGTGAGAATGGCCAGTGGCTCTCCATGCGCTGGACGGTTCTCGAGCAGTCGAACGAAACGGAAGGATTCCACCTCGCGGCAACGGCGACGACCGTCGAAGAGTTCCAGCGCGCGATGGGTCAGTACTTCCGCTCGCCCGCGCAGAACATGCTCGTCGCCGACCGGCACGGTACGATCGCGATTCGATCGACTGGTCGCTTCCCGATTCGCCCGGGAAGCAGCAGCGGTTTCATCATTCGTGACGGCACGACGTCAGAGAGCGATTGGCGCGGCTATCTGCCGGTGGACTTCGCGCCACAAGCCAAGGATCCGCCGCAGGGGTACCTCGCGTCGGCCAACCAGCAGCCCATCGATCCGAAGGTCGCCAGCTACTGGTTAGGCGGCGAGTACGATCCATGGCGCGCCATGCGCATCAATCAGCTGCTGCGCGCCGACAGCTCGATGACCGTGGACAAGATGCGTCGCTTCCAAACCGATCCCGGGAGCGCGATCGCCGATCTATTTGTTCCGTATTTTCTCAAAGCCGCGGAGTTCCTCGGCTCAAATCCGCGCACCGACATCGACGCGACGAAGCTCGCCCAGGCCGCGAAGCTTCTTGGCGAGTGGGATCGGCGGTACACGAAGGAGAGCACCCGCGCCGTGCTGTTCGATCTCGCGTTCACGGAGCTCGTGAACCGCACCTGGGATGAGCTCGAGGCGCCCTCCGGCGGCGCGCTGCACGGCAAGCGCGTCGTCACGCCATCGACGGCGGTGCTCGCCGAACTGCTCACCGACTCGACGAGCGAGTGGTGGGACGATCGC
>Ga0070713_100003355_pt1 | contig 10569 bp, 12 predicted proteins | sample LARL82metaG_FD_65465 | JGI IMG/M metagenome (GOLD analysis project Ga0070713, IMG submission 65465) | Corn, switchgrass and miscanthus rhizosphere microbial communities from Kellogg Biological Station, Michigan, USA - LAR L8-2 metaG | ecosystem: Host-associated > Plants > Roots > Rhizosphere ... | reverse complement strand
CATCATTATAGCCGTCCGCAACCGTGCCGACATGTGCCGCACGTCATGTCGCGCATGGGTGTGTGCATGCCGGGGGTATGCCGGGGGTCATGTCGCTGAGTTGCGGCTCAGGTGAGGAAGAGCGCCATGTAGTCTTCGTCGAAGTAGTGATCGCCGATCTTGAGCGCCCGTGGCTCTCGTCCGAATGGCTCGAAGCCCATGGCGAGGTAGAGGTTCCGCGCGGGGGTATTGGCCACATTGACCGCGAGCAGCAGTTGCTCGATGCCTGGTGTTGCGCGGGCATGCGCAATCGCGGCGTCGAGGAGCATCTTCCCCATGCCGCGGCCACGGGCCTCCGGCGCGACGTACATGCTGATGATATCCGCTTTATGCTCGCTTTTGACGCCATCCTGACGATGCAGCCGTACCATGCCCGCCAGCCTGCCCGCGTCGTCGAAGCCGCCAAAGGCGGTCATGCCGTCGCCCTGGAGCCGCACTACCGTCTGCTCCAGTGGGCGTGCGCTCTCTTCCTCCCAGGATGAGCCGAACGCCTCTGGCTCCTCACGCAGCGCGCGCAGTCGCAGCGCTCTGAACTCCTCGGCGTCATCCGCCGTCACTATGCGTATCTCCAACCAAGTTGCTCCCATTGGAATGGTCATATCGTCCTTCGCCCGCATCAGTATGCGCCAACCTCAGCCGCGCTGTCCACCTGGCTATTCACCTGCGCGCTACTCGCCGATCAGCGACATGAACTCGGCTCGGGTGGCCGCGCCACGCTGGAAGACGCCGCGCATGGCGCTGGTGACAGTCAGGCTGCCCGGCTTGCGAATACCGCGCATTGTCATACAGAGGTGATTTGCCCGGATGACGATGGCGACGCCTGCGGGTTCGAGCGCCGACATGATCGCGTCGGCAAGCTGGCTGGAGAGCCGTTCCTGAAGTTGTGGGCGGCGGGCGAGGATTTCGAGGGCGCGGGCCAGCTTCGAGAGGCCGACGACACGCCCGTTGGGGATGTAGCCGACGTGGGCGACGCCATGGAATGGCAGAAAATGATGCTCGCACATGCTATAGAACGGGATATCCTTGACGATGACCATCTCCTGATGGCCCTCCTCGAACCCCACCTGCAACACATCCTCTGGATCCTGATGCAGCCCGGCAAACACCTCGGCATACATATCGGCCACCCGGCGCGGCGTCTCGCGCAACCCCTCGCGCTCAGGGTCTTCGCCCAGCGCCACAATAATCTCGCGCACGGCGCGGCGCATGCGGGCAATATCAAACGGTTTTGGCTCACTCTCACGTTCCGGAACTGCCATCTTCCTTCTCCATCCATGTTTACCCGGTCGGAATACCGCATCGCTGCATAGGTCTCCGTCAGGCGCTCTTTGCTTCACAGAATTCGACGCAGGAAGCCCCCGCCGTCGGGCGCAGCATCTTCATCAGAATATCACCACTACGAAACCGATGAAGATGTGCTATATTGCCAGCATGAATACCGCCCTCACCGCCAAACTCAAATTGCACACAACGCCTGATCAGTTCCGTGCGCTGCGCCAGACCCAACTGGCCTACCGCGCTGCGCTGAACTACGTCAGTCGCTATGCCTTCTCGCACGGCAAGATAAGCAATAAGGTGGCCTTGCAAGAAGGTACCTACGCAGACATCCGGACGCAATTTGGCCTGCCCGCGCAGATGGCCTGCTCGGTCCCGCGCCAGGTGGGTGCTACCTACAAGACCCTGTGGACGAAGGTGAAGGCCAACGCCGCTGCGCGGGCGGCAGGATACACTACGAAGTACTACCGGGGCCTGGACGCAGCTCCCAAGTTCATCTCGCCCACACTCACCTACCAGCTCGGCCATGACTACAGCTTCAAGACTGGTCAGCAACTGAGCATCCTGAGCCTGGATGGGCGTGTGGTTGTGCACTATACCGGCTATGCGCGGCATGTGGCGCTCATCCAGCACGGCGCCCGTAGCGGTGTCACCATCGGCGCGGCGAAGCTCTGGTACGACCAGCCCCGCAAGCAGTTCTATCTGCTCGTGAGTCTGGAGATCAAAGTCGCAGACCCGATTCCCGAGTCCCATCAGCGTATTGTCGGGGTGGATGTAGGCCAGCGCTATCTGGCTGTGGCTACGGATACACAGAACAGGACGGTGTTCTTTCCCGGTCAAGCGGTGCGCGCTAAAGCGGACCACTACGCCCGGCTGCGGAGGCGCTTGCAGCGCAAAGGCACTCGCGCGGCGACACGACGTCTGGTCGTGATCGCGGGGCGAGAGAGACGGTTGAAGCAAGCGTGCAACCATTCTATCAGTCGGTGCCTTGTGGACGCATACCCGCAGAGCCTCCTTGGTCTGGAGGATCTGACTCATATCCGCGAGCGGACGCACCGTAAGCGGGGCACGCGCGCAAGCACGAAGCAACGCCGCGCGAATCGGCGCGCGTCTGCCTGGGCATTCGCGGAACTGCACGGCTATGTGGCCTATAAGGCGCTGCTGGTCGGCAGCATGGCGGTGAAGGTGGACGCCTACCACACAAGTCAGTGCTGCCCGCGCTGTGGCTACACGTCGCCAGACAATCGCCCTGGAAAAGGGCTGCTGTTTGTGTGTCATGGGTGCCATCTAGTCCTCCATGCGGACCTTGTTGCGGCCAGAAATGTGGCTCTCAGAACGCTTCTTACCCGGCAAGACTGGGTAAGAACGGGTGTTTTGTCAGAACGCCCTGATGTGTCGTACAGTGAAGCTAAAGCGGCATGGCGGCAACGCTATGCCGAATTGCGGTGGAGTCCAGACACAAGCTCCCGGCTTTAGCCGGTGGTCTCTGACATTCGATAGTATAGTGCCGGGTTACATCCTGTTGCGATGCGCACCGCGCGAATTGTCGCGAGGCACCTGCTAGACCACGCCACAAACCGTGGCCACAATGGCCCAGAGATATGTTATACTATGTACAATTCCGCCGCAGTGTCGCGTTCGCGGATGCCTGAGCTTCCGGCGATGCACGGTAGCGCGAAGTTGCGCACCGAGGCCTATATCACCTTGCGCTGTTATGCGAGAGGAGGCCTGAGATGCGTTGTGAAGAGTGTGGTCGCGTGATCGACAATGCCGAGATGTGGCGACTCGGCGGCGACCCGAATGCGCCAACGTCGCGTTCGATGCTTCAGTTGTGTTGGGAATGCCGGATGAAGGGCGTGCCGAAGCATCGGCAGCAAGCGGACGAGGCGCCAGTCGCGCTCAGCGAGACGGCAATCGCCGATATCAACGAGGCGGCGCGGGCGTTCCAGCCAGGCGCGGCATAGGTTGTTTGCCCTGTAGCGCGGACGTGTGGTGTGTAGACATGAGCGGTGAGGCGTTCCCAATGACGGGGACGCCTCCTGTTTTTCCGTGGCGGCGACGGGTAGAGCCTGTCTTTCATGGGAACGAGAAAACGATGATACCACCGGACCAGGACTTCGCGGCGCGCGTGCGCGGTAGCTTTGGCCGACAGCAGGCGATGGCGCTGCTGGGCGCGCAAATGACCGAGGTGCAGCCCGGCATGACGGAGATCGTGCTGCCATTTCGCGAAGCACTGACGCAACAACATGGCTTTGTCCACGCGGGCATCATCACCGCCATTGCCGATTCCGCCTGTGGCTATGCCGCGCTGAGCCTGATGCCGCCAGATGTCGGGGTGCTGACCATCGAGTTCAAGGTGAATCTGCTCAATCCGGCGGCGGGCGAGCGTTTTGTCGCGCGAGGCCGCGTGGTGAAGCCGGGGCGCACGATCATGGTCTGCACGGGCGAGGTGGTCGCCGAGCGCGCGGATGGCGCCCGGCAGACCGTCGCGCTCATCCAGGCGACGATGATGGTCGTGCGCGACCGCCCCGCCGTCGCGGATTAGCGCGCTTCTGTCCTTACTCCGCCGCGATGCCGCCATCCACGAGGAAAAGCTGTCCGGTGGCGAAGCTGGAGGCGTCCGAGGCAAGGTAGAGCGCGATTCCGGCGACTTCATGTGGCTGGCCGGGGCGGCCCAGCGGCGTCGCCTGGCGGATCGCGTTGCCGAAGTAGGGATGCTCCAGCACCCCGGCGGTCATATCAGTGGCGATGTAGCCGGGGGCGATGGCGTTGACACGGATATGATGCCTGGCCCATTCGAGCGCGAAGGTGCGGGTGAGCTGCGCGACGGCGGCCTTGCTTGCGCCATAGACTGCCATCCGCGGCGTGCCGACGACCGACGCGACCGACGCCAGCGTGATAATCGAGCCACCGCCCTGCTCGGCCATCCGCGCGGCGACGTTGGTGCAGAGGAAGAAGGTGGCCTTGACGTTGGTCGTCATAATCGCGTCCCACTCGTCCTCGGTGACCTCCGTGCTGCGCTTCCAGATCGGGCTGATGCCCGCGTTGCTCACCAGCACATCGAGCTTGCCAAAGGCCTCGTAGACCTGATCGACGGCCTGTTTCAACTCGTCCAGCTTCGTCAGGTCGGCGGTGAAGGTGACCGCCTGTCGTCCGCGTGCGCGCACCTCCTCCGCCACCTGCGCCAGCTGGTCTGCCGAGCGCGAGACGAGCGCCACATCCGCGCCCGCATCGGCCAGCGCCAGCGCGATGACACGCCCCAGCCCGCGGCTCGCGCCCGTCACCAGCGCATGTCGCCCGGCAAGCGAAAACTGATCGAAGACGCTTGGTGTCCTCGCGGATGTCTCCTCGGACATGGCAGGTGTCTCCTTCTTTTGCGGTATCTCTGCGTTACCCGGCGATGCTACGTACATGCTCCGGGTTGCGGACGGTCATGATCTCGTAGCCATCGGCAGTGACGAGCACCATATCCTCCAGCCGGACGCCGCCCCAGCCGGGAATGTAGATGCCCGGCTCGTTGCTGATGACGCAGTTTGGCTCCAGCTGCTCACGCTTGGCCAGCTCGGCGTCGGCTTCGGGCGTCTGCAGGCGCAGCGTTGCGGTGACGGGCAGCTCGTGAATCGCCAGCCCAACGCCGTGCCCCAGGCTGTGGAAGTATTGCTCGCCGTAGCCCGCATCTTCAATCACCTTGCGCGCCGCCAGATCCACATCACGCCCCCTGCGCACGCCATCGGCCAGCGCCTGGAAGCCCGCGTCCTGTGCCTCGCGGACGATTGCATAGAGTTCGGTCAGCTTCGGGTCCGGCTCGCCGATGCAGAAGGTGCGGGTCGTATCGGAGCAATAGCCGTCCACGCGGCAACCGAAGTCGATGAGCAGCGGCTCGCCCGGTTGCACCGGTCGGTCGGTGGGGACGGCGTGGGGCTGCGCGCCGCCGGGTCCGCAGGCGACGATGGTGGGGAAGCTGGTGCCGCTCGCGCCCAGCTCGACCATATGCTGCTCTAGCAGGGTGGCAATCTCGCGCTCGGTCATCCCTACCTTGATCTCGGCTAGCAGCTGCTCGAAGGCCTGGTCGGCGACATCGGCGGCGCGGCGCATTGTGGCGATTTCCGCCGCGTCCTTGACCGCGCGGACCATCTGCACGAGATCGTCGGTGGGTAGCAGCTCGGCATCTGCTCCCAGCTCACGGTGCAGGCGGCTGTAGCGGTCATAGGAGATCCAGTCTTTCTCGAAGCCTAGCCGCTTTGTGCCATCCGCCTTGATCGCCTCGGCAACCACGCTCCACGGTGTCGCCTTATCGGTGGAGAGCACCCGCACGCCGCTGGGCACGATCTCGTCCTCGACGCCGCTCAACTGGAATGTGCCCGCCACCAGGCCAAAGGTGTTCGGCGTTACCAGCACCCAGCCCGACGACTCGGTGATATCGCCGTCATGGGCGGTGAAGCCCGTCAGATAGCGCCGATTATACTGGCTCGTGATGAGCAGGCCATCCAGCCCGGCCTGCGCAATCGCCGCGCGTGTCCGCGCCAGTCGCTGTCCGAAGTCTGCCTCTGCCATGGGATCTGTTGTCCTCTCCAAACTCTGGGATAATCTGGAAATGTGTTCCACAAACGTCCATCAGAAACCTGCTGTTCGCTACTCATGAGTATGCCATGGGTCTGCCACAGTGCGCCAGCCATCAATGCTGGATGCCTGATTGAACGGCTTGTGGGAATCGAAATCGGATGCACAGCAGCCGGCGAAGGTTACGAGTTTACTGTGACACGCCCGCGCCAGCGTCAGAGTAATCACCTCTCGCGTTTACGGGGCAGGTATTTAGGCGGGCAACACCTGCCCTGGTTGCTAGTCTTCCACCAGTGTGCGATAGCGCAGGACGAGGAAGATGATGAACGCGAACGCACCTACCATATTAAGATAGCCAATCGCAAAGACGGTGAAGAGCAGCGGATCGCCGTTTTGCAGGTGGAAGAAGGGCGCGAAGCCGTGCGCTACCTGATTGGCCATGTTGAGAAAATAGAAGACAAACTCGGTCAGTAGGAAGGTCAGCAGCAGCCAGTAGCCGGTCCGGCTGCCGCGCCGCGCCAGCAGGAGCCACCCCGCCAGAAACCAGACGAACGTGACCGCCAGCAGTGATGTGCCAAAAAGCGGCGGCAGCGCCCGATATGGCAGGTAGTAGAGATAGAGGTAATAGGGGATTTGCGCGAGGTAGTTCGCCCCAACGACGACAAGAATCGCGTACATCACGGCTCTGTTCACGGGATGTTTCATGCTGCTCTCCATGCGTGAGGCGAAGTATTGGAAATAAATCTATAAGCAAGCTACCGGTTACCGTTCGCGCTCGTGTTCTTCTGGCCCGCACCATCACATTGCCATTGTATGTCACGTGAAGCCCGAAACGCTGCCCGGTTCGTCGCATAAGTGTCGCATAAGTGTCGCGAATATGTCGCGGGGGATATAAAGCTGGTTCAGCTTCTTTTCTCGCGGCGCACGATATGGATATCGGCGCAGAGCGGCGCGCGCAGCAGACGCTGGACGACCGAGGGGCGCAGCAGCTCCTGCCACCAGCGACGCGGGGCCGGCTGGCCAATGACGATTTGCGTCACGTGCCGCTCGCTGGCCAGCGAGACCAGCGCCGCCGCCACATCCTTGCCTGCAATACAGAGCGTCTCGGCGCCCAAATCTTCCGCCAGGCGCCGCGCCTCCGCCAGTTCGGCGTCCTGGTCGCAGATCGCCAGACGACCCGGTGGCACAACCGCCACCGCAAGCAGTTGTCCCTTCAGTCCGCGCGCCAGCCGCCAGCCACTACGGATGAGCCAGCGCGCATTGGGCTGCTTGTGGAAGGCGACCATCACCAGCTCGGCGGGGGTCGTTCGGGCTCCGCCATGGTCGTGGCCAGTCTGCTCCTCCATGAGCAGCTCCAGCTGCGTCTCGGTCTTCTCGGCGATGCGGCGGAGCGCCAGCTCGCGCAGGGCGGTCAGGTTGCCCTGAGAGAAATAGTTTGCCAGCGCGCGCTCGGCCCGTTCGGGAGGATAGACATTGCCGTGTCGCAGCCGTGACCGCAGAGCCTCGGGTGAGATATCCACCAACTCGACCTCATCGGCCTCATCGAGAACGCGGTCGGGCAGCGTCTCGCGTTGGCGCACGCCGGTGATGGCCTCGATGAGATCGTTCAACCCTTCCAGGTGCTGGATGTTGAGAGTGGTGATGACGGTGATGCCCGCGGCCAGCAATTCCTCGACATCCTGGTAGCGTTTGGCGTTGCGCGAGCCGGGCACGTTGGTATGGGCCAGCTCATCCACCAATGCGACCTGGGGATGGCGTGCAAGGACGGCGTCAATATCCATCTCTTCAAGCGTGATGCCGCGATAGGTGATTTGTTTGCGCGGAATCACCTCGAGGTCACCAAGCTGCTCCTCGGTGAGTGGCCGTTTGTGGGTCTCGACATAGCCGACGACGACATCGGTCCCACGTGTTGCGCGCCTGCGTCCCTCGTTGAGCATCGCGAACGTTTTGCCGACGCCCGCCGCCATGCCCACATAGATACGCAACCGGCCACGGCCAGGTCCGTGTGCGTTGTCTGAACGGACGGCGCCATCCGGTCCCGGCGCGGCATCGCGCAACTGGTAGCGGTCGAGTAGCTCCTCGGGCTTGGGGCGCTCATCTCTTTGTGGGCGATCGCTCTGCACGCGCTCCCTCCGTTCGCGGAGCCTGCCCGAAGCGCCACACGCTCCGCAGCCACTGTACCATCACATAGACTCGACCTCTGCACCATGTCGACGCGGACGAGAGACGCCGCCTCAAGCTATGTGCCTTACGGTACTCTTGCTCTTGCAGATATGCCAGGCGCCGCCGTGCCGCCTGCGTGCGTTCATCCTCCTGTATATGCGCACGTTCCTCGGGCGTCGTCGGCACAAGACGGACGCCATTCCATATCCAGTATTCAATGTTGTGGTCGCCGTCCCAGGGATCGGGAAAGTCATGCCATCCATCACATACATCAGCCAGCTCATCCTGGTCCTTGTGTTCGCCTTCATGCCGATATTCTTGCATATGCGCCTGCCATCCTTCCCGACGGAGGCAAAGAAGGTCTCAACGTACTGGCTTATGGGTTGGTGTGTACGCCGTCCAGCGCCAGATTGACCTCGAGAACATTCACCCGTGGCTCGCCGAAGATGCCCAGAAAACGCCCAGTGATATGCTGATCGATGATTGCTCGCACCGCTTCCTGGGTCATGCCACGCGCCTTCGCGATGCGCGGAATCTGGTAATAGGCGCCTGCCACCGAGATGTCGGGATCGAGGCCAGATGCCGAGGATTCCACAAGATCAGGGGGAATCGGCGTGCCTGCTGGCACATCGGGATTCTCTTTCTTCAACTCAGCGATTCGCTGCTGCACGGTCTTCGTCAGATTAGCGTTCGTCGGGCCCAGGTTCGAGCCCGCCGAGTTGTCGGCCTCGTAGGGCGAGGGCGTGCCTTGCAGGTTGTTCGTCGCCGACGGCCGCCCGTGCAGGTACTGCGGCTGCGTCCAATACTGGCCGATCAGCGACGAGGCGACGGGCTTGCCGTTGCTGTAGACCAGCGAGCCATTGGCCTGCGACGGGAATAGCGCCTGAGCAACTCCCGTCGTGACCACTGGATACAGAATGCCGGTGATGATGGTAAGCACCAGCGTGATGACGATTGCTGGACGGAACTGGCGGAGGAGCGCGCGCCAGGTGCGTTCCTCAACTTCCGGCTCCGTGGTGGTATCGTGCGCAGCCGAAGTTGTTGTGACCACCGCGCGTTCACTATTACGAGCCATGGGAGACCCCCTTGTAACTCGACGCTACGCCGTCAGATGAAGCGCAACGAGCATGAGATCGATTAACTTGATGCCAACGAATGGCAGGATGATACCGCCCACGCCGTAGAGCAAGAGATTACGACGCAACAGCGACGCCGCCCCCACCGCGCGATACTTCACCCCGCGCAACGCAAGCGGAATCAGCGCCACGATGATGAGCGCATTGAAGATTACCGCCGAGAGCACCGCGCTATGTGGCGTCGCAAGCTGCATGATGTTGAGCGCCTGTAACTGCGGATACGTCACGACGAAGACCGCTGGGATGATCGCGAAGTACTTGGCGACATCATTGGCGATGCTGAAGGTCGTCAGCGCTCCGCGGGTCATCAGCAACTGCTTACCCACCTCGACGATCTCGATCAGCTTGGTTGGATTCGAGTCGAGGTCCACCATATTGCCCGCCTCTTTGGCAGCCTGCGTCCCACTGTTCATCGCCACGCCGACATCCGCCTGCGCCAGCGCTGGGGCGTCGTTCGTGCCGTCACCAGTCATCGCCACCAGGCGTCCGCCACTCTGCTGCTCGCGAATCAGCTTCATCTTGGTCTCGGGCGTCGCCTGCGCCAGAAAATCGTCCACGCCCGCCTCTGCGGCAATAGCGGCGGCGGTCAGGGGATTGTCGCCGGTAATCATGACTGTACGAATGCCCATATGCCGTAATTCGTCGAAGCGCTGGCGCATGCCAGACTTGACGATGTCTTTCAGGTAGATGACCCCAAGCACCCGCCGCGGGCCATCACCGACGTGCTCGGCAACTACCAGCGGAGTGCCGCCCGCGCGGGCAATCTCCTCGACGTGCGGGCGCAGGTCGGTGGGGATCGCGCCGACGCCCTCGCTGACCCAGGCGATCACCGCGTCACCAGCGCCCTTGCGGATCTGCTGCCCCGCCCCTGCCCCATTTGCCGCGATGTCCACACCGCTCATGCGGGTGGAGGCGCTGAATGGGATCAGGCTCATGTGCGACTGGTCTACACCCTGGCCATCCAACTGGTACTTTTCATGCGCCAGCACCACGATGGAGCGGCCTTCCGGTGTCTCGTCCGGCAGCGAGGAGAGCATCGCGGCCTCAGCCAGCTCGCGCTCGCTCACGCCGACGACCGGGATGAACTCGGTCGCCATGCGATTGCCCAGCGTGATCGTGCCCGTCTTATCCAGCAGCAGCACATCCACGTCGCCCGCCGCCTCGACCGCGCGTCCGCTCATCGCCAGCACGTTGCGCTGTACCAGCCGGTCCATCCCGGCAATGCCAATGGATGAGAGCAGCCCGCCGATGGTCGTCGGAATCAGGCAGACCAGCAGGGCGACCAGGGCAGTGATCGAGACAGGGCCACCTGAATAGATGGCGAACGGCTCAAGCGTCACGACGGCCAGCAGGAAGATGAGCGTGAGGACCGCCAGCAAAATGTTGAGAGCGATCT
>Ga0070713_100003354_pt1 | contig 10572 bp, 6 predicted proteins | sample LARL82metaG_FD_65465 | JGI IMG/M metagenome (GOLD analysis project Ga0070713, IMG submission 65465) | Corn, switchgrass and miscanthus rhizosphere microbial communities from Kellogg Biological Station, Michigan, USA - LAR L8-2 metaG | ecosystem: Host-associated > Plants > Roots > Rhizosphere ... | reverse complement strand
TGGTCAGAGTTGAGGTAGCGCCCGTTAGCAGGCTCGCGAGGGCACCCGTCGCATCGCCCATAAACTCCAGCTTTCACATCACTAAGCGCATACTCCCAGGCGCGACATCCTCGTTTCCAGCCGCCGCAGGCCCGCTGAGCTGACGCGGGCATATTCGCTATGGCACGAAGGGCCGGAGGTGCGCAATGCCTCTGCTCCGGAGGAGGGCAACCACCTAAATACCAGATGCATCAAGAGGAGTTGTTTTAGGGGCCGGATGACTTATCTCATCCCTACCTGGGCACGGTTCTGCCCTGCCGCAAAGGAGAAAACAATGCAAGAATCGATGTCTCGCTTTCGTTCATTCCCCACGACGACTTTAGCTCTCCTTACTGTTGCTATTATTGTTGCTGCTTCGGCTGCGCTGTTTCGGCGGCTGCCGGTGGCGGAAGCTGCATCCAAAAGTCTCGCTTTCGGACGAGAAGTCATTGTTGATCACCAACGGGTCACGGGTGAGCCCAGTATCGCAATCGACTCACACGACCGCGTCTATGTTTCTGCGCCATTCGGTTTCTCGACGACTGCGAGTTATGTTTGGCGCTCAACCGACCACGGCGCAAGTTTCCATCTCGTCCCTGGAAATCTATCGCCCTATGGAAAGCCGAATGTCACATGTGTGGGCGGCGGAGACTCGGGGCTCGCAATAGATTCTGCGAACAGACTCTATTTCGTGGATCTGCAGGGATTGACCGACGTCAGCAACAGCGTCAGCTCTGACCAAGGCGCAACCTGGCTCAGTACCTGCAATGCGGCGAACGATACAGGAGTAGATCGTCCTTGGATCAGTGCTTTCGGTGACCCGCAGAACGGTGGCGCCCTCTACCAAACCGTGGATCAGACTGAACAGTGCATCGGAGCGTGCCAACAGAACCTGGGCCAGGTGGGAAGCAACATCGTTGAGATCACGCGATCACAGGACGGGGTGACGTTCACGCCTTTGCCAGCGCAACAGATTGAGCCGGACGGAATCGTTTCAGGCATTGTGACTGACTCGGCAGGCGGCGTTTATATCGCTCACACGGGGCTTGTGGATGGAACAGGAAATATTGTTGGTGGCAGCGACGGAAACGGAAACGACAATGCCATAGTGGTCGTGCGATTTCCTACTGGCTATTCCAGCGCAACCCCGACCGTGCTTGCGAACGGCCAAACACTCTGCCAGGCGCAGCCATCCACGTGCGCAACCGATGTCGTGTATCGCGCTCCACTCGACTCAAACGGCAACAGCACAGTTACTGTGGGACAGGACTTCAGCCCGATAGCAATCGACCGAGCTGGCAATCTTTATGTGACCTGGTCGCAAGCCTCGGTGGATTCAACCGGGAACGTCAGCAGTTCTAGTCAGATATATATGGCCGTTTCCACCGATCACGGCGCGCATTGGGGTGCGCCAGTGCGAGTAACTGCCGCCACGCCAACTCTACAGACCAACCTGTTCCCGTGGATCGCCGCGGGTGACCCAGGCCGGGTTGATATCGTCTGGTACGGCACTCCGACGATCGGTTCCTGCCCCAGTCAGCCCTGCGGATCGGGTGCCATTCAAGCCCACTGGTCAGTGATAATGGCCCAGAGCCTGAATGCGATTGTGAACGGATCGCCCAATGCTTCGCCGAGCTTCACAACGACTCAGGTCTCGGAAGTTTCCAACCATTTCGGTGCAATCTGCACGATGGGTATTGGCTGCACGACTGGTGGCGACCGCGGCTTGCTTGATTTCTTGAGCATCACCGTAGGAAGCCAGGGCGAGGCAAATGTGGTGTGGACCGATGCAGTTAACCAGAACTTTGTTGGTGGAACTTCGTCGGGGCTGATCGGATTCAACCGCCAAGTTGCCGGTCCCAGTTTATACGCAAGCGTCGGACAAGTGAGTGGACCCGCGCCCGCCAGCGGAAGTGCATCAGGATCGACCGATGCATTCTACTCGGCCAACGGCACAACTACGGCCGCCTCCACGAACCTGGTGGTTCAATCGGCTTCGGTGACTAAGCCAGACTCGCAGCACTATCGCTTCAGCATCTCGGTGGAGAACCTTAGCAGCCTTCTCGTCTCGCCGACATTGGGCGGGACCGACGCGGTTTGGTTGGTCCGTTGGGAGGTGCCCGATCCGAACGGAGCCGGTCACACATACTTCGCCGCGATGGAGTCAGACAACGGCGCGGCCCCGAGCTTCTTCGATGGCGAGACATCGTCGATCAACACAACCCACGGCAAGTTCGTAACGTATCCGCCTGCGCACACGATTCAAGGTAGCTATACGGCGGGAAGTCCAGGGACTATCGCGCTCACAGTCCCGATTGCAGACGTAGGAGGCAATTCCAAAGCCACGCTATATTCACTAACAGGCCTGACGGTTACGCAAGCAACGGCATCCTCAAGCGGTGACACGATCTTCAACCAGATCGATGCCACCAGGCCATTTGACTTTAAGCCGTAAACGGCGCGAATCGTCACGTTCGCACGTGATCAAATGATGTCCCGGCGTACTGGCAATACGGCCCTTGGCTGAGGAAGCTAGTTACCCCGATCGCGGGGGGCACGCCCCGCTCAACGTCTCCGTGCGTCTTGCTACTTTCGAGCTGGGAATGTAGATCGGTCGTGGGGGGCTGCCCCATCCTAGCGTTTTTTTGCAGGGGTGGGCACCACGAATCTGTCCCCCGTGGGATTTTTGGAGTGCGGATGCTGTCGAAGGCCATCTTCCTCGAACCCTAGTTCTTGGCAGCATCGTGCCCATCCTTGATCAGGAACGTCAAGGATGGGGCAGCCTCTTCCGTGGTGGCAGTGCAAGGGTGTGCCAGCCCCCTGTTCAGCAGGCCCCTTCTCGAAAAGCGCGAGAAGGGGCGCACCCCCCAGTTATTTCGGTTAATAATAAAAGACAAACCGGCGCTATACTTCGCCGTTAAAGTGGCCCACCCGCCAATGTTGGTAGACGCTGCGGGTCGTGCGGCCGCAAAGGATACGATCGAGCTCGGATTAAGAATTCTGTAAGTTGCATTTCGGGGGCGATATGAGAGTCAGATTCGCAGTGGCAGCGACGATGATGAGTCTCGCGCTGAGTGTCGCAGCCCAGAGGGAGATGCACATGGTCCATGCCGAAGGTTCTTTCGACATCAAGATGACTCCCGCCGAACCAACCGACTTCGAGAAGGCGAACGACATAACTCGGGTCACATCCGACAAGACTTGGCACGGTGACTTCGAAGGCGTCAGCCATGGAGAAATGATCACCGGCTCGACCGCGAGCACCGGCTCCATGGCCTACGTTGCTATTGAGCGCATGACAGGTAAGCTTAACGGCCGACAGGGCAGCTTCACCTTCTCGCACCGCGCCACCATGATGAAAGGCGACGCCCCCTCTGCGGGAGAGCTGAGCGTGATGGTTGTACCCAATTCCGGCACTGGAGAACTGAGCGGACTCACGGGCTCGCTCATGATCCATATCGATGCTCAGGGTAAACACACCTGGACCTTCGATTATTCGCTCCCGTAGGGGGCTGGCCCTTTCTTGCGCTTCGGCTCCATGGATGACCACGTAGAATCGCGCCTCCAGAATAATCTGCGGCCCCAAACCAGAGATGTGGCATCAAATACTGTTCGATTTAATCTATCCAAATTTTCGGAGAATAATTCCTGTCTATACCAATCGAAGATTATGCAATGATCGGCGACTGCCATACGGCCGCATTGGTCTCTAAACAAGGCTCGATCGACTGGCTATGCCTTCCCTACTTCGATTCACCGGCTTGTTTCGCGGCGCTGCTGGGCAGCGCTGAAAACGGCCATTGGTCGCTGACCCCGGCGGAGCCGATTCGCGCCGTACACCGCTCTTACCGCGATTCCACTTTAATCCTGGAAACGGAATTTGAGACTGACAGCGGTTCGGTAAAACTTATCGACTGCATGATCATTCGCGAGGAGAAGCCTAACCTTCTGCGCGTCGTGGTCGGCACCAAGGGACAGGTGCGAATGAAGATGGAACTGGTCATTCGATTCGACTACGGTTCGGTTGTGCCATGGGTGCGCCGTACCGAGACTGGCATCTCCGCGATCGGTGGACCCGACATGATCAGGCTGCGCACCGACGCTCCGCTGATGGGCAAAAACTTAAAGACCGAATCGGAATTCACGGTTGATGCCGAACAAAAAGTCTCGTTTGCAATGACCTGGTATCCGTCTAACGAGCGCGAACCGGCGCCCGTCGAGATCGATGCAGCGATTCAAAGGACCGAAAAGTGGTGGCGACATTGGTCGGATCGTTGCACGTATCAGGGCCGATGGCGTGATGCGGTGCTGCGATCGCTGCTCACCCTGAAAGCGCTAACTTTTCAGCCTACCGGCGGGATGGTAGCCGCTCTCACAACCTCTCTGCCAGAATGTCTCGGCGGGATACGCAACTGGGACTATCGTTTTTGCTGGGTGCGGGATGCTACTCTCACGCTGCAATCTCTACTTAGTGCCGGCTATCTCGACGAAGCGCGACAGTGGCGGGAATGGCTTTTGCGGACGGTCGCCGGCAGCCCCTCCGAACTTAATATTCTTTATGGCCTTCGCGGCGAACGCCGTCTAACAGAATTGGAACTCCCGTGGCTGACTGGGTACGCAAACTCCGTGCCCGTGCGAATCGGAAACGCCGCCTACAAACAATATCAACTCGATATTTTTGGCGAAGTCACCAACACACTCTTTCACGCCCGGCAAGCCGGCCTGGGACCGTCTCGTCACGCCCGCAACGACATTGCCCTGGCAATGCTGGATTTTTTGGAGACTGGATGGGAGCGGCCCGATGAGGGTATTTGGGAGGTGCGCGGTCCGCGCCGGCATTTCGTCCACTCCAAAATGATGGCGTGGGTTGCCGTTGATCGTCTTATAAGATCGGCAGAACTCGGCCGCTTCAAAACAGATGTGCCGAGATGGAAAAAACTTCGCGATGCCATCCACGAACAAGTTTGCCAAAAAGGTTTCGACCCGGATTTGAATTCTTTTGTGCAGTATTACGGAGGCAAACACCTCGACGCCAGCGTCCTCATGATGCCGCTGGTCGGGTTCCTTCCGCCCGATGATCCTCGTGTGCTCGGTACGGTGAAAGCGATTGAGACGCATCTCGTGCGCAATGGCTTCGTTGAACGCTACACACTGGACCCAGCGGTCGACGGCATCCCTGATGGAGAGGGAGCGTTTCTCCCTTGCTCCTTCTGGATGGTGGACAACTACGTTGCGCTGGGACGCCAGGCGGAGGCAGAAAGAATGTTCGAGCGGCTCTTAAGTATCCGGAATGATGTTGGTCTGTTGTCCGAAGAGTATGATCCAGTTGCAAAACGTCAGCTCGGCAATTTTCCTCAAGCGTTCTCTCATGTCGGCTTGGTGAACACCGCCTTCAATCTAACCCGTGGTTCGATTGAGCCGATTGCCATGGTTCGAAGAAAAGCCAGTGACGCGCAAAACATTGAAGTTAAACATTAACGATAATGCGGAAAAGTCAGCAACATAAGGAATTCACGTTGTACTGCTGGTCATCATTTCGCGACAATGGCGGGCGATCTGCAACTCCTCTTGTGTAGGAACGACGCGAATTTTATCCGCGGTCAGCCCTAGCACTTCCAGGCCTTTCGTCGCTGCGGATCGAATGTACTTGCTGTGTTCTCCGATGCCGCCGGTGAAGACGAGAATATCCACGCCACCCAACAAAGCCGTGTAGGCGCCGATTGTCTTTCGCACTGCCAAAGCGAAAACGTTCAGCGCAAGCTGCGCCTTTGAATCTCCAGAACCGGCGCGTTCCTCCAAAGTCTTCACATCGCTTTCCCCGGATGAGAGTGCGAAAAGGCCACACTGATGATTAAGTAAATCTTCAAGCTTGTCGGCATCGAGTTTTTCATTGCGCAAAAGATAGAGGAGGACGCCGGGGTCGAGATCGCCGGAGCGCGTTCCCATCGGAATGCCGCCAGTAGGCGTTAAGCCCATAGTAGTGTCGATCGACACCCCGTTACGCAGCGCGCACAAACTCGATCCGTTCCCCAGATGCGCAAAGATACTTTTCTCCGGAAGCTTGGCGCCGAAGTGATGGACCAGCGATTCGTAGGAAATACCGTGGAATCCATAACGGCGAATCCCAGCGTCGAAGTAGCGGCCCGGGAGCGCAAAGCGCGATGCAACTTCCGGAATCGTCTGATGAAAGGCATCGTCGAAGCAGGCAAATTGAGCTGCCGACGGAAATGCCTTCTGTGCAGACGCAATCAGGGAGAGCGCTTGCGGAATATGCAATGGCGCAAAATGGATTGCCGAACGCAGTTCGTCGACAACTTGCGTTGTGATCAACTGGTGCCGGCGAAGTTTTGGGCCGCCGTGCACAATCCGATGGCCTACCGCCACTGGCGCGGCGGGAATGTGCTGCCTGATCGCCGTCGCGAGAATATTAAGCGCGTGGCCTTGCGATTCGTGGACACTCTGCTCCTGAACCAGCGACTTACCGTCGCCAGAAAGAATGTTCAAAGCGCCATTGCGCTGTCCAATACGATCTGCGCTTCCGGTGAGGAGTGGCCGTTGATCTTTGGCGTTGTCCGCGTCATTGCCCGCGTCGTTGTCCGCGCGGCGATAGATGCCAAACTTTAGCGAAGATGAACCGCTGTTGAGTACGAGGATCAAGTCAGCGTTGTTGTCTAGGCCGTTCCTGTCAGACTTTTTCTTGCGCAGCCCTGCCGTCATGCTTACCCCGGCCACTTCCAGTTACGAATTTCTTCTTTGTCAATGCCTTCGGCGTGAGCGTAGTTGACGCTGTCGATGATTTGATCTTTCAACCACTCCTTTACGTGGGTGCCCACGTCGCGAAGGCGCGGAACGCGGTCAATCACATCAATGGCGAGGTCAAAGCGATCGACCTGATTGAGTATGGCGAGTTCCAGCGGCGTATTTATGTTCCCTCTCTCCTTATATCCGCGCACATGAATGTTGTCATGATTCTTGCGGCGATAACTGAGTTTGTGAATCAGCGAAGCGTAGGAGTGAAAGTTAAAGATGACAGGCTTGTCGGTGGTGAAGAGTGAATCGAAGTCGCGATCGGAAAGCCCGTGCGGATGTTCACTCGCCGGCATGAGCCGGAATAGATCGACGACGTTGACGAAACGAATTTTCAAGTCTTTGAAATGCTCTTTCAGAATTGCAACGGCGGCCACCGACTCCATGGTCGCGATATCGCCTGCGCACGCCATCACTACATCGGGATCCTCGCCATCGTCGGTGGAGGCCCAATCCCAAATGCCGATGCCCTTAGTGCAATGCGTTACCGCGTCGGCCATAGTCAGGTACTGCAGGTGGTCCTGCTTGTCCGCGACAATGACGTTGACGTAATCGCGCGAGCGCAGGCAGTGGTCCGCCACACTGAGCAAACAGTTGGCGTCGGGAGGCAAATAAATTCGCACCACGTCGGGACTCTTGTTGGTGACGACATCGAGGAAACCTGGGTCCTGATGCGTGAAGCCGTTGTGATCCTGCCGCCACACCAAAGATGTGATCAGGATATTGACCGATGGCACAGGCGCACGCCACGAAATTTCCTTCTTGGACTTCTCCAGCCACTTTGCGTGCTGGTTAAACATGGAATCGATCACGTGCACAAAAGCTTCATAGGTTGAAAGCAGTCCGTGCCGTCCGGTGAGAACATAGCCTTCAAACCAGCCTTCTAGCGTGTGTTCGCTGAGCATTTCCATGACACGCCCATCGACATTCAGTTCGCCACCGTCGGCATCTTCGGGCTTATATTCCGCGAGCCACGTTTTCTTCGAAGCCGCATAAATTGCCGTCAGCCTGTTGGAGGCAGTTTCATCGGGACCGAAGACGCGGAAGGTTTTCATGTTGCGGCGCATCACCTCCGCAAGAAAATGCCCGAGAACGTCGGTGGGCGGAGCGTAGGTCGTGGCCGGCGACTTCACCGCCACCGCATAGTCGCGAAAGTCGGGCACGGCAAGTTCTTTACGGAGCAGGCCGCCGTTCGCATGTGGATTGGCAGAGATGCGGCGCACACCAACGGGCGCAAGCTGCTGCAGCTCTGCAACGAGCTTTCCATCCACGTCGAAGAGTTCCTCCGGCTTGTAACTGCGCAACCAGTCTTCGAGAATCTTCAGACTCTTCTTATTTGTGGCTGGGTCGAGTATCGGGATCTGGTGCGAGCGCCATGATCCCTCTACCTTGTGCCCATCAATCTCCTTCGGTCCGGTCCATCCTTTTGGGGAGCGAAGCACGATCATCGGCCAGCGCGGACGAGTAGCGTCGTCGCTGGAGCGGGCACGCTGCTGCAGCGATCGGATCTCCAAAACGCATTGCTCCAGCGCAGAAGCCATTTTCTGGTGCATCGCCGATGGATCGTCGCCCTCAACAAAATAAGGCTTGTGGCCGTATCCGATGATCAGCGCTTCCAGTTCCGCATGGGGAATACGCGCGAGAATAGTCGGATTCGCGATCTTGTAGCCGTTGAGGTGCAGTATCGGCAGCACTGCGCCATCGTGAATGGGATTCAGAAATTTGTTGGAATGCCAGGATGTTGCGAGCGGGCCAGTCTCGGCCTCGCCGTCGCCCACCGCAACTGCGACGATGAGGTCAGGATTATCGAACACTGCCCCGTAAGCATGCGAGATAGAGTAGCCGAGCTCGCCGCCTTCATGAATTGATCCCGGAGTCTCCGGAGTGCAATGCGAGCCTATTCCTCCAGGAAATGAGAACTGCCGAAAGAATTTCAGCAGGCCCGCTTCGTCGCGGCTCTTGTCGGGATAAATTTCAGAATAGTAGCCTTCGAGATAACTATTGGCGAGAGTCGCAGGAGCGCCATGGCCGGGCCCCGAGATATACATGACATTCAAGTCATACTTGCGGATGACCCGGTTCAGGTGCACCCAAATTAAAGACTGACCGGGATCTGAGCCCCAATGGCCAAGAAGACGCCGCTTAATATGCTCCGGCTTCAGCGGTTCACGAAGCAAAGGATTAGCACGAAGATAGATCATGCCCAACGACAAATAGTTGCAGGCTTGCCAGTAGGCCTCCATCTTCCTCAGTTCATCGGAGGAAAGGGGCGTTAAAATTTCAGCGGTGTCGGCCATAGCAATCTCCGTCGAATAGACTCATACGACAGGACCCATAGTTTCATGATGCCGGAGCAATCGCAATCGACGCGATTGCTGCTAAAACAAATCTTGGATCAGGCTACCGTAGCAATGGGAACCCACATGATGTCGAATATAGAAACGGCCAAGCATTACTCCTGGGGAGACGGCTGTGATGGCTGGTACCTTCTGGAATCGCCGGAGATGACCATCATTCAGGAACGAATGCCGGTCGGCGCCGCCGAAAAGATGCATCGGCACGAAAAGTCCAGGCAGTTTTTCTATGTTCTTTCCGGCACGGCTATTATGGTTCACGATGGCGACTCCACCACGCTAAACGCGCGCGATGGACTCGAGATCGCGCCTGGCGTCGCGCATCAGATCTCTAACCAGGGAAACATCCCTCTCGAGATTATTGTCACATCGATGCCGCCGAGTCACGGCGACCGCACTAATTTGCCTGGCAAATAATTGCGTCGAGCAAAGCGGCCTGCTTGGCCTAGTATGCCCACCGCAGCAGCGTCGCGCCGACTGTAAATCCCGCGCCGACCGACGCCAGCAATACCAGGCTGCCCTTCTTGAGTTTGCCTTCCTGGCGCGCAGTTTCCATGGCGAGCGGGATGGTTCCAGCAGTGGTGTTTCCAAAGAGTTCGATGTTAATGATCACGGCCTCGGGGCGCATGCTGAGGCGCTCGGCCGTCGCGGTGATGATGCGCTTGTTTGCCTGATGTGGAATAAAGGCGTCGATCTCGCTGCCCTTGATGTTGTTGCGTTTTAAAATCTCATCGCACAGCGATGCCATCTTGCGCACCGCGAACTTAAAAACCGCACCGCCATCCTGATGAACAAAGTGCATCTTCTTGTCCACCGTTTCGCGACTTGAAGGATTCAGGCTTCCACCTCCCGGCATATACAGCGAGGATCCTCCCGCGCCATCAACCTCATGCATAAAGTCGATCAGGCCGACGGATTCGTCTTCCGAGGGTTCAAGCAGCACTGCACCCGCACCATCACCGAAGATTACGCAAGTCGCGCGATCGGTGTAGTCAATGATCGAGGACATTACATCGGCGCCGATGATTAACACTTTCTTGTGCGCACCAGTGGCTACAAACTGCGCTCCGGTTTGCAGCGCATAAACGAATGCCGAACATGCGCCAGACAAATCGAATCCCCAAACATTCTTCGCGCCGAGTTTGTTCTGCACGAGACAAGCAGTCGACGGAAAAAACATGTCGGGCGTCACCGTCCCTACGATAATCGCATCCAGTTCGGACGCGTCTATACCGCGCTCGGCAAGCGCTCTCTTGGCCGCCTCGACCGCGAGATCGCTGGTCGCAACGCCCTTGTCGACAATGTGCCGCTCGCGAATGCCGACGCGCTCCATGATCCACTGATCATTGGTCTCAACCATTTTTTCCAGATCGGCATTGGTGAGAAGGCGGGG
>Ga0070713_100003349_pt1 | contig 10577 bp, 8 predicted proteins | sample LARL82metaG_FD_65465 | JGI IMG/M metagenome (GOLD analysis project Ga0070713, IMG submission 65465) | Corn, switchgrass and miscanthus rhizosphere microbial communities from Kellogg Biological Station, Michigan, USA - LAR L8-2 metaG | ecosystem: Host-associated > Plants > Roots > Rhizosphere ... | reverse complement strand
CCCTACGGAATTCTGCTGCATAAGTTGCTCACACGCGCCGCCACCCCCTACCCCCGCGATGAGGTGCTTCGGACCTGCGAGCCCCGATTTCAGGAACTACAGCGTTTATGTGCTGCCAACTCTGCGCGCTTCGTTTATGTGATGCCGCCCGGATTTGGATTCCGCGACGACGCCATGGTTGAGGCTGGCTCACGCGCCAATACATCCGTTCTCGTGCCGGTTCCCAACGACACGTGGGGGCAGGAGAAATTCCGAGATGGATTCCACCTCAACGAAGTGGGCGCCGGCGAGTTCACTCAGATTTTGGGCCCCTCCCTCGGCGCGCTCCTCCGATCAATTTAGCTCGCAAGATTTGCATACGCCCTGAAATGGGAAGGTGCCTCTTGGTGGTTCGCTCATTAACGAATCTATAAATTGTTTATATAGCCGTGGAAAACTTCGATACACATTCCCGCGCGCCTGGAAACGAGACGAGTGCCGTCGTCATCGGTATACGCCAGCGCTCGGAATCCATCGTGCTTCAGTTCGAAGATGTAGTCGGGATGGTCGAATGCGTCACGTCGAAGTATAGGGCTGGCAGGTGTAAAACGAGAAATCAATCTTGTCTTCAGGATACCGAAAGTGTAGCGATGGGGTCCACCTCAGTAGCCAGTCTTTGAGACCTGAATCGCGTGTAGTACAGGGTGTGAAGGAACCAATATCCTCCAAGCAAGGGCAGAAGGAGAAGGTTGGTAGGCATCTAACGGAAGGGGATCCGTTATCATTCTTCGTTACGTGAAGAAGCGTAGCCGTTCGCGGGCTTGGAGGCAATTCTAGTCTTGGAATGCATCTCACGAATCATCTTCTGGATGTGTTCTTTGGCGAGCAGTTTTGGAATGTCCACGACCGTACGTCCATCAGCGGTGACGGTGATGGTATCGCTCACAGTCTTTCGGGCCGGCATCTTTGTCTCTACCCACTTGAATTGTAACGCAGCGGGTAAGTGGCGACGGAAATCTAGCCCCAGCGCTTTAGGGAGGCCCTGCCTTACCTGTGGTTCGGAGATTCCAGACGTTCGAGCCCACGGTTGGAAGAACAGAGCGTTGGAATACCACACGGAGCCGAGCGCCATTTTTGCTACGGCGGCGGCCAGGAATGCGAGAAACTGAAGATGGAGTTCTCGCATGGGCTGCAATTCTACCAGCCCGGGCGGAACGGGGGTGGCTTTCACAGGTCAGAGACCTGCGCTGCGGCGATTAGTCTTGGGAGGATGGTTCGACGGTAGCTACCTGGCCGTTATCCAGGCGGATGGTTCCCAGCACTCGCCCATTGGCCCAATACTGGCAGATCTCGCGGAGGTGGCCATCGTCGTCGGGGATGGTGATGCGGGACGAGGGCTGACCGAGCGCGGTCACCATATCCTCTTCGGTGGTCCCGGCCTTGATGTTCACCAGGTCTTCCGTGGTGGGCACTTTTATGATGGGTTCGACAATTGGAGGCGCGGCGGGAATCGGGTTCGCAATGACTGCCGACTGCAAGGCCGATGTTGTTTCACCAGTTAGAACCGGCTTGCGCGCCACGTGGCGCGGTTGCGAGGAAGCATGCGAAGCCGAAGGCTGGAACGGAGCCGGGCCCACGTCGCCACTGGAAACAGGGGAGGGCTTGGACTTGGCCGCCAACGGGTCAGGCGCGGGATCGGTCACTGGCTTCGACGGCTTCTTGGCGTCCGGCTTGGCTGCTTTGGCAGTTTCTTTGTCTGTCTCCCCGAAGATCTTCGTCATCGAGTTGCTGAGACCTTTGCCGGCTCCGACGCCAATAGCTGCGCCGGCTGCCGCGGCTGCATGTTCGGTCAAGGCTTGGCCGTGAACACCAACAATGAATATGAGAGTTGCGGGCAATACTAGTGCAAGCGAACGCATGATTTCTCCCTGTTCCCATGCTAAGGGGTCGTGTCGGGCGTAGCCACCCAGGAAACACCTTAGTCCTTCCGGGAAAAAGTACCGCCGGGCGATTCGGGCTAGCTAATTTCGACGAAGATGTCGTCGCCTAGGATACGGACGGGGAATCTTGCGACGGTGATGTTGGGGTCGTAGGCGCTGGCGCCGGTGCGGCAGTCGAACCGCCAGCCGTGCCAGGGACAGACCAGCAGATCTTCGCGCAGGGCGCCTTGTCCCAAGGGGCCGCCGGTGCAGGGGCAGCTTCCGTCCAGTGCATGGATCTCACCGCCGGAGTTGCAGATGGCGTAGCTTTGGCCGTCGACTCGGACTTCCTTGACCCAGCCGGGCTGCACTTCGGAGACGGACGCGACCCGGACGAACGCCATACGATTATTATCAACCGGATATAATCGTCGAATGACACGGCATTGGATAGCAGCCCTGGTTCTGCCGGCGGTAGTTCTCGCCGCGGACCTCAATAATCCGACCGGCTCGCATGGACTGGTGTTGATCGACAAACGTGGCGCGCATGTCCGGTTCGTCGATCCGTCTTCATATAAGGAGTTGTCGAACCTGGAAATCGGCGATGCTCCACACGATCTGGCCATCTCGCCCGACCACAAGACCGTCTACATCCCGATCTACGGCGACGGCGTCTATGGCAAGAATCCGCATCCGGGGCACACCATCGCAGTGATCGATCTGACGACGAGGCAGGTGACTGCGACGATCGACGTATCGCCTTACATTGCGCCGCATGGTATCCAGGTGGACTCGCGCGGAAAGCTGTACGTGAGCTGCGATCTGAGCCGCAAGCTGCTGGTGATCGATCCCAAGACGCGCGCGATCGAGGCGGCCATCGACACCGAGGGGACGGGTCATTGGGTCGCGGTGCTGCCGGATGGGAGTAAAGCTTATGTGCCGAATAAGAACGATAAGCTGTTCATCAGCGTAATCGATCTGAAGGCGCGCAAGATGACCGGACGGATTCCGGCGCCGAACGGGATTCAGGGTATCGCCGAATCGCCTGACGGCAAGCGTGTAGTGGCCTCGGATTTAGCGGAGCCGACGCTGCTGGTGATCGACACTTCCAGCGATAGCGTGATCGATCGGGTTGTGGTTCAGGGGATGACGCGGGGATCGTTTAAGCCGCGCTATACGCCGGACGGATCGAAAATCCTGGTGTGCAGCATTGGCCAGGGGCAGGGGCAAGTGAACATCATCAATACGGCGGACCTGCATGGGAAGCAGCAGGTGCTGGAGGTGGGGAAGAACCCGATGGGATTCGCATTTGCTCCAGATGGGCGAACGGCGCTGGTGGCGAACGATGGAGACGGCACAGTGACGGTAATCGACCTCGATCAGATGAAGGTAGTGTCGAGTTTTAAGGCGGGGACGGGGATCGAGACTGCGTCGTATTATTAGAGCCGGGCCGGGGGCCCGGCGCGGACGAGGGCGTCCTACTACGGGCGAGCTTTGTTCCAGCCAAAGCGAAGTTCATTCTGGATCGGCGGCGGCCTGCCGCGGGATTAGAAAACGTAGCCGATCGATGCCTGATAGGTTCGGGGCGCAACAAAATGCGTGCCGCTGAAGGTCGACAAGAAATTGTAAAGCGACGTAGCATTGGTAAGATTTTCGGCCGTGAGGCGAAGGGTGATCCGGGGACCCGATTCCTTGTGAAACAGGTTGTCGGTGCCGACACCCATGCTGAACAGGTTGCGGGGCTTCACGCGATCGGGATTGTGGTCGTCGTTCTCCGCGCCGGTCTGCGGCAAGGTCAAGAGAGTGGATTTGCCGATTCCGTTGCAGGCCGTGATGGGACTCTGTAGAGTAGCGGGCACGCCGTCGCAGGAGAAGCCGATGTCCACCTGCTGGCTGGCCGTCAGGAGAGTAGCCGCGAGCACGTCGGGCACTCCGCTAACGACCAGACCGCTGTCGTAACGCCATGTGAAATCGATCCACTCGGCATTATGCGGGCGCTGATATCGGAACACGGCCGTCTGCTGGAAGGCCTGATCGTGGTCGATGCGGAACACGCCATTCGCGAAACCTCCCAGCGGAATCAAGCCGCCATTCTCGGGCGGGAAGTAACGCGCGCGGGTATGGCCGAGGTTGAAGTAGGCCTGGAATCCGTGCAGGTCGATGGTGCTGATGCGAGCGGTCACGCCGTCCAGTTTGGAGTTGTGCCATGCGATGGGAAATGTGATGGGAGTATTGAACAGTACGCTGAAATCGTACGCGTTGTGAGTGTATTTCCAGAAGTAATCGGCATCGACGACCAGCCAGCGGCCGATGCCTTGCTGGAATCCAGTGTTGAACTGATTGCGCGCGCCAGGCTTGATGGGCGTGGAGTTCGATCCGAAAACATTTTCGGCCAAGCCGCCACCGCCGGTGCCGCTGGAGAGGATCAGGTTTTCGTTGAACGGCGTTTCAAAGGTGCGTGAATAGGCCACGCGAAGGACGGTGTGCGTGGGCGAGACAAGGTATGAGATTCCCAGCCGAGGCTGGATGCCGTTGGCCGAGGTCAATCCATTGTACTGATCGTCGCGCAATCCGGCATTGATGGTGAAGTTGCCGAATTTCATGGTGTCGGTGAGATAGAACGCGTATTGATTGATGTTGTGGCGGCCGCGGAAGAGGAATGGCGAACCTCCGCGGGTCAGGTCATACGGCACGATGCCGGGCTGCAGATTCGGATTCGGAGTATAGGCGGGATTCAGGGCGGAGCACTGTTCCGGATTGGTCACACCAGGCAACAGCAGACCGCCTCCATCGGCACCGAGGCAGACGGGATTGTACTGGGGATCGGTGACGCCGAATTGAAACTTTTCGAGCAGACGAGTCTGCTGGATCTGCGCCCCGAACTTCAGGTCGTGCTTGCCGTAGACGGCCGCGATATCGGCCTTGACGCCATAATTGGTGAGAAAGCGATTTTGGGAAGTTGTAACGGGAGTATCGGCGAAGGGATCGCGACTGGCATAATAATTCAACTCGTCACGGCGCGCGAAAGCATTCACGGTGAGCAGCGCGCGGGCGCTGAAGGTATGTTGATAGCTGGGCGCGATGTTCCACGTGAGCACGCGCTGGCGCTGGTCCTGCGAGATTTGGTCGTAACTGTTGGGAACCTGAAACCAGTTGCGTGCTCCGAACAGATCGATGTGGAAGGCGTCGCGCGGACTAGGCTGCCAATCGAAGCGATCGAAGACCGAGCCGTTGTTTCCGATGTCGTGGATCGGCAATCGCTCTGGGGTGTCGAGGAAATGGCCGGAGCGAACGCCATTGACGAGAGCAAAGTTCCCATACTTAGGGCTGCCGAATCCCAGAGAGGCGCTGCCGCCCCAGGTTCCGAAGGAGCCCCAGTCTGAAGTGAGCGAGCCGGTGGGCTTGGTGGCGCCGAGTCCGGAGCGCGTGGTGGCGTTTACGATCAAGCTGGACTTGTCGCCGTACTGCGCGTCGGGCGAGCCGGTGATTAGCTCCATGGATTGCAGCGCGGAGGCCGGGATCTGGGTGGAGAATAGCTTACTCTGCTGATCGCTGATAGGCTGGCCGTCGATCACGAAGCTGGTTTGAGAATGGTCGCCTAGAGGGTGAAAGAATCCGTTCGCGTCAGCCGCCACTGCGCCGGTGCTATAGGTGATGGCCTGGCTGAGGCTGCCGGCGGGGTCGAACATCGGAAGCTTGAGAAAACCGGCGCGGTCGACATCCTGATGGGCGGAGGGATCGGTCTCCACCTGCGCGCCGGCCGCTTCGACGATGACCGTAGTGGATTCCGCGGCGACGTTTAGCGTGACGTTGGCGGTGATCGGAACGGAGCTTCGAACGTCCAGACTTTGCGTGGCGGCCGCGAAGCCCGAGGTTTGGACGGTCAAGCGGTAATTATTCTGCGGTACGTTGTTGAAGCGGAATGTTCCGGTGTTGTCGGTAGCAACCGACTGCGAATATCCGGTGACTGAATTCTGCAGCCGAACCATGGCGCCCGCTACAACAGCGCCCGAAGGATCGGTCACCGTGCCGAGAACTGTTCCGCTGTTGATCGATTGAGAGAGTACCGGGAGGATGCATAGGCTAAGTGTTAACCACAGCCTTCCAAAACTGAATTTCATAATATGTCTCCATGAATAAATGCACTGCTGCCAAGGGAAATCCAATCACGGGCGGGCGGCCAGGTAGGCCGCTTATCGACCGATCAGGACAGAACTTAGGACTAGGAATGGAGACAGGGGGGGCGCGCGCGAAAGATGCAGCGAGGACACGAATTCGCCGGGCGCGGGAGGTGCATCCTGCGCCTCATGCCAACGTTGTACGTCGGGCGATACGAGCTTCACGCTCGCAACAGCCTGCGTAACGGACAAGTGGCCGGCGTGACAGACGCCGCAACAATCGGTATGGGATGGCCCATCGTGATGATGGACCTGTTCCGTGATGGCGGAAGCTGTCTGGAGGCCGGCAAAGAAGGTCAGCAGGAGCAGTACGAAGAGTGCTCGTGTGAGTTGCCGTCGGGCGATAGAGGCGCCAACCATCGTTCGTTTGGAATTTTAGCATTCTGTGGCGGGCCGGCGCTCTCCTTGGCTCTAAGTGAGCTATTGCTGCGATTATTCAGCTCTAATTTATCGGATATAATGCTCGACGAGTCAGGAGGTTCAGAAACTATGAGCAAACGCATTGCACTTTGTGCGGATGGTACCTGGGATAACGCGGACAAACGCACCAACGTATATAAGCTGTACAAGGCGCTCCCGGTGGGCGCCGATCAAATGCCGTTCTATGACGACGGGGTGGGCGCGGATGGAGATCCGGTGTGGAAACTGTTGGGCGGCGCTTTTGGAACCGGCCTTTGGCAGAAAATCAAGGACGGTTACACGAAAATAGCCCATGTCTATGAGGCTGGTGATTCCTTGTTTCTGTTTGGATTCAGCCGTGGCGCCTATACGGCACGCAGCCTGGCGGGGATGATCGCAGCTTGCGGGCTTCCGACTAAGAACTTCACCGATGACCTTGTGGATACGGCATTCAACGCGTCTCGGGACAAGAACAATCGGGCCGCATTGTTGCAGAAGCTGGCGGGCTGTGCCATGTATCCAGCCAAGATCACGATGGTCGGAGTATGGGATACGGTGGGGTCGCTGGGGATTCCGTCGGCCATCGGCGCGATCGATCCCATTGCCTATGGATTCCTCGATACCGGTCTCAATTCCGCGGTGCTCAACGCTTATCATGCGCTGGCGATCGACGAGAAGCGGGCCGAATTTCCTCCGACTTTGTGGAAGGGGCCGGCGGCTCCTGGCCAGACCGTGGAACAAGTTTGGTTCTGCGGCGTGCATAGCGACGTGGGAGGCGGCGAGCCGGATGATCTTCCGGGCACGACGGCGCTTTCCGATATCACTCTGAGCTGGATGATGAGCAAGGCCAGCGCGCTGGGGCTCCAGATTGATCCAGCGATGCAGAAGCAATATGCGCCTCCGCTGGATCCTAAGTACTCACTCGATACGCTGCATACTTCCTGGAAGTTGCTATTCGGGTTCCCACGGATACGGACGATCGAACCGGGCTCGGTGATCGCCAATAGTGTGCTGCTGCGGCTCCAGCACGACAGTACGTATCGGCCGTCGAACCTAAAGTTTCTGAACGGGGCGCTGGATGCGGGATACGGAACGACGGCGATTGTGGGCCAGCCGGAGATCGCGCAGGCGGCGGGGCATTAGGGCGGATGCCCGCAGACACAACCGCCATTGGGCATGCCTAGTGCCCGCGCCTAGGAATTCCGTCGGGTTGCGGCGCGGCTAGGATTTGAATTTCGACGGAAGGTGGGGAGTCACGAACGGTGGATTCATCCCGATGGCCGATCCGTCACCATCCCGATTCAAGGAGATTGGCCCTCCACTGTTTCATCGAATCCTGGATCAAACTCGGAATAAGCGCGGAGGAGTTTCGAAGTTGAAATAGTGGGGCGAGGGCCTTACTGCAGAACGAGAGGCTGCTCTAGCGCGGTCCGGACGCTGGCGGGTAACTTGTCGGAATTCGCCAGAAGCAGGCTGACCTGCCACATCTGGTCGGTGGTCAGAGAGCCGGTGAATCCAGGCATTCCGGTGAGCCGGATGCCGTTGGCGACTTTCCAATAGGTGACCCCGGGCGGATCGTCGCTGACGCCTTTACCTTTGAAAAGCTGCGGCGGCTTGGGGAACTCGCCTTTTGCGACGGCAGTCTCATCCTGGGCCGTCAAACCGTGGCAGATCGCGCAGCTGGTGCGGTAGACGCGGGCGCCCGCTGCGTAAACTTCATCCGATGGCTGAACGGGCGATGATTTCGGCGCTTCCTTGTTGACGCGCGCGTCCAGAGCGATACCGGTGATGAGTTCTTCAAAGGGCAGTGGTGCGGATGACGTGGCAACGGGCGCCAGGCCCAATTCGATGAAAGCAAAGCCACCCACTGCGAGCAGCACGAAACCAGCAATGAACCCGAGTATAAAAGACTTCACACTTTAGCGTAGCTCTTCCATCGCCTCGTCGAGCGCTTCCTTAGGCGGCCGGATTTTCGACTCCGGCAGCGTGGCCAACGGAGCGTCGTCGATGCTCAGCATGTCCATGAAGTTAGGCTTGTGGGTGTCGACGTAATACACGCCGGTCAGGACCTCGCCGTTCTTATTCGACTCGTCGATGGCTTTGAGCGCATCGAATTTGTTGGTGGGATCGTAATCGCGCCCCAGCTTTTTGATGCGGAGCTTGGAGCCGTCGTGCATCTCCACTTCCTTGACCTCACCCTCGGCGATCTCGGCGGAGATGTCTTCATAGTAGGGGACGAAGTCGAGCTCGTTCAGCTGCTCTTCGTGGTCCTTCACGTAACTGTAGCTTTTGGTGGAACCTTCGTGATCGTTGAAAGTGGTGCAGGGAGATATAACGTCGATCACAGAGAGGCCATTGTGCGTAATGGCGGCTTTCAGAATCGCCTGGAGCTGTTTCTTGTCGCCGGAGAAGGAGCGGGCCACAAAGGTAGCGCCCCATTCGAGCGCCAGGGCGCAGCAATCGAAGGGAGCGAGTTCGTTGAGGACACCGGTCTTGAGCTTGGAACCGAGATCGGCGGTGGCCGAAAACTGTCCCTTGGTCAGACCGTAGACGCCGTTATTCTCGATGACGTAAACGAACGGGAGATTGCGGCGGAGCAAATGCATGAACTGGCCGAGGCCGATGGATGCAGTATCGCCGTCGCCGGTGACACCGATGCCGAGCAAAGTGCGATTGCCGAGCAGCGCGCCGGTAGCGATGGAAGGCATCCGGCCATGGACGCCGTTGAAGCCGTGCGAAAGACCCAGAAAATACGCTGGCGTTTTAGAAGAACAGCCGATGCCGGAGAGCTTGGCCACGTTCCAGGGCTGAATGCCCAGCTCGTAGAAGCATTCGACGATTCGCTCGGAAACGGCGTTGTGCCCACATCCGGCGCACAAGGTGGTCTTAGAGCCCTTGTACCCGACGACCTCCAGGCCAATGCGATTGACCTTCTTGGGTGGCGGCGTAGCGGTGGTACTCATTTGCCCTCCTTGCGGGCCTTCTCTTGACTCAGGACGTTGTCGGTGACGGTGCGCGCATCGATCGGCAGGCCGCCGTAATAGCGTACGCTTCTTAATTTGGCGATCTCGGCGGCTTCGAACTCCATCTTCATCAGGCTGAGTAACTGTGCGTCGCGATTCTGTTCGACCACGTAAACGCGCTCGTGGCGCGCGATAAAATCACGCAGCTCCTGGGTGAACGGATACGCTTTTAAGCGAATGTAGTCGGTCTCGAAACCGTACTCGGCTCGCAGCTGATCGCGGCTTTCTTCCACGGCGTAGTGCGATGTTCCGAAGGCTACGAAGCCCGCCTGCGCCTTGGTCCGCGTGTCGACGACCGGCTTGGGCACGTGCGCGCGAATGGTCTCGAATTTCCGAGAGAGGCGATCCATGTTGTTCACATAGTCGTCTTCGCGCTCGGTGTACTGCGCCTTTTCGTTGTGGCCGCTGCCGCGCGTGAAGAACGACGCGTTGGGATGATTGGTGCCGGGCAGCGTGCGATAGCCGACACCGTCGCCGTCAACATCTTTATACCGTGCGAATCCGCCCAGACGCTCCAGATCTTCGGCGGTCAGGACTTTGCCGCGCCGGATCGGCTCGGTTGGATAGGTGAATGGATCGGCCATCCAGTTGTTCATTCCGAGATCGAGGTCGGTCATCACGAACACGGGAGTTTGAAATCGCTCCGCCAGATCGAAGGCATCGCCCGCCATGTGGAAGCATTCTTCCGGTGAGGAAGGGAACAGCAACGGATGTTTCGTGTCTCCGTGCGACAGTAGCGCGGTGGAGAGAATGTCGCCCTGCGCGGTGCGAGTGGGCAGTCCGGTGGATGGTCCGACGCGCTCCACGTCGAAGATCACTGCGGGAATTTCGGCGTAGTAGCCCAGCCCCACGAATTCCGACATCAGGCTGATGCCCGGTCCGGCGGTGGACGTCATCGCGCGCGCGCCCGCCCAGGCCGCGCCCATCACCATGCCGATGGCCGATAGCTCGTCTTCCGCCTGCACCACCGCATAGGTCGCCTTGCCGGTTTCCTTGTCAATGCGAAATCGCTTGAGGTAACCGATCATGAATTCGACCAGCGATGACGACGGCGTGATCGGATACCAGGTGACCACCGT
>Ga0070713_100003348_pt1 | contig 10577 bp, 8 predicted proteins | sample LARL82metaG_FD_65465 | JGI IMG/M metagenome (GOLD analysis project Ga0070713, IMG submission 65465) | Corn, switchgrass and miscanthus rhizosphere microbial communities from Kellogg Biological Station, Michigan, USA - LAR L8-2 metaG | ecosystem: Host-associated > Plants > Roots > Rhizosphere ... | reverse complement strand
CACCCACGTGCCGCTCCGGCCGGCCTCCCACGGCTGCGTCCGGATCCCGGTAGACGTCGCCGCGTTCTTCCACACGCTGATACCGGCCTCCGGCACGCCGGTGTACATCCGCCACTGACGCGAGCGAGTGACCCGTGCGCCCCAGCGGCGCGGGTCAGCCAAGCCGGCCGGCGGAGGCCATGGTCTGGACGCACCCGGGCCTGCATATCGGCTTGTCGCAGGGACAGTGATCGATCATGGGGTGGGCGTGCACCACAATCGCGGCACGCGTGGGCACCGCGGCTGCGGCGTGGGCGGCCGGCGTGCCGGCCACGGCGCCGGACGCCAGGGCGAGCCCGGCCGCGGCCGCCACAACGAACATCCCCGGCCGGCCGCGCGAGCCTGCCGCGGGCACCGCGAATGCTCCATCCCGGCGGTTGCCGCCGGCGGTGCGCGCTGGTCCTGGTCTCATTGGTGTCAGCTTCTTCACTGGAGCTCTCCCTCACCCGCTGTCGCGTTGCGTCTGGCACCATGGCTGGCCAGCAGGCCCGCGGCACGATGCCGTTGTCCGCCCATCCTGGCCAGGCGCCTTAAAACGGCGCTGAAACGGCGCTGAAAGCTGCGCAGCGCCCCGCGTCTGCAGGGCCTGCGTGGTCGCTGCCCGGCTGGCCCGGGGACGGCGTCCCGGCAACGCCGGGCGGCGGTTCCCGGTCCGGTTGAACTGTGGCTGGCTCTGATCCGTGTCTTGCTGGGGGGCTCCTCACTGTGCAGACGGGGGTCGTTGTGCAGGTACGGCTGCTCGGGCCAATCGATGTCGCGCTGGATGGCGGATCGCGCCCGGTGAACGGATTGCGGCGGAAGGCGGTGCTGGCCGCGCTGGCACTGCATGACGGGCAGGTGGTCAGTACCGATCGGCTGGTGGATGTGGTGTGGGGTGCATCCGCCCCGCCAACGGTCGTGAACAGCTTGCAAACCCACATCTCGTATCTGCGTGGCGTGCTCGGCAGCAGGGCGGCGATCCTCGCCCGGCCACCCGGCTACCTGCTGAACGTTGGCGGCGACGGCACCGACGCACGGGCCGCGGAGCGGCTGCTGCGGCAGGGCAGGCAGGCGGCCGACCCCGCCCAGGGCGCCCGGGACCTGCGGGGGGCGCTGGCGCTGTGGCGGGGGCGGCCGCTGGCGGACGTGACGGGTTCGGCCTGGCTGGAGGAGCAGTCGCAGCGGCTGGATCTGCTCGCAGACGAGGTCCGCCGGGCGCTGTTCGAGGCGAGGCTGGCGGCCGGGGAACACGCGGAGCTCGTGCCCGGCCTGGAGCGGATGGCGGCCGAGGATCCGCTCGATGAGCAGGTGCACGGCCAGCTCGTGCTGGCGCTGTACCGGTGCGGCCGTCAGGCCGATGCTCTGGCGGTGTGCCACCGGCTGCGGGCCGCGCTCGCTGAGCAGCTCGGCATCGACCCCAGCCCGATGCTGCGTGACCTGGAGACGGCGATCTTGCGGCAGGACGAGGCGCTGGCGGTTCCGGCGCGGTCGCTGACCTCGCTGGCGCCGCGGCCGGTCCCGGCCCAGCTTCCGCCGGCGGTCCCCGGGTTCGCGGGCCGTGGCGCGGAGCTGGCCCGCCTCGACGCGGTGCTGGCGCAGGCGGAGCGGGAACGCTCGGCCGGGACCGCCGCGGTGGTCATCTCGGCCGTGTCGGGCATGGCCGGGGTGGGCAAGACGTCGCTGGCGGTGCACTGGGCGCACCGGGTGGCGCCGCGGTTCCCCGATGGGCAGCTCTATGTGAACCTGCGCGGGTTCGACCCCGGCGGGCAGCCAGCCGAGCCAGCCGAGGCGGTGCGCGGATTTCTGGACGCGCTCGGGGTGCCGGAGGCCGGCATACCGGACGGGGTGCAGGCCCAGGCCGCGCTGTACCGCAGCCTGGTCGCGGGCAAGCGGGTGCTGGTCGTCCTGGACAACGCACGGGACGCCGGTCAGGTCCGCCCGCTGCTGCCCGGCTCACCGGGATGCCTGGTGCTCGTGACCAGCCGCAACGACCTGGCTGGCCTGGTTGCCGCCGAGGGCGCCTATCCAGTGAGCCTGGACCTGCTGACCACGGCCGAGGCCGGCGACCTGCTTGCCAGGCGGCTCGGCCAGGCGCGGGTGGCCGGCGAGCCGGAAGCGGTGGGGGAGATCGTCGACCGGTGCGCGCGGCTGCCGCTGGCACTGAGCATCGTCGCGGCCCGCGCCGCCGCCAGGCCCGGGTTTCCGCTCACCGCGATCGTCGCCGAGCTGCGCGCGGCCAGCGGCACCCTGGACCCGTTCGGCGGCACCGATCTGGCGACCGACGTGCGGGCGGTGTTCTCCTGGTCCTGCCGAGCGCTGGCCGACGATGCGGCGAGGGTGTTCCGCCTGCTCGGGCTGCACCCCGGACCCGACATCACCACACCCGCCGCGGCCAGCCTCGCCGGCCTGCCGTCAGACCAGGCCCGCCGGCTCCTGACCGATCTGGCCCACGCCAACCTTCTCCTCGAGTACATCCCCGGCCGGTACAGCCTGCACGACCTGCTCCGCACCTACGCCACCGAGCTGGCCCGCAGTCACGACAGCGAACGGCAGCGCCAGGCGGCGTTGCACCGCACACTCGACCACTACCTGCACACGGCACACACGGCCGCCGCGCTGCTGCACCCGCGCCATGACCTCATCGCCATCGCCCCGGCGCAACCAGGGGTCACCACCCAGCGCCTCACCGACACCAAAGCGGCGCTGGCGTGGTTCACCGCCGAACACCGCACCCTGCTCGCCGCGAGCGCCCTCGCGCTCCGACGCGGGTTTGATGCCCACGCATGGCAGCTCGCGCGGGCTATGGGGGACTTCCTGGCCCGGGGTTGCCACTGGCCCGACCACCACACCGTGCACCGCAATGCGCTGCGCGCCGCGGAGCGTGCGGCGTGCCAGGACGCGCTTGGCTACGCCCACCGTGCGCTCGGCGTGGCGAACGCCTGGCTCGGCCACCTAGACGACGCCCGCTGTCACTACGAGCGCGCGCTGCACCTGTTCGGCGAGATCGGCGACCACGCCGGGCAGGGCTCGACCCACATCAACCTTGCCAATCTCTTCGACGCACGCGGCAACTACACCGATGCGCTGCGGCACTCACAGCACGCGCACGACCATTTCCAGGCAGCCGGGCAGCGGGTCGGCCAGGCACGCGCGCTCAACGGTATCGGCTGGTTCCATGCCAAGCTCGGTGACTACCGGCAGGCCCTCCCACGGTGCCAGCAGGCCCTCGCGACGCTTCATGAGCTAGACGACACCGTGGGCGCCGCCTACACCCTGGACAGCGTTGCCTACATCCACCACCATCTCGGCGACCGGCACCAAGCCATTGCCTGCTACCAGCAAGCCCGCGACCTGTACCGGGAAGTCGGCGAATCCGAAGGCGAGGCCGAGGCACTCACCCACCTTGGCGACATCCATGACGACGATGGGGACGCCGAGGCCGCGCGTGACGCATGGCGGCAGGCTCTCGACATCCTCAGCCAACTCGGCCATCCCGGTGCCGAGCAGGTCCGTGCCAAGCTCATTCCCGTCCCGGCTCCGCTGGCCGTCTAGGCTCGGCGCTCGAGACTGACGCGGCGTAGCGGCATCGGCGTGTTGGGTAGTTATGGCCCGGTGGCGGGCGGGCGTGGTGCAGCCTTATGCACCAATAGCCCCCAGCCGGGTGGCAGTTGAGCGTGGCCCCATTGCCAGAACGAGGGGGCGATAGTGTCCACCATGCGCGTCCGGCACTCCAAGTCGTCCCGGGCGCGCTCCAGCGCGGCGGCTCAGCGCCGGAGGCGGGGCACGTTCGCCCTGGTTGCCGCGATGGCCGTGGCGAGCGTGGTGGCGGTGGTATGCACCTGGGCTGGCGTGGCCGAGTTGCGGGGGAAGGCATCACCGTGGGCGGGGCTGTGGCTGGCGAAGGCGGCCGACGGGGTGGCGGCGTGGCCGGCTTCCTGGGGCGGCCGGCCACTGATCGTCGGCGCCGCCGTCGCCGACAGCCCCGGGGGCAGCTACCGTGACCCGCTGCGCGGGGTCCATGGGCTGGTCGAAGAGCGCATCGACGACGGCGTCGACTTCGCCGGGGCGGGCCCGGTCTATGCTCTCGGCGACGCGGTCGTCACCCGCGCGGACGGGGACAACTTCGGCTGGCCCGGCGGGGGGTGGATCACCTACCGGCTCACCAGCGGGCCGGGGGTGGGGCTGATGGTCTACGTGGCTGAAGACATCCTCCCGGCCGTCGTGCCCGGTCAGCGGGTGTCGGCCGCCACCGTGCTCGGCACCATGTACGACGGCGGCGACGGCATCGAAACCGGGTGGGCGCAGGCCACCGGCCTGTCCGCCGAGTCGGAGCTCCCGCAAGCCGGCAGCATCGGCGGCCTCGGCCCGTTCCCCACCAGGGTGGGGGCCAACTTCGACGAACTGCTCCAGTCGCTGGGGGTGCCCGCCGCGCCCAACCGCGCGCAGCCCCTGCATGGGCTTCTCCCGGCCGGCTACCCAGCCAGCTGGAGATAGCCCGTCCGGCGGAAGACCGCCGCGATCGTCACGACCAGCCCGGCCACCTCGGGCAGCGACGGGATCAGCCGTTATAGCCGATCGTGACGTAGTCATCGCCCGACGTCGCTCCGGCGCTGTGCCCGGTGACGAACACCGTGTTCCCGGTGGGGCTGACGGCGACGGAGCTGGCCTGGTCGGTGCCGCTGCCGGTGCCGTTGTAGCGCTTGGCCCACAGCTGGGCGCCGGTGGTGGTGGCGTAGGCGACCGTCGCGTAGTCGTACCCTGACGCGGTCCCACCGAAGCTGTGCCCGGTGACGTACACCGTCTCCCCGGTGTGGCTGACCGCCACGGACGTAGCCGCGTCGATGCCGCTGCCGGTGCCGTTGTAGCGCTGGACCCACAGCTGCGCACCGGTGGCGGCGTCGTAGGCGACCGTGGCGTAGTCAGAGTTCTGGGCGCTTCCTGCCGCGTGGCTTTGCCCGGTGACATAGACCGTCCCCCCGGTGGGGCTGGCCGCCACGGAGCTGGCGAAGTCGTGACCGCCGCGGGGGCCGTTATAGCGTTTGACCCACAGCGGGGCGCCGGTGGCGGCGTCGTACGCGGCCGTGGCGTAGTCATTGGCCGAGGCGTTGCCGCCATAGCTGGAGCCGGTGACGAACACCGTTCCCCCGCTCGGGCTGACCGCGAGCGACCCAGCATCGTCGCCCATATGGCCGGGGCCGTCGTAGCGCTTGACCCACAGCTGCGCGCCACTGGCGGCGTTGTAGGCGATCGTGGCGTAGTCCGCTGCCGAGCCAGCCCCGTAACTCGACCCGGTCACGTACACGGTGTTCCCGGTGGGGCTGGCTGCTACCGAGTTGGCCTGGTCGGTGTTGTGCCCCGGGCCGTCGTAGCGCTTGACCCACAGCTGCGCGCCGGTGGCGGCGTCGTAAGCGACCGTCGCATAGTCGCCCGAGCCGGCACCGACGCTGTAGCCGGTGACGACTACGGTGCCGCCGGTGGGGCTGGCCGATATCGAGTTGGCCTGGTCGGTGCCGTGCCCTGGGCCGTCGTAGCGCGTGACCCACAGCTGCGCGCCGGTGGCGGCGTCGTAGGCGACGGTCGCGTAGTCGTAGCCGAGGGCGGTCCCGCCGTCGCTTTGCCCGGTGACGTATACCGTCCCGCCGGTGGGGCTGACCGCCACCGAGCTGGGGACGTCGTTGCCGTTGCCCGGGTCGTTGTAGCGCGTGACCCACTGCCGGGCGCCGGTGGCGGCGTCGTAGGCGACGGTCGCGTAGTCATAGCCGGAGGCGGTCCCTGGGGAATGGCTTTTGCCAGTGACGTAGACCGTTGCCCCGGCGGGGCTGACCGCCACCAAACTGGCGTCGTCATCGCCGGCTCTGGTGCCGTTGTAGCGCTGGATCCACGCCTGCATGCCGGGGCCCGCCGCGGCATGCGGCGCAGCACCCGCCGGCGCACGGCCGGGGACCTGGGCGTGCGTACCCGCCGCACTGGCCCCGCTAACCCCGATGATGCTGAGGGCAGCGGCCACCCCCGATGCGATCGATACGCGAATGATGCTCGCGTGCATGAAGAAGATCTCCTTTTCGCGGTGTGCCCCGGCTGCCGTGCGGCCCCGTGCCCAGGTGCAGCGATGCCGTGCCCCGCCGGCGCTCGCTGTGAATTTCCCCGGGTCAGCCGCTCTGGTTCCGGTACACCCTATGTTGGGCGGTGAGCCGGACGATCCTGCCAGTGCCGGGATTGCCGCGAGGTCACACCAGGCGAGGAAGGTGCGATGGCAGAGATACCGTTCATGATCGGGGCTGGCGTCGGTTGTGCCGATGGAGCGTGTGGTGAGGTGACCCGGGTGGTGATCAACCCGGTCAGCCGTGAACTCACCCACCTGGTGGTGGAACCGGCGGGCCGCAGCGGGCTCGGCCGGCTCGTGCCGCTCGACCTTGTCGATGCCACCGACGGCGAGATCCGGCTGCGTTGCACCATGGCGGAGTTCGAGAAGCTCGACGCCGCCGAGGAGACCCAGTTCGTGCCGGGGACCAGGGGCTATGCGGCCTACGGCCCAGATCAGGTGCTCTCCTGGCCATGGTTGAGCCTGGGCGGCAGCACCGGCGTCGAGGGCGACGTGGTCGCCGGGACCTCGCAGACCGTCACCTACGACGCCGTCCCCCTGGGCGAGGTGGAGGTGCGCCGCGGCGATCGCGTCCATGCCGCCGACGGCGAGATCGGCCACGTGGAAGGGCTCGTCATTGACCCCCGCAACCACCACGTGACCCACGTGCTGCTCCAGGAGGGGCACCTGTGGGGCCGCAAGGACGTAGCCATCCCGATCGGCGCCGTCACCGGAGCCGAGGACGGTATCCGGCTCAGCCTGACCAAGGACGACGTGCGGGACTTGCCGCCGGTGGACGTCGATCACCCAACCGGGTAGGCCTGCTCCCGGATTCAGCTTGGCTGCTGCGCCCGGATCTGGCTAGGCGCCGCCGGGTGGCGCCACGTCCAGTGCGGGGTTCGTATCGAAAAAACCAAAGGGCCTGAGCGCGAAACCGGCCCGCTCGACCGGCATGACCGGCCAGTCCTCGGGGCGTGGAATGTGATGGCTGCCAAGGGTGTACCAGAGCACGATGTCGGTGTTCTCGATAGGCCGGTCCGCCTTGGTCCACTCCGGGAGACCGGCCCCTCCCGGATGCTGGTTCGGGTAGTCCCCGGCGGGAAACCGCTCGCCCGGCGCGAACGGCGTCACCCACAAGTGCCTGGTCGTGAACGCTGCGCGCCGGATGAAGGACGAGTCCTCGTGCGCGAACGGGACGACGTTGCCGCCGGGGACCAGCTGGTAGCCGACCGGCTGCCCCAAAGCGTTGGCGATGTTTGGGTTGATCACCAGCCAGTGCCGGCCGGTGAGGGGATCGATCAGCCGTTGTGCCTGCGATTCTGAGCGCAGCAGCGTCCGGCGCGGCCGGAACGCATTGCCATAGGGATTGCCTGGGCCTTTCGGCGCTGGCTCGGTTTCGGCCTCCAGCACGGAGTTGCGGTCGCCGTCAACCGCCATGTCGAGCCGAACGCTGAAGAAGTGCTGGTGATGGGCGGCAAGGGTCTGCGGGGCCACGACCGTGCCGTAGTCGCTGGTCTCACCGGGGGGCAGCGCAGAGGTCAGCACGATCCCGGTCAGCTTGATCTCCAGCTCGATGGACGCGTCCTGGTAGAAGTACCAGTAGAAGGCGTATTCGTAGTTGCCGGCGGTGATGGTGAACGACACCACCAGCCGCCGGCTCCTGCGTGTCTCCGTATGGCCCAGGCCCGCATCAAAGTGCTTCCAGAGGATCCCGTCATCTTCCTCGTGCAGGCAGATCGCGTTCTTGACCGTGTACGGCTGCCCCTGGTCGTCGGCAAGCTGGACGTCGAAGTACCGGATCTGCCCGAGGCAGTCACACCCCAGCTCCAGCGAGTTCGTCAGGATCCCGATGCCGTATTCCCCGATGTCGAAGGCGTTGCGCCAGCCCTGGAAGGGCCTCGGGTCACCGTAGGGGATGACGAGCTCGGCGACCGAAGCGCGGTGGATGACCGAGCGCAGCCGCCCATGGTCCGCATAGCCGATCGTGTGCAACACCAGACCTTCACGCGCGTTGAACCCCAGCCGGAACCGCCAGTTCTGCCAGCGCACCTCCCAGCCATCCACCTGGAAGCTCACCCCCGCTGGCTGCCGTAGCTCGATGGGTGCCAGGCCAGCGCGGTGGGTGCCGCGGCCGGCCGTGTAGTCCCCGGTGCCAGGGGGGAGTGGCACCACCCCGAGATCTTCCACCCGGGCAACAGACATGTCGTCAAGATCTACAACTGCGTGCAGCCCGTGGACCGGCTTGGCGTACGGGTTGTCACCAGGGCTGGCCCGGTAGAAGCACAAGGCCCAGACCAGCCGCCTGCCCGCATCCGCCTCCCGGGTGAAGGTGCCGATTCCCCACGCCTCCACGAGTACCTGATCCGGGTTGTGGATCCCCCGCTTCCGCAGGCCCGCGCAAAAGCGCGGGTCGGCCCTGACCAGGCGCTCGCACTCCGCGTACTCGCCAAGCGTGACCGGGGCCTGCGCCCCCGGGACCGGCCGCCAGGACAGGACGGCTCTGGCGGTGATGGACACCACCGCCTCGCAGGTCAGGTGCTCCCGGGGTTCCAGGGCCACGATGAAGGCCTTGCGGTCGAGCCCTCGGCCAGGACGGAACGAGGCAATCTCCGCCTTCGCGGGTTCGTGAAGGCTCACCGACACCAAACGCGTCGAGGGGCTAACCCGCCCGGCGCGGGCCAGGATGCTGACCGCCTGCCTGATCTCCGCTCCGGTCAGCGGGTCAAGCGGGTGAAGCGCCCCATCCGTGCCAGTTGCATCTGCCGCGCTAGCTGCGCCCGCCGCATGCTGCGATGTCATCCGCACTCCTCAACGACGCCCGGCGCAAACGCTAGCGCGTACAGGTGCCGTTAATCGCTTGCCGGCGGCAAGCGCATCGGTGATGATGCGGCCATGGCCACGACCCGGCGAGCGGACATGTTCATCGATCTCCACGATGACCCGCGCGAGAACGGGCCAAGGCTGGGCGGCGAGCGCACCACGCTGACCGAAGCGCTGCGCTGTGCACGCCTGACGCTGGAGATGAAATGCTCGGGCCTGGACGCCGAGGCCATGGCGCGGCGTTCGGCCGGGCCGTCGACGATGTCCCTCCTCGGGCTGGTGCGGCACCTGGCCGAGATTGAGCGTGGGACGTTCCGGGTGATGCTGGCGGGGCAGGACGTGCCCCGGCTGTTCTGCTCAGACACCGACCGCGACGGTGATTTCGATGGCGCTGTTCCCGACCCCTCCGTGGTTGCGGAGGCGTGGGACGCGTGGCGCGGGGAGGTGGAGTTCGCGACGCGGTTCGTGGCCGAGGCGCCCAGTCTCGACATCACCGGCGACGATCCGCTGAATCAGCACGGCAGCGGTGGCGGGCCGATGTCACTGCGCGAGGTGCTGGTCGGAATGATCTACGAGTATGCCCGCCACTTGGGCCACGCGGACCTGCTGCGCGAGCGGATCGACGGACGCATCGGCCAGTAACCCGCCCTGTAGCCTCCGTGATTTGCGCGTTCCGGTCGATCAGGGCGTGCGGGCCGTGCGCGCAACGACAAGCCGGTACCGCGGGCTGCCGTCCTCGCGGCGGCCCAGGGCCGCCAGGGGGACTGTGGTCACGGTGAAGCCGGATGCCGTCAGGTCGCGGCGGATCGCCCGCAGCGGGCAGGTGCGGTAGTACATGACGAACGTCGGGCGCCACAGCGCATTGCGGACCCGCATGGCCAGGTCGAACCCGGCCAGTGCCCAGTACCAGACCGAGGTGACGGGCGGCGGCGCGCCGACCGGGACGGCGAAGACCCCGCCCGGCCGCAGCGCGTGGTACACCCCGGCGAACAGCGCGGGCCGTTCGGCGGGCAGGAAGTGCCCCAGCGCTCCGAGGCTGATCGCCAGGTCGAACCCCTCCGCGAAGGGCAGGGCGCGGGCGTCGGCCCGCACCCACCCGGCGCCGGGGTACGCACGGCGGCCCTGCGCGAGCATGCCGGTGCTGAAGTCGACGCCCAGGTTCGGTCCCTGGCACACCGATTCGAGCACCCGCAGCCCCGCGCCGGTGCCGCAGCACACGTCCAGTCCCCGGCCGAACGGGCCGAGCGGGCGCAACGCGGCCGCGGTCGCGTCCAGCACGCCATCGGGGGTGCGGAATGGCGTGTGGTCGAACTTCGGGGCCAGCAGGTCATAGCCGCCCTCGACCGACGACAGCGCCTGCACCACCAGCTCACGCACGGACGGGCCACGAGGCGAGAACACCGGCCAAGGCTACTTCCCCGGCGCCAGGCAGGCCCTCGGCAGTACGGCAGCACCGCTAAGGCGGGCAACTGCCGTGCAGATACGGCATTCGCCCGATGCGGTGCGCGAGGCCTTACGGCGAGCATCGGTGGTGCGGGATCGAACTTTGCTGTCAAGACCGGGAGGCTGTGACGTGAGCACGGTCAGGTACATGGGCCGCGGCGTGGAGATCGAGGACGACACCGTCCGCCTGAGCCGCCGCAAGCTTGAATTCGAC
>Ga0070713_100003346_pt1 | contig 10579 bp, 10 predicted proteins | sample LARL82metaG_FD_65465 | JGI IMG/M metagenome (GOLD analysis project Ga0070713, IMG submission 65465) | Corn, switchgrass and miscanthus rhizosphere microbial communities from Kellogg Biological Station, Michigan, USA - LAR L8-2 metaG | ecosystem: Host-associated > Plants > Roots > Rhizosphere ... | reverse complement strand
CCACAATTTCGCGCACCACATGTTCGACTGCAATCCTGATAGAGCGTTGGAAGCCAGGCGCACTAGGCACCAAGAGTGGGCTCGAGACCGCAGCCGGCTTGATGACATCGGTAATTCCACGAGCCACGGCCGTATCGGTCTCTCGAACGATCAGCTTCCTGTGAGCGAACGTCGCCGGTATTCCCGCGGCGGACTCCGGCATGCTCGACTCGAATTCCGGCGCAACGCATCCGCCTTGCGCAGCAAGAGGCGGTAAGATCGAACAACCCCGCGGACGCGCAGTATTTTGGACACCGGCAGACAACAGATTCAGGATCTGATGCGAGCCGAGCGTGTTTACGAATCGTGAAACAGGCGTCTGGGGTTGACGAACCGCCTTGGCTACGACAGCCCTCGTCATCGCGCCGTTCATCGCGACCGCCGGTCGATCGGTTTGGCCAAAATTCAAATTCGCCGCCGCGGTACGAGGCAATGCCGAAAGCTTGAATTGTCGCGCCGGCCCGTGCGCGGCCGGCGGAGAGACCTGCCTGCCAACGCCGGTTCGAGTCATGGCGCCGCTCATGCCGATGGTGACGTCCCGGCTGTCCTTCGTTGGGGAGGGAGCGCTCAAGACCACCGCATCCGGCTGGGACAAGACGGGTGCGCCAAGTTTTGCGGACACCCGGTGCGCCGTCTCGTTGACAGTGCGCGGTTCTGCGGGAAGCGCGTTGAGCCGAGCCAAGTGCGCGAACTCCCGGGTGTCGATCACGGCCTGAACAGAGACTTGGAGTACGCGTGAATCGCAAAAGGATTGACCAATCAGACCGCCAGCCAGAGGCAAGTGACTCTCGGGCGCCGGCACGGCGAGATCGATCGCACGAGGACGAACCGAGCTCACACTGGTCACTTCGATAAAGGCCTTCTTACTATCGATTCCCGCAGGCGAAACGTTCGACCAAGTCGCCAGCGGTGGTGGAGCCCCCTCCGCTTGGTTTTGTAAGTCTGTGGTGGCTATCTCGAATTTGAAGGACGGCAGAGCGGGTGAGTCAGACGGGAAGCCGGCTTCGGGAACTTCAAAATTCGCACTCAGGGCCGAAGAGGCGCCGGTGGCAGGTGACGCCGGCTGCGGGAGGAATCCTCCCATCGGCGGCTCGGAAACGGAATCCGGGGCCTTTTCGGCTTTCGCAACGATGGCCTGCGGTTCTGGAACTACTGCCGGCGGAGCCGCCTTCGCTTCCACATTCGCAGCAGGCTGCGGCTTAACCTTCGAGGCAGGCGGTGTCGCGGCAGGCTTGGCAGGACTGGTCGGTTTCGCGTCATTCTCAACGAATTGCAGAAGCCGCTCGAAGCCCTTATTTGCTTCCCCTTCTTCGTACAATTTCTGGTGCTCTGGGGAACAGAAAGACGATCCGGCCAGCGACTTGAAGAGATTCAGCTTTTGTTTACAGTGGCGACACTTCATGCAAAGACCTGACGGCCCACTTATCTCTACGGCTGCGCAGGGCTTCCAGCGCAGATGGCAGATTACCTATTTCTGAAGGGCATGATCGGTCACTTAGCAGCACAATTAAGGGGAACCCCTTAGCCAGCCGATGGGATAGAATCGTCCTTGCCTCGCGGGCTCACAGGGATCATTCAGAAATGAGCAGCCCATCGCGTCCAGACCTGATCCGCGCAGTTGGCCTGTTCAGTCTCACCGCCATCGCCGTGAACGGCACGGTTGGCTCGGGCATCTTCGTGCTGCCGGCGCAGGTGGCAAAATTTCTGGGCCCGGCCGGTCTGGCTGCATACGTGATGGCGGCCTTGGCGATGTCCTTGATTGTGTTGTGCTTCGCCGAAGTGGCAACGCTGTTCGATCGCTCCGGCGGTCCTTATCTATACGCTCGCGCGGCTTTCGGGAACCTGGTGGGATTTGAAATCGGGTGGATGCTCTTGCTGGCCCGGCTCACTTCCATAGCTGCAATCAGCAATGCGTTCGCGGCCTATCTCGGATTCTTCTGGCCATCGGCCGCTATGGGAATCGGTCGCGTGATCGTGATCACCCTGTCGCTCGGGACGCTGGCGATCGTCAACTTCCGTGGCGTAAGGCACGGCACCTGGGTGAACAACCTGCTCACCGTTTCCAAGCTCGCGACGTTACTGGTGTTCATCGTGGCGGGAGTCTTCCTGCTGGATCCAAACCGTCCGCCGGCTTGGTCTCTGCCCCAACCAGCCGCGCTGCAACAAGCGAGTTTCTTGTTGATCTTCGCGTTCGGCGGATTCGAGTTCGCCGTGGTCCCGGGCGAGGAGATCGAGCGGCCCAAGCGGAATCTTCCGATTGCTCTGCTGTCGGCCATCGCCATAGTTACGGTGTTCTATGTTCTGATACAGTTCGTCGCGCAGAGCACTCTGCCCGATCTGGCGACTTCTGCGACGCCCCTGGCTTCGGCGGCCCGCCGCTTTCTTGGTCCGTTGGGCGGCGTGGTGCTGACGGTGGGCGCGGTTTTGTCCACCACCGGAACCAACAGCGCTCTGATGCTGGTCACGCCTCGCATCCTCTTCGCGATGGCGGAGGGCCGGCAGCTGCCGCAGATCTTTGCGGGCGTCCACGCGCGTTATCGGACGCCATATGTGTCGATCGCTGCTGCCGCCGTGTTGGGCTGGGCCAGCGCCATGTATAGCGGGTTCGCGGCGCTGGCCGCCATCAGCGCCATCGCCAGGCTGTTGTACTACATCGCCACCTGCATCGCGTTACTGGTGCTGCGCCGCAAGATGCCGGATGTAGCGCGCGGTTTTCGAGTCCCAGGCGGTGCAATCATTCCGGTGGCTGCGGTGGCGCTCTCGATTTGGCTGCTGATGGGCAGCACCAAGGCGCAGATATCGATCAGCGCTGCGACTCTGGTGGTGGGCGCCATCGTGTACTGGGCTTATCAGTGGAGTTTGGCCTCGGCCCGGCGCCGGGCCGCGCGAGCCGTTAACACCGCCGCCGGCTGAAGCTTACTCCTTGCACTTCTCGCCGGTCGCTTCCCATTTGGTGACGGTAATTGGAATGCCCTCCATGCACGCCGTCACTCCTCGAAACTCTGTGCCTTCGATCGTAATAACAATTCCCGGCTCGGGGCGGGGCGTAGCGAAAATGTTGTAAGTATTTTTTCCGTCGAGTGTCCTTAGCAACAGGCACCCGCCTTCGACACCTTGGCTCACGCAGCCGGTGGCCTTCACCTCGCGGATTTCCTTCTTCCGGTCCTGAGCGGGCAGGATCGAGACCAGCACCATCAGCAACAACATGTTTCGCTTCATCACGCGCTCCATTCCAGGCGAGACGCCCAGAGCGGCCCGCTGGTTTCAGTATGGCGGGTGGAAGCCGCCGTGTTGCAACAGTGCCCGTATTTACGCCAGATCGGCCAAGATTAAACCACGATGGTGAAGCGATCGTCAGGACCAGAGAAGGCGGCGGGAAAACTCCAGGTGGCTACGCTCTGACGGACGTCGCATGCGGCTGTTGGCCGGCCCGCGGAATCAAAGATCTGCCAGCCCAAGACGCCGCCGCGTTGCCAGCCTGCACCCTCTACCCATGCGAGGAGCGTTTCGCCTCGCCCGTTTCGAGCGAGAGCCGGATACTTGCGTTTGGGGTTATCGCCGCGCGGCGCGACTGTCGCAGCTTTCGCCAAATCGACACCACCGCTGACAGATGCAAAGTAGACCTGGGTTTGTGTTTCCCATGCCCCCAGCACATCCTTTCCGGCTTCCACCAGGCTCATGCTGCTCATGGGACAGGCGTTGATGTTCCACCTATGAAGCAACGCCACCGAGAAAGTTGCCCCGTTGTCTGGGGACCGAAGGACGTAAATGTCTCGATGAACGTCTTCCCTCGCCGAGCGGTACAGGCCATGGATCACGCCATGGGAATCGGCCAAGAGCCGCATTCCACAACACCCGCAGGCACCGGTTGGCTCCTCGGATATTGGCCTCTCCTTCGCAAACGTAAGGCCGTCGTCCTGCGACCGCGTAATCCAGACCTGGCGGCCCGCTTCGCCGGGGCGAGCGCCGGGGGCTTTGCCGTGCCAACCTACGTAGACATTCCCGCGATGGTCGGCCGCTATGGATCCTCCACCATCGAGTCCAAAGGTCTCCTGCATGAGGTTTCGCTGCGGCTCAAATGCCGTGCCTCGGTCGTTCAGACGTGCATAAAGCATCGGCGAGCCGGGTTGACCAGCTTCTGGGTTCAATGGTCCTCGGGGTTCTGCCGTCTGCGATCCATTCCAGGCAACATGCACACGATTCCTCTTGCCTACGGAAATCTGGGCCCCCCGAATTGCACCAATCGCGATGGCGCTTCCCGCTTGGCTGTTGACCCGAACCGGCGAGGAAAAAGTTCCCCCGAAGTCTTCCGATCGGGTATAAAAAACATCGCCTTGTTTTGGGTCGCCCGCGAAATAGATCAGGTGGACGACGCCTTCAGACACAGCTACCTGAGGCTGTAGGCCTATCGACGGCACCGCTACAATTCGTACAGGTTTCGTGTCCGAACGTGCCGCGTGAAGTGGTACCGCGGCCGTAGCGACCAGGAACTCGCGCCTGGTCGAACAAGACCTGGTCGAACAAGACATAGACGCACGGCTCCCCATGACGCCATTTTCTCTCAGGCGAGGAGCGGAGTGCCGGCGGGCTGTTCTAGGAGCGGCCCCGCCGCGTCTACTTGTGGCTGAACTTGGTGGCCGTGGCCGGGACGTCCGCTGGGTCCACGATGATCGTGGCCCGCATGCGGCTATGCACTAGGCAATGGATGGAGACTTGGCCCGGCTGATCGAAACTCACCGTAAAGCTGGCGCCCTGGCTGATGAGACCGGAGTCGAAAGACTGGTCATCAGCCGTGATGGAGTGCAGAACGTCGTCGGTATTGTAGAGCGTCAGCGGCGTACCGGCCTTGACGTGAATGGTCCTCGGAACGTACAGATAGTTCAACATGACGCCATCCGGCATGGCCCCACTGCCGCCTCGGAAGGCCTGCATGGCGCGGAAGACATAGTCATTCACCGCGTTGGTCGGCGGATAGACGGCAGCGGTACTCGCGGTCCCGGTCAGATGACAGAGCGCGCAGCTTCCGCTATTGGCCGGCGGAGTGGCAAAAGACCAGTCGGGATTGTAAGAAACATATTCCCACTCACCATTGCGGATAGGTCCATACTCGGTGCCAAAGCCCTTCTCTTTTCGGGCCGCGAAGACGGTGGTCAGCGGGCCACGCACAAAACGGCCATTCGCGTCCAACGTGGGATTTCCGGCGTCATCATTCACAGTCGCGTAAGACTCGAATACCATGATCGAACCATAGGGAAAATTCCACGGTTGAGTAGTGTCTACCGACTGCGCGATATCGTTCGCCCAGATCACCCGGATCTGCCGGTTCTGGTTGTTATCGAAGGCCTCCATCTGTTTGAATGTGTCGCGGAAGTTGGTGGGCAGATTGATGCGATCCGCGCTGGTTCCGGGCAGCGGCGTGGGCACCTGCCCAGGCAGATACACTCCCACGGTAAGTAAGAACACACTACTGAGGGCGATTATACGTTTCATAGGTTTTCTTTTTGACTGACCCCTGTCACCGTTACTGAATCATCTTGGGTGCAATCGCCCGGTGAGTCAACAGCCACTCGCGTTTTTTACAACAATTTTACTTATTCTCGGGAATAAAAGCAGACTGGCGCCAGTCGCGCCCCGGCTTTAGTATGCTAGCTGGTCAGTCTGAAGAAAGGAACCACCATGTCGTTCCAGGGAAAGCACGCTCTCGTCACAGGAAGCTCTCGCGGCATTGGCAGAGGCATTGCCCTCAAGCTCGCAGAAAAGGGCGCCAAAGTCGCGATCCATTATTACGAAAGAGAGGCCGCCGCCAAGGAAACACTCGCCAAGGTTCGCGAACGCGGCTCGGACGGGTTCATCGTGCAGGCAGATGTTTCTCGAGCCGCCGACATAGGACGCATCTTCGGCAGAGTCAAGGCCGAGTTCGGCAAACTGGATATCTTCGTCAGCAACGCCCGCGGCGAGCTGCCTACGTTCTATCAGGAGCCGATGAACCTAACGCTGGAGAGTTGGGACAGCGCGCTCAACTCGCAGGCGAAGTCATTCTTGCTGGGTGTACATGAATCCGCCAAGCTTATGGGCGACGGGGGACGAATCATCGCGATTACGTTCGCCCGCGGATCGCAGACCGGAAGCTGGCAGTCGTGGATCGCTATGGGCTCTGCGAAAGCTGCAATGGAATCGTTGTGCCGCTACTTCGCCGTGGCGTTAGCAAAGCGCGGCATCACGGTTAATGCTGTCAGCCCCGGCCTGACCGAAGATAGTGTCTTGAACTCGCTTCCGCCCCAGGTTCAGGATCAGGCCCGAGCCTGGCACCAAACCTGGACACCGATGGGACGTCTGGGCACGCCGGCCGATGTCGGCAACGCGGTCGCTTTGCTTTGCTCGGAAGACGCGAGCTGGATCACCGGCCAAACCATAACCGTCGACGGCGGGGCCTCTTTGATGGACACGGTGCTACCGCCGGAGATCCAGCACGGATAGTTGTTCAGCCGCTAGAACGCAGGCAGCGCAAGCACCGCTCCCGCCAGGTTCCCGTAACCCGGCAGATGACCTACGGTGGTGACATAGATGGTACCGGCGTCGGACGAAATAGCGATGCCGTTCAGACGGGCGTTGCCGAGCGATCTGCCATCCGCCAGCCGCACGCGCCGCACCGACACTACCGTGCCATCCTGCCGCATGCGGACAATGCTGTTGTCGCCGCGATTGGCAACGTAGAAATCGGCGCCTTGATCGAGCGTGGTGTTGGCGGCCCAATTCAGGTTGCTGGTCTCGTTCGAGACCGGCGCCAGATCCACCGGCTGGTTCAGAGCATCGGAGTGGATTCGACTCACCGACGTCACATGAAAGATAACGCCGTCGTCGGTAAGGTTGAGCACCGCAATGGTGTTGTCGAACGGCTCGCTGACATACAGAATCCGGTTGGGCGCATAGTTGAGTAGGGCGCCTAGCCGCGGAGTAACGCGTGTGTCCGACCCCTTGTTATCCCAGTCGCGGCCGAGCAGCGGGCGGATGGTTCCGATGGGCGCCAGTCCGTCAACGGCTTTGCCGGTGTGTTCCTGCACCATGCTTCCATCCGCCAGAACCACGCTGAACACCGCCCTGGTCGATCCGTCCGGAGAATGACCGAGAAAAGCAGTGCCGACGCCACCGGTGTTGAGTGCTCCTGACAAAACCTGGGCCGGCTGCCGTGGAGTCAAATTGCCGGCGAACACACCCCCCGCCTGCGCGTTCGGTGCTCCCGCGAGCGGTTCTCCCGATGGATCAAGAATAGTCGACGTGCCGATGCCCCCCAGGCCGAAGGGCGCATTGGATGGCCACAAACGTCCGAATGCATTGTTGATCGAAAGACCCAGTGGATTGCTCACACCGGTGAAGTGGGCCGTCTGTGCGGTTGGATTGTGAATCGAGTTGAGAAAAGCCGCACTCTGGGCGCTGTACATTTGCACGCTGCCGCCCAGGGCCGAGGCTTGGATGCCGGCGGACGCAAAATCCGTGGGAATCGCCAGCGGAGCGGTGCCGCTCGGATCTATAGAAATAAAAGAACCCGGTAACTGGCCGCCAAGGGCCAGCGGCGCTCCGAAATTCGAAGTGCTACCCACCAGAATGCGGGCCGGGTCCAGGACTTTGCCAGGCTGTGTGAATGCCGCGAAAGCTGGCTTATCATGGATCGGGCCCCCCGGTAGAAAAGTGCCGACCGCGCTGATGGCCGACGCGCCCGGTATCCCGACGGCGACGATCCTGCCTCCGACCGACTGTGGTTCGCCCGCTAGACCGATGGCGAGGCTAGCGATCATAACAGCAGTGACTCTTAGACTCTTACGGCTCATTTGGTTCATGTTGTCCTCCTTGGCGGTCATCAAATTTATCAGGAATGCCGGCGGAATGGAAGCCGGTCACCAGCCAAAATGTTAAACTGGCAACTTCCTTAAGGAGCACCGATGCCCCCCACGCTCGCCAATGGAAAGATCTGTTACATCGAGATTCCTTCTACCGACGTGGCGCGCTCGGCTGATTTCTATAAACACGTGTTCGGCTGGAACATCAGAAAACGCGGCGATGGTCACTTGGCCTTTGACGACACCACCGGCCAAGTAAGCGGCAGTTGGGTTTTGAATCGCCCACCCGCCTCGCAGCCCGGTCTTCTGGTCTACATCATGGTCGATAGCGTGGCTGCAACTCTCGACACCGTCGTCGCTAACGGTGGCGACATCGTGCAGCCCATCGGCGCGGACGCGCCCGAAATCACCGCCCGGTTCCGCGACCCGGGAGGAAACGTGATCGGGCTTTACCAGCAGCCCACCTGAACAGAGCCGAGGAGTGCTCCAGCCGTGATAGCAAGCGTATTTATTGGCACTAGCCTCGACGGATTCATCGCACGGCTTAATGGTGCATTCGATTTCTTGCCGCCGGGCGGTGGCGAACCACACGGCTACGACGAGTTTATGGCCACCGTGGATGCGTTAGTCATGGGCCGCAAGAGTTTCGAGTCGATTCTGGCCTTTGATAAATGGCCCTATGGTGAGAAACCGGTTTTCGTGCTCAGCACTAAGCCGCTTGGCACCGCGCCGGTCGGGGCTGTGGTGGAGCGTATGTCCGGTGCGCCGGCCGAAATCGTATCGCAGCTCACTGCTCGCGGCATCCGGCACATTTACGTGGATGGCGGAATCACCATCCAGCGCTTCCTCAATGCCGGGCTCATTCAGCGGCTCATCATCACTCGCGTTCCAGTGCTCATCGGCTCCGGGATTCCGCTCTTCGGCGCTGTTCCGAGCGACATCCTCTTGAAGCACGTCGGAACGCGGCAATACGCCAGCGGCCTCGTCCAGAGTGAATACGTGGTTGTCTAACAAGCGCTGACGCTAACGGTTCGAAAACTGTTTGCGCGCGATAACCAGGAAGACCGCCGCCGCCGGATTGTCAGGCTTCGCTTTCATCCCGATATCCACCGAGGTCCAATGCTTCGACCGGACCCTTCTGAAAATCACTCCCGGCGTTGCCAGGCCCGCAATGCACGCAGGCGCTAACGACACGCCCAATCCCGCCGCAACCAGCCGCAGCACGGTCGGCCATTGTGGCGCGTCTTGAACGATATTGGGACGGAATCCCTCCGCTTCGCAGCACGCCACCGTCCGGTCATAGGCGAGTCTTCCCACTTTCCGGGTAAAGAGAACGAACGGCTCAGCCTTCAGCTCCACGGGCGAAATCGCAGTTTTGGCTGCCAGCTTATGACTGGCTGGAAGCACCGCGACGAAGGGCTCTCGCAGAATCGGCTCTATGGTCAGACCCTCGCGCGGCTCGCCATCGCGCAGAAACGCAAGATCCAGGGTCCCATCCAGCAGAAGCGGAATCTGATCCGCTGTGACCATTTCCCGCAAACGCAACTCCACGGTAGGATGCACGCGCCTATAGTGTCCAATGGCTTTTGGCAGAGCGGTGAACATGATGGAACCACTGAAGCCTACCGTGAGAACGCCTTCCTGTCCGCTCCCCAATCGGCGGGCCAACTCCACATCGTCGGCTAACTTAGCTACTGTGTTTCGCGCACGCTCCAAAAAGAATTGCCCGACTCTGGTCAGTCTCACTCCGCGCGTTGTCCGATCGAACAAGCCAAATCCAAGATGACGTTCCAGCTTCCTGATCTGCTGGCTCAGCGGCGGCTGCGCCATTCCCAACTTCGCCGCTGCCCTTCCAAAATGCAAGGTCTCGGAAACCGCCAGGAAGTAGCGCAAATGCCGGAACTCAATTTCTTGATTCATATCTAGTTCGTCCTAGTGTAGATCATTCAGATATTGGACATATCGCTATATCTGGCCTTACCTTCGGTTATGGAGGCTGGATGTCGATGCAGGGAACCAAGGATTCGAGTTGCCAGATCACCGTCCGTGAGTTCAAGCCCGGCGATGAAGCTTGCTTTCGCAAACTCAACGAGGAATGGATTACCCAGTACTTTTCCATCGAAGCGAAGGACCAGGAGGCCTTGGCCGATCCCCAATCGAGCATCCTCGCTTACGGCGGCCGGATCTTCTTTGCGGCCATCGAAAACGATTGTGTCGGCTGCTGTGCACTCCTTCGTTTAAGCGCCGACGAGTTCGAAGTTGCCAAGATGGCCGTTGCTCCCAAATGGCAGGGAAGCGGCATCGGCCGCAAGTTGCTCCAGACCGTGGTAGAGGCTGCCCGCGCCGCCGGTACACGTCGCCTTTACTTGGAGACGAACCACATCCTCACGCCGGCCATCCGTCTGTATGAGTCGGTTGGATTTAAGTCTGTCCCTCCGGACCGCATCGTGCCTTCGCCATACGCCAGGTCGGATGTATCCATGGAGATGATTCTGTAGGAGAGCTTCTCCAGATGCGGGGGAGAGTGTTACGTCAAAGTGCATTGGAAAGCTGCTCAGCGGACCGAAGCCGACTAACCAGGACCTAGCCAAGGCTATTTCTTCGATCCCACCAGCCAATTCACCACCACCGTGAGTGGCGGCGACTCGCCGTCCTGGCCAGCCGTGGTGACGATCAAAAAACGCTTGCCGTCCGCGCTGGGTGCA
>Ga0070713_100003344_pt1 | contig 10579 bp, 9 predicted proteins | sample LARL82metaG_FD_65465 | JGI IMG/M metagenome (GOLD analysis project Ga0070713, IMG submission 65465) | Corn, switchgrass and miscanthus rhizosphere microbial communities from Kellogg Biological Station, Michigan, USA - LAR L8-2 metaG | ecosystem: Host-associated > Plants > Roots > Rhizosphere ... | reverse complement strand
CCTCCTCCACCACCACCACCACCTCCTCCACCACCACCACCACCGCCCCCGCCGCCGCCTCCGCCGCCCGGAGACTTCCGGCGGCCCAAGGAGGCAAGGCCGCAGCCCGGAAAGAGGCGCCAGCAGCCTCGGACAGGAACTGGGACGCAGCGCCGTCCCCGCCAGGGATGAGCCTCACAGCTGAATCGGGCCTGCCCGCTGACACCAGCGGGCAGGCCCTGCCCGGCGCGGCACCATTTCTTCTCTGCACGAGCTTGGACGTTGGCGCGGAAGACCTGATTGAGGCGCTCCGCACGTACGGGATACCGGTGTCCGGCGCCCTGTTCTCAGCCACGAAAGCGGGAAACGGAACCGGCGGGGCTGACCTCGCGCGGGATCTCGCGGAGTTTCTGGGCACAGGTGACGGAACCCCAGCGATCGGCGCGGCTCTGCGCTGGGACGACTTCGCGCGACTCGTCGTCCATCCGTCCGCAGCGGAACAATCCGCCGGGCCGCCAGAATCTGGTTTCCACTGGCACACGCTGATCGAGCGTGCCCTGCCCGGCTTGCGGTACATCCACGTCCTGCGCCGGCAGAAAGCGGCGGCATCGGAAGACTGGAACTGGATCGGATTCTTCACCTGGGCCAGGATCCAGCCGCTCACTATCGCATACGAGGAATTTGCGACCGACCCCGCAGGCACGCTGAACAAGGTGCTGCGTTTCCTCGATGTCACCGCCCCGGCGCGGGAATCAGCGTCCACGGCCCGCAACGGCAGGCCGGTGCCAGCCCGCTCCAGGATGCGCGCGATAAGTCGCCAGAGCGCCCCGCGCCGCGGTCCGGCGCCGCCCGTAAGCATCGTGGTGGTGTCGCACAACGAAGGCGAGAAGCTGCCGCTGACCGTCAGCGGGATACGGGCTACCGTGCCGGACGACGTGGAAATCGTGGTGGTGGACGACTGGTCCACCGACGAGAGCACCAGGAGCCTCCGGTCCGGCGCCGCCCGGGTTGTACGGCCGCCCGCACGCAGTGGCGTAGCGGGCGCCCGGAACTGGGGGGCGTCCCAGGCCCTCGGTGACCTGCTGGTCTTCGCGGACGCGCACGTAGATCCGTCCGCTGGCTGGCTGGAAGCGCTGCGGGCTGCCTTCACCGATCTGTCTGTCGCGTGTGCGGCGCCGACGATCACCGCGATCGGCCGTCCCGGCTCGTGTGGCCACGGCTGTACCTGGGCCAAGCCACAGCTAGGCATGAAGTGGCTGCGTACCAGCGCCACGTGGGCGCACGAGGTGCCATTCATCTGTGGCTGCCTGATGGCGTTCCGCCGGGATGACTTCGAGGCCATCGGGGGCTTCGACACGGGCATGGTTTGCTGGGGCTCGGAAGACGCCGAAATATGCCTGAACCTTTGGCGCCGAGGGCGCTCCACGGTCGTCGTCCCGCAAGCGCGCGTCGGGCACCTATTCCGCCCCGCCGGTCCCTACCACGTAGAGCCGCAGCTGGTGGTGCACAACACTCTCCGGATGGCCACTGTGCACTTGCCCAAGCTAGCCCTACGCAGGGTAATACAGGCATACCGCGGGCTGTCATCCTTCCCGCTCGCCTACGCGCAGCTCGTTGATAGCGACGCATGGAAGCGCCGCGAGTCGATCGCGGCGCAGTCACTGCACGATGGTGCCTGGTTCCTGGACCGGTTCCGGATCGAGGCGCTCCGGTGAGCTCTCGGGTGAAGGGAAGTCTCGCACCATGAGCGTTGTAGTCCTCGGCATGCACCGCAGTGGCACATCGGCTGCCACACGCGTCATCAGCCTGCTCGGAGTCCCGCTCTGCCGGCCTGCGGATCTGGTGTGCACGCATCGCGGCAACGAACGGGGCCACTGGGAGAGCGCCCCGCTGGTGGCGGAGAACGAGCGGTTGCTCAGCTCGCTGGCGTCGACGTGGTGGTGCCCGCCGCAAAGCACCAGCGAGGTCGCCGCCATGGCCGACGATACGGCGCGCGTCGCAGCGGCCCGGGATGCCTTTGCCCGGAGCTTTCCGAGTCCCCAATGGGTCTGGAAGGACCCGCGTATCAGCTTGCTGTTCCCATTCTGGCGCCAGGCTCTGCCGTGCAAGCCTGTAGTGATCCTGGCCTGCCGTAGTCCTGCGGCGGTTGCCGCGTCGATACTCCGCCGCGACCAGATCTCGCTGCGGTTCGGCCTAGCGCTATGGGAACGCTATGTATCGCTGAGTCTTGACGGGGCACAAGGCCTGCCAATGCTAGTCACAACGTACGGCGACCTCATCTCCCAACCGGTTGAATGGGCTTCGCGGATGGCCGGCTTCCTGCGCGATCACGGCGTTGACGCACGGCTGCCCGTTGACTGCGCCGGCCTGCACGCCTTCGTGCGCCAGCGGCGCGATGCCCGCGCACCGGAGGTCGCCGAGGCGGAGCAGCTGATCACTCCCATGCAGCGAGATCTCTGGAGCTACCTGAAGAAGAGAGCCTCAGGTGCGCTCAGCGACGCGGCCGGCGCACCCCAGCCGGATCCGGCCACACTCGCCCTGATGACTGAGGTACGGGAGGCGTACGGGCTGGCCCGCGGTCCGGCGAAGGCTAATGGCCCGTTCGTCTCTTCGCGAGGCGTTCGGGTGCTGGAACACCGGGAGCGGCCACTGGCAGCCGCGGCCGCGCGGGTCAGCGTGCTGCTGATGCCCGCTGGTCAGCCCGCCACTCTCGCAGAGGCTCGCGCACTGCGGCCCAGGCTGCCTCCAGACGCCGAGATCGTCACCGTTTCCTGCTCAGCGGAGGATACGGACCATGACGCCGGACTATCTGAGGGAACTCCGCCCTGGTTCCTGCGCGTCCATCGGGATCGCCGCCTTTCGCTCGCTCAAAAGGTCAACCTTGCTGCCGCCATCGCGCAGGGCGAGCTCCTGATCATCTTGGCCGGGCCGCCAGTAAAACCGCGACGGGGATGGCTGCCGTTGCTGAGAGCGGCGCTGACACTCCCTGACTGCGGGGTGGCGTGCCCGGCGCTTTACCCGCACGAGGGCGGCGGCCCGGCCTACGGGCTGGCCCCCAGCCCGCACCTTCTGGAGGCCGACTGGGTCGCCTCGGCGCCGGAGGATGATCGCCCCTTCCCGGTCTGTGCCGCCAGCATTGCGGCCATGGTGACGACACGACGTGCATTCGACGCCGTAGGCGGGTTCGACGAAGGGCTCTCCGGCGAAGGCGGCGAGGATATGGACTACTGCCTGCGGCTACGGCGCGCTGGGTGGCGTTGCCTCGCGGTACCGGCCGCACGAGTGGATATGCAGTTCCAGACGTTGCCGGCGGACGCGCTAGACCTGATGGTCAACGCTCTTCGCCTGGGCATTGTGCATCTGAGCACCGACCAGCTCGCCGCTCAGGTAGCTGAGCTGAGCGGAGCGGAGCCGTTCGCCGAGGCCCTCAGCCGAGTAAGCGCTGGTGATGCTGGTCAGCGCCGGCGAATCGTCCACGCGCTGTCCTGGTACGAAACCGAGTGGGTTCTCGGGTCGGAGGCGTGAGTCATGAAGCAGCAGCGAGCAGATGGCCAGGTGATCGTGAGCTATGCCGAGGCAAACCGGCAAGCATGGAACTACCTGGCGCGAGTGCGGAGCCCAGCCTCTACGCCGTGGCCGGAAGGCCAGGTTAGCGAACGCCGCGCGTGGGTCGACCAGTACGGCTGGCTGCCATGGGACAGGCTCCGTACCGTGCTGCTGGTCTGCGGCGCGGGCGGCCAGCAGGCACCTGTGTTCGCCGGTCTCGGCCTGAAGGTCACGCTGCTCGACGTGTCCGAGGAGCAGCTGGCCGTCGACCGGCGCGTTTCGGCTCGGCGGGGCATCGACATCGAACTCATCCGTGCGGATATCTGTGATCCGGATATTCTTCCCGGCCGGACATTCGACCTGGTCTATCAGCCGCCGTCCACCTGTTACCTGCCTAACCCGCAGCTTTGCTACCGGAACGTCGCGAGGTTCCTCGAGCCAGGCGGGCTCTATTTGTCTGAGCACTGGAACCCGGCCCAGATGCAACTCGGCAGCGGCAACTCCTGGGATGGCGAGGCCTACCGGATCATCCATCCCAGCGGCACCGGAGATGCGTTGCTGATGGGAAACACCAGTGCGGCCGAAGGCGCGGAGACCATGTTCGTGCACCGGTTGCGTGACCTGGTCGGCGGCATATGTGACGCTGGATTCGTCATCGAGCGGTTCGGCGAGCGAGGTTCCTCGGATCTGACCGCTGAAGCGGGCAGCCAGCGGCATCTTGGCGGATACCTCGAACCGTTCTACGTCGTTCTGGCCCGCCGTGTAAGTCCTCAGGAACCGGAGCAGCAGCCGAAAACGGCAGTTCGGCTGAGCAGCGCCACCCGCACCCGCCGGGACGGTCAAGGCGGCGAGCCCTCCGCTGTGAGCGGGCTGCGGCCGTTGCAAGTGCGCCGGGCCGAGCGACCGAACCTGGCCGAACACTGGCAGCGGCACGGGTTCGTCAAGCTGCGGCATGTCCTCGAGCCCGGCCGGCTGATGCCTGCTTTGCACTATGAGTCGCTGGCCCAGTGGGAGATGGCCGAGGAAACGAAATGGCGGGAATACGGCCTGGGGGAGGACGGATCGTACATCTCTGGTGGAATGAGTTTCAGATCAGCTCATCCAGGTCCCGTCCTCGGCTGGCTGGGTCACCATCCCGATCTGCTGTCCCTCATCCACGCGGTTACCGGGAACGACCGGCTAGAGGCCAGCGGCAACGAAGCGTATATGTACTACGACGGCAGCTCCTTCATAGATCTGCATACTGATGTCCCAGAATGCGAGGCGACCGTGCTGACCAGCGTGGTCGGGGCCGTTCATCCGCTCGTCGCCTACCCGCGGCTGCGCGGAATCAGCGTGCGGCGGCTGCTGGATGTCGCCCATTCCACCGGGGGCCGTCCTGCAGGCGGCGTCCACCTCGAGGTCCCTGTCGGAGGGCTTCTGATCATCGACGGGCGAGCGCTCCCGCACAGGCGGCCTCCGGCGCCCCCCGGTGAAGGCCCGTTCGGGATTGCGGCGATGTGCTTCGCCCAGCCCGCTGAATGAGCCGGTTACCCCGATGACCAGCTACCGCCCCCGCCGCAGCCTGTTCATCGCGACCGCACCCCGGTCAGGCAGCTGGCTGCTGGCCGAAGGGCTACGCGGGCTGGCCGTGGCCGGATGCCCGGAAGAGTACTTCCGGGCCGACCTTGAGCGTTACTACAGCGAGCAGTGGGGCTTGCCGCAGTCCGCCCCGTACCAGGTGTTCCTAGACCGGGTGATGCTAGCGGGAACAACATCGAACGGCGTGTTCGCGGTGAAGGTGCACTGGTTCCAGCTCCGCTATCTGCTCTGGCATCTCCGCTCGCTAGACGGGGTCGGCCAGGTGAGCGACGGTGAGTTGCTCGAGCGGTATTTCGGGCCGGTGCGGATGGTTTACCTTGAGCGGCGCGACGTGGCCAGGCAGGCTATCTCGTGGCTGCGTGCCATCCGGACCGACGAATGGTGGCTGATCGCCCGGGAGCCGCGCACGCAGCCGATGCTGCCCGGCGAATATGACTTCGAGGGCATAAAGCACCTGTATTACCTGCTGCAGGATTACCGGGCCTGGTGGCGCCAATGGTTCCGCGATAACGAGATATGTCCTCTTGAGCTGGTCTATGAGGATGTCATCGCGAACTACCGTGCGTCGCTCCTTGGCATCTTGCGGCATGCGGGCCTTAGCGTGCCGACAGAGATACCAGCGCCATTGCTGCGGCGCCAAGCTGACGAGTACAGCGATCTGTGGCTGCGAGCCTACTGGCACTCATGGACATCGCTTTTCGGTCCCGCCGCCGCGTGCCGTCAGGACGATCTCATATCCAGCGGGTCCGTTCCGATTCCATAACCAGGATGCGGCCCGACATCTGGCCCTGATCTAGCTGGCGCACCGCCCGGATTACCCGCTCGGTCGGCAGCAACTCGGGGAAAGAAGTCGGAGCCACGGCGTTGACGCGCACGCCGAGCGGCTGGTATTCCGCCGCCATCTGAGCGGTCAGGATGTTGAGCGCAGCCTTGGACGCACCGTAAAAGCCGCGTTCGGGATAGGGCGCGACGGTCAGCCCCGCGGTGCTCGAGATATTGACGACGTTCCGGCCGTGCGCTCGGTTAACAGACGCCGCACCTTTCCAGAACTCACGCGCCAAAACGGCGGCTAGATGTACCGGAACAAGCGTGTTGACGGCCAGCTGCCGTTCCCAGGTACCGATAGCGTCCGGGTCCGTGGTACTACTCCGGACCCGGGCCTCCGCTGCCGCGTTGACCAGCAAGTCCACTTGCCCGAACCGGGCAAGCGCCAGTTCGGCCACCCGGTCCACTTCCGCTGGCTGCGCGAGGTCTGCCTCAACGGCGAAGACGGGATACTCCGACTCGGGCACACCTCTGCGCGGCGCGACAGGATCAAAAAGCTCGGCCTGCTGGGTCGCGACCAGCGGCGGAACCGACCGGTGCACCGCCATGATCGAGTACTGCCGGGCAAGCATGCGGCAGAACGCGTTACCGAAGACGCCCCCGGCCCCGGTGAGCAGGCATACTCTCCTCATGCCCGTGCTCCGTAATTTCTGATCTGGCCGGCTCCCCATCGGTCAGTGGCGGCGTCCGCGGACTGATGAAGCCACTGGACGACCGAGTTCCGGGGGACACAGCCGCCGCCCAGGAATCCGTGGAACGACCATGGCGTGCATTCGAAGGCAAGCAGGCTGTTGGAGTGCGGCGGGATGCTAGTGACTGGCTGCGCCCCTGCGCCCCCGTTGCGGTAAAGGCCCGTCTCGCCGCGGTGCTCCTCCTCCCACATAGGATTGGCCAGGTAAAAGATCACTGCCACCGCGCGGATGACCTTCACCGGACGTGCGCTGGCATCGCTGACCTGGCCAGAGACGTAGTCGACCCGCCCCGGGGCTGCCAGCACGATCCCGTCAGCGTTACCGGGACGATCCGGGCCATCCGGGACCGGCCCGGGGAACCAGCCTGGGTTCAGGTCTGTATGCGGGAAGCCCGAAAGGCTGCCGGGCCGGTGGTGATGCAGCCCAAGGTTCACGTGACCGGTTGCCTTGACCGAACATGCCCGGGCGATGAGCCGGTGCCAGCCTGGAGAGGCGAACAGGCGCAGCGGTCCCTCGACTTCGGAGCTGAGGGTCGTCCCCCGCAGATCGTGGCCGGCTAGAACAGTACCGCCGTCAGTAGCCTTCAGCCAGCTCAGGAAGGCGTCCTCCAATTCGGCGTAAACGGCGGGGCGGAAGACGTTGACGGCGCGAAGATGGGGAAAGGGATACCGATATCGCCACCAGCGCCGGTGCGCGAGCAGCGGTGCGAGGGCGGCTGGCCGCTGCGGATCCCACATCCGGGATTGGGCAGAATCGCTCACCTGGACACCTCGTATGCATTGCTCCGCGACGACAATGAATGCGGTCTAAAATGATTCAGGCCCTGTCCGGAGCGGAGGCAGGCATGGCAGCCGAAGCGCGCTCTTTCATCCCCCTGGATCCGCAAAGCCTGCCAGTGCTCTTTGTCGGCGGCCTGCATAGGAGCGGCACGTCGGCCTTGGCGCAGCTGCTGGCAAGCTCGCCGGGGATTCGCGGGATGAGCCGGACGGGTGCACCTGAGAACGAGGGCCAGCATGTGCAGAGCGTGTATCTGCCGGCCTCCGCGCACGGGGGTCCTGGGCTGTTCGCGTTCGACCGCGGGGCTCACCTCACTGAGCGCAGCGCAATAGCTTCGAAGCCGAACGCTTGCGCGCTGCTCCGAGCGTGGGGTCCCTACTGGCAGCTCGAGCCGGCGGACCGGCGAAAGCTCGGGTATGGCCCGGCTGGCCTGGTGTTGCTTGAGAAGTCGCCGCCGAACCTGGTTCGGACCAGGCTCCTGCAGGAAATGTTTCCGACGGCGCATTTCATCACGCTGCTGAGGCATCCCGCGGTCGTTACCGTCAGTACGGCCCGCTGGCGCCCGAGCCTGGCCCCGGCCACCCTGCTCCGTCATTGGCTCCACGCCCATCGCGTATACCGGGCCGACCGGCGGTACCTCCGCACCGTCTACGAGCTCCGCTACGAGGACCTGCTCTCCGATCCGCGCGGGACGCTGGCCGCGCTGGCCGCCAAGACGGATATTGACGGCAGATTCGATCTGGCCCGGCTGGAAGCCGGGCACAATGACCGGCATCTGCAGACCTGGCTGACAATGGCGAACTCGCTCTCCAGGGAAGACCTCAGGAGCATCGAGCGACAGGTCCGCAGGTACGGATACAGCCTGCAGGCACCCTACGTGCTCCCGTTCAGCGGTTTCGCTGGAGCCTGACCCAGTGGTCATGCTCACCAGATACTTGCGGCTCGTCACTCCAACGTCACGATCCTCGCGACGCCGGGGTGACACACCGCGTTAATGCTGTTCCCATGGCCCACAGCAGATCCAGAACCTCGGTGTGCATAATCCGGATTGAGCGCGAATCCTGGGGCCTGATCATCACGGTAACCGTGAACCGCGACGTCAGCAGAGCACGCGCCGAGGAGCCGGTCCGTTTCACTAGTCCCAGCGAGGCGGCAGCGGCCGTTGCCAGATTCCTTGATTCATTCGATAACGGCCGTCCACCTTGATGACTCGCCGCCACGTGCCGAGAGCGCCCTCACCGGTGACGAACAGGTGACGCCCCCCGGTTACGCTGCCGCAGGCGGTCCCGGGCTGGGGGGTCTTCATGGTAATGCAGCAGGTGGACGGGGCGGCAAACTATACGGGAAACGCCCATGGCAGCGAAAAGATCATCCATCTTCTTGATGAGCCTTACGTTACCGATGGTTCTCGGCGTCTTGAGGTGCCTTACGGAAGTAAGCGCCTGCTGGCATTTGTTGCCATTCACCGGCGACGCGTCCAGCGCTGTCACGCGGCGGGGACGCTATGGCCATCGGTCACCGAGGAGCGATCATCAGGAAACCTCAGAACAGCGCTCTGGAGGCTTCGCCGGTCGGGAATAGATGTCCTTGCCACCGATAAATGGACGCTTGATGTGCGCACCGATGTGTCGGTCGATAGCCACCTGATGAATAACTGGGCCACGCGGATAATCGAGGGGAGAATCGCTGAAGCAGACCTCTGGGTACCGCGCGGCTGCGCCGACGCTCTTGACTTTCTGCCTGGCTGGTACGACGACTGGGTGCTGATGGAGCGGGAGCGACTGAGGCAACGCGTCTTGCACGCCCTAGAGGTTCTGAGCGGCCGGCTAGTCCGTGCGCGGCGCTTTGGCGACGCGGTTGAGGCCGCGATGCTAGCCGTCACTGCGGAACCGCTGCGAGAAAGCGCGCAAAGAGTGCTTCTCGAGGCCCACGTTGCCGAGGGGAACCTGGCCGAAGCGCATCGCCGCTACCGGATGTACCGAGACCTAACACGACGGGAACTCGGTATTGATCCGTCTAGCGAACTGTCGGCCGTCCTGCGGACGCCTGGTTAGGACGTCTTGATGCAGCCCGTCATAGCCGCATGCCCGAATCCTGTCATCCGGTGAGCTCAATCGAGATGACGCAGCGAGAGTTCCTCGGTGACAAGACTGTCTCGGGTCCGGCGTCTTGGCCTGCGAAGCCCAACCGGATACATTCAAAGACCAGGGGGTGACTTACGGTGATTGATGCCTCTGTGTTGAATGAAGTCGCGAATTCTGCGCGTGACTGGAGTTCGGCGACGGTAACCTTGCATTTGCTGGGACGGTTTCGAACTAAGGTTGGCTAACGCGCTTGTGGTCTTGCCACCGATCGTGGCCCGACTCCTAGCGTTCTTGGCCGTACGCACGGACCCGACACCGCGTCAGCTCGCTGCGGACGTCCTCTGGGGGGAGGAAGCTGGGGCGCGCTCTACAGCTTGCCTCCGCTCTGCGCTATGGCGAGCAGGCAGGGTTGACGTGCCTCTCATCACCAAGCAGGCCAGCTACCTATCCATAGCGTCTGGCGTGTGTATCGATGTGCAGCAGGCCCGCTTGTTCGCGACAGCTCTCGTCCGGCATGGGGCATCACCCGATCCAGCCGCCGTAGTGAGGCTTCTGGCAACCGACCTGCTGCCGCATTGGGACGACGACTGGCTGCTGCTCGAACAGGAGCGGTTCCGCATGGTTCGGCTTCATGCGCTGGAGATCGCGGCTGTACGGCTCGCGGAGCAAGGCGACTACCTGGATGCACTTGACACAGGAATCTCCGCCGTGGCGGCGGACCCGCTGAGGGAGAGCGCGCACCGGACTGTCATCCGAGTTCACTTGATGGAAGGCAACTACGCGGATGCGCTGAATCAATTCAACGTGTATGACGAAATTGCCAGGAAAGAGCTGGGGGTGGAACCATCTCCACAGATTCGGCGACTTGTTTCAGCCAGCGCGTCAGCCGCTCGGACGTAGCCCCATCCGGCTCGTGAACTGGTTCATGTCGAAATAGTCCCGCCACGCGTTGATCTTGCCGTCGCTGACCTCGAAGGTGCCCATAACCGGCAGCTCGAACGACTTGCCGGGGAGCGTGAAGACGTCCACCCGCTCTGTCATCACGACTGGACCGTTGGCTGCGATGTTGATGACGCGGAAATCGATGCTCTCGAT
>Ga0070713_100003343_pt1 | contig 10582 bp, 10 predicted proteins | sample LARL82metaG_FD_65465 | JGI IMG/M metagenome (GOLD analysis project Ga0070713, IMG submission 65465) | Corn, switchgrass and miscanthus rhizosphere microbial communities from Kellogg Biological Station, Michigan, USA - LAR L8-2 metaG | ecosystem: Host-associated > Plants > Roots > Rhizosphere ... | reverse complement strand
GTCACCGGCGGCGGCTGGATCACCTCACCGCCAGGCGCCTACGTCGCATCTCCGGATCTATCCGGCAGGGCCAACTTCGGCTTCGTGTCCGCCTACAAGCGCGGAGCCACGATCCCCACCGGTGAGACCGAGTTCCAGTTCCGGCTCGCGGGCTTCGACTTCCACAGCGACGCCTACCAATGGCTGGTCGTCTCGGGTGCCAAGGCGCAGTACAAGGGGACCGGCGAGGTCAACGGTGTGATCGGGTACGGGTTCCTGCTCACCGCCCTCGACGGTGACCTGCTGAGCAACCCGACCACGGACGGCTTCCGCATCAAGATCTGGAACTCTGCAGGTGTGGTCTACGACAACGTCAGCGGAACCAGCGACGATCTGACCAGCGGCACCGAACCGCTCGGTGGTGGAGACATCGTCATCCACACGCACTGATGCACAGAGGCATCGACATGTCTGAGGGACAGCAGGCTCGTCGACCGGGAGCCGGTCATCACGCGACGGACGACGTCGTAACACGCACACGCGCACAGGAGGCATTCCCTTGAAGAGACTAGCCTTGCTCGGCCTCGTGGTCGGGATCAGCGCCGTCGCCGGGGTGGCCGGCGGCGCGCATCGCGTGGTGGCGGCGGAGACGCACACCGACTGCATCCAGTTCGACAGCGGCGGCAACGTCATCGGCCTCACCCCGAACTGCAGCATGACCGTCGTGCAGGCGGGCGGCCAGTCCCAATCGTTCCCGGCTGCCAATCCCTGCACCGGTGACACCGGCACCGTGACCCTGGGCGTGTCGCACCAGGTCTTCCACATCAACATCAATGGCGCCCTCGACGGGTGGGACACCGGCACGCAGACCGGCAGTGCCACGTTCACGCCCGACGACCCCACCGCGGCCAGCGGCTCGGGCACGAACACCGGCTGGTTCGGTGACAGCTTCAACATGCAGAACCTGGTGCAGCACTTCACCATGAGCGTGCGCATCCATCTCTCCGACGGCACCAACGTGACCGTCCACGGAGTCGGTCACATCAGCTTCTCGGCCAGCAACTCGATCACGCCGGTGGTCGCCTTCGACAAGAAGAGCCTCAACTTCACCTGCGGCTGACGCCCACAACCGCCTTGCGCGCCCGTCACCTCGCCAACCGAGGTGGCGCGGCGCGTAATGGTCTTCCCCGGGCCTCAGCCAGACCTACGTTGACAGCTCCTTCCCACCACCCGGTCTGCCGGCCAGTCTACGGCGCGAGTGCAGCGGAGCGCGAGGGATAGCAAGTCGGGGAGGAGCCGACTAGGCCCTCCGAACAATTGGCGGACCCGCACGATCTCGCCACCGACGGGCTAGCCGGTGATGATGTTCCACGCCGCCGCTGAGTCCGCTACGTCGGGAAGGATCTGCCATGCGGGTTGGCGCGGTTGCTGGGCCTCCTGAGGACGTAGACTGACTGGCCACCGCGTTGGAGGTCGACGGGCGAGCGGCCACCTTTCATCACGCCGGCATTGCGGCCAGCGCTTCCTGCACCCATGGCCAGCCCTTGTGATCGGCATATCCTTGCCGGACTGTTTCGACAAAAGCATCTTCGTCAGAATCCGTTATGTCGCCGAGAAGCGCCAGCATGCGCGCACGCGCGTGCGGCGCAGCGCGCGCACCAGCCTCCGCAAGGATCAGGTACCTAATGGCCGCTAGCCGCGCTGCGAGCCCCTTGTCCGCATATCTCTCCGCTACAATGCTTAACGAATCAAACGTGAGACTGGCATCACCATCATCGCCCAACTCTTGTTGCAGAGCGAGTGCGCCACGGTACAGGCTTCGCGCAGAGGTCCAGTCGAGCCTATCTCGAGCGATCGGAGCGAGTACCCGCATGGTGCGGCCCTCATTTAGCCGATCTTCCACCGCCCGAGATAGGGTCAAGGCTCTATTTCCTGTCATCCAGGCGAGCTGGTACATGCCTTGTCGCCACTCGAGCTCAGCCAGGGCTGAGGCTGCGACCGCGGCCGCTTGTCCGGCGCCCTTCTGATTGAAGAGGGTATATGATTCGCGTGCCGCTCTCGATGCCACGTCCAAGTTCGCGGTGTCCACGATCTCCGACAGTACCAAGAACGCCGCAGCACGCTGACGCCAGTTCTCGGGCGCGGCGGCAAGTGCAATTGCAGATCGGACTGCCGCGACCGCCTGTTCCGTGGTCAACACGCTGCTTGATTGGCCGACACGTGCGAGTAGCAGATGAGCCTCTGCAAGTTCGGCGGAAAGAGGCGGTGTGGACGATCCGCTCTCAATTACCTTGAGCGCTGTGCGCGCGCACTCCGCAAAGCGACCCTGGAACAACTGGCCTTGAGCTATCCCTAGCAATGACTCCACAGCCAAGGGCCGCAGGCTCGCCTCAGTCGCGACCGTGAGTGCGTGCTCGTAGAGTTCGATTGCACGCTGCACGTCTTTAGTGAGGATTCGTCTCGCACCTGCAAGCAGCGTGGTTACCGTGAACAAGTACTCCTCAGGAACCCAATCACTGCGATCCGCTTGCATCAGTAACCCGCTCAGACTTTCGATGGGCGCGATGTCCCCAGGTCCACCGGCGATAGCGCGCTGTTGGAACGCTTCGGCGCGCCTGCCCAGTCGTTCATATAGGCGAGACAGCGCCGCCGCTACTACAGCGGGATGGTTTGTATAGATTGATTCGAGAGCCCCCGCTAACCGCTGCACACGGTCACGCTCCCCGGTCGGCGCGTAGAAGGCCCGGTAGTAGTCCTCGGAGGCAAACTCGTACATGCTCAGCTGAGACGAGGGCTCACCCTCGCGCGCCTCGACTCCACTCGTCTTGCGCAATAGCCCATGAGGTCGTGCATCTGTCACGAGGGCGGCAGCGTCGAACCACATAGTCAGGTCGCCTGTATCCCAACCTTCGACGGCGGCGACAGCCTGGGCGGTAAAGCGACGACCCTCTAGAGCGCCGCAGCGAAGAGCTTCCGTCAGACGGTGCGCCATCAGAGGATCAGCGCACTCATCTACGCGCTTCACAACTACCTGTTGAGTGCTCATGCGCGCAGCGTTCTCTTTGGATGCTACGGATCTCCAGCCCGCTGCGCCGTGGGCAACGTAGCCGACCCGAGTCCAGTCGTTCCAGATAATATCGAGGTCCCTGGGCCGCCCGCGCGAAATTTCGTGAAGCCGTTCCGCGAGACCTGGCGACCCTTCGCCTAGTGCGCTCCGGATGTCTTGGACAGAGAGCGGTTCAACGTACCTCCGCTTGACAAGATTGCCTGTTGCCACTAGCTGACGATGTACGAATGCCAATGCCGTGACAGCGTCCAAGCGGACAGCGGACGCGTCGACGCAGAAGCATGCCAGCAGCGGTATCTGCACAGCATCGCGAGCTAAGCCATCGATAAGGCGAGCGACACTGTCGTCCGTCGCCCTCTCAAGGTCTGAAGCGAGGAAGACGATCGGCTGATGGTGTGCCGCAGCGCGGATCATGGCGCGCAGATCGAAGGTGGGTGAAGGCAGCTTATGTACGGTGCCGCCCTTGACCGCGTTTACGACATCCAGAGGGGCGAGGCCGGCACATATCATCTGTGCCACCAGGGCGACCTGAGGGATCGGCGCCAGGGCGACTCCGAGCGCTTTGAGGATGGCTACGTAGTCAGGGCGCTCCCGATGAAGTGGAAGGTAGTCTCCGTCTTCGAAGCTGCCTCGCAGCAGTTTGCAGTGTGGGACGGAGTGTTGAGTGAGTGCCTCGAGGTCATCGAGGATGAGGTCGTCCCGCCACCCAGGGTCACCTTCAAGGAACACTACGACGCCACGCCGCCCTGGCCCAGTACGGGAGAATTCTTTGTCAGCCCATGCAGCTGCGTCATGAACAATGCGTCTTTCGGCGCGCAACATTATGGCTCCCCCCTCAGGTCCGCGGTGGACCCGCCAGACGAACTGCCCTGACCGATGGACATGCAGCCCGCACTCAAAGTGTGGCGCCTCCGAGCAACCCGCCTCAGCGACCGTCTGGGATCGCCGAGCAACCCGCTATCACCTACGCCCACGAGAAGGCCTCCATCATGAGCCAGAGTTGGCTTGAGTGCCAGCCCTGACGCGACCGCAAGATGGGCCGCATCGGGCACGTTTCGTGTAACCCACGCCGCGGCCTCGCAGCCCAGCTCCTCCGCCGAAACGCTGGAGTATGGGGCGCCGCAGGCCTTAGGGCCCTGATCGCCGGTCAGCGGCCGGTCGGAAGGCTGCTATGAGGACATGGCCGAAGGTGGTGAAGCGCGCCTGACCGTACAAGGAGAGAATGTCCTTATGGATGGGCATCCTATAAGGTCCGGTCCCAGAACCCCGTGAATACTGCCTTTCGCCGCTCAAACGCTGTCGCGACCGAAGCCGGTGCCAGCTGATCCGTTGGGGATGGGGATAGCGCAACTTGCGGCCGGATCGTGTGTAGGGACGCGTAACTACGGACATCGACCCAATTACCGCGGAGAGGTAGGCTGATCGGCGGTCAGCACCTCTGCAAGAGGGGACGCAGGCCGTTGTGAAAAGGGGTGTAAGTGGGGCCATCTACGAGGGCAATGGTCCTCTGATCAGGTTGCACGGCGCCGCCGACCTGAAATCGTGCCGCAGCGTGCGGACTTGCACGTTGACGATTCCCCCGCATTGATCTAGGCTCGCAATCTCGGCCCGGCGCCACGGCGTGCGGGGCGTGGCAGGCGATTCGAGGGTCGATGCCATGGCGGACCAGTCCAACCGCAGGGAGCCGTCGCGTGAGGGCAGCGTAGACTTGGTTCCTGACTTGGCTGAAGCAACCAGTCCGCCACTGTGCCCGAGCGCACAACCGGAAATGCAGGAAGCTGTGGCGTTTGGAGTCGTGGGTGGATCCGTAACCCATCCGCTGCTCGGCTACCTCGCTGCCACGCAGCAGGTTACAGAACAGTTACTTCGACTCTCAGACCCGGTGGCTCCCACAGAGATTTTCCGATTCGCTGCACGCTGCGCGGGACCTGCCTGTCAACACTTCGACGGCCGGGATTGTCAGCTCGCTAAACGGATTGTGGAGGTATTGCCGCTGGCCGTCACCCAGTTGCCGCCCTGCCCAGTGAGGCCCAGGTGTCGGTGGTGGCAGCAGGAAGGCAGGCAGGCTTGCCTTCGCTGCCCGCAGGTTGTTACGGAGACGTATGGTCCCTCTGATGAGGTCAGTCGAGTGGCCACTGCTGTGAGGTAGAGAATAGTGAACGCGGCAAACAACCGAACGGAAACCGGTGACTCGACCAGGGCCAGCCGAGTCGAGCTTGAAGACTTGATAGAGGTGAGCGCCAGGGCCGTACAGCGGGCAATCGGTGTGCGCGGATTATCTCAGTATCCTTTTGGTACCACTATTGGCATCGTTTTTCAGCCTGAACTGCGCGCCATGCCCGCACATTCTGGTGCGCCAACGAGCTCCTCGGGAGCGATGGAGATCACACCGCAGTTTCTCCGCACGTTTGCGGTGACAGCAGGGACCCTCCATGCAACCTTTGTTCGCGACGCAGTAGAGGCATCGCTGAAGAGTCGGGATCGCAGTTCCGGCCACCTCAAGAAGATGGTCGAGCTGGCTGCAATCTCCCCCGAGGATGGGAAGCACCTCACCGACATGCTCAAGGCAGTCCATGACGAAGACTCACGGATTGCGGACATGGCCATCCAGATGCGGGGAATCTATGACGAGATGCTGGCTAACACGGCGACGAGTCCTGTTGCTTTGGCTATTGCGAGCGTCATGGCGGACAGTGCCGTGCATGCGGCAGGCGCCGCTCAGCGCGCGGGAGCTAAGGAGGGATCTGCCGTTGAGGCGAAGGAGAAGGGTGTTGCATCTGCGGATGCCGACGGCGCGGTCGAAGGCGGTGGTCTCGGTGCCATCGCGGGTGCTGAGGTCGGCGGTGCGCCGGGCGGAGTAGGCGCTCTACCTGGCGCCGTAATCGGCGGGCTAATTGGTGGCCTCCTCGGCGGCGCGATTAAGTCCATCGGCAAGGCGTTGGACTGACTACGCCGCCTGCTCGACAGGAGACACTGCATGGAGGACGCGGCCACCAGCCGCGGCAGCGCGCATGGCGCCAAGCTGATATGCGGCGGCTACTTCGCCGCAGCCGAGGCCGCGGTATGGTTCGCGGCGGCGCTTGCCGTGAGCTCGGACAACGCTTGGAGGTTCGCTGCGGTGGGAGCTGTACTCGGCGTGCCCTTTCCGTTCATTGTCGCTTACGGGTGGGATTGAGCCAGCCACGGATGCGCAGCGTGCTGGACGGGGTTCATCGTCCAGCTATGGAGACCTGTGCGCGCATCGAGGTGCGCCGCTGATGCCGATGGCCGACTGCGAGCTCCTTTCCCGGCGGTAGGGTGCTTTTCGTGGACTGCTTCATCGGGGGCAGGGCTTAGCAATGGATAGGCACCCGACCTTTGGACGGTAGGGCACGAGAAGACTTCGCGAAGGCCGGGCACGCCGCGCGTGGGGTCCAAATCTCCGGCCTTTTGGGAGTAGTGCGATTGCCCCTGTCCCAACGTTGTGCAAATGGCTGAGACCTCATCCAGGAGGTCAGATATTTGGACGGGGCTCAAAAAAGGTAGACGAACGCGACACTGCGTCCTATCCTGCTGATCCTCCGTCCGTACGAGCGCACCCCGAGGTAGCGGTTGCAGTGAGACGCCGGGCCCTCCCCCCGTTGGTTCAACGCGCCCTGAGCGAAGCTGACCAAGGCGTTCTGGGATGGGAGTACGCGCTGTCGCCCGAAGAGGCCACCGACTTGTTTGTGCAGGTACGCTTCCGACGGGAGGACATCGCCTTGGTTGCCGGGTATGCTCGGCCGGGTGCGAAGAAGGGCGTCCAGAGCCGATGGCGGTGCGTCGATGCGTACGTGCAGCTGCGGTACACGTCCGCGGGTGACTCTGCCTGGGCCACGGGCGAGCCACAGGCATGCCTTTGCATTGCCTTAGATGAGGAGGCGTTTGCCTTCCTTCTTGGTCTGGAGACAGATTCGCTCCTCACCTCCTTGGCGAACGAGGAGCTGCTGCCAGCCGATTTCCCCACCGTCTGGTCGCTGAGCGCCGGCAGCCTCGTGTCTGACGTCCTCACCTACGGCGACTTCGAATGGGACCCAGATGGCCCGAAAGGCGTCTCGGCGCGACACTCCGACCAGCTTGCGCTAGCTGCCGCAGCGAAACCCGCAGACGAGCCGCGCCAGCGTGGGCAGCTCTCTGCACAACGCCGACGTGCCGCCCATCTGATGCACGCCCAGCACGATCCGCAGTTGACCACTCTTGCCGCGCGGAACGCCTTTCGAGTTGGTTTCACCGAGCGGATCCGTCAGTCGCATCCCGAGTTGTCGAGCGCCGAAGCTCAACGGCGGGGAGAGCACCTGTATCGGGCGCATTTCATCGAGATGGGCCGCAAGTCAGCCGCTGCGCGTGCGCGACGGAGAGCTCGAGGGAGTGGGGGCCAATGACCGTCGATGTCCGCCGTTCCGCCGTTCCCGCGCCGTTCTCGGCGGACGCGCACGCACGTGGGCGAACGGGGGCGGACGGCAACGGCGTGCTGGGAGCACGTCGGCCTAGAAATCATCATTTCCAGTCGGATCTGCCAGTTCCCGCACGAATGATGGGAATGGCAACGGCGTTTTTCCCGATCCGCCGTTCTGGCGCCGTTGTCTGCGGCTCAGAGCGGCTGGAGGACCGCCACGGCGACCGCCTCGACGCTGGCCCGGGCGGCGTCGACGACGCGCCGGCGGCCGCGGCCGGTGCCGAGGCGCAGCTGCTGGCCGGCGCGCTCCACCACCCGGAGCAGGCGCTCGGGGCCACTCCCCTCATCCAGGCGCACCACGGCGAGCTGGCCGTCGCGGGCACGCAGCGCCTCGGCGAGGAAGACGACCGCGCCGGCGCCCACTCCCGCAGCGCTGAGCGAGTCGTCGTCGACGCGCACGGCAAGCGTGGGAACCGGGCTGACCGTGGCCGGCGCCAGCGTCGGGATGAAGGCGGCGTAGGCGTCGGGATCCACCAGGGAACCCTGGGGCGGCAGGCCGATGAGGAGGGGGATGAGCTCGGGAGGCGTCGTCGGGAAGTCCATGGTGGCCACCCGCTCCTGACCGCTGGGGCCGACCAGCAGGCGCAGGCGGCGCAGGGCGGCCAGGTGCCGCGCCACCGGTCCCTTGCTCTGGAAGCCGAGCGCGGCAGAGAGCTCACGGACGGTGGGCATCGGCTGCCCGGCGCGCCGCAGCCTGACCAGGTGGTCGAGCAGGCGGCGGTCCCCGGGGGTGAGCACGCCGGCGATCCTACCCAGCGCGCCGCGTACTCATTTGACCGGGTACGACGGCCTCTGCTAGAGTGCGCGGCCCTCGCGCCGGCGAACGTCTGGTCCCCCCGACCGGACGCCGAGGGCGCAGGCCGGAGGGCAGCCCGTGGTGCTGCCGGGAAGGGACCTGGTGACCGAGATCTGCCCACGTCTACTCACGGTCCAGGAGGTGCAGGCCGCCCTCGGCGGCTGCGGGCGCACCTATGTCTTCGATCTGCTGCGGCAGCGGGAGTTGCCCCGGGTCAAGCTGGCCGGGAACACCTTCGTGCCCGAGGCGGCGGTGCTGGCCTGGCGGGAGCGGCAGATCGGCGCGGCGATGGCCGGCTGGGAGATGGAACGCCTGCAGCGGGCGTTGCCCGCCGCTATTGGGGCCGACGGGCGGACGCCGTGAACTCCACCACCCCCTCGGCGCGCACAGCGCGCCATCCGGACCTCACCGGAGAGCGCTGCCGGGCCGGCGCTGGGCGGGGCAGCCGCGCGCCGCCTCGCTGGCGATGCGTCTCGCTGAAACGCAACGGGCCGCCCCGCGACAACGGGACGGCCCATCACTGCTTCGGCCGGGGGCTCTGCTTAGGACGCGGGTCCCCGGCTTCAACTGATCACGGGAGATGGTCGCATGACCGCGACTCACCTGTCCAGTCCCAATTGCGCGCGCCCGCACGCCCACACCAGCCTGCTCGAGCTCGACACCGCCGACGGGCTGCCGCCCAGCGCCGTCCTCGACGAGCGGCGCCGCCGTCCCGACGCTACGGTCGAGGAGCTGGCGTCGACCTGGCGCGAAGCTCAGCGCTTGCCCGAGGGCATCGTCATCGTCTTCGCCTGCGAGGACGAGCCCGGGGAGCCCCGCTTCGCGGTCGACCCGTATGGGCTGCCGATGGTCGCCGGCTACCTGGTCACCGTCGTCGACCCGACCGGCAAGCCCCACTACGAGTACAGCATCAGCCTGACCCACGCCCTGCGGTTGCGCGGGGTGCTGCGGCGCACGTACTGCGCTGAGCTCCCGCCCGGCACGCCCGGCGCCGGCGTTGCGATGCAGGTGGCCTGGTGAGCGGGCTGCACAGCGGCGCGCACAGCGGGGTCGAGGCTGAGCGGCGACGGGCCACCCAGGTGCACATCCGCTCGCAGGTGATCCGCCACCTGCTCGAGCACCCCGAGGTCAGCCCCGACGAGCTCGTCGAGGTCTGGCTCGATCTAGCGGCGCGGGCGAAGGCCCGCCGCCGCTCCACCGCCACCGGGAAGGGTGCGCGATGAGCGCGTCCTCCCCATCTCCCACCGCCAGCCCCACACCGCCGGCGCTGCCCTGGCCGCCCGAGGTCATCCAGCACCGCATCAACAATCCCCAGGCGAAGGTCGACGACCTGGCCGAGGTGTGGACCGAGGCCACCCGGAGCGAGCTGCGCCGGCGCAGCCGCAACCCGGAGGACTGGACGGGGATTCGGCCGCGCTTCAAGCCGGCGCCGGGGAAGGGCGACACCAAGCTCCTCGCCGACGCCACCGGCTTCCCCATCCTCGAGGCGTACGTCGTCCAGGTCACGGACCCCACCGGCAGGCAGCACCAGCGTCGCGCCGCGACCTTGGACCGGGCCGTCGTCCAACGCGCACACCTGCGCAGCGAGCTCTGCAGCGTGGTGACGCTGCCGCAGCCGACCAGCACGGGCAGCGTTGCGGACCACAGTCCGCAGCACCTCAGCGAGGAGCAGGTGGGTCAGCTGGCGCCTGCCATCGGCGATGTCGCCGACGGGTGGCTCGCCCGGCATCACGACGCGCAGCTGCGCAGGGCCCACCGAAACGCCATCTACCCCATCTTCATCGGCCTCGGTGAGGAGCGCTACGCCGTGCTGAAGGCGCAGGGCGTTCAGCTCCCCGCACCGACCGAGGAGGTCATCCTCGGTCTCGGTCGTGCCGTGCCCGTCGCGCGCAGCGGGTCAGCCTGGAAGGCACTCCTCGACGGGCTGCGCCTGCTCTCCAAGCGGGGCGCCGGCGGCCAGCCGATCCTCGACGACAACGGCGAGCCGGTGCGGCGCTACCGCGCCAGCCACATCACCAACACGGTATGGAACGGCCTGCGCGTCTTCCTCGATTACGCGGTGGACAGCGGTGCCATCTCCGTGAACACGGCGCGGACGTTCCGGTACCGCAAGCACAAACCGGCGCGGCTGACGGCCATGGAGGCCGTGGAGGTGGCCCGGCTGACCAACCAGGCGCGCGTCGAGGCCCACGTGGCGACCCGGGTGGCGTTGCAACTGCGCACCGGCATGGTGGCGCCCACGGGAGCGCGAGGGCGGCGGGCGCCC
>Ga0070713_100003342_pt1 | contig 10582 bp, 12 predicted proteins | sample LARL82metaG_FD_65465 | JGI IMG/M metagenome (GOLD analysis project Ga0070713, IMG submission 65465) | Corn, switchgrass and miscanthus rhizosphere microbial communities from Kellogg Biological Station, Michigan, USA - LAR L8-2 metaG | ecosystem: Host-associated > Plants > Roots > Rhizosphere ... | reverse complement strand
GTGCTGTTGCATCGCGGCCGCCTGATCGAAAGCGGTCCGGTTGACGAGTTCTTTGCAAGGCCGCGCACGCAAGAGGCGCGGAAATTCATCGCGGGCGAATTGCTCGTCTGACAGACCAAATAACGGAGGATCAAATGTTCAATCGTCGCACGCTGATGACCGCGGCCGCCGTCGCCACCGTGATGCTCACGGTGCCCGTTCATGCGCAGGACAAATCGATCGTGGTGTCGTCGACAACGTCGACGCAGGATTCGGGCCTGTTCGGCTACATCCTGCCGCTGTTCAAGCAGAAGACCGGCATCGAGGTGAAAGTCATCGCGCAGGGGACCGGCCAGGCGCTCGATACCGGCCGGCGCGGCGATGCCGACGTCGTCTTTGTGCACGCCAAATCGGCGGAGGAGAAATTCCTCGCCGAGGGCGAAGGCGTGAAGCGTTATCCGGTGATGTACAACGACTTTGTGCTGATCGGCCCCAAGAGCGACCCGGCCGGCATCAAGGGCATGAAGGATGTGGGCGCCGCGCTCAAGCAGATCATGGCGAAGGGCGCGCCATTCATCTCGCGCGGCGACAAATCGGGCACGCACATCGCCGAAATCAATCTCTGGAAGGCTTCCGGCGTGGACATCGAGAAGGACAAGGGACCCTGGTACAAATCGATCGGCCAGGGCATGGGCGCCGCGCTCAACACGGCCGGCGCCAGCAATGCTTACGTTTTGTCAGATCGCGGCACCTGGATCTCCTTCAAGAACAAAGGCGATCTCGTCATCGCAGTCGAAGGCGACAAGCGCCTGTTCAACCAGTACGGCGTCATGCTGGTCAATCCAGCCAAGCACCCGAACGTGAAGAAGGAGCTCGGGCAGGAATTCATCGATTGGCTGATTTCGCCGGAAGGACAGAAGATCATCGCCGGCTACAAGATCAACGGCGAGCAGCTGTTCTATCCGAACGCGACCGACTCGGGCGCGTGATTTTTCTTCACCTCTCCCCGCGCGCGGGGAGAGGTCGACTCTCGAGCGCAGCGAGAGAGTCGGGTGAGGGGGTGTTGATGATGTGCAAGACAGCAGCGCCCCCTCACCCGGCTCGCCTCGCTCGCCACCCTCTCCCCGCACGCGGGGAGAGGGAAAGATCGCCGAGCCCCTGGCTGCTTGCACTTCTAGTGACGTTGGTACCAACGATGGCCCTCGCCGACACAGTCCAGCTCTACGCCGCCGGCAGCCTAAAAGGCGCGTTGACCGAAATTTCCAAGGCCTACGAGGTTTCGACCGGCAACAAGGTCGAGATGAAATATGGCCCGTCCGGCCTTCTGAAAAAGGAGATCGCGGACGGCGCCAAAGCCGACGTGTTTGCCTCCGCCAATATGGAGCATCCGCAGGCCTTGTTTGCAGAAAAGAAAAGCGGACCGGTGTCCCGCTTTGCGCGCAACAGACTGTGCGCATTGGTAAAGCCGGGCCTCAATGTCACAAGCGCAAACCTGCTCGATCGCATGCTCGATCCGAACGTAAAACTCGGCACATCAACGCCGAAAGCTGATCCGTCGGGCGACTATGCCTTCGAGGTCTTTCACAAGGCGGAAGCAATCAAGCCCGGCGCGCAAGCGGTACTGGAAAAGAAAGCCTTGCAGCTCACCGGAGCCGCCGGCAGCGCGCAGCCGCCGGCCGGCCGCACCGTCTACGGCTGGCACGTGGCCGGAGGCCGGGCGGATATCTTTCTGACCTATTGCACCAATGCGCTGGGCGCACAGAAGGAAAACGCGGGACAGCAGATCGTGGCGCTGCCGGACAATCTCGCCGTGGGTGCGGATTACGGCCTGACCGTGATGAATGGCGCATCACCCGCGGCTCAACAATTATCCGACTTCATCATGTCGGCGGCCGGACAAAAGATCCTGACCGGCTACGGTTTCGCAGCAGGGAAATAAAAATGACACTGATTGCACGCTTGACCGGACTCCTTGCATTCATCCTGATTGGCGCCGTTCCGCCGGCATTCGCGCAAGACACGGGGTGCGATAAATTCGCGTGGTCATTGACGCGTGAGCGGGCGCTGTTCGCGGCGGCTGACAAACGTTCGCTCACGGCCGGAGCAGAACTTGCCGCGATTCCAAAAGAGGCTATCGTTCTCAGCCTGCAGCCTGCTGCACAGGCCACTTTCGTGCTGCCGCCCGAGCGCAAAGCAAAATCGGAAAACTGGTTTGGCGGCGGGCTCCGGCTCCCGGCGCCGGAAAAGCCCGGATCGTATCAGGTGACTTTATCGCAGGAGGCCTGGATCGATGTCGTGCAAGACGGCCGCTACGCGCGATCAATCGGAAGCACAGGACGGGGCGATTGCAGCGGTTTGCGCAAGAGCGTGCGCTTCGAGCTCAACGCGACACCATTTGTCATTCAGCTGAGCGGCGTTGCAACGGAAACGGTCAACGTGGCGATCAGCCGCGCCGACTAGTTCCGGCATCCAGGATCAAAATTCGGCGGGGATATCGAGCGCGACCTGTTGCTGCGACGGGTGTTGCAACGCTTCAAGCGCGCCTCTGGCCTCGGCACGCAAGGCGTCGAAGTCGATCTGCGTCACGCTGACCTGCGGCTCAGCAGGTGCAGGCGGCTGCGACACCGCCAGCAAACAAAGGGCGCACGCGGCGGCGACAACAAAATAACGAACACGCATCAGCAAGCCTCCTGGCCTGCCCCTCTCCCAAAATCACCCTACTCCGGCACCTATTGAGGCCGCGCCAATTCGGGTTCCCGATTGGGAAACAACATGTTCACCACATTTTAACCTGGGTTAACGCGGCGGCGCGGCTCCCTTATTTTGCGGGCACAACCAGTGAATAGCGGCCGTCAGCGGCGAGGCAATCGGCCTGCGGAAGCCCGAGCTCCTTGCGCACAATGTTGGTGCCGAGCACCAGCGACACGATCTTGTAATAGGCGTGCCGGCGGCTCATGCCCTCCCGGCCCATGCCGCAATCGGAAGACAGCACCAGTCGCTCGGCGGGAATGTACTTGAGCGCACGGCGGATATGCTCGGCGATCTCGTCGGGCCGTTCCACCTGCAACGAGTGGTGATCGATGACGCCGATGGCGATCTTTTTGTCGGTGATGATCTTGCCGAACGCTTCGAGGTCCGCACCGCCGGCGCTGACGGATTCGAAGGTGATGACGTCGGCATCGACTTTGTTCAGCATCTCCAGCGCATTTTTGTAGGTCTGCACTTCCTTGAACATGCGCTGCTGCGATGGATTTCCCCAGCAGGTGTGGCACCAGACTTCGGTCTTGGCACGCAAACCTTTCACCGTGCGATTGAAGACCTCGACACTGAAAGCCGGATTGATCACGTCGTTGACGATGTTTCGCACCGCCAGCAGATGGATCTGCGGTTCTTCAAACTGGATGACCTGGCAGCCCGCATCGGCGAGATCATGCAGCTCCGCGTTCAATGCGTCGGTCACGGCAAGGATGCGATCTTTCAGCGACTTGTAATGCCTGTCCTGCACGGCGAATGCGACAAGCTCCGGCCCGATGGTGCCGAACTTGACCGGTTTCCGGGTCAGCCGCTGCGCAACCTTCCACATGGCGGCATATTGCAGATCGCCGCGGGTGACCGGCCCGTCGATGCTCGGCATCACGCGCGATTCGAGATAGTCGTGCAGGATGTGACCGGGCGGAAACGCCAGTCCGCCCTGCCCGGCCGGGATCGGTTGCGGGTTGCGATCGAAGCCGCCCATGTGCCGCGGCGGATAATTGGTCCAGCTCTGGCCGCCGACATCGGAATCAAAATGCGCGTCGCCGTCGGTTACGATATCGAGCCCGGCGACTTCCTGCTCATGGAGGTAAATCGAAACGGCATCGACATATTGCTCGCGGAACTGGTTGTTCACCATCGCATCGAGAAAGCTGCGCATGCCGAGATTTTGCGTATACCAGCTGGGCCGCGGGAGCGAGCCGGTGATGGTCGTCGGCAGCATGATGTCTTTGGTGGCGCGAAGCATGTCGGCATCTCCCCCGGGGATTATTTCTCGTTGGCCGTAGTCTATGTCTGCAACGCGCCGCTTGGAAACGATCTTTGTTAAATCGCCGCAGAGGGCATGGACAAAGCTTATTTTGCTGCCCACCTATGTTGGGCAGTTTTCATCCTGCGCCAAAATGTCTGCTATAGTTGAGCCATGAGCAAAGACGGCTACATCATCAAGCCTGACCCGGCCGACCCGCGGCTCACCGAGCGCGTGACCGGCATCGATCAGACCGGGGCGCGGGTCGATACATCGGTGACGGTCGAGCGTGCATTGACGATCTTCCTCAACAGTCAGGAAATCGTCACGGCCATGACCATTGCCGACTATCCGGAATATCTGGCTGTCGGCTATCTGCTCAACCAGAACATGCTGCTTCCGGACGATGTCGTGACCGGTGTGGACTACGATGAGGAGCTTTCGGTCGTCGTGGTCCGCACGAAGCGCAAGACCAACTATGAGAAGAAGCTCAAGAAGAAAGTACAAACGTCCGGCTGCGCGCAAGGCACTGTGTTCGGCGACCTGATGGAAGCGCTTGAAAACGTCTCATTGCCAAAGGCCGAACTGCGCACGTCCTGGCTCTATGCGTTGACCCACAAGATCAATACCACACCCTCGCTCTATCTCGAGGCCGGCGCCATTCACGGCTGCGTCCTTGCGCGCCAGGATGTGCCGCTGGTGTACATGGAGGATGTCGGCCGCCACAACGCCGTCGACAAGATCGCCGGATGGATGTTCAAGGAAAAAATCACGCCGGCGGACAAGATTTTCTACACCACCGGGCGGCTGACGTCCGAAATGGTGATCAAGACTGTCCGTATGGGCATTCCGATTCTCATTTCGCGTTCGGGCTTTACGGCATGGGGCGTCGAACTGGCGCGCAAGGCGAACTTGACCCTGATCGGGCGCGCGCGCGGCAAGCGCTTCCTCGCGCTCGCCGGCGAGGATCGCATCGTGTTCGACCAGGATCTGGACGCGGTCGAGGATGAAGGCAGTAAACATCGGCGCAAAGCGGCGGTGCATGACGACTAACCATCCTCCGACCCTTGGTCTCGTTCTCGCCGGCGGACTGGCGCGCCGCATGGGCGGCGGCGACAAGGCGCGCATCGAAATCGGCGGCGTGACGATCCTCGACCGTGTGCTGGCAACGCTCTCCGCCCAATGCACCGGCATCGTCATCAATGCCAATGGCGATCCGAAGCGCTTTGCGGATACGGGTTTGACCGTGGTTTCCGATAGCGTTCCGGATTTCGCCGGTCCGCTCGCCGGAATCCTGGCTGGCCTCGATTGGCTGGCAAAACAGAAAAACGGCATCGAATGGATTGTCAGTGTGCCGGGTGATTGCCCTTTTCTTCCGGATGACTTGGTCGAACGTCTGCATCAGGCCCGCCGCGACATGGGCGCGGGCGTGCCGCTGGCCTGTGCGCGCTCCGGCGAATGGCGCCATCCCGTGGTGGGTCTCTGGCCGTTGGCGCTGCGCGAAGACTTGCGAAAAGCGTTGACGGTGGACGATCTCCGCAAGATCGAAGTCTGGACCGCGCGGCACGGTGTCGCGATTGCGGACTGGCCGGATCAGCCGATTGATCCGTTTTTCAACGTGAATACGCCGGAAGACGCCGCCCGCGCCGAGCGCATTGCGTTGCAGCATACGTAGCGCTTTGGGCGTAATTCTTGATGGCCATCGCGCCGACTTTATATTCGTTGTAGGTTTAATCGTGGGGTCTGGGAGAGGAGACAATTCGTCATGAAGACGTTTCTTGTGGCTTGCCTGACAGCAATCGTGCTTGCCGTCATCGGCGGCGTGGTGCTCAACAGCGTGCCGGATACGGCGGAGAAGGCCTTCAGCAGTTCAACCGCCGTGCGCCTCGGCGCATAAAGCTCAAAGCCCTCAGCCCATGAGCGACGCGTAGGACAGGAAGCCGACGCGGGCACCGGGCTCGATTGACGTCACGTCCTCGGGAAACTCGAGCAATCCGTCGGTTTCCGTCAGCGATGTCAGAATGCCCGCGCCGTCCTGCGGATGCTTGACTGCTTCGATGTCTCCATCGGGGGTGCGGATGAGCGAAACACGGACGTATTCACGACGATCTTTCTTTTTCCGATAGGCGAAGGCGGCGCGCACCGGCAGCGCTACCAACCGGTCTGGCCGCGCCCCGCCCAGGCGGCGCAACAGGACCTTCACCACCCGCACAAACGTCACGAATACCGCGACCGGATTGCCTGGCAGGCCAACGAAGGCGGCGCTATGTCCGGACGTTCCCCGGATCACACCCAGCGCCACCGGACGTCCGGGCTTGATGGCGACGCGCCAGAACACAAGGCTGCCGACGCGCTCAACCGCAGTCCGTACGTAATCCGCTTCGCCCGTGGAAACCCCGCCGGACGTGATAATGAGATCGTGTCCGGATGCGGCTGCGCGCAAAGCGTCCGCAAGTTTGTCCGGATTGTCCGGAAGAATACCGAGATCGGTCACGACCGCCCCGACCCGCTCCAGCAACTCAGCGAGCAAGTAACGGTTGGCATCGTAGATCGCAGCGCCCGCGCGCGGCGTGCCCGGCTCCACCACCTCATCCCCCGTGGAGAAGATGGCGACCTTCAGCCTCCGCCTGACGTCGACTTCGGTCAGGCCCAGCGCCGCGAGCAGCGCGACGTGCTGCGCCTCCAGCACCGTGCCGGCGGCAAGCACCACGGCACCCGCGCGCACGTCCTCTCCTGCAAGCCTGCGATTGGCGCCGGGCTTGAGTCCTTTCGGAACCACCACCTGTCCGCCTTCAACCATTACGTCTTCCTGCATGAAGACCGTGTCGGCGCCTTTTGGCATTGCCGCGCCGGTGAAAATCCTGATGGCCTGACCGCGATCGACCCCGAGCGACGCATTCGCGCCGGCCGTCAACCGGCCAGCAATGGCGAGTTTTGTATCGGCGTTGGGCGCAAGGTCGGCATGACGCACGGCGTAGCCGTCAACGGCGGAATTATCGAATGGCGGCAGATCGACCGGCGCTTTGACATCGGCGGCGGCGACCCGGCCGCGTGCCTCATGCAAGCGCACACGCTCGCTTTCGGCCACCGGCATAATCCGTTCCGCAATCAAGCGCTCCATTTCGTCGAGGCGAAGCAGCGGCCCGGAAAACGCAAAGCAATCGTCGGTAAGCTGTGCCATTACGCGCCTCGTGCCGCGGCGCTCGCGGAGCCGATCGGTACCGCATGCTTGAGCAAGAGGTCTGCAATGGCCTCGATATCGTTGAGGTCGACAACCGGGAGACTCGTGCGCGGCAAAGCCACATCCGAGGCAACCGCAACGATGTGCGGGTCTTCAGGGTGTATGACCGGCTTGCCATTGGCGGCGCGGTGGATTTCAAGCTTTGGGAACGCATCGCGCTTGAAGCCCTCGACCACCACTAGATCGACCGGCGACATTTTGGCAACCAACGCGCCCAGGTCCCATTCCGGCTCATCGCGCAGTTCATGCAAGATCGCCCAACGCTTGGCCGAGGAAATGATCACCTCGGTGGCGCCGGCGGCCCGGTGGAAGAAGGAGTCCTTGCCCGGCTGGTCCAGATCGAAGCCGTGATGGGCATGCTTGAGCGTGGACACCTTGACCCCGCGCGCGATCAGGCACGGGATCAACTTCGTAATCAGCGTTGTTTTGCCCGAGCCGCTCCAGCCCGCGAGACCGATGATGCGCATGGCCCCTTATAGCAAAACGCCCGGCTTTGAAGCCGGGCGTTCTAAATCAAGGTTTCCGGCGCTCTTATTCGGCCGGCGTTCCCATGGGCTGCCGCTGCGACTGGTTAGGACCCGTGCGCGCCATTTCGTCCTTCAGCCACAGGCTGTGGTGTTCTTTCGCCCAGTTGATATCAACCGTGCCTTCGCCCATCGCCTCGAAGGCGCCCTCCATGCCGATGGTGCCGATATAAATGTGGCCAAGCATGGCGGCGACGAACAGCATCGCCACCACGGCGTGAACCATCTGGGCATATTGCATGGTGTCGATGTCGGTCCCGTAGAACGGGAACATCAGCGCATAACCGGTAATCGCAACGCCCGCGCCGCCCAGAACCACGATCCAGTAAATCGCCTTCTGCCCGCCGTTGAAGCGATAGGCCGGCGGATGATCGTCACCGATGATGCCACCGCCGCGCTTGAACCACTCCACGTCGACAGCGTTCGGGATATTTCCGCCGATCCACATCAAGAAGATCAGCACAACGCCGAGGGTGAACGGAAAGCTCAGATAGTTGTGCGAATACTTCGCGAGCTCAGACCACGTGGTGAACGCATCCGGGCCGAGCAACGGCAGCAATAAGGGGCGCCCGAACGTGATGTTCAGGCCGGAAAGTCCCAGAATGATGAAGCAGGTTGCCGTCATCCAATGCACGAAACGTTCGAAGGCATTGAAGCGGACGATCTTGCGGCCGGAGCGTCCGTTCTTGATCATCACCATGCCGCGCGCCAAATAGAATATGAGAATGATGGCCGCCATTCCGAGGATGGCGATGCCGCCGATCCAGCGCAGCGTTACATTGTGAAATTCCTGCCAGTTCCGGCCGATCGGATGTTCCAGCATATAGGACCTGACATCCGGGATTGTGCCGCGGCCCTGAATTGACTTGAGCTGCTGGAGCAGCTGCTGCTCTTTCACTGCAGCCGCGTTCGGATCGACCGAGTTCGGCTGCTGGGCCGAAACCGGAGCGGACATTGCGACCATGAGCGCGAGCGCCAACGCGCCGGCAATCAACCGCAAATGTGCAACAAGTTTGGCCATGCGTTCTTCTCCCCGCTCTCGAATTCGCCTTCTCACATCAGGTCGCGATCGACTCACGATAGGCTGTCTGCCATCCCCATGCGCCGGAGCCGTAGCCGCGCTTCGATACTCGCTCTTTGTAAATCTGGGCGATGACGTCGCTGTCACCGGCCAGCAGCGATTTGGTCGAACACATCTCCGCGCAGAGCGGCAGCTTGCCTTCGGCCAGTCGGTTGTTGCCGTATTTCTCGAACTCTTCCTTGCTGCCATCGGCATCGGGACCGCCGGCGCAGAAAGTGCACTTGTCCATTTTTCCGCGCGAACCGAAATTTCCGACCTTCGGATATTGCGGCGCGCCGAACGGACAAGCGTAGAAGCAGTAACCGCACCCGATGCAGAGGTCTTTCGAGTGCAGCACCACCGCGTCTGCCGTGGTGTAGAAGCAGTTCACTGGGCAAACCGCCGCGCATGGCGCATCGGTGCAGTGCATGCAAGCCATGGAGACCGACCGCTCGCCGGGCTTTCCGTCATTGAGCGTGACGACACGCCGGCGATTGATGCCCCAGGGGACTTCGTGTTCGTTCTTGCAGGCGGTGACGCAGGCGTTGCATTCGATGCAGCGGTCGGCGTCGCAGAGAAATTTCATTCGCGCCATGGTCGTTGCTCCTTACGCCGCTCGAATCTGACAGAGGGTGACTTTCGGCTCTTGCATGCCGGTCGCCGGGTCATAGCCATAGGACGTGATCGTGTTCGCGCTCTCGCCGAGCACGACCGGATCGGTGCCCTGCGGGTAATTCGCCCGCAGATCCTCGCCGCCCAGCCAGCCGCCGAAGTGGAACGGCATCCAGGCGACGCCCTTGCCGACACGTTCGGTCACGAGCGCCTTCATTTTGGCCTTTGAGCTGTTTTCGGCGCCGGTAACCCAGACCCAGCCGCCATCCGTGATTCCGCGCTCGGCGGCATCGGCAGGGTTGATCTCGACGAACATGTCCTGCTGCAGCTCAGCCAGCCACTTGTTGGACCGGGTTTCTTCGCCGCCGCCCTCATACTCGACCAGCCGGCCGGAGGAGAGGATGAGCGGGAATTGCTTCGCTATCCCCTTTTCAATCGCCGCCTTCTGCACGGAGAACCCGATATTCGGCAGCCGGAACTGCTTGGCATCCGGCAAGGTCGGATACTTGGAGACGAGATCGACACGCGGGGTGTAGATCGGCTCGCGATGCACCGGGATCGGGTCCGGCAGGCCGAACGCGTTCATGCGTGCCTTGGCGTTTCCATACGGGATGCAACCGTGCATGAGGGCTACGCGCTGGATGCCGCCGGAAAGATCAAGCGACCACGACACCGCATCCGGCGTGGTGGGATTGACCTTGTTGATCACCGCCATTTCGGCTTCGGTCAGATCCTTGTCCCAGCCGAGCTTCTTCAGGACCGCGAGCGTGAACTCGGGGTAGCCGTCCTTGATCTCGGAATCCTTGGAATAGGATCCCTCGGCCAACATGTTGACCTTCACGGTCGAACCGTCCGGCTTCTTTTCTTCGCGTTCGACACCGAAGCGGGCGCGGAAGCAGCCGCCCCCATCCATCGCGGCAAGATTTGTATTGTAGAGGAGCGGCGTTCCCGGATGCCTGACTTCGGGCGAGCCCCAACACGGCCAGGGCAGCCCGTAGTAGTCGCCTTTGTTCGGGCCTGTGGTCGCACGCTGCGTCAGCATGTCGAAGTCCGCCTGGTGCGCCATGTGCGATTTGATGCGCTCGGGCGATTGCCCGCAGTATCCGGTCGACCAGCTGCCGCGATTCATTTCACGAAGGATGTCTTCTGCCACCGGGAGATTGTTC
>Ga0070713_100003341_pt1 | contig 10588 bp, 11 predicted proteins | sample LARL82metaG_FD_65465 | JGI IMG/M metagenome (GOLD analysis project Ga0070713, IMG submission 65465) | Corn, switchgrass and miscanthus rhizosphere microbial communities from Kellogg Biological Station, Michigan, USA - LAR L8-2 metaG | ecosystem: Host-associated > Plants > Roots > Rhizosphere ... | reverse complement strand
TGCTGGTTGAAGTAGATGAGGTACTCGGTCATGTGTCCTCCTTGCCTCGGCGGCCTCCCACCTGTCCTACGAACGCCGCGCTCCAGATCCGACAGGCTGCCGGCACAATCTTCAGGGCTACGAGTCGTCCAACCGCACCCATAGGCCGCGCTGCGCGCAGGACCCGGCGACTTTGCCACCAAGGGCCCACGCGCGACCATGCCGCTGGTCCGGCGTCCGTTCGCTGAGGCTGTCGGATTCGTTCGTGAATCTCTCCCGCGGGTCCACTGCTGGTCGCAGCCGTTGAGGTGAGCATGGCAGCAAGGCCGAACATAACAGGATGATTCGGGTGCCCCCGGTGGGAGTCGAACCCACACTGAGACCCTTTTAAGGGGCCGGCCTCTGCCGTTTGGGCTACGGGGGCCCAACCCCTCGCGAGAGTAGCGGGCGTCAGCGCTCGGTGACGACGAACTGTCGCAGATGCAGGTCGAGGAACGTGACCGGCCCGCGCGGCCCCGGCAGCCGGTCGACGTTGATCCCGGTCTCCGGCACGCCGAGCAGCTTGAACCCGTCCAGCAGCCGGGTGGTGACGTTCCAGAACGCGCCGGTCCCGCCGTACGCGCCGAGGAACTCGGCCGCGGCGGCGGCGTCCTCGGTCGCGATGCCGGCAGCCAGCCCGGACGTCGCCGCGTCGGCCAGCCGGGCCGCCGCGGCCGGGCCGTCGACGGGGGCGATGGTCACCGTCGCCTCGCGACCCTCCTGCAGCGCCCACTCCAGGCCCAGCGGGTGGTCGTGCGGCGGCAGTGAGGCGGCGATGCCGAGCCGGTCGAGAGCGTCGCGAACGCCGGGCACCAGCTCGTCCCAGCGGTCCGGGTGGACCAGCAACAGGTTGAGCCGGTTGCACACGCCGAGCCGGTCGAGGCTCTGCTCGACCAGGCCGAGCGCCTTACCGGCGTCCGCGGCGCGGTCGAGGTAGAGCACGCCCCCGCCGTCGGCGTGGGCGAGCGTGCGGACCCCGTGCCGGGCCGCCTCCGCGGTCAGCTCGCGGGTGCTGTCCCCACTGCCGCGCAGGATGACCAGCGGCACCAGGTCTGGCTGGGCCACCAGCGCGCGGGCGGTGTCCCGGCCGGGCAGCCGGACCAGCTGGATCGCCGCCGGGTCGAGGCCGGCCGCATCCAGCGCCGGCGCGATCACCTCGTCCAGCAACGCGGCGGCGGAGCCGATCGCGGCCGAGCCGGTGCGGAGCACCCCGGCGTTGCGGGACTTCAGCAGCTGCGAGGCGATGTCGACGACCACGTTGGGCCTGGCCTCGAAGTTCGCGCCGACCACGCCGACCGGCTTGCGCCGCTCCTCGACCAGCGCCCCGGGCAGCTCGCGCACCACGCGCGACCACTGCGGGTGCGGCACCTCGGCCAGCACCCGCAGCTGGTGGGCCATGCCGTCGAGCCGGGCCGGGTCGAGCCGGAGCCGGTCGACCATCGCCGGCGCCAGGTCGGCCCCGTCCACGTCCGCCTCGTTCGCGGCCAGCACCGCGTCGGCCCGGTCGAGCAGCCGGTCGGCGATCGCGAGCAATGCCGCGTCGACGGTCCCGGCGCCGGCGGCGGCGATGCTGCCGGCGGCGGCGTGCGCGCCCTCGGCGCACTCCCGTACGGCGTCGGCGACCTGCGTCATGCGCTGACCCTACGTCGTACGCAGGACCGGCCCGGTCAGCTGGCCTCGCGGGCCGAGCCGGGCAGCGTCGCCGGATCCGGCAGCGCGGCCAGCTCGAACTCGCGCCGCGGCTGCTGCAGCTGTCCGAGCGAGACCACCTCGCGCGGGAAGAAGATGGCCAGCGTCCAGTCGGCCAACACCCTGACCTTGCGGTTGACCGTCGGCATCCGCGACACGTGGTACGTGCGGTGCATGAACCAGGCCAGCCGGCCGCGCAGCTTGATCCCGTACACCTCGGCGACACCGCGGTAGAGGCCGAGGCTGGCGACCGAGCCGACGTACTTGTGCCGGTAGTCGACCAGCTTCCGACGGCGCAGCGCCGCCACGATGTTGGCCGCGAGCGTCTTGGTCTGCCGGACCGCGTGCTGGGCCGACGGCCCGGTGAACGCGCCCGGGTCGGTGAGGTCGGGCACCGCCGCGGCATCGCCCGCGCCCCACGCGTCCTCGACCCCGTCCACCCGGAGGTCGGGCGTGCAGCGCAGCCGGCCCTTCTCGTCCAGCGGAAGGTCGGTGCGGGTCAGCATCGGGTTGGGCTTGACGCCGGCGGTCCACACGATCGTCTCGGCGTCGAACTCCTCGCCGTCGGAGAGCACGACGTGCCCGTCGGTCAGCGACTCGACCCTCGTGTTCAGCCGGATGTCCATGTTGCGCTTGAGCAGCTGCTGCACCGTGTACTCGGCCATCGGCACGCTGACCTCGGGCAGGATCCGCCCGGTCGCCTCGATCAGCACCCAGCGCATGTCGTCGGCGTCGACGTCGTCGTAGTAGCGCGTCGCGTACCGGGCCATGTCCTCGAGCTCGGCGAACGCCTCGATCCCGGCGTAGCCGCCGCCGATGAACACGAACGTCAGCGCCCGGCGCCGGTGGTCGGCGTCGGTCACCGAGGCGGCGTAGTCGAGCCGGGACAGCACGTGGTTACGCAGGTAGATGGCCTCGCCGACGGTCTTGAACCCGATGCCGCTCTCGGCCAGGCCCGGGATCGGCAGCGTCCGCACCACCGAGCCGGGCGCGACCACGATCACGTCGTAGCTGATCGTGTCCTCGGGTCCCTCCACCGGCAGCACGGTCGCGGTCCGGCTGGAGTGGTCGATCCTCGTCACCATGCCGGTCAGCACCTGGCAGCGCCTGAGCACCTTGCGCAGCGGGACCACCACGTGCCGCGGCTCCAGCGACCCGGCCGCGGTCTCCGGCAGGAACGGCTGGTACGTCATGTAGTTCTGCGGATCGACGACCGTGATCCGGGCCTCGTTGCGGCGCAGCCTCTTCTGCAGCCGCAGCGCGGTGTACATCCCGACGTACCCGCCGCCGACGATGAGGATGTGCGGCCTGTCCGGCATGAGCGGAGCCTACCCAGCGCGCCACGGCTCACCGGCCGCCCGACTCCCGGGGGCCGGGCCGGCTCAGCAGCACGGGCACGACGACCGCGACCACGACCGCGACGACGCCGAGCAACTCCAGCGAGGACGAGCCGGCCGGGTGGGCGAACAGAAGCGCCACCACGGCGACGACCGCGGCCGCGGCGAGCACAAGCCCGCCGTGTCGGGCGAACCGGACCACGATCGCCCGGTCCACCCTTGCCGTCGGCGGCAGCGCCGCGGCCAGCCCCGCGGCCTGGTGGTGCACGGCCAGCCCGAGGGCGAGCAGCACCGTGCCGGCGGCCGAAGCCGGGTCGCCGCCGTAGCGCGCCACCCAGGCCGCGGCGGCGCCGCCGATCACCACCGCCGGCCCGAGCCCGCCCGGCCGGATCCCCGCCGCGACCAGGCCGAGCGCGCCGAGGACGACGCCGACCAGCGGGAACCCGCCGCCCCAGCCGGCGCCGAGCAGGGCGGCGGCACCCGCGACCAGCATCACCGCCCGTACGCCGAGGACGGTCCGGGACCACACCCGCAGCCCGGTCATCGGACGGCCCGGGCCGCCCGTGCGGCGCGGGTCGCGTCCCGCAGCACCTGGTCGAGCGAGCCGGCGCCGCCCCAGGCCACGACCGGCACGCCCAGCTCGGCCAGCCGGTCGAGGTCGGCCGAGCGGCGCAGCCACCAGATCCGGAACGCCAGCTGCGACCACTCGCTGCGCCGGTCCGGCCGCAGATCCGTCGGCAGCGTGTCGACCGCCAGCACCGACCGCCCGGACCGGGCCACCGTCGCGACCGCCGCCAGCGCGGCTGGGTGGGTCAGCGGGCTGAGCAGCACCACCAGCGCGTGCGGCGAGCTGAGCGCCGCCGCCTCGGCGGTCGCCGGGTCACCGCTCCGGTCCCGGCGGGGGTGCGCATCCATGAGCACGTCCAGCAGCCGCACGAGGTGGCCGCGTCCGTTGCGCGGTGGGACCCGACGCTGCGGGCTGCCGAGGTCGACCAGCCCGACCCGGTCACCCGCCCGGAGGTAGTGCTCGGCGATCGCGGCCGCCGCCCGTACGCCGATGTCCAGCGACGACTCCGGCGCCCGGCCGAGGTCCTGGGCGCTGTCGAACAGGAGGAGGACCTCGGCGTCGCGGTCCGAGTAGGTCGCGGTGACGTGCAGCTCGCCGGTACGGCCGGTGACCCGCCAGTTGATCCGGCGCAGCCGGTCGCCGGGCACGAACGGCCGCACCCCGGCAAGGTCGCCGCCCTCCCCCGGCCGGCGGGACACGTGCGCGCCGACCAGGCCCTCGGCCCGCGGCACGGTGTCGGCGGCGTCGAATCCGTCGCGCAGCGGCCAGGTGGTCAGCGTCGCGGTCTCGGTACGCACCGGGGGCCAGCTGAGCATCCCGAAGCCGGCGGTCGCCCTGACGACGGCCGGACCGGCCTGACGCCGCCCCCAGCGGACGGTGCGGACCCGGAACTCCACGTCGACCGGCCGGTCGCCGGGCGGGATCGGCACCGCCCTGGAGTCGGGAGTCGGGACGAGGTCCGGCGGCAGTTCCAGGTGCACGGCGGCGACGTCCACCCCGTCCGGTGCGGTCAGGCTCGCGGCCACCGTGGCCCGGCCACCCTCGAGCAGCGCGTCGGTCGGCACGCGCAACCGGACCGCCGGCCCCGCGAGCGGCCGGCCGGCTAGCCCGAACACCGCGCCGATCACCAGCGGCGCGGCCAGCACGACCAGGTCGGCCCGGCGCAGCAGAACCGCGAGCAGCAGCAGCGCAGGGCCGAGCACGACGGCCCTGGCCAGCGCCGCGGTCGGCCGCCAGGCCGGCTCACTGTCCGGCCGCGCCGGTCGCCGCCGGGCTTGTCGGGCGTCGCCCCGCCGGCGGCGGTCCCGCCTGGGCGCGGACCCGGGCCGCCGGTCCGGATCGGCCGGCTCAGCCACGGCTCAGTGCGCCGGCGCTGGGCGTCCGTACCGCGGTCGGCGGCGTCGGCACCTCGCCGAGCACCTCGCGGACCACGTCCTGCGGCGAGACCCGGCGTAGCCACATCTCCGGCTTCAGCGTGATCCGGTGCCCGAGCACGGCGAGCGCGACCGCCTTCACGTCCTCGGGGGTCACGTAGTCCCGGCGGCGCAGCACCGCCAGCGCCCGGGAGACGAGCAGTAGCGCGAGCGCACCGCGCGGGGACGCGCCGACCAGCACCTGCTGCCGGGTCCGGGTCGCCGCGGCCAGGTCGACGCAGTAGCCGGCGACCGTGTCCTCGACCTCGACCTGCTCGATCGTCCGCTGCGCCCGCAGCAGCCCGTCGGAGTCGAGCACCGGGTCGAGCTCGACCGCCTCCCGCTGCCGGGCCATCCGCCGGCGCAGCACGTCCAGCTCCTCGTCGCGCTCCGGATAGCCGAACCCGACCCTCATCAGGAAGCGGTCGAGCTGCGCCTCGGGCAGCGGATAGGTCCCCTCGTACTCGATCGGGTTCGCGGTGGCGATCACGTGGAACGGCTCGGGCAGCGGGAACGTGGTGCCCTCGACCGTCACCTGTCGCTCCTGCATCGCCTCCAGGAGGGCCGACTGCGTCTTCGGCGGCGTGCGGTTGATCTCGTCGGCGAGCAGGAGCCCGCAGAACAGCGGGCCGGCCCGGAACGAGAACTCGGCCGCGCGCTGGTCGTACACGAAGGAGCCGGTCACGTCGCTGGGCAGCAGGTCGGGGGTGAACTGCAGGCGGCGGAAGTCGAGCCCGAGGGTCTGGGCCAGCGAGCGGGCGGCCAGCGTCTTGCCGAGGCCGGGGTAGTCCTCGAGCAGCACGTGACCGCCGGCGAGGATGCCGGCCAGCACGAGCGTGAGCGGATGCCGCTTGCCGACCACGACCTGTTCGACCGAGTCCAGCACCGCCTCGCCGACCGTCCAGACGTCGGCCAGCGGCAGTGGGGTCAGATCCGCTCCAGCGCGTCCACCAGGCGGGACAGCTCGGCCCGGCTCGGGCTGCGCGTCGGCGTACGGGCGATCAACTGCCACAGCGGCTCTCCCAGGATCTGGCGGGCACGGTCGGGCTCGGTGCGCAGGTCGATCCCGCGCCGGGTGCGGAGCAGGTCGGCGGCCAGGGCGACCAGCTCGGGCCGGACCCGGTTCCGGAACCGGTCCGGGTCGGTCCCGCCCCAGGACAGCCGGCTCTCCAGCGAGGTGAGCAACAGCAGGCCCTCGTCCCGCGATTGGTACGCAGCCCGCTCCGGCAGCGGCTCGGGCGGCGGGACCACCTGCCGGGCCAGCCGCCAGCAGAGCCCGACCGCCAGGCCGACGACGACGCACAGCGCGGGGGCGGCCCGGAAATTCGCGACGTAAGCGAGCGCCCACAGCGCCGAGCCGGCGGCCGCGGCGGCGAGCAGGACGAGGACGGGCTCCTTCGGGCTCATCGCGAGCCCACCGGGCTGGCCTCGAGCTCGGCCCGCAGCTGCTCCAGCAGGCTCCTGGCCTCGGTACGGGCGGACTCGGGCAGCTGGTGGCGGGAGTAGCGGGCCTCCCGGTAGAGGTCGGCCAGCCGCAGCAGCGGGCCGGACGACACCGGGTGCCGGTCGATCAGCCGTCCGACCAGCTCCGAGGCGGTGTCCGGGGCGGCCCGGTGGGTGCCGGCGTCGGCGGCTGCCCGCTCGAACTGCACCCAGCAGGCGACAACGCCCTCGCCCGGGCCGCCCTGGTCGAGCTCGCGCAGCCCCTCGGCGACCGCGTCGGCCAGCGCCGGCGGTGTCACCTCGTCCTCCACCTCGGGCGGCTCGGTCGACCTCGGCCCGCGCCGGCCGAACCAGAGTCCACCGGCCGGGATCCAGAGCATCGCCGGGGACAGGATGAGGCCGAGCAGAAGCGGAGCGACGGCCAAGATCGCCACGAACCAGATCGCCCAGTTGGGCTGGTGCAGCGGCGTGGACTGCACCGGTGCGGCCTGGCCGCCGTCGGGCACCGGCGTCGCGCTGCCGGCCTGAGGGGCCACGACGGCGGTCGGGGTGGCGGCGACCGGTTTCGGGGCTAGCGTGGGTGCGCGGTCGCTCCGGGCGGCGAGCGCGATCAGCGTCAGCGCGCTCAGCACGACGACCACGACCGTGATCAGCCGCGCCCAGTCTCGTGCTCCCCGCACTCAATCAGCGTCCCACACCACCTCGACTCGATTCCGTACCCGATTCCGTCACGATTCGGGCGCGGGCGAACACGGCGTCCAGCATCGGCTCGGTGAGCTTGCCGGTGAACGTGTTCTGTTGCGACACGTGGTAGCAGCCGAGCACCGTCAGCCCGTTGACCTGCTCCTCCGCGCCGTGGGCGAAGATCGGCCGGGGCGTGGGCACGGCGCCGAGGCTGGCGGCCGCGAGCGCCGGCCACAGCGACTGCCAGCCGAAAGCGCCGAGCACGACGATCACCCGCAGCGTGGGCCGGAGCAGCTGCAGCTCTTTGACCAGCCAGGGCCGGCAGGTGTCCCGTTCGACCGGGGTGGGCTTGTTGGCCGGCGGGGCGCACCGGACCGAGGCGATCACGCGCACGTCGTGCAGCACCAGCCCGTCGCCGGCGTGGACCGAGGTCGGCTGGCTGGCGAGGCCGGCCCGGTACATCGCGGCGTAGAGCCAGTCGCCGCTGCGGTCGCCGGTGAAGACGCGTCCGGTCCGGTTGGCACCGTGCGCGGCCGGCGCCAGGCCCAGCACGGCGATCCGGGCGTCGGCCGGCCCGAAGCCCGGCGCCGGGCGGCCCCAGTACGGCTCGGCGGCGAAGGCGGCGCGCCGGGTGAGCGCGACCTCTTCCCGCCAGGCGACCAGCCGGGGGCAGGCCCGGCAGACGGACACCCGCGCGTCCAGCTCGTCCACAGTGGACACCTGCGCCAGCTCGCGGACCGCCGCCGCGTCGGTCGCCACCGGCGTGGTCGCGACGGCCGGATCCCCCGGCCACCCCGACCCCGGCGGCACACTCGCCCGCCGCTCCCCGACCCCCGCGCCCACCGCCGACCCACCGCCCCGCCGACCATCATTCGCTTCGGCCGGCGCGTTCCCCTGAGCCGTCGCCATCCGACCCCGGCCGTCCACACCCGCCGGCGCTCGGCCCCGGCGGTCCGCACCTGCCGACGCAGTCGCCCCATCTGCCGCGGACTCCCGGCAACGGCCCTCCACACCCGTCGGCGCAGTCGGCCGACCAGCCGCACTGTCCACTCCGGCCGCGGTGTGTGGCCGGACGGGCGGGTCAGCGGGCTGCACGCCCGGGGTCCCGCCGTCCGCGGAGATCGCCGTCGCACCGTGTCCGGTCGGGCGGCGGGTCACCATGCCGGCACCGTACGCCCGGGCGTCCCTGCGCCTTGAGCGGAACCCGCGCGCCTCGCGGACCGCCCGCTGGCAGCCTGCCGGCATGGAGTTCTCCGGCGCCGTCGCCACCGCGTACGCGCAGCACCGGCGCGGCTACCCGCCGCCCGTCGTCGACCTGCTCGTCGACGTGCTCGACCTGCCGCGGGACGCGTCCGTGCTCGACCTCGGCTGCGGCACCGGGCAGTTGACCGTGCCGCTCGCCGACCGGTACGAGCGGGTGATCGGCGCCGATCCGTCGCCCGACATGCTGGCGCTGGCCCGCGGCCGCTCCGGCCGCGCACCGGTCGCCTGGCTGCTGGCCGACGACCGCGACCTGGCCCGGCTACCGCTGCTCGCTGGCCTCGACGCGGTGACGATCGCGCAGGCGATCCACCTGCTCGACCGCCTGCCCTTGTTCGAGGCGCTCGCGGTGCGGATGAGCCGACGTGCCCGAATCGCGATCGTCGCGAACGGCAGCCCGCTGTGGCTCCGCGACCTTCCGTGGTCTCGGGCGCTCAATGCGTACCTCGGAACATGGTTCGGCGCCGCACCCCGCTCCGCCTGCGGCACCGACGCCGAGAGCCGTCACCGCTACCGATCCGAGCTCGCCGCCGCCGGCTTCCGGACCGTGACCGAGGTTGCGCTCGACTACCAGGAGACCCACACGTTCGCCGGCATAGTGGGCAACGTGCGCTCAGCCCTCTCGCCTGGTTCGCTGCCGACCGACCCGGCGTTCGAGACCGGTCTGCGCGACGCCCTGGGGCCGGGGCCGTTCGAAGAGGACGTTCGGGTCTCGATCCTGGTGGCCGCCCGGTGAGCGAGCCGGTCCAGGCGCTGGTCGTCGTCGACATGCAGCGCGGGCTGCTGGCCGGCCCGGATGCGGTGGTCGGCGGGGCAGCGCTGACGGCGCGGGTCGAGGATCTGATCGGCCGGGCCACCGCGGCCGGCGCCCTCGTCGTCCAACTCCAGAACGACGGCGCGCCCGGACAGGTCGACGAGCCGGGCCGGCCCGGTTGGGAGCTGGCGCTGACCGGCGGCACTGTGCTGCGCAAGGCCACCGACGACGGCTTCGCCGACACCCCACTCGGGCAACTGCTGGCCGACCGAGGCGTACGTCGCGTCGCCCTTTGCGGCGTGCTGTCCGAGATGTGCGTCAGCGCGACGGCACGCGGCGCGCTGGCCCGCGGGCTCGGCGTCGTACTCCCGCACGACGGACATGCCACCTACGACCTGGACGACATCCCGGCCACCGTGGTGGCGCGGGTAGCCGAGCATGCGCTGGGCGACCAGCCCGAACTCGTCGCCGCCACGGCCGACGTGAGATTCGGTCACTGACCGACACGCCCGTCGATCAGCTGGCGCAGCAGGTCGGCGTGCCCGACGTGCCGGGCGTACTCCTCGATCATGTGGACGAGCACCCAGCGCAGCGAGAGCGGTCCGCGGTCGGGGTCGTCCACGCTGACCGACAGCAGGTCGGGCGTAGCGGCGACGAACCGGTCGGCGTACTCGACCTCGTCCCGCCAGGCGGACCAGGCCTGCGCCACGACCGCTGGATCGGCCACCGCGCCGTCGAAGTCCCCGTCCGGCTCCTCGATGGACACGTAGATCGGCGGCACATTCTCGCCGGCCAGACCGCGACGGAACCAGCTCCGCTCGACGTCCGCCAGGTGCCGAACGAGGCCAAGCAGTGACAGGGTCGATGGCGGCACGGCCCGTCGGGCGAGCTGCTCCGGACTCAGGCCGGCGCATTTGAGCTCCAGCGTCGCGCGCTGCCAGCGCAGGAAGCCCTCCAGAGTCACGGCCTCCTCGGCGTGACCAGGGGCGTCCACCCGCCGGTCCTGGTCGAGGGGGACGAACATGTCCGCGAACCGCGTCGCCATGCGGCAAACCATCGCCCGCTGCCTGGCCCATCCGCCACCGGATTGTCGCCGCTTGGCTACTTTGACGAAGTCGTCGACGATGCCGCGCAGGTGTTACTTGTGGTCGCGTCGGGTACTCGCCGGGGCACATCGCGTTCAAGGAGGGCGACCAGTGGCTGGAGCGGCGGGCAAGATCGGCTGGAAGATCGTCGCCGCGGCGTTCGCCGTGCCGGTGGGCATTGCGGTCCGCAAGGCGTTGGAGACCGGCTGGCGCAAGGCGAAGCACGACGACCCACCGAAGAACCCGGCGGCGCCGGGCACGCAGTGGTCGGAAGCGCTCATCTGGGCCGCGGCGTCCGGTATCGCCGTGGCGACGGCCCGGCTAGTGGCGGCCCGCGG
>Ga0070713_100003340_pt1 | contig 10588 bp, 7 predicted proteins | sample LARL82metaG_FD_65465 | JGI IMG/M metagenome (GOLD analysis project Ga0070713, IMG submission 65465) | Corn, switchgrass and miscanthus rhizosphere microbial communities from Kellogg Biological Station, Michigan, USA - LAR L8-2 metaG | ecosystem: Host-associated > Plants > Roots > Rhizosphere ... | reverse complement strand
GGCCAGCGTCTGGGCAATTTTGGGATCGCTTTGGAGCAGAACTATATTGCTGTGCTGCATGGGGAGGGGCTCCTAATCTTTCGCCGCTTACTACGGCTGGCTGAGCTCAAGCAGACATATCTGCAGAGCAGGGAGTTTTACCGCAACGCGCGTTCGTCGCTAGCTTGAGCGCTCGAACGGCTCGGCCTGAATCTTTCCGTTCTGTTTGAGCAATATCTCCACTTTGCCTTCCGCTTCCTCCAGCTCCTTGCGGCAGGAACCTGAAAGCTGCATTCCCTCTTCAAATAAGGTAAGCGACTTTTCCAGAGGTACTTCGCCCTGTTCCAGCTCCTGGACGATCTTTTCCAGACGCTGAATGCATTCTTCAAACTTCGGCAAACTAGAGTTGCTCCCGCCTTAGATTCTACATACCCAGGCTGTATTTCCTATAGGGGAAATACTGTAGCAATATCGTTATGGGAACTAAGGTGGGTTAACTTTCCGGGTGCCTTCGATCGGGGGAGGGTTATCCCGCCTTCGCACCCGAAGTGCCTAACGCCTCAAGCACATCCACGGCAGCCGCATACTTACCCTGAGGCGCGCTGATCTGGGCACCTTGCACCATATGCCTGACTGCGATCAGCATGTCGCGCGCAATCGAAATCCCCTCTTCTCTCGCGGCTTCGGGCGATGCAGCACGTGTCATTCTCTCCATAATGCTCTCTGGGACCGAAACCCGTAGCTCATTCTTCATAAACTCGGCATTGCGTGCGCTTACTAGCGGCCAGATTCCGGCGACCACAGGAATTTTGAAGTGCTCAATTCGCCGCAAGAACTTTTCCAGTAGCGAGAGATCGAAAACGGGTTGAGTGACCGCGTACTCTGCCCCGGCTTCCACTTTGTACTCGAACCGCCGTATCTCTTCGTCAATGTTTGGAACGCCGGGGTTCGCGCCAATCCCGATTACGAATCCCGTGCCAGCACCCATGGGATTCCCGCCAATATCGAGCCCGCGATTAAGATTGTGAACAATGTTCACCAGACCAATTGCATCGACATCGAAAACGGCCGTAGCGTCCGGATAACCCCCCATCTTCGGCGGGTCGCCGGTTATACAAATCAGATTTCGGATCCCAATCGCGGCCGCGCCCAGCAGGTCTGACTGAATGCAGAGTACGTTGCGGTCGCGGCAGGTGTAGTGCAGGATCGCTTCAATTCCAGCCTGCTGTTGCAACAGAAGCGATAGCGCCTGGTTGCTCATGCGTGCCGAGGCCCGCGGGCTATCGGGAATGTTGATTGCGTCGACGCCAACTGATTTCAGGAACTTCGCGCCTTCGAGCTCTTTATGGATGTTCGTTCCCTTGGGGGGAACGATCTCAACCATGGTGAGAAATTCACCGCGAGCGATCTTCGCGCCCAACCCCGACCTTTGCTCCAGCGGAGTCGATGCGACTACCGGCGCCGCAGCATGCGCTTTCGCGGTTGCGTCTCCCGTTCGCGCGCGCGCCTGGGTCGCCCGCAAGGCCGACTTCATCACCCGAATATGCTCTGGTGTGCTCCCGCAACATCCGCCCACCAGCCGAACTCCGGCAGTCACAAATTTGCGCGCGTAGCTCGCCATATATTCTGGGGAGCACAGGTAAATATTTCTTCCTTCGACCGAACGCGGAATTCCAGCATTTGGTTGTGCAGAAAGGGGCAGCGTGGTAGCCGCGCGGATGCGTTCGATTGAATCCAACATCGGCACCGGGCCCACGCTGCAGTTGCACCCGATTACGTCCGCGCCCCATTCCTCGATTCTTGGCGCAAAAATTTCCGGCGTCGATCCGTCCAGGCAATTAGACTCTTCATCCAGCGTGACCTGCGCCACTACTGGAACCCGCGGATCAATCTCCCGCGCAGCGTGAATTGCCTGATGGAGTTCGTCGATGTAGCCAAACGTCTCGAGAATCAGGAGGTCAACACCGCCCTCAAGCAGGGCAGCAATCTGTTCGCGGAAAATATCCCTTGCCTCCTGAAACGACATCTTGCCCAATGGCTCTATTCGAATGCCCAGCGGTCCTACGGCCCCGGCGACCCAGCCATCAAAACTCTTTGCTGCCTCCTTCCCCAGGCGCGCGCCGTGGAAATTAATGTCATGGACCTTATCTCGCAGACCATGCCGCTCTAGCCGGATTGCGTTTCCGCCGAAAGTATTGGTTTCGATCACCTCGGCACCGGCTTGCAGATATTCGTGGTGAATACCCCGAATCAGGTCCGGCTGCGAAACGTTCAGCTCGTCATAACAGCGATTGATAAAGATGCCCTTCGAATACAGCAGTGTGCCCATGGCGCCATCGCACAGCACTGGCGAAGCCTTGAGGCGTGTTAAAAAGTCTCGGGGCATACCCTTGAGAATACAGGAGGCGTACCTGATTTGCATCGCCGGACGCCATCCACCGCGCTAACCTAAAGGATGGCGGGCTAGAAGTCTATGCGGCCGGTCGGTTTCTGGGCGCCTACGCCGATCGTCCCAGCGTGCTTTCATAATCAGCCACAAATTTCTGTATGCCTTTGGTGGTTAGTTCGTGCGCGATGTTAAAGGATTGCCAGGGAAGATTCAGATCCAGCTCTTTGTACGGGATGGGCTTTAGGAGGCTGCCGTTCGTGTCGACCCCCTTGTACGTGAAATCGCGATCCGGCATTGGGAAACCCTTTGCTGTCCATTGCTCCAGAACCTTAGCCGGCACGGTGGCAAGCTCAGCCTCAAGAGCAAAGGAATAAAGTAAATGGTTAACCGTACGTATGCTTGCTGCTAAGACATGCACATGGCCGTCGCCATGTTCGTACATTTTCTTAATATTCCTGATTAGGTCCATGCCATTTTCGCCGCGATCGTCGAGCCTGCCCACAAACGGCGATACGTACACCGGTGACTTTGATCCCATCGTTGCGGCATACACCGCGGCTGCCTGATCCTGCGAAAAACAAAGCGTCATGTTGACCCGAATACCCTTTTCGACTGACATTTGTGCGGCTCGCAAACCCTCGTGCGTACAGGGATACTTGATATAGGCGTTTGGGATCCAGGAGAACATTTCCTGACCCTGGGCAAGCATCTTTTCGGCTGTGGTCTTAAGATCTGCAAACACCTCGATCGATACTCCCGCATCTCCCACCAGCGGCGAAATGCTCTGCACAATCTTCTTGTATTCGTTGTTCTCTTCTTCTGAGCTCAAGGTGTGGCCGGATGCAATCAGCCGTTGAATATTGGGATTTTTGGCAATCAAGGATGGGTTCGTGGTCTGGCCATCAACAAACCCGATCAAACTCTTGATCCGGAGAGTCTCATTCGGGTCGCCGCCGTCGACTAGAATTTTCGTTTTAGGTTTATTTGTCAGCATATTGATCCTCCCAATGCGGTGAACCAGGAGAAAATCACCGCAAATCCGGCGAACGTAAGATGCCAAACCCTGCTGCGCCGCCACACGATATTGACTTTATTCCTCACGACTCGCTTCTGCCACTCCATTCTCTTCTGGGAGGAAAACATCAGCAAGGAATTTGATTCAATACCCCAGCACGCGTGCGGCAGTCTGTACCAGAGTTCTATTGGTATTCGGAAATAATTTCGGAGGCGGCGTCCAAAACTTCGGGAACCACTACGTCGATGTCCGTATCTTTTGTGAGGTGATTTACGATGCATGCGCGAAGGCAGAATCTTCCCTTCAATTCCGCGTTTGAAAGATACACTTTTCCGCGATTTACAATACGCTTGAGCAGTGCCAGGTTGAAACGATTTCGTGCGTCTTCGTGAGCATCCGCTGCCAGACGGTGGCGGAAGCAGATTGCGCTTAATTCTACGGGGCCCGCAAGCTCGAGCGCCGGCGAATCTTTAATTGCGCCCGCGAGGCGTTGTGCATGGTCGAGATCCTTTTGGATGGCAGCGCGAAAAGCTCTTAACCCGTGATAGCGCAAGGAGAGCCACAGCTTCAGGGCGCGGAAGCGGCGCGAGAGTTCCATCGACTCCTCAAAGAACGCGAATCCCTCGATGGGATCAGAGCTGAGCTGTCGCGCATAGCTGCCGGTATAGCTAAATGTTTCTCGCGCAACTGCGACGTCCCGATAAAGTAGGCATCCGCAATCGAGCGGCTGATACAGCCATTTATGCGGGTCGAGGGAAAGCGAATCCGCCTGAGCTAAACCATCAAACTTGTGAGGGACGGTCATGGCCGCCAGCGCCCCGTAGGCGCCGTCGATATGTAGCCAAACATTGTGGGCGCGGGCAATCGCCGCGATTTCTGACAGCGGATCGATGGAACCGGTATTCACCGTTCCGGCCGAAGCGACAATTGCGATTGGTTTGCGCCCTTGCAGCTTGTCGCTACGTATGGTGCGCTCCAATTGTGACGGAACCATGCGATAAGCGTCATCGCATGGGATGTAGTGCAGGTTTTCTCGTCCGATTCCCAGGAGGGCCACTGCTTTGGGAACGGCCATGTGAACTTGTTCGGAAGCGTAGATAATACAGGCACCCGAATTGTGAATGCCGCGATCGTTGGACGGCATCCTCGACTCGCGCGCCATGGCCAGGCCCATCAGATTCGCGGCCGATCCCCCACTCGTCAGGGTCCCAGTGAATCCGTGGCATCCGACCGCTTCTGCCAACCAGCGAACGACTGTGCGCTCGATAGTGACTCCCGCTGGTGACGAGCGCCAAGCCGTAATGTTCTGGTTGAGAATCGACGCTACAAGATCACCCAGCGCCGCGATGGGATCTCCCGACCCTTGTACATAACCCAAAAAACGGCCGTTCTGGGCGCGACAGTGGGCAAGAACATCGCCGAGGTCATCAAATGCTGCTTCGCGCATACCATCTTCGGGCGGCTCCTCCGCGAATAGCCTCTCCGTTTCTGCGCCGCTGGTTGCTGGGAAGATACGACGTGCATCCGAACTTGATAAATATTCGGTAGATAATGAAACCATATCCGCCGCTAGAGCGCGGAAGTGTTCCGGAGAAAGTTCGAGCGGATTCATGCTGTGTTGAATTTAATCACACGTCGGGAGCGGAGGCACAAACGGGGAGGTGTCGAGATAGGCGGCAGGCAAGGGCGCGAGTTCGTAACCGCGCTTGTTGCGACCGCTTGTTTGGCGAAGGCGAGCTGAAGACGTGCGCCTTACCTTCGACAAATTCGGGCAACGCCGGCGTCCAGATTTTGAATCGCCGGCGTGCCATTAAGGGCTAGTGACCTTCATGCGAGGACAATTGAGAGCTGAAGAAGAGGAAGAAGTTTGATCCAACCTCGATCGCTCTTCCGGCAGCTTCTGCATCATCCATTGCCTTGGATGAAGTAATGCCGCTGCTCCCATCGGCCGCGGGCCAATCGCTCGGATCCATTATGAGCACGGGCCGGACCTCCCACCAAATCGGCGTCGTGTTGACACGGCTGTTGTCAACAACGTGGTCATGGTTCGGTGTTGGCACGAATATCGGCATCGTGGGTGGACCAGTCTTGCCCAATGCCGCAAGCGTTACCGATAGGTCCACCGAGGAAGCGTGCATCGTGCAAGTGCCAGGCACAGGATTATTCGGATCCGGACATTGGGTCGAAACAGCCGGATGAGTTTTCCAGGCTTCGGGAACAAAGCCGAAAAGCTTGATTAATGCGGCCCCTAAAGCAGGACCGCAGAGTTCACCTGGTCTTCCGCCATTCGGACATGGCATTGCATCGTTCGGATTCTTGTCATTGTCAACTGAGAACATGGGAACGAACACGTAGAGGTGCGCCGTGTGTTTAATGCTTCCGCCAGTCGGGTCTTGGGTGGGCTCTGTTACGGGTTGGCAGATTGGCGTCTGCATTTCGTTGGGGTCGGACTGCGCCAACTTGCCATTAAAATCCAGGTCCAATGTGGGCTGATCGACACAATCAAAATTCTGCAGGTATGTGAACGTGACTAGTCGATTGTTGCCAAAGCCCTCGGTCTGATTGTCGGCCAATTGCGCCGAGGCATTGGCCACTGCAAGGGTTGTGAATGCGCATACCGCGATCGCCAGCCAAAGTCGGACGAGCGGGGTTTGCGCAAAGAATCGCGATTTAGATTGTAAGCGGAACATGTCATTCTTCCTTTCATGAGAATCAACTAGCAGCGCTAAACGTCAGGCTTAATAAGTCACTGGATGAGGTCACTCTTCTCACGACCGTGAGTCCCAGATTTGTCGTAGTGGTTGACCGGTGGAGGCTTTTTGGGGCTCAAGATATCCGGACAAATCACCACGCTCACACAGCGGCAGTACCACAGGTTCACGACACGAGCGAAGTCACCCGACCGCGATCGTTTTGAAAAAGCATGACGAGCGCGGCCAGGCGTTGTTAACGATTGAATGTGACAATCCCGACTGTTAACTAAAGCGATTTCAAGTATTCGACTAAATCGTGCTTCTCCTGATCAGTAAGCCCGAGGTTGAACCGGGCATCGTAGCTGTTGACGACGTCGAGCAATGTCTTGAATCGTCCGTCGTGATAGAAGCGGCCTTTGTCACGAGGAAACATAAATAGTCCCCGCTCGCGGACGAAAATGCCTGCAAGATTCATCGTCCGATAGCCGTGCACCGCCTTGCCTTGTGCGTTGATGCTGGCTGGAGCGCGGCGTGCCTCAAAACCGTCGATCTTCATTTCTGCGGGCGTGTGCTGGTTCCAGCCTGGCTCTGTCCATAGCGGCTCGCGATGGCAGCTGTTGCAATTTGCTTTGCCGCTGAAGAGCTGATCACCACGTTCTGCCGCGTCGGGATCGAAATCAATTCCGGGGCGCGGCTTTATTGCCGGAAGTGCTAACTGATAGAACTGCAGTTCGGCCAATTTGCCGGTTACGCGATCGCTGTCCGGATCTGTCGAGACGTGGCCGAGCTTGGCCTTGGCGGCAATTGGGAACTGCTCGGGATTGTCGAAACGTTCATCGAAGAAAGTCCCTTTCCCGTGAAGCTCGTCGACAGCGACGAATGCATTCCAGTACGGTACTGAACCCCAGCTGCCTGTCCACGTGTGTAAATTGTGACCGGCCAATCCGCGCGCGTTCGGCAGCAACGTGGCTCCGGGGACATGCATGCCGGTTACCACCCCATTTGTGACTTGTTGTGGATTGAAAGCCTTGCCGTCGAGGAACAGCTCAGCGTCGAATTTTCCGGGTCCCCAACTGTTGAGGACGGCCCGAACTTTGTCCGCCGTGATGCCCGGGTCTGCAAGCCGCAAGAGGTCCACGACCGGCTGCAGGTTAGGCGCGCTGGCAGCAATCGCACCTACATTCAGGTCACGATTGGCTAAACCATCGATTCTCCGGCCGATGCTGGGAGCAATCGAATTATCCACGGTTGAATGACAAACGGCGCAAGTCAGACCAACCGATTTGAGCGTGCCGTTTTCATTGAAGAAGCCTACGACCCCAAGAACCGCCTTCAGCTTGATTAAGAGCAGTGTTACGCTGGGGTCATTAAGGTTAACCGTGCCATTCTGGATGGCTTGGATCACCGCTGGGGGAAGTGCCTGTGAGTCGACCTTGAGGCCCAGCTCCAGTGCTTGACGAGGTGTGAGATGGTTAATTGTTTCGTGGAGCTTGAGTTGGCCACCCCAAAAGGCTTCATCGCCAAAAGTATCGAACCTAAATGTGTGCCGGCCCTGCTTGATCATTTGCTTGGCATTGCCCTCTGCACTTCCGAGAAAACTGGAATTGGAGTCCTGGGTCTGGGTATCGGCTGCGAGAAAAACTACAACTGAAAGCAAAGCAAGTAACATGTAACGCCTTTTCATTTGTTGCCTCCTACTGCGTTGCGTTCTTAATGAGGTGCTGCATGGGAGACCATCTTGAATTGCTGAATTGCAAGAAGAGGATCGTACTCAGCAGTTTGTTCGACTAAGAGTATTGGCTAGGCGTTGGTTGGATGATGCAAAATCCGTGTCAAACTTCTGTCTCCTCGAAATGACAAAACACTGCGCGCACCAGAGGGTGATTACTACCTACGAAGCAGGAGCTCGCAACACTCCTCTTTGCCCATAGTTAGTAAATTTGTAAGTTACCAAGGGCCGCGAGGAACTGAGAAGATGCGGTGTGGAGAGCACTACAACCGATCGATCAGTTTTTGGGACCACTACTGACAATAATTTAGCGATCTCTTGACACCGTGTAGACGGTCAGCTAACAACCCAACCCCACCGAACCTACTAGGCTTAGGTTTTGTCACTTGGATCTACGAACTGTCCATTGTCTCTCGTGCGTCAGATGATCGAACAGTGCAGCAGAACAACCTAAGAAATCAAAATGAAAAACCTAAGCAATTAAAATGAAGAGGAGTGATGCATGAAACAAACCGTTTGTCTACTCTCAACATTCCTATTATTGCTTGCCTTCACCGCGGCGAGTGCGACCGCGCAAACTGCTTCGTGGCGACAGATCGTCGGAATTATTCCCGCCGGCAATGTTGTCGGCTCCGGAACCGGCGCTGTTCCCGGCGGTTTTCTGCCGTGGACGACAACCGCTGGTGCCGCCCGCGTTAATCTGCGCAACGGAGAGATCCAGTTTTCGGTTCGCGGTTTGGTCTTTGCCGGCGGAGCACCTGGGATCACAATCGGCACGCCCGGTCCGATCACCGGCGTAGAAGGGACGCTGGTGTGCGATGTTGACGGCAGCGCCAGTAGCGGCAATTCCGTTCTGGTTGAGACTCCCTCGGTTCCACTGAGTTCGACCGGAGATGCGGCATTCAGCGGCAAACTAGGACCTCTGCCGGCCGTCTGCTCGAGCGAGCGGGACTTGGCCTTTTTAGTCCGGGCTAGCGTTTTCGGCGGCAACTCAGTCGAAGGCCCATGGATCGCGAATGGTGCAGTGCTCTCTATTGGCAGAGACGACCGGGACGACGACAAGCACTGAGTTGTGTAACACCTGCCGGCGTTTGAGGCGGCTGATCCTCCCAGCTGCGAACGCCGGCAGTCTCTCTTCTCAGACCCATCAAAAATTAGAAGTTTCGTCTCTCTGAACCGAGCACAAGCAAATCCTGCTTATCAGATTCTCGACCCATAGATTACGAAATATGGATCAATATCAGGGATATTGCCGGGCCGTGCAGGACGAGGTGTGAGAATGATCCGCGGACTGGAGTCTAAGCCGCCACTGTGGATTGTAGTCGGCTGCGAATACAATTTATGGGATCAAACTTTCCATTACATCCTTGATCCTCTCACCCAATCCAGCGGTCAGCGACCACGGACTCGGCTGGCGCAAGATGTGCAGCGACCCACGTTTTTCTATCACATCAAAGTGTGTGCTCTTTCTCTTGCGATAGAAGCGAATACTGGTAGTGGCTTTACCCACATGCAGGTTGCGAACGGTAATTTCGGGAAGCCAATCTGGGAGTTGGGGATCGAGCAATAGTGTCTTCGCGGGAGCAAAGGGATAGATACCCAACATAGCTTGCAGTATGGAGAACAGACTTGAGGCTGACCAGGCCTGCGGCCAATTCGTTTTCGGATAGAGAGCAGGGAAAGGATGCTCGGCATCGCGCGGATGTCCACTGAAGCATTCGGGCAAGCGTTTGTAGTCGAACAGCGTGGTGGCTTCGAACATGCCGCGCGCAATTTTGTGAAGCTCTTCAATGAGGCCGAAACGCAACATCCCCATCGCAAAACTGCCATGTTCCACTGGCCATATAGACCCTCGGTGATAACTGTAAGGATCGTATGCGGGATGTTCGGAAGACAGCGTGCGCACACCCCAGCCGCTAAACATGTCAGCCTGCAAAAGCCGACTGGCCACCGCCGGGGCGAGATCCTTATCTACGATGCCGCACGGCAACAAGTGGCCGGGATTAGAACTGATGGATTTGATTTGGCGTCGCTTGGCATCCAGGCCGAGAGCAAAGAATTTCTTATCGGGCATCCAGAAGCGATCATTGAAGCGTTTCTTCAATTCAGAAGCTTCATGAAACATGCGCCGAGCCAAATCCCGGTCGCCCATGAACCACAGCATTTCTGACATCCGGAGCTTTGCCACATAAACGAAGGCCTGCTCTTCGCAAGTCGAGATCGGTGGGTCGACTTGGCTCCCATCTTCGTAGACGATGGCGTCGCCGGAATCCTTCCATCCTTGGTTCCGATTGCCCTGGCTCGACAGGGATTGATAGTCGTAAAATCCATCCCCAAAACGATCCGTATATTTGTCTTTCCATTGCAAGGCCAGCAGGGCTGGTTTTAGAAGCGGCTTGATTAAGCTCTTGTTGCCGGTCCAATGCCAGAGCTCTGACACGACCACCGGGTAGAAGGACGAAGTTGTCGCTGCGCCATAGTAACGGGAGCGCGGGTTGTAAAAGAGGGCGGCGAGCGGTCCAGTGTGAGCCTCATGTAACATCCGTCCGGGTTGTTCATCGCGCCAATCGTTTTCGATCTTGCCCTGCCACTTGGGTAATTCGTACAATGTGCCACTCATCATGCCGGTGGACGCGATCGCTGACTGCCAGCTTGCGGTGAGCGTGTCGCGTCCGAATAGCGCAATGTAAATCGGAAGTCCAGCCGCCATCACCCAGTCTCGCTCGCCGTGGTCCAGATCGGGCAGCCGCAAATCCGCTAAGTCATACTTGGCCTGAAGAAGA
>Ga0070713_100003339_pt1 | contig 10590 bp, 8 predicted proteins | sample LARL82metaG_FD_65465 | JGI IMG/M metagenome (GOLD analysis project Ga0070713, IMG submission 65465) | Corn, switchgrass and miscanthus rhizosphere microbial communities from Kellogg Biological Station, Michigan, USA - LAR L8-2 metaG | ecosystem: Host-associated > Plants > Roots > Rhizosphere ... | reverse complement strand
GATGGCGCAATCATTGACTATTCGCTCCTGCAATCGGCCACAGGCGCGGTCACACTCGAGATACTTGATTCTCAACGCAAGCTGATTCGCCGTTATTCCAGCACCGATCAGCCGGAGCGCTCCGCCGAAAACCTGAAGAAAGAAATGATTCCTCCGTACTGGCTTGAACCGTTCAAGGCACTTCCGACCGCCGCAGGTCTGCATCGCTGGGTTTGGGACCTTCGTTATCCACCTCCGGTGTCTACGTCACATGAATACCCGATTGCCGCAGTGCCTCGTCGCACGCCGAGGTACCCTCTGGGGCCTCTGGTAGTTCCAGGCACCTACACAGTTCGGCTCAACGTGAATGGTGACAGCGTGAGTGCTGCGCTGAGTGTCAACAGAGATCCACGTGTAAAACCCTCACAGGCGGACCTGCAAAAAGCCTTCGATCTATCGTTGAAACTTTACGCCGCTGTAAACGACAGCTCGCAGGCTGTCAATCAGGCGCGGTCGGTGCATGAGCAATTAGACAATTTGGCGGAATCAGCTCCCCCAACACTGAAGAAGTCGCTTGAGGCGCTGAGCAGGAAGGTCTCAGAACTGCTGGACGGCCGGAAGAACTCAAGCGCAGCCGAAGAAACCGAAACAGCGCTGAGTAGCGCCAACGGCGACTCAATCGCGCTTTACAAAGAGGTGGAAAAAGTCGACGCTGCGCCGACGCTGGCCCAGCAACAGGCTTTCCTGGCCATCAGCGGAAAGCTGGCAAACGCGATGCGCGAATGGGAAGAGCTGAAACGCGATCAGATCGCGGGTGTCAACCAGCAGCTACACGCTGCCGGAAAGCCACAGATTCGGCTCGATCTGCCGCCGCGCGAACCGGAGCACGCGCAAAACGAAGAATAGCGCTTCGTCCGCTACTGCCGCGACGCGTTCTTCATACTGGCGTCGCAGTTCGGGCTCTGGATGCACTGCCGGAACGGAGGAACGATCAGCGCCTGCTCCAGCGTTGGGAAATTAACACTGGCCAGGACTTCGCCGGCATGTTTGGCGCTCTGCACGTCGCCGGTTCTGCGATAGGCGAGAGCCAGGAGTCGCAAAGAGAGCGGATTGTCAATGTCTTCATCGAGGTGCGATATGGCTTCTTTGTACTTGCGCTCGGCGAAGAGCGCAGCGCCCGCCGCTCCGTGGTAAGCCAGTTCAATCACTTTATCGTCCGAACTGTCGGACATCGCCGCGAGCTTCTCAAGCGCCGACTCCGCGGACGCCTTGTCTCCTTGCTTTACCGCCAGTTCGACGCGCGCGCGCAAGATTTGCGCAAGCTCCTGCTGAACCGCAAAAGCCATCATATTCTTATGTTCGAGGATCACGGCCTCTGCCTTGTCCAGGAGCGCTGACGACTGTTTCGAATCGGGCTGGTACAACGCCATCTGACGATAGGTATCAGCTTCCACCTGCCCCATCTTATTTGCGTGCGCGTAGTTGGCGAGCGCTTGAAACGCATCGTCGGCACCCGCTAGGTCGCCTTCTTGAATATAGGTCAGAGCTTCGCGGTTTTTCCATTGGACTTGATGCAAAGCCGGAATCGGAAACTTACGGAATCCGAGTTCATATTCCTCGCGCGCACGGCTTTCATTACCCATGAGCAGGTAAGTATCAGCAATGCCGAATTGCGAGGAGTAGAAGCGTGGATTGATAGCCAGGGCCGCGCGATAATGCTCGATAGACTGGTTAAAGTGGCCGGCCATGCGCAGAATCTCTGCGTAGGAATCCTGCGGATTCGCGTCTTTCGGCAGAGCGGCAACATACTTCTCCATCAGTGCGAAAGCTTTGTCGAACTGCCGCATGTTCGCGTACGTATAAGCCGCGTTATTATCGAGGCCGGGAGAGTCCATGATCCCCGAACGCTCATAGACGTCGGCAGCCCGTTCGTACTGCTGCTCGTTCATGAGCCAGAAGTTTGCCAGCAATACCACCCACTTATCATGCGGATACTGTTTCACTACCTGATTCATGCTGGTGATCGCAGGAATCAGTTCATGGTCCGCGGCGCTCTGAAACCAAACCACCAGGCTCTGCTCGGCCGGTGTGGCATGGCTCTTGGTGGCGAAAGCCCTCTTCTGCTCGATCACCTGTTCGGCCGGATCCAGGCTGAACTGAGCCAGGATTTCATGCGCTACCGCAAAGTTTGGATCAATACGAACGACTTTTCTAAGTACGACGCAGGCCTTCGCTTGCTCAACCTGATCGGCCTCCAGGTCCCAAACCTTGTCCATTAAGCGCAGCGCCTTCGCCGAGTTTGTGCTTAGCGGAAGAGCATCGGACTGCGGGGCGGTTTGAGCGGCCGCAATGCTTAGAAACAGCGAAATCATCAAGACGCATGAAAACAGTTTAGAAATCATGGTTCGTTGCCTCTCAGAAGATAGCCCTGTTCGACGGGCAGCTTACTGTCAATCTTCACAACGTTCACATCTTTGGTGAGCGAATAGAGGTCAATTACGCCTATGGCGCCCCGATTCGATGAAACAAAACGGATGACAGCATCGTCAGAATCCGCCACCACGATCGAACCCTTGTGAGTCTGGATAAACGCATGCGCCTGATCGGGACTCATATTCAAGACTTTGCGCAACAGCAATTGCATGTCGCTCGTGGATGGGTCGCGGACCACGACGATGACGGCTTTGCCATCGGTCCAGGCACGCATGCGCAAGTTGAAAATTTTCAGCAGATCGGCACTGCTCAAGTTCGTCGTCGGATTGGACGTGTCGGTGACTACCGCCAGCTGCTTTGCATGAACGAGACACGGCATGAACATGAGCAAAGCAACAAAGACCAGTGACTTAGTGCGGCAGGGGTGCATTCAGAAGAATTGTGCGTCACGCAAGCGTGCAGTAATAGATAACGAAGGTAATAGACTCGGCGCGATCAAGGCAGACTTGACGACGGCACGCCGCGCGGCTCGGAGGGGAGAGTCGTGGAAACACCGGCATTCTCCGCTTCGTAAAGGCCATTTCCCGCCTAACTACAGCATCGAACCGATAGGAGGACCTCCCGAGAATTCCTAAGATGCTAGAGGCAGAGTCTGAGGAGAGTGTCCCTCTTTGGGGACACGGGAGAGAGGAAAATGAACCAGAAATTAGGGGCAAAGAACAGGTTTCTTCTTGTACTGAGCACGGCTTTGTTGCTGCTAGCCGGCACGAGCTGGTTGGCGGCTCAAAGCAGCGATGAAACAAGCGGAAAGAAGGACGAATCCGATATTCAAAAACGCATCGAGAATGCCGCGACTGTACTGAATGAGGTTATGGGCGAGAAGGACAAAGCCATTCCCGATAAGATCATGGGCGATGCCAAGTGCGTGGCTGTGGTCCCTTCAATGGTGAAAATTGCCATTGGCTTCGGCGGCAACCATGGCAAGGGTGTGGCCACCTGCCGTACGGCAACCGGCTGGAGCGCTCCTGCTCCGTTCTCGATTACAGGTGGAAGCTGGGGTCTGCAGATCGGTGGACAAGCTATCGACCTGGTGATGCTGGTCATGAACCAAAAAGGCATGGACGCGCTCCTTTCCAGCAAGTTTAAGGTCGGAGCTGACGCATCCGCCGCTGCCGGTCCAGTTGGTCGTCAGGGCGAAGCCAGCACCGATTGGAAGATGAAAGCGGAAGTCTTGACGTACTCGCGTGCGCGGGGAATCTTCGCCGGAGTCGATATTAGCGGCGCGAAGATTTCGCAGGACCAGGACGAGACGCGAATTCTCTACGGAAAGATGGTTCCGTTCGCTACGATCCTGAACGGCAGAGTCAACCCTCCCGACGGCAGCGAGCCATTCCTTGCCGCGGTGCGCAAATATGCCGGTCAGGCGCGCGAACAAGGTAGCTTGAGCACGCCCGCGGCGCCGGGCGTTTCACAGTAAGAACTAACTCTTCTTACCCGAGCCAGGCCTTCCGGCTTGGCTCTTTTCTTGTCTAAACGTATTGGCTGGCCACGCTCTTAGCCCCGACATACTCTTCGAATTGGATGGCGCGCTCTTCGGCACTGTGTTCCGCCAGCACCCGCTCTTGGGCTCGGCGTCCGATTTGCCGGGCCTCGTTTTCGGAGAGGTTAAGCAGGTACTCAATCACGTCTTCTTTGGATCCCGCCAGCAATATCTCGCGACTTGGAACAAAAAATGACTCTAAGCCGGCCCATGTGTCCGAAATAATTGCAGCACCGCAACCGGCCGCCTCAAACAGGCGGACTGATGGAGAATACCCCATCTGTATCATTTTGTTACGAGTAATATTTAATGTAAGACGTGATGAACAATAGAATGGCGGGTGGAGCTTCGGCTCGAGGTGGATGATGCGTTTTACATTTTGGGGCCATTGAATTTCGCGCGGGTACTGCGGTCCGGCAACGATGAAGCTTTTCGCCGGCAGATTCTGCGCCGGTTGGCATAGCAGCTGCGTTAGTTTTTCCTGGCGATCGAGTGCGTAGGTCCCCATGTAGCTCAGATCGCATTTGTATTTGGGATCTTTCTCGCAAAGACGATAGCGATTGGGATCAAAAGAACAGTAAAGAGGGACGGCACGGCGAGCGCCGAACTTGCTCTCGATCTCGCGCAGCACTGGCCCTCCGGTGAAACTGAAATATATGTCGAAGCCCGGCACCTGTTCGCGACGAAGATATTCTTCGTCGCCCGACAGTAATTTCGATATTGTGATCGGCGTGTCAATGTCGTAGAACGCTTTGACTGACGCGGTCGAGCCCAGCACTTCGGTTATGGCGTCGGTTCCATCGGGAAAATAGGATCCCACGATGGCCACATCCGCGTCCGCCAGCTCGCGCCGCAGTAACGGGCGAACCTGCTGCCAGCGTTCGTAAATATGCACATGGCAAAATGGGGGCTCCGGCATGTCGCGGTTCGAGGCGTACCATTCCAGATCGCGCTCGAAGAAGACCACCTTGTGCCCGCGAGCACTCAGGGCGCGTACCAAGGCACGATATGTGGTCGCGTGTCCGTTACCCCACGAGGAAGTAATGGCAAGGCCGCAAATTACAATCTTCACGTTTATTCCTCGAACGCCAGAGCACCGCTTGTTTCGCGAGAAGTCTCGATCTCAAACTGAGCTGAACGCGAATTTCGCAGCGTTTGATCCACCTGCAGCGCACGCATTTGATAAGTGTGATCGTTTAAGGCTCGTGCTCGCATCGCACTGCCGATCAATTGCGCTTGCTCAAACGAAGTTTGGCGCAAGTGTCTGACGACCTCCTGTGCGCTTGAGGCCACCAGAATTTCTCGGTCAGGCTCAAAAAACTGTTCGACTCCCAGCCATGAATCCGTGATGAGGCAAGCACCTGCTCCCGCTGCCTCGAACACCCTCGTGGGTGGAGAAAAGCCGACTTTGGCCATGGATTCACGATTGATGTTCAGCAACATGCGCGCCGAACAATTAATGACATTGTGGCTCGCAGTGCCGACATGACCGATGTATCGAACGTTCTTCGGCAATCGCTTGCTGCCCCAGCCTTCGCCTCCTAGAACGAACTGAAATTCCGGGGCTAGTTCGGCGGCCCGAAAAAAGAACTGCTCCACTCGCGCTTCCCTGTCTGGAAGGCGATTACCGACGAAAACCAAGTCGCACTGCAGGCCGGGGTCAGACGGGACCGGATGGTGCGTATCTGGATCGAGGGCATTGTAGATGGGCGTGCAATTCCTCGCACCCAGTCTCAAATAGTGCTGGATGACGGGATCTCCTCCGCCGTAGGTAAAAACAAAATCGTAATGTGGAATCAGGCCGCGAAAGGGATCTTCGGGATTTTCTTCTACCCGTGCCAGGGTCGCGGGTGCATCCACGTCCCAAAAAGCCGTACGGGTGCGGGCAGAACCGCAATTCAGGATTTCGGACTCAAGCCATTCATCGTCAGCCCCGACGCCACTGTGCTTAACGACGAGGTCGGCATTGCAAGCTTCAGAAAGAACCGTTTTCAAATCGCGTGGTGTTTCATAGACTCGGACGTTAGCATATCCAATCGCCGCGCAGTCGCGGTTCTGTTGGCGGTTATAGATATCCGGCTCGGCAAAGGTGATCTGGTGGCCCAGCCGGTGCAGATTTTTGTAAATTCCACGATAGTAGGTCGCCGCGCCATTCCAATAGCAAGATGTAAGGCTGGAGCCGAATACATAAAGATTCATTCGGAGACCTCGGCGTTAGTCGTTGCTCGTTCGTAGGCAGATACCGCATCTGCGGGAAGACGGGTGCCAGACGACATCTCCAGTTCATGGCAAATCTCCGTTAACTGCTGGGCGCGATGTGCGCAGGTGTGACGAACTCGAATCGCCTGAAGCCCATTGGCAGCGAGTTGTTGCCGGGCCCGGTCGTCGTGCAGCAGATGGCGCAGTTCTGCAATCAATGCGGCGGAATCCGGAACACAAATGTAATCCGCCCCGGGACGGAATAATCCCTCACTGTCGTTCCAGGGAGCGCACACCAGCGGAGAGCCGACTGCAAGCGCCTCGAAAACGCGGATCGTAGGCACTCCGCTGAGCCCGTTGGCATAAAATCTGCGCGGCACGTGCAGGCTGATCTTAGTGCGGGAATACATCTCTGGCGCTCGAAGGTTCGGCAGGTACCCGCGAAACTCGATCTTCGATTCCCTCAACTGCTGCAAAGCAGCCCTGGGGTATCTCACGCCGTGGACGGCGAATTTGCATTCAAACATGGCCGCGGCTGGCGTGATGAGAAATTCTTCCAGTTCGCGGGTGCGCTCTTCGTCTCCCCAATTGCCGATCCAGACCACGTCTGTATCTTTCGCGATTTCTGTTGGATAAAAGTGGGCCGTGTCCGCGGCTTCATGAAACGTCCACGCCCGCTTGATGCCAAATGCCTCTGTATAAATTCGCCGAATCGCGTCCCCGAAAGCCAGCACACCATCGAAATGATCCAATGGCATTCGCAGTATTTCACTCGGATTGGTATACGCACGATGGTGGGTGTCGTGGAACAACGCACGAAACTTGAGTTTAGGCTTTAGCGTGAGAATTGCATTCACTACTTCAGGGGAATTCCACTCGTGGATGAGCACAACATCGGCACCCGCAAGTTCAGCGGCAAGAAATTCGTTTAACTCGGAGTTCTGGCTGTAAAGCCGAACATCGAGTTCAGGAAATGCTTTCCGAAAACTGATTTCAGCATCAGCTGCGGCACTCGGCCCTTCGTCGGCCAAGTTTCGCATCGACCAGCCGTTGCGCTCTTCATAACAACGCACCTCGTGTCCAGCCCTCACCAGTTCGCTCGCGAGCCCGCGCAAGAAATGCGCGTTCCCGTGGTTCCAGTCGGAGATCCACGAGTGCGCGAAGATTCGGAAGCTGAGTCTGCCTGTCACGCGACCCTCGCCGAAGAACAGACGTCCTGATAAACCCGTTCGTAGTCCTGAACCATTTGTCCCGCGGTGAACTTCTTGTAGGCTGTCTCGTAAGCGCGAGAGCTATATTCCTGTCGCATAACGGGATTGCGTCGAACCGCTTCTAGAACTCGCGCCAGATCGTCCGGATCATCTTTTCGGAAGTAAATTGCAGCGTCGTCCCACAGTTCGTGAAAGACGGGATTATCGTTCATGACCAAAGCACATCGCGAGAACGCCGCCTCGAGTGGAGACAATCCAAATGGCTCGTAGCGTGAAGTAGCCGCATAAATCGCGGCTTGAGAGTAAAGTTCTCTCAGTTCCGCTTGCGACTTCGGACCAAGCAGTTCAATGTTCTCTCGCCCGCTGAGTAAGGCTTCCTTCCCTTCCCGTCCCGGCTCCTGCTCCCATCCGACAATCTTCATGTGGGCGTTTTGTCCGGCTATCAGCAGCAGTTGAACGTTCTTCGCTGCATCCCAGATGCGCCCAACGCTAAGAACAAAATCTTTTTTCGGGCCCTCAGGATCAAACATGGCAGGGGTCCTGCCGTTGTGTATCACCACTGCACGGTCTGGTTGGAAGTAGTGAGTTGCCATTTCATCGAGCATCCAACCAGACGGTGCTACGACAAGGTCTGCGCCCCGCAAGCCGTTGCTCACGTGCTGGCGATATCTTCGAATCCAGGGCGTGTCATCGGGTTCAACGCCGTGGATTGCTACCCACCAGCTCACTACGTCGCTGTGAGCAACTACGACTTTCGGGACGCCAACCGGTATGTCTCCATAGCAGTACTGGCTTAAGTGCAGTACATCGGGCTGCACTTCTTCGACGAGCAGCTGCAGATAACGGCGCGACTCTTCGATGTCTCGCTCGGCCACCTCCATCCACTCCAGGCGGTACTCGGTCGGACGATAATCCAGGCCGGACACGACTTGCATCCATTCGGTCTGATGCGGCGCAGGAAGCTTACCGAAGCTCACCAGCGTGATGCGATGACCAGCGCGGGCAAGTCCGGTGACAAGCTCTTGAGTGTAGGTCCAGACCCCGCCGACAGTGTCGGACGTGATCAGTACGTGCATTCCAGATCCTCTATGGGCGCAGGCTGCTGGTTTTGAATATCACTGAAGCCCTTGTCGCTAAATGCGCTCAGGTAATGCTTATGGGCGCGCTCCCAAGCGTAATCGTCGGGAGGCCCGAATCTTTGCAGATAATCCGGCGTCCCCGGAAAAGCGAACATTGGCACCGGCTCGCTGACCCACACTCCGTGCTTGCGTAGATTCTCCTGGAAGTCGCGCACATGGCCGCGTTCGTCGTGCTCGGTAAGAATCAAATTCGCTTGCACCCAGGGCACACGCTGGCGTGCGTAGATCAGAAGTTCTGAAATTCGCTCCGTCGAGATTCGGCAATTCTTGTTGAGCTGGTCGCGTCCCGCGTCAGTGATCGACTCGATACCGCACTCCATCGAAATGCAGTGCGCCGCGCCGAGCAGATCGAGCGACTCTTCGTCCCAGAGATCAATGCGGGTTTGCAAGCCAATCGTTATCTTTCGCGTACTGAGCTCGCGCAATAGTTCGCGAACGGTTTTGCCGACACCAAAGATTTCGTCTATCCAGTAGATGTAATCCACACCGCGGGAAATCAGCGTATCGACTTCCTGCAGCACCGCGGCCAGTTCCCGTTCCCGAAATTTATTTCGGAAAAGAGTCTTATTGCAGAAGCTGCATGCCCAGGGGCAACCGCGAGCAAACTCCAGTTCGGCGCCCCGCCCGGAGTCATGAAAGACGTGATGCCGGTGCGAGTGGGCCTCAACGTTGTAATTCTCAAAGCTAAGCGCGCCCAGCTTTTTCATGTCGGTGACACCGAGAGTTGGATTCATGTGGAAGCCGGACTCGTCGCGCCAACAGCACCCATCAATTTCTGCCCAGGCGCGCGACGCGAGCTGTGCGATTGTTTGATCAGCTTCGCCGCGCATCGCCACATCGCAATTTAATTTTCGCAAGGTTGCGCCGGGGGTTGCCGAGGGATGTGGCCCAATCGCAACTTTCACCGCCGCACTCCCAAGCTCCCCAAACCATTTCTGCGGAACACGCAGCTCCGGCGGCGGACACCGCCAGAACAGATACGAAGGCGCTGTGGGAATGACCAAAAAATCTGGACCAAATTCGTCGAGCTTCGCTTTCACTAGCTGTGTGCTTAAACCATCCAAATGAGCATCGATCAGAATCGGCTCATGCCCCGCCGCTTTGATTTGATCAAAAGCAAAAAGCAGTTCCAGAGGATAGTGCGGGTCCTGACAGCCGAAATACGTCGAGCCTTCGTAAGTCCATGCCGGATTCACTAGAGCAAACTTCATGAAGCCGCCTCGGGAACATGAGCCAACAGGGGCTGCGTTGGCGCGGGCAGAGGCAGGCGTTCGCTGAACTGACGTTGCTCTTGCCACCAGGCCTGTATCGCTTGAATTGTTTGCCGCACGTTGTACTGGGGCTTCCAGCCGGTATGCGTATGAAGCTTTTCGAAATCTGTAACGTAGAACAGCTGGTCTCCCGGCCTCGGCCGCTGGGAATCGAACAGCACCTGTCTGCCCGTGACCTGGTAAATCTCGTCAATAACCTCGCGCAACGAGACTGAGTTTTGGATTCCTCCACCCACGTTGTAGACCTGGCCGGCAGTTTTTTCCATTTGCGAGCGCACTCTCTCGAACGCGCTCACAAGATCATGAACGCAGAGCACGTCTCGGACCTGCCTACCGTCTCCGTAAATCGTCACCCGCTTTCCTTGCAGCGCAGAGTAAAGGAAGTGCGCAACCCAACCCTGGTCTTCGTTGCCAAACTGGCGTGGTCCGGCAATGCACGACATTCGGAATACCACCGTTGGCAGCGCAAACATCCGGCTGTAATCGTGCACGTACTGGTCGGCGGTGCCTTTCGAGCAGCCGTAAGGAGAGTACAGATCAAGGGGTTGGTGCTCGTTTACGCCCTTGTTGTCCAGAGCGCAGTAACGCTTTCCGGTCAGCACCAGCTGCTTGCCGGAAAGATTTCCGTAAACTTTATTGGTAGAAGTAAAAAGAATGAATGGCTGGCGCCCGGTCTTTCGGGCTGCCTCAAGAATATTCAATGTGCCAAGTGCGTTGACCTCAAAGTCATGTCGCGGATCCGCCATTGAAGACGTCACCGCGACCTGTGCAGCAAAATGATAAATTTCCGTCGCGCCCTGCACTGCTTTTTGCACCGC